>Ga0214923_10000230_pt1 | contig 86036 bp, 94 predicted proteins | sample LL1510_MetaG_FD_177993 | JGI IMG/M metagenome (GOLD analysis project Ga0214923, IMG submission 177993) | Freshwater microbial communities from Lake Lanier, Atlanta, Georgia, United States - LL-1510 | ecosystem: Environmental > Aquatic > Freshwater > Lake | place: USA: Georgia | collected...
CCAGTTTTGCGATGCGCTTGATTTCTTGAAAAGAATCCACCTCGGCCTAAACCCGGTATAAACGAACGGCCCATCCGAGCTGCCGTTGCCGGTGTAGTTGCCAAAAGAAGAGTACCCGACTACTGGGCTGAATACATACGCCACATAAGTGCGACCAGAAGCATTGATGCTGTTGTCATTGCCAACTGAAAACACTGTGGATGTGGGAGAAGTATCATTCCAAGCGCCGGAATACGTTCCAGCCGCTGCTGTTGATTCAAGCGCTAAATACTGAGTAGCGCCCAGGCTTCTGTGATAGACCAACCATCCAGCAGCGTTGCTTCTGCATTTGACCAGAATCAGACTTGGCGCCACACCTAAACCATGTCCCACCGTCGCACCACTTGTGCCATTCCCCGTATAAGTAACAATCGAAAACCCCGCCGTCGTGTTGGCTCTTACCTGCGACCCACCAGTGATGGAGCCTTGTGTGTTCGTGACTGAGGCAGCGTTGGGATCACCAATTCCTTTCCAGCACCAGGCGACGTAAGCATCACCGGCAGAACTGTTTGTATCTCTATCTGTATCCAGCAAAGTAAATCCAGTGCTGGTAAAGCTGTTCAGGTTATACCCAACATCATTGGTTTCTGCGCTTGTGGCGTTTGTAAAGATACGCCTATAAGCGCCGCGCACCTGATCAAACACACTGTGCCAACGTGCTTGGCCACGGTTTTTAATCCAGACAAGATCTGGGCTGAACCCGCCCGGCATTGTGATTGTTTTAGTGCCCGATGAACCGTTGTAAGTCACCACATCAAAAACCGTCGAAGGCTTTGTGACTAATGGGGCGGGCAGGTTTGTAGTGCAGAGCGCCTTGAAACCGCTGGGGGCGGTGTAGGCAAACTGGCGTTGGCCGAAGTTGCAAGTGAAACTAAATCCATTGATGTGTAGCCAAGGAAACCAAGTTTTTGCAGGTAACGACGAAAAAGAAAATGTTGCAGAGCCATTCCTGTAAAATTGCAGCGTGTTGGCATCAACATTTAAAGCTAGACCAACAACGTCCCCCGACCCGTAAACTGTGTAACCAGACGCACCTTGACTGCTACCGTTGATGTATTTATTATTGTCAGCGCCCCAGTTGTAGTTTGTTGCGGTACCAAATGCGGCCAAAGTATTTTCAAGGTCGCAAATGCCTATGCCAGCGCCAGCACCAGTTGAATTAACCGTAACCTCCCAATACCATTTACCGCTCGACATACCAAAAGTTCCTCGCACCTGAGTGCTTGTACTTGTAATGTCAAGATTTCCGTTGCTAAACGTTTTTGTGCCGACAGTGTAGTCAACGGAATTCAACGTGCAATAATTTCCCCTCACCTCACCACCCGCACCCGTATCCGTCTGCGCCCCATTAGTGGGAACGTCTACGAGGCTGTCGTTGCCAGCACCAGCGGTGACGGATAAATTATTCGGGGTGAAGTTGTTCCCGTTGGGACTAGTGTCCTTCCCTAGTGTGGTCGCGGTGTTGCTGCTGTTATCCGCAAAATCAAGGTGGAAGCCGTTGGTGCCGTAGCTGCCGGTGTATGCCTTGGGGTTCCACACGCCGGTGGTGGCGTCAAACTCGCCGAAGCTGGTGGGGTCGAGCGCTTGGCCGTCGATGAAGTAGATGTCGGCTAGGTAGCCGTCGAAATAGCTGACATTGGCGTCACCAGTACGCCCTATCGCATGAACCCTCGCCGCGTTCCAATAGCTGGCAAAACTTGGAGACGGGTTCGTCGAGATACTAAATGCAGTTACCTCTGAGCCGTTAACGTAAAACTTGAATCTATTTGATGCTGTACCATTTGTAGAGTCAAAAACAATTAAAAAATGGTACCAAGCAGAGGTGTCTCGAAATACCTGCGTTGTTGTTTTTTGCCAATTAATGGTTGGGTTGTTGTAGTCGTAAAAACTTATTGCGTCACTAGAAAATTCACAGTAAAAGCCTTGAGTATTAGAACTGTTCGAAGTAGAAAATACTCGCTGAGTAGTTCCCAACGTGCTGCGTTTTATCCATGTGGAGATAGTCCAAGTGGTTTGACTTCCAGCAGATGCGGGGGTGCGGGACAAATAAGCCGAGTCTGCTGAGTTAAATCTGAGACTTCTTCGTATTTCGTGTTGATATTTACCAAATGCAAATAAAGGATGAACTCCACCTGGAATTGTCATATTAAATTACTCCACTTGTATTTGCAAGACTGACAAGAATATTTGCAGGAATACTTGTAAGATTTCTAACTGAATAGGCAAGAGCATTGACTGAATTAGAAGCAATTCCAATGGATGGTGCAACACCACCAACAAATCGCCAGAAACTTCCAAATCCAATTGAACGTCCACCAGTAGAGTCCTGTACAATATAGATAACACCACTTTGTCCAGTTGTCATTCCTGTTGGATTTCCTAAAATATAATTTCCATCAATTGTAAATGTAAAATTATTAGCAGTTGCAAATCCTAAAGTTATGGTAGATGCTGTACCAACTGCAACAATATTACTTGCAGAACTTCCGTTTACATAAAAACTTGTTAATCCAACGTTTGTTGTTCCAATGGAAACATTTGATGAAGTATAGATACCTGTTGCACCTGAAATCCATTGACTGCTTCCTCCTCCACCACCACCAGCGATACTGATATTAACTGTTGTTCCATTGACTGCAAAAGTATTACCCGCACCAATAAAATTAAGTTGAGTGATACCAGCACCAATTACAGTTCCTGCAGACTGAATACCAATTGCTGTTACAAAGTTCGTGCTTACACCTGTAAGATTTGCACCAGAACCACTGAAACTGGTGGCAGTGACTACACCAGATACATTAAGACTTGTAGCAGTTGCAGCACCTAATACAGGAGTTACAAGTGTTGGTGAAATAGCAAATACATTAGCACCAGAACCAGTTTCGTCAGTTAATGCTGTTGCTAAGTTAGCAGAACTAAAAGAACCTAATGATGTTGTTGTATTAACTGATGTGATCGCACCAGTTAGATTGGGAATATTAGTTGTTGTGGTTGCAGTACCAGTTACATTACCACTAAAAGATGTTGCAGTTACAATACCTGCAAAACTTGCACCAGTACTTACATTTCCAACTAGTTGTGCTTTTGTAACAGACATTTTATTGTTTTTTAGTTATTTATGTATTATTTTAGTATAGTCTCAAACTTGTTGAACCAACACCTACAACAGTGAATGTTAAAGTGTTTCCGGACACTGCAATTTTAACCGGATTCGTGACTCCAATACCACTTGTAAATCCGTTTTGTGATGTTGTAACTCCGCTTATAAGAGTGTCACCAACAACGTGAAGTTTTGATGTTGGATTTGTGGTTCCAATGCCAAGATTTCCTAAAACATAACCACTTCCAGATATGTTGAGAACATCAACAACAGCATAGTTAAAAGGTGCAGCATCTACCCACTGGGAATTAATTCCATTGTCATAGTAAACAAAAATTCTAGCATAATCTGCATTATACCATAAATCTCCAGAAGTTGGACCTACCGGAGCTTCCGTTCCGACACTTACTTGAGAACCACCAGAATCACTAACAATATTAAAAGGTGCAGCATCTACCCATTGAGAACTATCTCCATCATTATAATAAATAAAAGTTCTTCCAAGATTTGTATTATACCAAAGATTTCCTGAAGATGGTGATGCTGGTGATTCTGTTCCGATACTTACTTGAGAACCACCGGAAATACTAATATCAATTTTATTATTAGTTACAAAAAATGTATTTCCAGTACCAATAAAATTGAGTGCCGTAATAATACCAGTGGTTACAAGATTTCCACCAGAGTAAATACCAATTCCTCTAACACCACCAAGTGCAGTTACGATACCAGATGCATTAATACCTGATGCGTTGATTGTAACTCCAGAACCAACAACAACACTTGTAGCAGTTGCACTTCCTAATACAGGAGTTACAAGTGTAGGACTTGTGGCAAATACAGCAGAACCAGAACCAGTCTCATCAGTTAATGCTGTTGCTAATTGTGCCGATGTAAAGGAACCTAATGATGTTGTGGTGTTATTAGATGTAATAGCACCAGTTAGATTTGGAATATTAGTCGTTGAGGTTGCTGTACCAGTTAATGCTCCAACAAAACTTGATGCTGTGATAATTCCAGAAACCCTTACATCACCAATTACGTGAAGTTTTGATGTTGGATTTGTGGTTCCAATACCAACATTTCTAGTTTCATCAGCAACTGATATTACGGATGCAAGTTGTGATAATTCTCTGGTATTTGCCATTAACTATGTTTTTCCTATGTCTTATTTATGAAAAAAGGAGGAAGATTTCTCTTCCTCCTCTAAATTTAATTTGGACTCAAATTATTTTTTGAGTTCTTCAATTTCTGCCTGAAGAGCAGCAATTTGAGCACCTTGCTCCTTCACTGCTTCAATCAGAACTCCAATCAGACCATTATAGTTCACGGTCTTGTGAGTATCACCAGTTTGAACCAGTTGTGGTAAGTGCTCTTCAATTTGTTGAGCAATCACACCAATTGTTTCTTTTCCAGTTTCCTTCCAAGAGAAGTGAACACCCTCAAGTTTAGAAACGAGTTCGGATGCACTCTCAACCTGTCTGATATTTTCTTTAAGGTTGATATCAGATGTTGCGTTGAAGTCTGTTGCCGTACAAACTCCAGATAGACTTAATGAAGTTCCCGTTGCAACACCTAATACTGGTGTTACTAGAGTTGGACTTGTAGCAAATACAAGTGCTCCAGAACCAGTTTCGTCACTGATAACACCAGCAAGTTCGCTTGAAGTGGTTGCTGAGAATGCACTTAACTTATTGCTTGTATATGCAACAGTACCACCTGCACCAAAAGCAACCGAAGAAGCATCAGTACCAGTGAATGTTAATGTATTTGATGCAGTTAAAGTTTTGCCGTCAGCAATCGTTAAAGTTGCAGATGTTGCTGGGGCAGTAATTGTAACTTTGTTAATGGTAGTTGCATTAGCAGTACCAAGAGTACTAATACCACTATAATTTACGTTTGTACCACCAAGATTGGTAATAGTTCCATTGGTATAAGTTAATGTTGTTCCACTTAATGTAGTTGCTGTAGTAACTCCAGTAGCATTAATATTAGTAGCACTCAATGAAGAAACTGTTGATACTCCAGAAGAGTTAATGTTACCTTGTACACCACCATTAGCAACAATAGCACCAGTAACCGTAAGAGATCCTAGTGTTCCAACAGAAGTGAGTGAAGAATTAACAATACCGGAACCTAATGTTGTAGAAGTAAGAACATCAGTTCCATTAATCTTGTATGACTTTCCAGTCAAAAGATTCATATGTTCTGATGAAGTCCAAGAATCGGTAGCATCTACCCAATTGAATGTCTTATTTCCCTGTCCAGATTCAACCGTAATACCACCACCATCAGCAGCAGCATCATTAGCAGCACCAGAAGCAAGAGTAATGTTCTTGTCATCGACAGTTACTGTTGTAGAATTGACAGTAGTTGTAGTACCATCAATTTGCAGATCACCTTTGATTACAACTAGACCAGTGTTGTCTCCAACAGCAGCAGGGTCAATAGTGATCGTTGCAGGACCAGAAATTGTATTGGTATTAATACCAATTGCAGAACCTGATGCACCAGTTACAAATTGAGCAGCAGTAACGATACCTGATGCATTTACATTACCAGTTACGTTTCCAGTGAGTGCTCCGGCAAATGATGTTGCAGAAAGAGTACCAGTAGAAGGATTGAATGAAAGTTTTGTTGTTGATACTTTAGATGATGTAATGGTTCCAGTAGTTGTTTGAGTGAGTACTGGGAAGAAACTTTGATTTGTTGTTGTATCATCAGCCACAGTAGAACCAGTACCAGTCAGTCCACTACCATTACCAACGAATGATGTTGCAGTAATGATACCAGTTACATTAATATTTGATGTATTAACAAACTCTGAACCATTATATGCAAGAAGGTTTCCTGTTGTAATACCAGTAAGTGTAACATCAGTTAGGTCATTTAGACTGCTTACCTGACCAGTTCCGGCACCAAGAGTTGCATAAGACACAAACTCAACAGTATCATTCGCAAATGCACCTTCAGAGAGAGTGATTGTAGTACCGTTATTTGCAGTAAATTCTGCAGAAGATAATTTAACACCATTCACAAATACATCAAGGAAGTTTACATTATATACAAAACTGAATAATGTTTGATTTGCTGTTGCAGTAAATGTTTGTGTTGTTCTGGTTTGTGGTAATAGGTCATTAAAGGTTTTCCAAGTTACACCCACTCCAGTAGAAGCAATAATCTGATTTGCAGCACCAGTAGTATTTCCAATAGAAACATAACCACCAATATTTAAATTGGTGACTGTTGATACTCCAGAAGAATTAATGTTACCAGTTACGTTTCCAGTGAGTGCTCCAGCAAATGTAGTAGCAGTAATGATACCAGTTGAATTTACATTACCAACATCAAGTTTGATAAGAGTTCCAACCGATGTGAGTGAAGAATTAACAACGTTTGAACCAAGAGTTGTTGAGGAAAGAACATCAGTTCCATTAATCTTATAAGTCTTACCAGAAGCAAGATTAAAGTTTTCACTTGACTTTAATGCTGTATTAGTATGATCGTAAGTTAAAGTATTGTCTGGTCCAATTTTAATACCCGCACCATCCGCAAGTATATCTGAAGTAGCAGTAGAAGCAATACCAACAACAAAATCGGCAAGTTCTATAGTTGTGGAGTTAACAATAAATTGAGTTCCATCAACAAATAAGTCACCTTTAATTCTTACGGCACCAGTATTATCACCAACAGCAGCAGGGTCAATGGTGATTGTAGCGGGACCAGAAATTGTATTGGTATTAATTCCAATTGCAGAACCAGAAGCACCAGTTACAAATTGAGCAGCAGTTACGATACCTGATGCAACAACACTCGTAAGAGAAATGTTATCATCAAGATTAACTGTTACTGTATTAGAAGCAGCTGAAGATGTTAAGTTGGTTCCACCGGAAATAGTTAAGTTCTCTGATAAGAAATTGATCGTTTCAGTTCCACTGTCACCGGCAACAGTTAATGCGGCTCCAATCGCAGCAGTACCTGCAGCAGTTAAACGTCCCTTAGCATCAACAGTGAATGTAGGAATTGCTGTGGAAGAACCATAAGAACCAGCGGTAACACCAGTATCTACAAGATTAAGTGTTACAGTGTTACTTGCTGCGGATGTTGTAATAATTCCAGCAGTGCCAGCAATAGTTAAGTTCTCATTAAGGAAATTAATTGTTTCGGTGCCAGAATCACCAGCAACTGTTAAAGCAGCACCAACTGAAGCAGTACCAGCAGCAGTTAAACGTCCTTTTGCATCAACAGTGAATGTTGGGATTTGAGTCGAGGAACCATAAGAACCAGAAGAAACACCAGTTGTTGCTAAAGTAAGAGCCAATCCAACGTTAGAAGTACCATTAAATGAAATTGATGAAGCAGTTGCATCACCACTAATACTGAAATCTCTAGCAGTTTGAAGTTGAGTAGCAGAACTAGCTAAACCAGTTAGATTACCAACAAAACCATTAGTTGCAGTAACAATACCAGAAGCATTAATGTTTGTTGCATTTAGTGAAGTAACTGTAGAAACTCCAGAAGAGTTAATGTTTCCTGTTACATTACCAGTAAGATTTCCTGAGAAACCACTAGTAGCAGTTACAATACCACTTGAATTAACATTACCAACACTTAAGTTAGTAAGAGTTCCAACAGAAGTCAAAGAAGAGTTGATAACTCCAGAACCAAGAGTTGTTGAAGAAAGAACTTCAGTATTATTAACTTTATAAACTTTACCTGAAGCAATGTTTAAGTTCTCTGAAGAACCTAAGTTGTCTCCACTTGCTTCAAATTGGAAAGTTTTATTACCCTCACCAGAGGTAATAGTAATACCAGCACCATCAGCAGCTGCATCATTAGCAGCTCCATCAGCAATTTGAATATTTTTATCATCAACCGTTACAGTTGTTGAGTTAATAGTGGTTGTTGTGCCATCAATTTGTAGGTCACCTTTGATTACAACTAATCCAGTATTATCACCAACAGCTGCTGGATCAAGAGTAATAGTTGCAGGACCAGAAATTGTGTTGGTATTAATACCAATTGCAGAACCTGATGCTCCCGTCTTAAATTCAGCAGCCGTTACGATACCTGATGTATTAATATTAGTTGCAACCAATGAAGAAACTGTAGAAACTCCAGAAGAGTTAATGTTTCCAGTTAGATTACCAACAAAACCAGAAGTAGCAGTTACAACACCAGAGGCAACAACACTTGTTAAAGAAATGTTTGGATCAAGGTTAACAGTAACAGTATTAGATGCAGCAGATGAAGTTAAGTTGGTTCCACCAGAGATTGTTAAAGTTTCACTCAAAAGACTGATGTTTTCCGAACCAGAGTCTCCAGCAACTGTTAGAGCAGTACCTACCGATGCAGTACCAGCAGCAGTTAATCTACCTTTAGAATCAACAGTGAATGTAGCAACTTCTGTTGATGAACCATAAGAACCAGGAGTAACTGTAGTGTTTGCTAATGTTCCGACTCCTGTTACATTACCAGTACCATTAAATGAACCACTAGTATATGCTAAGTCTCCAGTGATTGCTATAGTTCTTCCAGTTGCAAGTTGAGTGGCAGAACTGGCCAAACCAGTTAAAGCACCAACGAAACCATTAGTTGCAGTTACAATGCCTGATGCATTGATGTTTGTTACAGATAAATTACCAGAAACTCTTGCATTACCAAGAACATCTAGTTTTGCTGTTGGATTATTTGTACCAATACCCAGTTGTGCTTCAGACTGTGAGGGTATGATATTAACAAAAGTTCCATCAGAATTAACGTCTAGAAAATTTGCGAGTTGGGATAAATCTCTGTTAAATGCCATGGTTTTAAGTGTTAAAGATAGGAAAAATTGTTTACATTACGTTTCTACCATCTTCGTGACTAGCACTAGGCATCGTATGATTATTTATAAATTCACCAACTTTCTAAAGCAATTCTTTTCCAAGTATTTGGAGAAACACAAACATAAAAATAAGAAGAATTGTATGCCGTTTGTCCAGGAATTCCTGATGATGTTGAAGTTGGTGGTGCAGCAATCATATTTGGGGCGATTCCCGTTGCTGATGTATTATATGCAAGGATATCTACAGATTCTCCACCAAAACAAGATTCATTTAAAATGATTGAAGTTCCATTTGATGCAGTATATTCACTTTCAGTTAAACGAATACCATTAATAAAAACATCAACAAATCCTACATTATAATTAACAGCAAATACTGTTTGATTTGTAACTGCAGTTGTTGTGTAAGAATTTCTGAGTGTAGATAAATTTCCCCAACTAACACCGATTCCCGTTGAAATAAGATACTGCCCATTTGTGCCAGTTGTTCCTCCGGCACTCACTGTTTTGTTTATAACAATATCACTAAAAGATGAAATCCCTACAACTGACAGTGTTGTTTGATTTTCACTATAAGAAGCAATTCCTACATTTAATCTTGGTAACCGACCACTGACTAACTTTGCCATTTATTTTATTTCTCTCTCTTTACTTAAGTGTTTCCAGAATACTTCCGGTAAATTTAATATTAGAAGAATTACTTCCGGAAATCACTAAAACATCATTAGATTCAAGAACCAATTTTCCATCAAGAAAACTTGCAGAGTCTTTTGAAGGAATAGCAAAATCTTTTACTATTTCTGTTGTGACTGCAATTCCAGCAACAGTTCTTTGATGAGAGAATGTGACTGTTTCTGTTGTATTTCCAGTGTTCACAGCTTGTGCAAGAATAACTACAGAGGCATATCCAACCGGAGCAGTATAAATTCCAACTGAACTGGTTGATATTACATTTGTGATTGTTTTAAATATGTTGAGTGGTAATGCCATGATGTTAAATTAACCTCCGAGTGCTAAGATATAGGGTGTCACATTTGCAAGAATGCTTTTTTGATAGAAGTTACCAAAAATTGTTCCTGAATTTTGATCAATGGTAACTCCATCACCAATTTTGAAATTTCCTGATTGATCGGTGCTTGTGTAAACAACCAATCCACCATTGCGCATATCAACTTCATTTTCTTGAATTGGAACACCGCCCGTTTGAGGTAATGCAGATTCAATTGTTGTACCAGAACCAATATATTCAAAAGAATGTCCAGAAGCAAGAATTCGACTTTGCTTAAAAACAGAAACCGTTGTTCCTACACCAACTGCATAGGGCAATTGTTCATTAATTGTAAATGTACAAATACCTGCATTTGGTTGAGTACAACTTATAATACTATAATATTTGGGAATGATTTGAAGAGACAAAACTGCAGTATTAATTCCAACATCTGGATTTGAAACTGTAATTGTAGGAATTGTCTCAAATCCTCTTCCAGAAGAAAATAGATTAACTTCAGTAATTGATTCATTTACAATAGTTGCTGTTGCTTCTGCATCAATTCCCCAAGGAGTTTCTGGTGAACTAATGGTAATTGTTGGAGTGTTTGTATATCCAGTTCCTCCAGCACTCACAGAAATTGATTCAACTTCATAATATAACTTATCAAAATAAGCAACTTGCCCATCAAATAATCTTGAAGTTCCTACTCCAGAAATTACAAATGAATTTGCTCCTGCATCAGCAGCAGAAGTGATGATTCCTGTATGTTGAATGGGCCCAACTCCATCAGCAACTAATCCATAATTACCAAAAGATGAGTTTGAGTTTGTTAAATCACATGCTCCTCCAGATCCACAATATACTGCAATATCATTACAAATAGTAAATAACGAAACTAATTGTGCATAACCATTATTTGTAATCGACACTCCAATACCATTTTTATTGAATTGAGTATAAGAGTCCATAACCATGCTCTTTAAATTTCCAAGAGCATGGTTACCATCAATTTTCATCCCATAACTGTTTTCAATAAAATTTGTACAGTTTCTAATATATGGAGATTGATTAAAATTTTTAATTGTGTCAGGGTCAAATGCAAAAACTCCTTTTCCTGCATCTAAAGTACCAATAAAAGATAATCCTTCAATATAATTTCCAGGTGATACGTGAAACAAATCTTCATTTTGATTTTGAGGAGTTACAGTAACTTCTCTTAAACTTTCACCAACAATACTGACTTGAGGGGGTAATTTAATTGGATTACTTTCAATGTATGTTCCAGGGGAAATTTTAATTGCTGTTCCTGATGTTGAAATTGCTACCGCTGCCGCAATTGTTGCTTTTGCATCTCCAAGTTTTCTTCCCGTATTACTATCATTTCCATCTGGAGTTACGTAAAGAATATTTTTAACTGTTGCACCCATACCAATGGGCACAATATCAGTTCCAATGCCACTTCTTTCTCTTCTTACAAAAAGTTCGGCATCATAAGTATTAAGTCCCAGTTCCCCCAATGGAAGTTGATCTACCGTTGGTCTTTTTCCAGGAATTGCTGAACGTTTTATTTTAATAATAGGTGCTGCCATTCAATCGCCTCATGATGGTATATACCACAAAATCCAATATATATTGGAATTATTTTCTATTTATACAAAATCTTCTTCTGTGGATTTGGAATTCTCTCCCAATTCCTCGATTTTATCTGTTAAAGATTCAATTAAAGAATTTGCTTCTTTAAGTTTACTCTCCAGCATTTCAATTTTAGTTTCTGCAACAACTAATTGAGTAAATAAATCCATTGATTTTTTTTGATATGTCGTTAACAACCCTTTATAATCATGTTCATTCATAAAAAAATAGGTGAAGCAATAACTCCACCTATTTAGAAATTTTATTTAAGAGTGATTATCAGAAAGTTCCAGCATCAATCGTGATATTTTGAAGTGTTCTTACACCACCAGCACAAGAAATGACTTGTGATTGTCCTGCACAATCATTTACCCAAAGTGCTCCAATCTCAAGTGCTGCATAGGCATTCGCAGTCAGAACACTGTTTGCTTCTGCAACCTCAGACGCAATTGCAATTCTTTCTGCAGAATCGTCCCAATAAACTGCTGCTTTCTTTGCGGAAGTTGTGTAGTAATTAAAAAGTAATCCAAGATCTATATTTAAATCTGATCCGGGAGCATTACCATTAACAAGTCCAATTTCAACTAACGTATCTTCAACAGTTAAAGTTGTTGTATTAACTTGAGTTGTTGAACCATTGACAAAAAGATTTCCCGAAATGGTTAAATTGCTAGAAATACCAACATTTCCTGTTGCGGAGGAAATTGTAATCGCATCTGTTGAATCTGATGCTTTAATTGTGGATGTTTTAACTGTTGGAGCACTTAAAGAAGTGCCAACAATTACCTCTTGAGATACCGTAGCAATTCCTGCAACAGAGATGTTTCTTCCAAAGGTAGCATCACGTCCAGAAAGAGTAATTGCGTCATTACTATCAGAGGAACTACGAATACTATTTGCAATTACTTTTGTTTGGAAAGAAACATCACCATTAGAATACAAATACATTGCATTGGAACCACCACCTGCTTTAATGTAAGCATTTGTATCATTAACATTACCAACACTTAAAGCACTGGTGACACCTACAGCACCAGTAGATGGATTAACTGATAAACCAATACCAATTCTTAAAGTTTCTCCAGTTTGTCCACCAAGAGTATCAACAAATGGAACAAAATAACTTGCATTTGTTGAAGTTGCTGTAGTATCAACGGTTGTTGCAGTTGATGCAGTGCCAGTTAATGCTCCACTAAATGTTGTTGCAGTTACAACTCCAGCAAAATTAGCGTTTCTCCATTGTCTTGTATTGTCACCAAGATCGTATGCGTTTGATGTATTTGGATATAGTCCTGAAATAAATTCTCCACCAACATTAATATCATCTCCGGTGCTATCACCAAGATTAATTGTTCCACCTTCAAAAGTAACAGATCCAACAAATGTGGAAACTCCAGCAACGTTTAAATTTCCACCAACATTTAAATTCTCTCCAATTCCTACTCCACCCTCAACAATTAAAGCACCGGTGTTTTCATCTATTGATGATGTAGTATCAGTAATTTGAACTGCGCCACTAAAAGTAGAAATTCCACTAAAAAATGTATTATTTAAAATTGCTCCAGAAAAAGATGCACCCGCAGATACATTAGCCCATTCTAATTGTCCAGATGCATTTGTTTTAAGAAAATATCCGTCTTGAGGTGCTGCAGGAAAAGTATATGTTGTGACACCAGCAAGAGAATCTGGTGACTTGAGTGTTAGATAGTTTGAACCATTTGTAGTTCCTTCAACAAGATTTACACCGCTACCTGTTGAAGAACTTTCTCTTGTCCAATAACGATGAGAACCAAAAAATTTATTTCCTTCTGAGGTGCTATTAATACCAATGTAAAATTCAAAGGTATCAAGGGTGAGAGCTGGTTCACCTGCCTCTAAAGGTGGCAGATTAACGAAATTACCCCTCTTAAACTGAATTACTGGAGAAGTCATTTCTTTTTTATTATTTTTTATTATTTATTTCTCAGAATTCTCCAGCATCCACATCAATTTTATCATCCAATTCAACATCTAATTGGTCTACAAATTCTTGTGGTAACTCTGCATCTTCGGCAGCAGTTTGTAAAACTTGATCTGCTGTTACTAATGTATATTTTCTTAGTGTAGCATTATATGTTAAGACATATTTGTCCTTTGATGACAAATTGGAAACAGAAACATCTGCTAAATCTGAAAGAAATTCTGCCACAACGGTTTTCTCCTGAGTTACGGTGAAATTATTACCAGAATTTAATCTTACTGAAAAATCTGCCATAAGTAAGGTAAGAAATTTTAAGTATTTATGTTGAGATACCTGCAGTCACCAGAGCCATCCCTTCAATCACTCTAGTTTTAGTTCCAGAATTGTTTGTGACTAAGATATCATAAAAATATCTTCCTGGAGTAATTGTGGAAGTAACTTCATCTGACATTGCAAGAGTGATTTTTCCAGTTGCGACTGTAATCGTGGTTGAGAAAGAATAAGAAGTCGTGGACTCTGGAAACTTTTTGATTTTTGCAACTGCACTTGCACCTGACAAACCATAAACAGAACCATTTGCATTCGTAATCGTAAAGGTTGAAGAAAAATCTGCACCTTGTTCAATTGTAATATTGACTGCTGGAACTGCCATTGTGGTTTTTTAGATATTTAGTTCTCAAAAGAAGTTAAAGTTCACATTTACACGACACTTATCATCACTACACGTTGTACTATGATGAGGTCTCGATGGGTCAAAGAGTAGAATACGATTTTCTATGGATTCTATTTTTATATCATCTTCTAAGATTGTAAGACCATTATTAGTATTCAGATAAAAGATTGCACCACGATGAGAGAACTCATAATCTGTATGATTATCGTGATGTACTATATTCTCTGTAGATGGATATAGATTTCCTTTGATTCTCATCATTGCTCTACACTCTAAAAGGTTGAGAATAGATGCAAAGATTTGTGCTTGTGGTTCTGTATGAAACCCACTCCAGAACTCGTGAGTAAAGTAATATGATGCTGATATAGGTAGGTTTTCTTTTTCGTTTGTGACGACTGGAGTGAGATTCCAAGCAAAGTTTGGATTTAACATAAAGTTTTTAATGTTCTCAAATTCTTCCTGTGAGAGAGCATTGTCTATAATCTTATGCATAGTTAATATTAATCACACAACGAGGATGGTCTGTTGATGTAACTGAATGATGTTCTATAGACCCATCAAAAAGTAACATACGATTTTGTACACATTGTACTTCAGTAGTGTCCTTAAGTACAGTAAACCCATTAGAAGTCGTTACATAAAATAATGCAACTCTATGAGGTACTTTTCTGTCTGTATGAAACTCGTGATAAATGTGATTTTCTGTGGGAACTAAAATATTTGCACGAATATCAAAAAGTTTTTTTATTTTGAGTTTGTTAAGTATTGGTTTGACTATGGGATAGTACCTATCAAACTTAAGTCCATTATCAGTTGAGTATAGTGAATGTACATAAATCCAATCGTGCTCTTCATAATCAGTTGGACCTAACTCTGGGTCTCTTACAATACCCTTTTGATAAGTCCAAGCAAAGTTATTTGGATTGTTTAAGTCTTCTGGAAAAAATGTAGAGGTAATAAAATCAAAATCTTCTTTCTCAAGAAAATCATCTATAATCTCATAAGTCATAAAATCATTCTAATGTATAAATCGCAAACATTCCACTTTGAGTAAATGCTTCTTGGATTTCTCCAAGTTCTTCTGCATTAAATGCAATACCAGAAACGATTTCAGTAAGCACTTCTTGGATTTTTTCTACATTTGCTCTTCCTGCTTTTGCATCACTCATCAGTGCAATAAACTCTGTTGCAAGAGTATTTGCAAGAAGTGATTGTGATGCTGTTGTTTTAATTTTAGTATATGCATTCGTATTTAAAAGTCTGTCCCAAAACTGTTGATACTGAACTCTTCTCTGTTTTTCATATTCTGGTGCTTCAGTTACATCATACTCACGAGTTTCTTTATTCCACTGATAGTCGTGAGTAAAGTAACTAGTTCCTTCAAATGGTGGCATCTGGATTGGTCCTTTCCAACCAAGTGCATTCAGTTCTTCATCTGTAAGATCAGGAAGGTCAGTTCTTACTTCTTCTCCAGGAGCAGGTCTCCACAAATCGGGGATTGTTTGTGGGTCATTTCCATTTGGAGGACTATATCTTCCTCTTGCTTCTGTTGCAGAAAGGTTTACGTAAGCCATATGATTTCTGTGAGTTTCTTTTCTTTATTTATAAACCTTTATTTCTTGATATTGTGACTTATATTTCTCATTGATTTCTTTTTTGACTCTTGATATTTTCCAGACAAAATATAACATTAATTGTAGGATAATGAGGATTTTTTTTGCAAATCATCAGTAAGACTGGAAAAATTATCACAAAAAATATCAAAAGCAATTATTATTCTATAATTATTACCAATATGTTTTTTTGAACCATGCATATATCCAGAGGGAAAAAATAATAGATCATTTTCATCTAAATCCGGTTCAAAAATTATTTCTTTTTTTGGTTGTTTTACAAAATTTCTATTTTTAAAAAAAGTTTTATTATGAGTTTCTTTATCAAACTTTAAATAATATACCCCACTAAAATCTGCTGTATGTTCATGTGAAAGTGTTTCCATTCCATTTTCATACAAAGAATACCACATTTTAGAAATAAAAAAACTATCATCTATGCGATAATATTTTAAATAATTGTAAAATGCTTTTTTTATTAAAGAAGAAAGTTCATTCACAAAAATTTTGTCTTCATCACAAAACACCGGTATATCCTCATCGTAAAATTGTTTCATAAAACAACTAGTTCTTTTTTTGTTAAATTTAAATTTAAATTTATCGGATTTAGAATAATTAACATAATCTAATATTATTTTATCACATAGTTCTTTTTTATATTTAAACTCAATAGTTTCCTTCCAAATATATGTAGGAATTTGTATCTCTGTACCCATTATTATATCATTTTCTTTATTTATGAACCTTTATTTCTTGATATTGTGACTTATATTTCTCATTTATTTCTTTTTTTATGGATGCTCTTAAGTCATTTGTGATATATACACTTCTTGCAAGTTCTATAAAAATTTCACCAAAGTCTTGTGATTTCTCAAGAACTCTTAAGTCATCTTCTATTTTCCAGAGTTTATGATTGATTGAGAGTAGTTTTGCAAGATAAGAATCATCATAGACTTGATGTTTCTTTGCGATTGATATAAGGTCTTGGAGTTCTTTATGAACATAAGAGTTGTCTGTATATTGAGACTTGATAGAAAGTATAGAAATCTTATCTAAGAGTTCTCCTACCGAGATTGGTATTTGTATTTCATCCATAGTTAATGTTCTTTGGTTTTTCTATAATGATTTGTGGTTTCTTATTTCCTTCTATGTTTCTTATGATGTCCTGATATGCACTTTCTATTTCTTTCTGTGTAAAATCTATTCGTGGTTCGTTTAATCTTGAGGACATATGTGCCTGGAAACCAGAGATTCTCATTGAGTCTGGATAAAACTCCACATCTCTCTCAATAATATGAAATCCATCATAAGTCACATTCACACTATGAGTTCCTGCAATCATCACTGATGCTTTCTTATTCAGTGCTTTACAGATGTGCTGACCGCAACTATCACAACCCACAAAGTAATCAGCAGCACCAATGATTGCTGCCCATTCTCTTAAGTTTGGATCTGGGTCTGGTTTATAAGTTCTTATTTCGTGAAATTCTTTTGCACCCATAAAAATTAGGTTATAATCCTTTGAGAGTTCTTTAATAAAGTAATCCAACATTGGTTTTGGAATAGACCTTAAACTATCATCAAAAATACCAGAAGGATGTGGAGTTGCAGTAGAACCATAAGGTTGCAATACGATGGTCTTTGATTTTTTATGTTTTGACTTTGCTTCTTCTATGATTTCATATGCTCTTCTTTTTTCCTGAAATGAAATATTCAGTTGCATTGGAGGAAGGTCACTATGGTCTGTGGAATCATTGATTTCTACATCAAATGCTTCTCTTAATGAAATCTCATTACGATAATATGCAGGAACACGATAAGGTTCTGGTGAGATTACCTTGTCTGCTTTCCAAAATAAATCAAAAGAACCTCGGGCATCGGGGTTAAAGGTTCTTTCCTGAAGTTCTGGAATACCCCAAGTAATAAAATCCCACCCTGGAATCATTATGTACCATTCTTCATTGAGATGATTTTTGGAATATTTAAGTAGTGCTGGGATTGCGGTGATGATTCTTCCAAATCCACCATCTAATGTAATAATCGTCGTCATAAGTAACTCAACTCAAAATGTTTTGCTTTGTGCGTATAAGTATTCCACCAATACTTCCAGTCTATGTATGAGTCCTCTTGGAGACTTGATTGCATATGAAGAACTAAACTTGGAATAGGGTTGATTCTTATAATGTGTTTGGACCAGATATAAGAGATTGTATTTCCTTCGTGTATTGTATCATTCTTATTTCCAGTTCCATCCCATTCCTGATATTCAGTTGCTAAAGTCTCAAAGAGATTCCAGTGGTCCTGAAATACTTTTGGTGCAGTCATCATTGTAAATGTAGTACCCCATCCAGTTTTCCAGTGACGATATTGACCTCTCATTATTAACTCTGGAGTATTATGTTTTGGGTCATAGGTTTCTGGTTCATCCCAAGGAAAGATACAAAGTGGTTGTGGAAGATTATACTTGGAAGAAAGATACTCATATTCACTTAACATCTCATAAAGAGCACTTGGAGAATGTAAGTAATCATCTTCTACAGAGTATACTAAATCAGCAGTGGAGTTTTTGCAATACTCAAACTGACTTAATACGCTTTTATTTGGTCCACCTTCTTCTAATGAAATGATTTTAGTTGAGTGTCTTGAGGTCTTAAGAATACTCTGGAGGTTATTGAGAAACTCTTGAGAACTATGGTCGTCTAATACAATAATGTTGATTTGGTTCTTACATTGATTGGTTGCATTAATCAATGATGTAATACAACCTTCTATGAGTTCTCTTTTAGAAACAGAAATAAATCTTGGAAACTTACTTATATTAGATTTGTCGTGAGTTCTTATGATAATATCAAGGGACTTCATTGGTAATTAAATGTTGATTCTTTTGCAAATTTTACAGAACTATCATAAACTTCTTTATCTTTCCACATTTGAATATAATTATTCGTTCCATTAAATCCAAAACAACTTATATCACCACGATTATCAATGCCTTTAACAATTGGTTTTCTGTATGCAATTATTTTATCATCTTCATCCATTAAATATGCAAATTCGTAAATATAATTCTCTTCTTCGTGTGGATTAATATAACACAATTCTCCATTAGTTGCTATAAAATTTATATCTTGATTGTAAGTCATAATTGCTCTTCCTAATACTATACAAGCAGTTGGTTCAATAGATATTATACCATAAAACTCATTTTTACAATTTTCTACAATAATATCAATACATTTTTTCATTATTTTAGATTTTTTTTCTGTAAATATAATTGAGGTTGCTACTGACCAACTTCTTTTAGATGATTTTGTAACATCTCTAAATGCAAAAAATTTAAATGCATCTAAATTTGGAATAGTATTAATGAGTTTAACATTCAAATCAATATAAAGACCACCATAAAGATATAATAAACAATATCTTGCTAAATCTGCTTTACAAGCATAGGGATTAAGTTTTTGATATGCGGTAAATACATCAATATCAAAATTGTTTTTTATAATCTCTTCTATTTCTTCACCTGAATACAAATGATATTCTTCATTAGGATATAGATTTTTTATTTGTTCATAACAAATATTATGATACTTTGGAAAATCATCTGGCAATTTATTCGTATCATTTATGAGTATTTGATGTATTTTCATTTATATTTTAATGTAAGTGTTTCTTTTTGTTCTTTAATATAAGTATCGTTCATAACCTTCTTCCAGTCTATGATAGGGCTGATATGATTTGCATCACAATGAGTACTCCAACCAGGCATTGGAGAAATTAAATATCTCTCTTGTTTCTGTAGTTCCCAGAACTTATCATAATCTTTTGAGAAATGAAATCCTTCTATTTCCTTTACACCATTAATAGAATGTTTTTGATGCACCTCCAAGTCTTCCATAAGTGTCTTATACTTGCAAGCAAAAGATTGAGTGGTTGCTGGTACTGCTCTCCAATGAGAACTTGGTGTTGTAAAGATTTCACATAACCATCCTTTTGCAATAAAGAAATCAAAGTCATAAAGAGTAAGATAATGTGAGTTAATCTCAAACCCTTCTAACATTACTTCACTCCACCCTGGACGATGTAAATAATCATCCTCTAAAAGATAAACAATCGTATCATCACTTAAGTTTTTAGATTGGGTGATTTCTAATGTCGCCAAAAAACTATCACATTCATTACCACACTTAATGATTTCTACATTCTTTTCTTTCGCAAGAAAAGTCTTATCAATACTACCATAAAACTCATCATAAACAATCGTATAGTTTATCAGGTCTGGGTTAAGTGTATTCTTAAAGTTCTCAAAGACTTTAATCTTATTAAACCAAGAAGGTCTTATTCTGTCTGGAAGTTCTTGTATTTTTGAGTAGTAGCAGTGTCTTATAAAGACTTCAATTGGTTTTTTCATTTAAAAGTTCACTTCCCATTTGTGCGATTTCATCCCAACTCATTTTTCCAATCTCTTCGTATCCCACTTTTTCTAATACTTTAATATAACCCCTTGGAACAACTTCAGTAGAAAAATAATACTCAAGTTCCTCATAAAGTGGGTTATCAGTATCGAGTCTTATTTGTAGTGCTTTTAAAACTTTCTTTATATCTTTGATTGTCTTAAGTCTTTCAGTACAAAGTTCAAATCTTCTTACAGGTTTTTCAGTCATAAGTCACTCCAAATGATTTGAGTTTTGAGTATTTATCCCACCACTTCAGGTGGTCTATATGAGGGTCTCGTTGCTTCTCAAACTGAATATGAAGAGCAAGAGAAGGCACAGGATTTACACGAGTCACATAATGTTCCCAGATATTTGAGATTGTATTTCCTTCGTGAATCAGTTCTATTTTATCTATTCCATTCCAAGGAGTATATTGAGATGCAAGTTTCTTAAAAACTTCCCAGTGGTCACGAAATACTTTAGGTTTCGTCATCATTGTAAAAGTCGTCCATATTCCTTCTTTCCAGTGTCTTGTAGGTGTTCTAAACAATCTTCCTGGTATTATAAAAGTGTATTCATAATCCTCTCTATTATCAAAAGGAAATAAACAAAGTTCTTTTTGTAAATGATAATAAGATTTTAAGTAACCATAAGTAAATAACATTTCTTGGATTGCTTCTGTGCAGTGTAGGTAATCATCTTCTACAGAATATACTAAATCAGCAGTAGAGTTTTTGCAATACTCAAACTGTTTTAATCCACTATAGTGAAATCCTTTTACTTCTAAATCTATAAGTTGATATGAATGATTTGAGTGTGAGAAGATTTTATGAACTTTAGAAATACAATCAGCAGTGCAATAGTCATTAAGAACAACAAAAGAAATCTCTGCATTTGTGACTACATTTGCAGAGTTAATCAAAGAAGATAAACAACCAAGTATTAAATTTTTTTTGGGTATATCAATATACCTTGGTTTACCTCCGTGTATATTTTGACCATCGTGTATTCTTAAGATAATATCCAGTTTCATTGATAAGTAATATTCATATTATACTGATTTACTATTTTTTTGATTGCATTTTTATTTTTTACAATATCATAATCAGCACCAAGATATAAATTATCCAATTTAGATGGGTTGGTATTGTTTGTTAATCTATGATAGTGAAATTTTGCTAAACCAAAAGACTGACATGCATCATTTGCAATTGGGTCAACATAAAATTTTATTTTTGGAAAGTTTTTCTTAATTTTAGAATTTCCAACAACATTTAATGCACACCCTCCGGAAAAAACAATATTGCAACACTTTGTTTTTTTTATTGTATAATCAATGCGTTCTAAAAACACTTTTTCCAATGCTTTTTGAAGTGCATATGCTAAATCTGCTTTTTTTTGAAAATTCATATCTTTTAAATATGGAAATAATTTTGTATTCAAAGACCTATTTGCACGAAATAAATTCATATTAGACAAGATACTATTTTCACATAAAATATTTGGTATTTCCTTATTTGGCATTCCATAAGAAAATAATCCCATAGTTTTCCCTTGACCACCAATACAAGAATATCCAAGATGTTCAGTTATTGTACCATACATCACACCAATATCTAAATGAGAATTTAAATCTACGTCATAATTAAATAATTCTTCAAAATATTCAATAAAATCGTTATTTGCTGCATAAACATCTGGAGAATACCATAAATTTTTATATATTGGGTTAAAATTATTTGGATAATTTGCATAATATAATGATGTAGTCTCAACTGAAAATAAATTATTTTTAATATCATTAAAAGAGCTTCCCCATCCATCTATAACAAGACAAGCAGATTCTTCATATCCAGAACCATAGAAAGCAGAAGACGCATGATACAAATGATGATTATCATAATCTATAATATTATTATATACTTTTATTTGATTGAAATCTAAAAATTCGTATATTAGTTTTTTTTCTTCCTCCTCTCTAATATTTGCAAGACACAAGTAATCAATATATTTTGTATACATTGATATGCAATTAAGCATTTTAAATGGTGTTGAAGAATCATTTTTTACTCTACTTACTCTTTCTTCTTGTAATAAAAGTAAAATTTTTTCATTTTCTAAAATACATATAGATGCATTGTGATTTTGTATTGATATTGCTACTATAATCATAAGTACTCCTTTTTTATAAGAAATTTGCATTCTGGAAAATACAAATAATTTAATTTTGAATCATAAATTGTTTTTATTGCATCTTCAATTGTTTCTACTATTGGTTCTCCTGCTAAATTAAATGATGTGTTTCCTACTAATGGAATATTAGTTAGATTAAAAAAACTTTCTATTATAGAATAATAATTAAAATTATTTTCTTTAGTTACTGTTTGTATTCTACAAGTATCATCAACGTGAATAACAGATGAGATAAGTTGTTTTTTTTCTTTCTTAACATCAAATGAATAAGTCATAAAAGGAGATTCTTCTATTTTGTTCATATGAAACCAGTTTTTAACCTCACTTAATAAAATGGAACAAGCTAGTGGTCTAAACTTTTCTCTTCCCTTTATTTCGTTGACCGTATCTTTATTTGATGAAATTTTTGGATTAAATATCAAAGACCTATTTCCCAATGCTCTTGAACCGGCCTCAGACCTACCATTAAATATACAAATAATATTATTATCCAATAATAAGTTTGCAATATCACAAGGTTCAGTATTCTCTATAAGTTTTAATTTATTCATAATCAACCATAAGTAAAAGATTTAATGTTAAAGATATGATTCATTTCTAATGTACTTATACCAAAACCGTAAACCCACAAAATTCTTGGAATATCACCAGATATTTCTGTGACCTCATGTTCTAAATGAGAAGTAATATACATTATCATATCATTTTTATCAAACTGATATGGAGTATTTTCAATATATGTGATACCACCAGACTCTGGATTTTGAGTCACAAAGTTGCAGTGTAAAGTATAAGTATTCTCAAAATATATTGGGTCAGTATGTTTACAGCAACTTCCTGGAGGAAATGCAATCGTAGTGCATATTCCATCTGTAAAGGATGGCCAGGGAGCAATGGTATTATCTTTTATTTTTAAGTAGTTCAGTAATCTTTTTTGTATATCATAAACTTCTTTTGGGTACTGAACTTTATAATCTTGATATTCTTTACACCTACCATAAGAATGTCTTGTTGTAAACCTTGTTTGAAATTCATCATTGTTCATTCCTGGGTTCATAAAATATGGTTGCTTATAGTTACTCAAAGTCCATTGATTCAATTTATCAATCTCATTATCAGTAATAAAGTTTTTAACTACTTTAACCAGTTTTTTCTTGTTCATTTATTGATAAGAGAAGAGTTGTTTTGTATCTTTGATATATGAAAAGTTTTGATAATCAATATCATATATTTGATAGAGTTGATTTTTAGATTTCTTTGTAAGTTCTATTGCCTTCTCATCTTTTATTTTAGAAGAGTTAAGTTTTTCTATTTTATCAATACCAATCTTTTGTAGGTCTTCTAATAGGTTTTCATATCTTACATAATAATCTATTTCTCTTTCTCCATTTTCATTTGAGATAACAAAAGTTTGTGGAACAATCCAACGATTAAACTCTTTTGGATTTTTATAAAGATGTGAAACATATTCATTAATATTCATGTCATTACAAAGTTCATAATGATGATGCTTCTCAAGTCCTTCTTCACCAGTAGCAGAGAACCATCCACTTTCATCCATTCGTGCAAACTTATATGCAGAGATAAATCTATCTATTGGTTCACGAACAACAGTAAACTTTTTATACTCATTCCAATAATTACCATAGTGTTCTTTATATTCTTTTATGGTTTTATCCATATATATATTCTCAACTCCCATTGCCTTGATAATAGAAGTTCCTGCATTTTTAGGAATATGAATGAATATGAGTTTTTTTTCGTGATTGATAGTCATTGATATAATAGTTTCTTATTTTTGATTGTGACTAAAGTTTCTATTTCTGGTAGGTATAAGTATTCTATCATACTATTCTTAAGAGTGTAAACTGCGTGGTTAAATGTTTCTACTAATGGTTCTCCACCCAGATTAAAACTTGTATTTAATAACATTGGAACACCAGTCTTCTCAAAGAAACAAGAAATCAAAGCATAAAAGTGTGGATTTTGGTTTTCTGTAACTGTTTGTATTCTACAAGTGTTATCTGCGTGAATGATTGCTGGTGCTTGTTCTATTGCATTATCATAAGCATTCATTGCATATTGCATATAAGGACTTTCTTTAAGTGAAAGCATATCAAACCATTTTGATGCTTCTTCTTGTAGAATACTTCCTGCAAATGGACGAAAGTTTTCTCTTTTTTTGATTTGATTTACAATATCTTTACCATTAGAAACTCTTGGGTCAAAAAGTAAAGAACGATTACCAAGGGCTCTTTGTCCTGCCTCACTCTTACCTTGGAATAATGCAACAATATTTTTTTGTAGTATTAGATTTACGATGTCCTCATAAGATACTTTTTGTGTTTGTAGATTTTTTAAGTCATAGGAAGTTTCTTGATGTCCAATATAAACATTTTGGGGTGGTTGAATAGGTGGTAAGTCTTGAGAAGATTGTAAGTAGTGATAATATGCAGCACCAATACTAATGCCTGCATCAAAACAAACAGGGTCTATGTAAAGGTTAATATTCTTAAGATTTTTAAGGTAATGATAGTTTGCAACGCAGTTTAATCCATAACCACCAGAAATCACTACATTTCTAATATCAGTTTCTTCTGTGTATTTCTTGATAAGATTTAGAACGTAACTTTGAGTTTCTTGTTGTAAGTTATATGCACAATCCACCCTTTGTTTCCATTCTTTAGTATTATAAGGATATTGTAGTTTATTTTTATGATTCTTGTATTGTGCAAGACCCATTATCTTTCCTGGTCCATCAAAAACATCAAGGTTTAATTTGTATGAATACAAACAAAACTTTTCCCCAACAGTTTGATCTCTATAATTTATTTTTTCGTAATGTTCAGAAAATGTATTTGACATCCCTTTAAATTTTCTACTTCGTTTGAAAATTTCTTTTTTTTCATTTTTTGTATTTAAATAATATATACTTTCCAATTCTAAATTATTATATTTTAATATTGCTCCAACACCATCCATAGAAAAACAAATTGCTTCATCAAAACTTGAATTATAAAATCCACAGTATGCATGATAAAGATGATGCATCTCATCAAACATTAAAATTTGTTTATATGATATTTTTTTTAATAATTCTAAAATACTTTCAAGTGGATAAGTATATTCTTTTAATTTATTTTTAATTATAATCACACAATCAAATATATTATTTTTATTTTCAGATATTAAATTTAATATTTTTTTATAATAATGATCATGTTTTTTTCTGGAAAATCTTTCTTCCATTTTGTAAGAAACTATTTTACCATTATCAAATTCAGTAATTGAACTATCGTGCATTAATATTGGTATTGTTAAAATTTTCATGACTAATATGAAATAGATGGTGTTTTTTTGACTTTTTTAAGTGGCAGATTTTCTAAACTTGTGAGTAAATCTATCCAGTCTTGTGTTCTTCTTTCCCAATTAAACAAATAATCTACGTATTCTTTTTGTTTTTTTAGGTGTTCTTGAGTTTCTTTTGTATTTACAATGTCTATTGCTTTTTTTAGTTCTTGATAACACCTTTCTTTGTGTGGAATAATCTTTTCGTGATATGGATACATCATCGTCCAGTTTGATGCAGTTTCAGGAAGACATCCGTAGTTTGGATGAACACATAAAAGACCAGCACTCATTGCTTCTAATAAAGAAAGGCAGAAAGTTTCTACCATAATATTTGGATAAGCAAAAATATGAGAAGATGCTAATGATTTCTTGAGTTCATCATTTGGTAAATATCCAATGTTCTTAATTTTTGGATGTCTTTCTAATCTTTGGTACAAATCACTATGTTCATAATTTTTTTGCCAATTTAAAGCATTTTTTAAAAATGAATTTCTTGTGTCCTCATATATTGACCAAGAAGAATGAACCTTAAGTTCTATATTATCATATTCTTCACATAGTTTCTCAAATACATCAACCAATAATGAAAGACCTCTTTGTGGATTTGAATGATAAACTAATATAATCTTATTTTTTGGTTTCTCTTGATGTTCTATTGGGTCTAGTGCATGTTTCATTACTACACAATGACTTCTTGGAATATCATAAGTTCTTATCCAGTTTTCCATTTGATGATGAGAGACAAAAACAATCTTGTGAAACTTATTCCAACCACCATTTGAAAGAGGTTTTGGTTCTATTCCCAACCAACTAGAACCCTGCTCGTTTTGGTGTGTATCTAAATGTGACCAATAAAGTCTTAATTTTAGACAATCAAGATTTTTTATTTGATTTATATGACCACCACAAATTATTTGAAACTTACTTAAAAGTTCTTGTGGTAATCTTTTTTGCAATTCATATTTTATAATATCTACTCCTCCTTTTGAGGATTTTCTGAACTCATCAAACTCAATCGTCATAGTCATTCATCAATCCATCGTCTTAATGGTGCCCAGTATCCTTCTATACCCATTACATGAATATTTTGTACTAGTTTTTTGTTTAAGTGCTTATAGAGTAGATGCTCTATATCTGCTTGTTTTTTTATTGTTGATGCATAGATTATATCTTTCTTCATTTTATCATATGTTTCTATGATGTTTGAGAGTAAACTAAAATCAAAACTCCAACACCGAGTCATATATTGAAACATACTGGATTTTACCTCAAAATTATATAAGTTTTGACTGCGTTCAGGAAATAATTTCACAACTTTATCTTTTGCACTTTGATGTTTAGAGTAATCAAACTTGGAGTTTAATTTATATCTTCCACTGATTTTAAAGATTCTATCATAAGAACTTGTAATATTTTTTAAGTAATCACTAAACATCATTATTTCTAACATTGACTTGATAATAATATCAGGCTCAAGGTCAATATTCATCTGTAAGTATTTTTGTAGATGATATTGGATTTCTTCATTCTTTGTGTAATCAATCAATTTACAATCAAATATATTTTCTTTCACACTCTTCTCACCACAATCAATGATTACCATAGAGGAACCAGGTGCATAAGTCTCAATGGACTTTATGGTTTCTTTTGTTTGTTCTATGCGTTCTTCTGTGGAACACTTACCATAAGAAGTGTGAATAGCAGAAGTTATAATAAAGTGAGAAGTCATTTATACTCAATAAACTTCTTATCTAACTTCTCAACAATATCAACATCAATTTTGTACCCTTTTTTCCAGAACTCCATATTCATTTCATTATACTTCTGGACGATTTCTGGTGGAAGAATACATCTTGGAGGATTATATTCTACTTTTCTCTTGACTGTATGAAGGTCTTTAAGGTTACATGATTTATCAAAAACCTCATTAGAGTATTCTACATTCTCAAAGTCGTGAGAATAATAAGGTCTCTCCAAAAACTCATACACTTCTCTCATTGTCTTCTCTGGAGTTTTGCATAGGTTCTCATAATCAATCAACATAATCATTTCTGGGTTCATTGCATAACCTTCTAAAAAAAAAGAATAATAATTGAAGATTTCTCTTTGAAAAAGTTCTTGAATTCTTATAAAAATATTTTCAGAAAAAATCTGTTCATTAATTTGTTTGGTGTAAAAATAATTTCTATTAAATAAAACTTCAAAAGAATTCAAAATAGAAACAATATCTCTTACAGGGCATAAGATTTTAGTGTAAGGAAAGAGTGCCTTGAGAAATGGTGTTTTTTTAGTCCATCCACGACAACTATCAAAAATGACTGGTTTCTCTATGTGCTTATAATATCCATCAAAAACCCCATACATTAGATTTTTTCTTTGGTCTTCTGTGATATTAAAGTTATTTTCACCACTTGTAATCACATCAATTGAGGTTCCTGTAAGTCCTTGTACTGGTGATGCAATATCGGCATAGAAATCTGGGTTTTGTTTAAGAATACCAGAAAGTAATGTAGAACCAGACCTTGGAAGGCCAGAGATAAAATAAAAGGATTTCATAAAGAATTAGGTTTCTTCAGTCTGTGTTGGATATTCAATACTACCTTTTGGAAGAGCAATCAGGTTAAATGAGATTGAGATGCGTTCTTCATCGTGATTATTGGTCTCTACTGAATGTGGTAAGTAGGAAGGAAAGAGAATAATATTACCTTCTACTGGTTCTATACGAATACTTTCTCCCGTGAACTGATTCTTTTGTGACGTGAGAGCACAACCTTTCCACATACGATTGATTGCAGGATTTTGAAGTACCAGTTTTCCACTTTCATCAGGTGCTTGGAGATAAAAGACACCAGAGAATACTTCACCGTGAACGTGTTCACTATTCATACACTGACGAGTATCATTAACGTTTAACCACGCAGAAGTAAGTGCAATATCACAATCCACAAAGTCCAAATCTGCAACTGCCTTAAATCCCAACTGGCAGAGATACTCAAAAAGTGGACGAAGTTCTTCTACTCCTTGTAATGTTTCTGGAGAGTGATAACCAGCAATATTTGATTTTTGTACTGATGGATTTTCTCCCTTATAAGTTCTTACTGCATTCAGGAAAATTTCTTTGTGTTCCTCAAACTCTGGATATTCACTCTGCCAGAGAGGAACCGAATAAATGGGCATTAAGTTCATAGTGTTTTCAGTGCAAGTTTCTTATATTGTACCATATTTAGATTGTTTCGTAAAGCAATGTGTTTTGTATTCTCGTTCCCAATGTGAACTTATAATCTCTAGGAAACTGCTTCACAATAATAAAGACTCTTTTGATTAATTCACTTGCGTCCTTATATATTTTAAGTTCTTCTATCATAATGTTAAAAAATAGCGGTTACAAAGTACAAGTCACAAAGTACAAGATTCAATAAGTTACACACCTGAAGGCACGGACACAGAGAGTGGCAACCCTACCGTTGGTGCTGCAGTGGCCAGCATGGAAGTCCACGAATTTAGCGATGTGCGCATTATGGCCCGGTGTACTACTCCAGTAGCGAGCGATGCTGCAGGCGTGAGTGCCACAGGAGTAGCAGGGTGATGGACCCCAGAAGGACCTACAGACGTATCCTGGGTTCTGGAGTTGTGATAATGTTGGTATAAACCATCCGGTGCATCCTGATACTTGTTGTGCTCTGGTACTAGCATCCCCTCGGTTGTACCAGTTTCTTGAGACTTCTGCACTATAAGGGGACACAATCCATCTCAATGGTGATGCCTTACAAATAAGAAATCCTCCTTCATATGGGTTACCTACATTTGGTGCTATTGTAGTAAAACTATAAGTATTAGCACCAGTGGTGTTAAGTCCAACAAAATCTCCAGAAGTTGATTTTATCAAACCACTTGGAATAACTGTAAATATGGTTGAACCATAAGAAATATTTGATGTTGGGACTATAGTAAGAACTCTTAAATTGGTCAGAGAAGTTTTTAATTGATCAACACCAAAAGTATCAATTCCAGAACCTCCTGCACTCCCAGTCCGTAAAGTAAGAAATCCGGTTGTTGCGATACCAACTGCCTGACTAAAAGTTATTACTATTGATGTGTTGACTGCAACTGATGTTGCTCCGTTAACAGGAGAAAACGAAACAATAGTTGCAGGAATATCGAATCCTGCAGCAGTCAATGTTCCTGCAATTGAAATATTTCCAGGAATTCCTTGCATTGTAATTCCTGTTCCAACACTCATAATTCCGGTCAGACCATTAATTGTAATTGTAGAGTTTCCAGATCCTACTGTTGCAATGCCAGCCGCAGAAATGTTACGACTATCATCAATTGCAGTTACATTGTTTACTTTTATTGCCATGATTTTTAAAAATTAATGTTTACTTTTTTAAATGTGCGAACTAGATGAGAATATTTTTTACTCAAAACAACAGGAAAATTAGCATTATTATTTATAACATAAGAATTATTAATATCAATTTCTGTGTTTGTCCAATATAATTCATCATTTTTCAAATATTTTTTATAAAACTGCATTTCATAATAATCAGGAATATACCAACCAGAAGTTCCAGTATCTTCTTCTGTTTTTTGAATTGCCTTATCAAATTCATACCAAGTCAATAACATCTCACTTTTTTCGGGAGAAATGACTACATACCAACTATTCTCTTTTGAAATTACAATTCCACCTTCTAATGATTTTCCAATTGGATCTTCAGTTACAAACTTAAATTCTTTATCTCCATTCATAGAAAAACCAGAAAAAGAAGAACCATTAATTTTAGAAATTATAAACCCATCACTCATCAACATATAAATTTCAGTTTCATATGGAAATGGATTTGTTGGTTGTATAATAATTTCCCATGCACTTATGATTATTTTATCACTTAAAATATCAAAAGATTCAATAAGTTCTCCTGTCTTTGAATTTTTTCTTAATTCAATTGTTCCAGAAGAACCAAATTTAATTTCTTGATTGGAAACTAAAACAATTGGAGAAAAAACTGGTGCTTGATTTGATCCGTTAAATATTTTTTCCATTTAACTTAATATTAAGGGAATTGAAAGTCCTGCAGCAGTAAATGTTCCTGCAATTGAAATATTTTTAATGCTACCAGTACCACTAAAAGTTATTCCAGTACCAATAGTAAAATTAGAATTGGGTATAATATTTACAATTGAAGACCCTGCACCAACAGTCATTACGCCAACATTAGAAAAATTTCTACTATCATCAATAACAGTAGTTCCTAAAACTTGAATTGCCATATTCGTTATTACTCGGCTTTCTTTTATTTAGTATTCTTAAGCTCTTTTACTTCTTTCTTGAGTTCTTTGATTGCTTCTATCAATACTCCAATAATACCATTATAGTTGACTGATTTAACTTCACCTTGTTTTACGAGTTCTGGGAGTACTTCTTCCAGTTCTTGTGCAATCACACCATAAGAACTTCTACCAGTTTCTTTCCAGTCAAATGAAACACCACGAAGTTGTTCTGTGATTTCTAATGCATTTCCTATTGTATGAATATTCTCTTTGAGATTTATATCACTAGTGGAATTAAAATCAACTGCAGTCATAGTTCCTGTAGAAGGATTATATTTCAGTTTAGAGGTAGAAATACCTGATGCAGTAATAGTTCCTGATGTAGTTGCAGTAAAGAGGGGGAAGAACTCTTGATTTGTTGTAGTATTATCAAATACTGTAGAACCTGCGCCAGTTAATCCACTTCCATTACCAACAAAAGAGGTTGCAGTCACCACACCGGTTACAACAACACCAGAAGGATTTACATTGAGTATTGATGAACCAACCGAAACCGCAGTAATATTTCCAGAACTCGGAGAGAAAAATCCAGTCTGAACATCACCAGCAAAATGAATACTTGGAGCAGATGCCGAAGCAGGAGCAAATGCTGTAGATGTAATCACACCAACATTAAAGGGTGCGGCATCTACCCAGAATGCATCAGTACCATATCCAACAACATTCTCATCATAATAGATGAAAGTTCTTCCATAATCTGGACTGTACCATAAGTCACCAGAACCGGGTAATAACGGTGCTGTGGTACTGATACTGATTGAACCACCACCTCCACCACCCTCAAAGAAGATGGTTGCAATACCAGTGTTTGAGTTATATTGTGTTGTAGAAACCCCTGCACCTTTAAAATTAATAAAAGTAACTGCATACCCAACAACACCACCAGTAGTTCCAATACCAATACCCTTGTATGGACTATTGGATAAGTTTAGATATTGACCATCACCATAATAAGTAACAATACCTGATGTTGCAGTAATAATACCAGAAGAAACCTTTACTGTTCCTAATGTACTGATACCAGTAACATTGAGATTGGTGCTCCTTAAATTAGTACTATTAAAAGTCGTAATGGTTCCTGCAGTACCAGTCAGGTTTGTTATGGTTCCAGAAGTACTATTAAAAGTCGTAATGGTTCCTGAAGTACCAGTCAGGTTTGTTATGGTTCCTGATGTACTATTCAGGGTAGTAATCGTTCCTGCAGTGCCAGTCAGGTTTGTTATGGTTCCACTTGTAGAACCCAATGTGGTAATGGTTCCCACACCAGCATTTACATTTCCACTAAATGTAGTTGCGGTAATAACACCAGTGATTCTTGCATCACCGACAACAAAGAGAGCAGATGTTGGATTTGTGGACCCAATACCAAGATTACCAGAAACATAAGTTCCACCAGTGACTTGAAGTCTTTGTGATGCTGTTCCTGTAGAGGTACCAGAACCAATCAGTACTGGTCCATTGGTGAATGTAGAGATTCCACCAACAGAAAGATTATTATAAACTGTAAAGTTAGTAACTGCGATTCCGGTTGCATTCAGTGTTGCAATCGTTGCAATACCAGTTACATTGAGATTGGTATTCGTTAGATTGGTAATATTACCGGTTACAATTGTACCAATACCAGTTACATTAAGATTTGTACTGGTAAGATTGGTAACAATCCCAGTTGTAATCGTTGCAATACCAGAAACATAAAGGTCTGTTACACCGATTCCACCACTAACGTGAAGAGTGTATTGTGGATTTGTGGTACCAATACCAACCTTGTCAGTTACAATATCGGCAAAAATGAGATTGGTATTGACCTCCAATCCATTTTTTATGACGAATGACTTATTTATTGCAGCCATTGGGTTTCACTCTCCACCCGTTGAATTTTAAGTATTTATCTATGTAACATTCCGAATAACGACTTTTGCATCTCCTGTACTTCCACCTTGTTGAGTGGATACTACAGTCACAGAACCATCAGTATATCCACTTCCTCCACCTCCTCCACTACTATTTGTTCCACCATTACCACCAGTGGCACCAGAACCACCATTTCCACCACCAAGCACTGTTTCTATAGAGAAATACCCACATTCATAAGGAATACTATAGGTATCATCATAATAAACTGAAAAATCTTCATATCCTGTTACACGGAAAATAAATTCCCTAGCAAATGTTGGGAGTCCATTATCGTTTCTTTGGAAAAATAATTCCCAGATATTACTACTTTGTTGAATCAGAGAACTTACTGAGATTCCACCCGAAACTGTAGCACCTCCTGCTGCCAGTGAACCAACTGATATAACACTACCATTAGTGGGAGATTTAACCCTATCTATATAAATGCTATAAGATCTATAGTTGATATTTGGAAAATTTCTTTGAATGGTAAAATATCCACTAACCTCTCCAGGATACGGAGAGGGTGGTTGTCTTACTTGATTCCAACTAACATTGGCAGTTGCCCCATCTGGTGAAGTATTGACAGTCACAACACCTGTGTCATATGTAACATTTCTAGTTTCGATTCTGTACCCACTATCACCACCAGTATCATAACAAGTTCGTGAGACATAAGGACCTTGTTGAGTAAATTGTGCTTGACCCTTTCCCGCAGTTTGACGAATGTCATAACCAGACTTAAATCCTCTGGTAATAGATGCAGAATTAGAGACTAATGTTCCATTTCCAAGATATATTTTACTTATACCAACATCAGAACACGGAGATTTTCCTTGAGATAACCAATAGTTTCCTTTAGGACAAGGTATTGTTCTTCCTCCTGTTTGTCCTGTTGCTTTTGTATCTGGACTAATTGGTGTTAAATTTGATGCAGATCCGAAAATGCCATTAGGGGGCAAAGTTCCTGCAGAAACAAATGATCCACCAGAACCAGCACCTCTGCCCCCCCCAGATGCCCCGACAACATTAATTCCACCACCAGCACCACCATTGCCCCCAGACGCAGCATCACCACCTCTGCCCACAACCGCAATCAAAGAACCTTTACGATAAATGAAGGGGCATTTATTTACAATATCTAATCCTGCAATCGTATATTCTTCATTCTTTTTCATAGTAAATCTAATTCTAGAATATCCTCCTTGACCTCCGGTATATGACCCCGAATTTTGCCCCGCACCACCATAAATATCCATTTCTAAATTGATATCTGACTCCGGAGCATATAAAGATATTAAACTTGTTCCACTAGTATTATATTGTGAAAGAATTGTCAATTCTCCCTGATTTAATAAATCGTGTGAACTTAATTCTGCAGTCGATGATGTTGTATCATATTTTTCAATATTAATAAGTCTTCTTAATGGTATAACTCCAAAATCAACAACATTAGAATATAACGGAGAATTAGATGCAATAGAATTGATGATTCTTACCTGTACTGTACTTACTCCAACTTGAGAAGAAGAAATATTTAAATTTGGTGTATTGGATCCACTTACTGTTGAACTATCAGTAAGATCAGCACCATTCAACGACCACTGATAGGAAACAGTTCCTTGAGAAGTATCAGAAGATGATGCAACAACATTAAAAACAGCATTTACATTTTCTACGGCAGTTGCTTCTATTGGTTGAGTTGTAATACTTAATACTGGAAATACTGTTAATATTCCAACATTTGAACTGAATGGTTCATTAATTGCATTACCAGTAGACCTTGCAGTACCGGCAGTAATAGGTGCTTGTCCATATGCAGATGGAACATAATCTGCTACTACATATATTTGACGATTATGATCAGTTGGTGTAATTAAATTTGATAAAGTTAAAGTAGTTGTTGCTGCTCCTGTAACATATGTTCCATTAGAAATTGCTCCATTTTGATCGTACCACTGATATGAGATACTTCCAGTTCCAGATGCTGTTGCAATCCCAGTAAAAGTTGCAGTTCCTCCTCCGGTTGATCCAATAATAACACCAGTAGATGCAACACCAACAGGATTTTGAGTAAATGATAAAATAGGTCCGTTTAGATCTAAAGTTGTTTGTTTCATTTTACTTTGTTTTAGTTAGCAAAGTTTTGACCGACAACCACTCCATAAAGTCCTACACTGGTAATATTACTACCATCAAAAGTTTTAAATGTATAAATGTCAGAACGACTTGCTGTTGGAGTTACAATCGGAAGAACACCACCACCAGGCCAATAAACAGGAATTGCAGTTCCGACAGAATTCCTAAACGTATCAATACCAACAGTGCGACTTCCCGTAGAATCCTGATCTATTTTAATCGTAAATTCAGTGGATGCAGAGGGAGGATTGAGTAGATTAAACTGATCAATATTACTTGTTGCAGTACAAATAAATGACTGTGCCTTGGAAAGGTCTATTGTTACCTGATTTGCAACAACCGATAAGTACTCTACATTTTCACTATAAGTCTTAAATCTTGTGTGACCTTCAATATCAAGTTTTGCTCTCGGTGACGTGGTTCCGATTCCGACAGAAGTAGAGTTTGTTGTAATTATGGTTCCACCAGTACCAACATTTAATGTTGTTGTAGTAATAATACCCGCACGAATATTACTTGATGAACCATCTAATCGGAATGATGTAGAGGTCAACATTCCACCAACAACCACATTACCTGTAGTAACCAATCCAATAAATGTAGAAGTACCATTCACATAAAGTGAAGTTGATGAAGTTCCAATTGCACCAAGTTCTAAATTAAACCTTGGAACAGAAGTACCAATACCAACATTATTCAGTGCAGTGTTGTATATTCCTCCGGTAATATTAGTCCACCCTGCAGCAGAGATATTTACATTTGACAATAAACTTCCATCACCAGAGAAATAAGATGCAGTAATTGTTCCACCAATATTTGTATTTCCATTTACATTCAACTTAAAGGTATTTGCAGTCGTTCCAATTCCAACACCACCAGTTGCATTCACAGAGAAGAGTGAAGATCCTGCACCGATTACAAGTCTAGAAGTTCCTGCACTGGTAGTTGCAATTCCGACACGATCAAAAATCATATGATTTTCGGTTTCAGAAATGCTTATATTTCCAAAACGATACCAATCATTTTCTAAAGTATAAATCCAACCAACATATCCACCCCGATTTGGATCTGTATAGTATGCGATATCTCCAGGGTTTCCTGAAACTGTTGGTTGTGTGACTCCAACAGTATATTTACGTGATACTGTTGCATCTCCTTGAAGGAAAATACTATTTGCCTCAATTCCATCAGGTGCATTTGAGGTAATCTTTTGATTAAAAATTACCGGACCATCAAATTCAGAGATGAGTTTTCCGTCTGTTCCACCTTCAACACGAATTGAACGAGAAACTGAAATTTCAAGAGGAGTCAGAGCATCAAATCCAATACTCACTGCAGATAAAATATCCTCTCCGGTCACAGTCGGAATCGGAGAGTCAAAAACCTGTTCTTGTCCTGTTGCAGAGTTTACTTTCTTATTTCCCACATAAAATGCACCACGATCATTCATTCCTGTGAAGACAACCAGACCACCATCCACTTTGGTGGATTGAGAGAGTATTTCCTCTTGATCTGATAAAACTCTATCTTGACGATCTGGAAATGCCGTGGAATAGTTTCCTGGACCAAATCCAACATACTCAAAGGTATGTCCCGATGCACGAATAATAGAGTGTCTTCTTAATTCAATCGGACGAAGTTTGATTCTACGAACAACAGAACCATTATCGTGAGTAGATGCATTCGTTCCATAAACTCCTCTAAAAACATAAACAGGGTTTCCTGTGACTGTTGTTTTGATTCTCATTATTTCAGAATCAATCAGCAAATAATCTCCAATATTTAAGTCTAAACTGGTGATATTTTGTATATTAAAGTTATCAACCGTTGCAGTGTTGATTGCAGAAGAAAGAGTTGTTGTAATTCCTGCATATTGTGGTTCTAATCTTCCGGCAATATTCTCATCTTCTGTAGTAACTGTTCCTCCTTGTGATCCAAATGCCTTAATATAGATTGTTTTTGTTCCTGTTGTGGCCGGAGATGTAGTTCCGATTCCAACAAAGGTTTCGAATTGAACCAGACTATTGACTTTTTTAACCAGAAAATCTGAATTAAAGAGAGAAGAGTTTGCTCCACCAATGGTAATTTTATTTCCGACCGATAATCCGTGATTTTGAATCGTAGTAATCGTTGAGATTCCAGTTGTGTTATCATAAGTAAGTGTAGTAATATCAATTGATTTTCCTGCATTAATTGCTCGGGAATATGCAGTTACAGTAACTCCAATTCCAGTCGTAGAGGCATTTCCAACTGCTGATGCAGATTCGACCTGAAGTTGTTTTATATTTCCGGTTGCAATACCAGTGATTTTATAGACAGTATTATAACCATTCAGAGTAGCAGGAACAACTCCGGCAACCGTGAGACATTCTCCAATATGATTATAAACACCGGTTACAGTCACATATCCTTGCACGAATCCAGATGTTGTTGCGACTCCAACCACCGCAAGAGTATTTCCGATTCCATATGCAGAACCACCATCAATAATCTTAACCGCAGTAATGGATCCAGATGCATTTACAGTGATTCTTGCAGTTGCATTTGCTCCTGTGGTCGATCCTGCAAATCCAACCAATCTTGCATTATAAAGATTTTCAACTCCACCAGATCCTACACCATAAGCAAGACCGGCACTTGTAATACCAACAGATGTAATCGGATTAAATCCGTGATCGATTGCAGTATGAAATGTATGTGCAATTCCAGTACTGGAAGATACAATATCTGTAAGTCCAACTCCTACACCAAAATCAATCAGACCTTTACTTAAACTTTCTTTTGTAATGCTACTTTGTGGATCATCAACAACAACCTGACCGATTGGATTTGAGAGAGCAAATGATGTTGCTGCCTTTGGATCCGAAACTGGATTATCACGATTCAGTTGTGGATATAGATTTTGAATAGGTTGAGAGAATCGTAATCCCGTAAAAGGAGCAACAGATGGACTATTCGATGCATTTACAACTAATAAGTGATATACACCATCCTGTTCTCCGGGAATATAAGGTTCAATTTGTTGAGCTCTATAAACAATCAAAGTTTCTCTATATTGTTTGCGAACAAATCTTGGAAGTGATGTTGTTCGAGTCGAAACATTATTCACAAAGGTTCCTGGATTTGTGGTTAGACCTACAGTAAACTGTTTGAGACTTGAGATTCCAACGACACTATAACCAAAATTAAATCCAGAGTTGACTGTTCCGGCAGTATTTGCAGAACTTACAACATTTAGAATACTTACCTGACTTCCAATAGACAATTCGTGAGGAAGTTCTGTATCAAAATATGCATATGTTCCATCCCAACTTGCATTCGAAATAATACGAAAGTTTCTTATCTCATTTTCGTTTGAGATTGAGACCGTTGTTGGACTAAATGCCTTGGCAACTTCTGCGTCTGATGAACCAATTGTAGTGGAGGATTCTTGAATAATAAATCCGTCCAGTGGTGGTCTTGCAGATGTAACACCAGCAGATGCAGGAATTACATAACGAAGTCTATAAATTGTATCCAGAACACTTCTTGGATCAACTTTACGATAGAGATATGTTCTGGGTGTGGATGCTCCAAGAGCAGTAGTTCCCAATGAAACAATCGTAGAGTAAATACTGTTTTGTGTAGATGCAGCAGAAACATTTATATACCAGTTATTTTGAGAAGTATCATACTGAATCGGATGTCCAAAACTACCAGGAGTTTTATCAACAACTCGACTTTCGATTGTAAGAATTCCACCCTTATTATTTACTGAAATTGGTGTATCATTAATTGCATCATTTGGTGTTTTTGCAAGTTTAATTTGTGTAGTAGATGTTATTCCGGTTCCAGAAGTAATCGCATAATAAGTTATATTTGAAATAATTCCATCGGGAAGATTTCCAGTAAAACTTTTTACACGAACCGATTCTCCTTCAATAAAAGTATGAGGTTGTGTGAGTGTAAAGACATTTGAGGTAATACTGCTCACACCCGCAATAGACTGTGCAACCTGAAAGGATTTGATTGCGATTGTTTCATTTGCAGTTCCTTGAGTGTCTGGCATTACAATATTTGCCGAATACTCTTGAGACGATCCAGAATTCGAAATTAATACGTTCAGAGTATCATCTGTTTTTGCACCGACTCGATATCCCTGAAGAACATTTTGTGGTGGAGTTGAGGCATTTGTTTCATTATAAAGATATAGACGACTTGTGCTTGCAACTCCAACAGTTTTTGCAACATCAATTCCAATAAACTCAATCGTTCCTTCGAGAGTTTCAATTTCTCTTGGTGGAATTACGTGAGTAATATACCCTACATCATCTCTTGGGAATGCATTTCTCTTGAATCCAGTTGCAAGAAGTGACTTTGATCCAAAGTTGGAGTTGGAGTTATTAATTGATTGATCTCCACCACTTTCTGCATTAAAGTGCGAATGAAATCCAATTGCAAAAATAGATACGTTTTGAATATATGCATCATTAATGGTTCGAATATGAAAACTCTCATATGCCGGTTTATAAACTGCTCTTGAATTGATACTTAAATTCTCATTTCCAGGAACAGTGCTGTCCGTATATTGTCCGGTGGTTGTATTATAAAGAACGAATGCACGATCATCTTTTTGTAGACTGATTCCTGTAAATTGTGCAAGAACCATCGACTTAAATCCTGTTGCCTTATCACCATCCGACAAAACTCCACACATTCCATAAACAGAACGCAAGGAAACATTAAAAATATATGGAGATGCAGAGGCAACAGTATCAGTTTTGAGAGATAAAGATGCTCCTGTGACCGAAGGAAGAGCATTTATTGGTGCATTTTGAACCTGATAGGTAATCTGATTTGTTGCAGGAACACTTGTAACAACAAATTCTCCATTATAATCGTTATCTGATACATTATTAATTCGGAATGCGGTATCAACATCCAATCCGGTTATAGATTCTAATGTTGCAGTAATGGTTGTGGTCGGAGTGATACCATTTCCAGCACGAATACTTGTAATTCCAATATTACCTCCTGTTGGTCCCACAATACGATACTCACCAATTTTTGGTTGAATATCAAGACCCGAAGAAGGATAATCTGGTTGAATTTGACGACCTGATGCTTGCCCATATGCAAGACCAACCTTCTCATAATACATTTCTAGATCTGTGCGATCTGTAGAGTAAGTTTGGAAAGCATCAGAAATACTTACATCATTTACACCATCTGCATACTCAAAGCACGAAAGTTTATGATGTGAAAAATTCGGAACAAATAAATTGTCCGTATAATCTGTGTAACACTGTCCATTTGGATCTGCATCAAATAGTGAGAACTGCCAAAAATAACAAGTACCAGTCACACGAAAGATACAAGACCTTTCAATATTATCATTTGTTGGATTCGGAACATATTTGGGACGGATTTTTGTTTTTCTTAAATCCAGTCCAACAAGTGAAGTACCACGAGGTATGATTACTCCACCGTGAATACTATTCAGTTTATAGAGTTGATTGTCGGGAGAAGATAAATCAAAGGTCGTTGTTAAATCAAAAGGTGGAAAATCATTAGAGGTTTCTCCACCACGAAGTCTGTAATTATTTGCACCATCTGGAATCCAACCAGGACGATTATCAACAATATGATCTCCAGGATAAACAAGAATCGTAGTCTTATCAAATCTATCATTATCCAGACCAATCTGATATGAGAATCTTGCAGATTCAATCAGTGCTCTTTGAATTGTTTTAAATGGACGTGTTAAACTATTTCCTTGATTTTCAATATTATCAGTCGAGTCAAGGCTACTAGGGTCAACATATAAAATTGTACCACGTACTGACTTAAGAAAATTATCTAATCTGGAGAGACCCATTTTTTTATTACTTATAGTTTCCGTTATAAGTTATTTATCATACGACAAAACCTCCGGTGAAGGAGGTTTTGGATTTACAAAAGTAAAGTTTAATATCTGGATATTTTAATAATAAGAGCACATATCATTACAGAATAACTTAGAAGAAATGCGTGAAAATAATCCACGAGTAAAAATTCTTGTTTACTCTTTTATGTATGATTTTTATGAGTAATATTACTCACTTTGTTTTGATTTACTGATAAGATATTCAACAGTATTTACAACGTCATTCATCGCATCACGGAGATTTAAACTTTGCCCCGATTCCATATCAAAAGTGGATGGGTCTGTAAGTGTCCATCTCCACTGATTCATATCTTGATTATACCAGAGATTTATGATCATTCTTACAGTATTCCAAGTTAACCCAATTCAGAAGAGCATTTATTTCTGTTTTCTTTTTTTCAGTAAAATCATTACCTTTACTGAATAAGTAGAAATCTAGTGCTTCGATAGCAAGTTGTCTGTCTTTTTGTGATAGTAATGACATTTTATGTTTTATCAGGGGCCTGTATATACTAATTTATCTTCTTCTAATGTGCTACGAACGTATTGTAATACATTCATAAACTCATCTACAGTATCACAGGACACTTTCCTCTCACTACCTTCGTTAGAATACAAATATACTGTTCTTTTGAGGGTGTCCACAACGCATCTTGTCAGATACTCTTCTTGCATTTGAGTCATTTTGATTGCTTATGTATTATAAGGCACTGAAGAAGTTTTGTCAAGGAATTTATTTCAAATTTAACCAATCTTGTCCCGGATAATCTTTGGCAGATGTTCCCTCATATTCAACAATCAATTTTTCCATATCTTTTCTTTCTGCATAAACAGTAAAATAACAATTTGTTGGTCCACTTTCTCTATTTTTGATTATGATTTGTTGTCCCCAGATTATTTTTTCCACATAAAGTTCTTGATAAGTTCCATATGGCGTTAAGTTTACACTTATTGACTCTGGATGAATCAAATCTTTCCAATATTTTGGAAGTTCAATTACATTTGTATCTTCCAATTTTCCACGAAAATACACTGCAATTTCTGGCCCTTCTAAACTAATATGTCGCAGACGATGTGTTTCTGGTTTGGAGGGATGTGGAATATCAAACGGTTTTGCAGGAAGTGCTTTTGCAAGATTAATGTCTGAGATTATGTTAACACCAGAAACAGTTAATGATCCAAGAACATTTAAATTTAGATCTATAGCTACACTACCATTAAAATATGAAGTCGTTGCATCAACAAAAAATTGTGCAATCGGGCCCGTGCTTCTTTCTAAAGTTACATTTGCAGTGCTCGTGCCATCTAAATGTAGATAAACATAATCTGATGGAGTACTCAAGAGCACCATTGAGACATCATCTAAATTAAATGTCGGGTCCTCAAATATATTTGTAAAATCATCATTTTGACGAAATTTATATTGTGCTCCGGGACCCGAAAATGTTCCATAGTTTTGAAATAAAAATGCCATTATGCATCAACCTCAGTAATCAATATTTCTACATCTCTTCTTGTTGCAAAGATATGATAAAAACAATTGATTGGAATTCCAGATTTGGACTGAAGATATACCTTATTATTTCCGATTCTTTTTACAATAATATCCTGATGTGCTCCAATTGGAGTGAGAGAGACTGTAATCGTAGTCTCATCAATTAATTTTGTCCAGTATTCTGGGAGTTCAATTTCTGTTCGATTCAGAACTCTTCCACGACAATACACTGCGTTTTCTGGACCCTCTAAACAAGAATGAATGAGTTTCTTTTCTGGTTTCGTAGGATGGTCAATAATAAAGTTTTTGATTTGTGCCTGAAGAATTCTTGTTCTTACAATATCTGCCTCAATAAACCTTGATTTTAGAAGTTCATCTACTCTTACAAATCTTTCAAATCTTGCCATCAATTTACACCAAAGAGAATATATTGGTGCAGTTTTTACATCTTCATTTGCCGAAACTCCAACCATTAGTGATGCCTGTGCTGCTGAAAATTGTTGTGCCGCACCAACCTGTAATGGTCCTTCTACAAAAGAAGAACCTCTGATTTTTGTGGGACCAACTCCAAGGGCAACTGGCACACCAGCACCTACAACAAGTTGTCCACCTACTGCAATATCATCCACACAATCTGACATTTGTTTTACTCCTTATTTACAAGATTCTTTAGACTGAAAATCCTTTCCACCAACCTTACTATCTTTGACTGCAACTGCATCAGTAATTTGACGAATCATTGATGAGTATATTTTCATACCACTATTTGCTGCCATTTCTACATTTCCTGGACTTGCTAGTTTTAGAAAAGTCTTGGCATTTACCAAAACTTTTTTTCCGTCCATTTTTATATTTTCACTTGCATTCATTGTAATATTTCCCTTGCTTCCCCCTTCACCCACAGCAACCATTTCAATATCGGTTGCCTGCATTCTAATTTTACCATTTCTTGCAATAATGTCAATGTTTCCATTTTTTGCACAAATCATCAAAGTATCTTCTGCTTCTTTTTTATCATCTCCCGATACAATTGAAATTCTACCTGGAGCAGTGATTTGAGTACATCCTTTTCTGGGACCATCCTTATCTAGAACAATCGAATGTCTTCCATCAGAAGCCTGAATTAAAACATCGGCAATTACATCACCTGGTTTATGAAGATGACCGAGAGTAATTGATCCGTGATCGTTACTTCCAATACAATTTGTTGTATATGTTTTTTTAGAAGTTGTGTTACCAGATCTATCGTTAACAGTATTTTGTGCAGTTGCCATCAGGTATAAAAATTAAATGAGATTTGTGGGAGTTCCCGGAATATTGAGTCTGGGATTGTTGCTATTGTTATCGGTACCAAACTTCTCAATTGCACTTGGAGCAGTTGTGACTTCTGCCGTGATGCTTTCTTGAAGAGTATCATAAACACGAATGAGTGTTCCGACTGTCTTATAGTATCCTGCATAACGAATACCGTTTTCATAGAAAACAGCACCATAGTAAGGTCTTCCACCTATGTATCCAGTTTGTTTGAGACCGACAAGATCGGTCACCTGAATGAGTTTCTGATTGTCTCTGGTCAGAGCAGGATCAATCGGATCTCTTACAACTCTGAATACTGGTCGGAAGGAAGCATTCACTCCCGTATCTGATATCATAGTGATTGATGGATACTCTGGGAAACAGGTACCATTATCCAAAATTTTGACTCTAGAGATTCTTCCAAAAGAATCACAAACATAATCTAAAATTACACCATTATCCGGAACAATTTGAAGTTTATCTACTCCACAATTATAGTTGATTCCAGGATTTTCGACAATTACTTCATCAAGTATCAAACAAACAGGATATTGTGGTGGAGGGGGCAATTCACCCGTTCCTGGTGGTGTTGGTCCTGGTGGTGTTGGTCCTGGTGGTGTTGGTCCTGGTGGTAGGTCCACACATTTTTGAGTTACTGGGTCATACTCTTGACCTGGAGGACAATCAATCGGCGGTTTAATACATTTTTTAGTAATCTTATCATATACTTCACCAGGAGGACAAATATTAATACATTCTCCGGTTTTTGGATCTAGTATTTGCCCAGGAGGACACTCTTTGGGTGGAGGTTCACATTTTCCAGTGATTGGATTTAGTTTTAATCCAGGAGGACAGGCATAACCATTTCCAGGATCGTCTACAATTACTCTTGATATAATTCCCTTTCCCTTAACCAGTTTAGGACAGGGTGGTGGAATTAAAATCGCAGAAACACCAATGGGATTTGTCGTCCAGGGAAGAGGAGCAACTTTACTGACCGATGAGTTTTTAATAATCTCTACAAAAGTCACTACAGGATTTTCTCTGAATCCAGTGTTTGCTATTCTAATGTTTGAGAGTTCTAATTGTACTGATTTTTTTCCTTTTGTTGCATTAAACAAAAATGTTCTTTTGTCCTCAAATACCTTAGCCCTTCCTACCTCTATTCCATCAACTCGAACGATTACTAAATCATCTGCTAGTGCAGTTAGATTATATTTACCATCTTCAGGGAAATCAACATTTCTCCAAGTCATAATCCAAGTTTTTCCCTGAATTTCTTCTGTTGGAGTCAAAGTATTCTCAAAGAATGGGGATATTAAACCAGGAACATAACTTGCAAGAGCAGGACCTTCATAAGTTACACCATCTTTATTTGTTCCGGAACCATAAGTTTCGATGTTGGTATTAACAGGTGCTGCATTTGGTATTGCAGTAGGAGCATAAAATGCAACACCTTCACTTACATAACCAAGTGCGGGTAGTGTTGGTATTTCATTTGTATCTGCAGTATAAAAATGTTCTCCTGGAATCGGACCAAATACACCAATTCCTGGAGGTCTATAAAATCTAAAAACTTCAATTCGATTTGGTCCAGGTTGTGAATATACAAGACCAACAATTCCTTCGAAGGAATATCCAGCCAATATTGCAGAACTTTTTTCACCACCATCAATTGTATATAAGTGATCTCCACCATTAAATAAACGATACACTGGAACTGTTTCGGCAACATTTGTGGATTCTTTTCTGAACATCTTCCACGCAGTACCTTGAGAATTTTCAGGTTTGAGTAGATTTTCGTCTAATAATTCTTCTTTTGGATTGGTAGTATAAAAGTGTGTTGCACCTGCTGGTCCACTAAAATCTTCAGTATAATACCGGAGCATATCAACCAATATGATATCACTCACCGATGGTCCTGTAGATGGAACAGATATTTCCCAATCTCTGGTACTAAAAACTTTGATTGGAATATCAAATGCTCTTTCGATAGGTGTATTAAAAACTTCGACTTCAATTTGATGAGTTCCTTTTTCCAAATAAACTTTTTCTAATCTTGGATTGGATACAGTAAATGGATCTAATTTCGATACTTCCTTTCCATCAATTAAAACTCTTCCAGTATTATCGACAGTTCCACGAACTCCATAAAATCCAGGATATGGAAGTTCGACAGTCCAGGTGTTTGTAAAATTAACTCCTGCCCTATCAGTTTCATCAGTATCAAATGGTGGAACTGGTGAAATTGCATACCGATTCATAAACTTGGACCAGGCAGTTCCCTTGGTTGGATCACCTGTAGTACGTCTCACTGGATACCACTGTTCCTTTGATGTTGGAAATCTTGTTGACCAAATTGGATTTGGAGGGCATCTTCCGGTTTGAATTGGTGCTGGTTCTTTTGGAACAGGAAGTGGTGGGGCATCAATACTCACCGAAATTCCCATTGGATTTTCATTAAAAGATTTTGGAGATACAATTTCTCCGGTTGTAAATGTAGTCTCAATATTGACTGCAAGAACCATTGGATTTCTTGTAGCAATCGGTCCAACTTCAATATTTTCTAACTCTGCACGAATCGTATAGTTTCCTTGATTAAATGTATATACCTGATCTAAATCTGGATTTCTTTTTCCTGGGGCATAAAAACCTTCCTTACGAATTAAAGTTTCACCAATATAAAGAGAGACATTATCATCCACAGCAATTTGAATTCTATAATCGCCAGTAACCGGAAAGGTTACATTATTCCAAATAATAGTATGAATTCCTGCAAATGATTTAACCTGTGCCTCTGCGGTTGAAGTGTCAAAGGGGCATACACCATAACGATCAAGTAAACCGGATGTAAGTGATGCTGCCGGATTTGTTCTCCAAAGAGTACGATTTGCCTTTGAAATATAATCAACAGTATTAAAAACATTTTCATTTCGAATCGTAGATGGTGCCGATGCTCTTGGAACATCCACAGTCGCATTTCCTACAATCTCAAATACGGGTTCTTTGGTTTCTACATAAGTCGAAGTTCTTACAGTTGATGATGTAGTGATTGGTTGAGTAATTCTTCTAAAAAATCCCCCTTGAGTTGTGAGAGTAAAAGAAGTAACTCCTTCATATTTAATAGGTGTATAGTTATTATTATCAGGATCTTCTGGTTTAAACTTATCAATTATTGCAAAGGCATTCAAGGATTCCTGAAATAATATACCAGCAAATCCACTTCCTTCTCCTTCTGCACCTCTACCAGTTAAACTTAAAATATGAGTTATATACGGAACCCAAGATTGATTTCCATCAAAAGCAGTATTTTGATTCAGTTCAACATTATCATTATTAATCATTCCAGCAGACATTCCAATAAAAAGATCGGATTGTTTATATTCTGGATTTGGAACAATTGTAATCGGACCATAAAGTCTTCCCCCCTTCAAAAATACTTCTCCTCCAAAATCACCACCCAAAGGTCTTGCTCCAGGACCTACGGTTATTGCCTTTCCTGCAAATCCATCGGTTCTTCCTTCTACAATACCAACTTCAGGTATATTAAGTGATGGTCCATCAGTAAATAATGTTCCAAAATTACAATAAACTTCTTCATCGGCACGATATTGTGTTAAATCAAGGTAAACTCCAGGTTCAATTGTTGTCGTAATCGTATCAAAACCGGGTCTTCGAATTACGTCTGGTTTTTTATTTTGTTTTCTTTCAACTTCTAAAATTGGAAGATTTAATAAATCAATACGAATATTATGTGGACCTGCCTTTAATTCTTTTTTTGTTGGTCGCACCGCATCATTAAAACTTCCAAGATCAAATAATTGAATATTATCTACATATAATTTTGATACATTATCACACAGTCCTCTAAAAGTATATTCTCCATCGTATGGGAAATCTATATCCCAATCAAAAACAAAAAGTTTTCCTGCCTCATCAGTTCCACTTACATTTGATGGTGGAACAGGTGAAATCGCATATAGATTCATAAAATCACTCCACCTAAAGTCTGTAACGACATATGGAATGCTATATTTTTTACCTTCGGCAGTAATTGATTTTGGTGGAGTTGATTTTGTCGTCCAAAATGGATTACTTGTTTTTAGAAGTGATTTTTGATAGGCATCAATCTCTTCACGAATTGGATCATTACCGACATTTGTATAAGTTTCAGGTTCCCAAGGACCCAAATCTTCACCATTAGGTCCCCAATTTCTACCATATCCAACAGTAGTGTCTGGACAAATTTCATAATCCTCAAAATCATTTTCGTCTTCAAATGTTACAAAGGTTTCCGAAAGTTCACCGAGTTCTGAAGACAAAGTAGCACCACTACCATATTGACATTCATCAATTGCTTTTACTATAGGTGGATATTGATATCCAAACCCACCTGTAATTACATCAACGGCCAGAATCGCACCATCAACTCCTACGATTGCATTTGCCTGAGCACCAACACCACCACCACCAAAAAATTGAATTCTTGGTGGACCTTCTCCACATTTTTTACGAGTCTGTATTCCACTACAAGTACTTGCAGAAGAAACAAGAACTTCTGGAGTCAGGGCATTAACTTCATTAATATTTAAATATTGAATTGAATTATTTGCATCTCTAAAAATAAAGGCAGTTCCAGGATTATCTTTTGCATAATCATTTGCCTCACAAATACTAACTTCTACAACATACCCCAAAATCGGATCAATAAGTCCAACTTTAATATCATCCTTCGAAACATCCTTAAAAATCTGATCAATTAGTTGATTGATTCTTGTGTTTTTAGTATCATATGATAATTTAAGAACCGATTTTTGAGTTGCCATTATTTAAAATTCTTACTTTTTTCTTTCATAATACATATTTATCCATAATCTCTATAATCTACGTTTTTGGTTTCTGATGTCGGAGATGCATATGGAACTTCTTCTGGGGTAGTCACAGATACTGAATTTTGTGCGGCTGCTGCAACAGCAGGAATTCTTGGTAACTGCACTTCTTCACTACCACCAGAACCCTCCTGTAAAGTATAATAATCTGATGCAGGACAACTTAATCCTAAATCACAACCAAAAATATTTACACTCAAATTTGTAAAGTTCATTGCACCAGATAGACTTCCAGAAATTCCAGTTACAATTCCAGAGATGTCCGAAATTGTTCCACTCACATCGGACAGAAGTGATTGAATGTCTTCTAAAAAATTAGACACACTATTCAGAGAAGTATCAATTCCCTCTACAATTTGTGGAAGATTGAGTGCAATCATTTGCCCTGTTAAAATTTCCACAGAACAAATCGGAGTAGTTGTGGTATATCCATTTTGAATAATGGTTTTTGTATCAAGTGTAGAATTTGATCCGGTTCCTGTCTGATCGTTTAAAAATCCCTGAACCTGACCACAGAGTCCATTTGTAATTTTACTGAATAAACAATTAATCAATTCTGTAATTTTTTCACGAATATCAAAGAACTTAAATCTTAAGTTTGGTGGTATTATATCAGTTGCTGGTGCAAGAGCACAATTTATTTTTTTAAGAATATATTCTAAAATCTTATCAAAAATTATTTTCAGATATTTTGCAATAATACAAGCAACATCTGCAATTAGTTTTTGTATGTCACCAATAAGAGTTGAGGCAGCATCGACATAACTTTGTGCTGTTTGTAGAACACTATCAATTTTCTTTGTAAGATTATCTATTTCTGTCTGAATTGCCTTCATTGCAGATTCAACCAAATCGCAAGGATTTAAGATTACAATCTTTTCCAAATACATAGTATTTCTTTGTATATCGGCAACAGACATCAGATGTGGATTGTCTGGTTGCTCAATTGTTGCTCCTGGTTGCGTAGGAGAAGTTGGAGATTGAGATTCTGCTGCTTCTGCTTTTGTTGCGGCAACTGTTCTTTCTCCAACTAATGCTTCTGTTGCTGCTGGAGATAACCCTCTTGCTCCTGCTTCTGCTCTTGCTGATTGTGCCGCAGCAAGTTCTCTTGATGTTGGTGGTCTTGATGGATCTCTACCAAACTTATCTAAAGTTACACCAGATTTTGGACTTGCTGGTTTTGCTCCAGGTTTTTTTGTTGTAAGTCCATCAGCAGGGACTTTGATATTAGGATCCGGATCACTTCCTTTTGCATATCCACTGAAAGGTTTATAATTCTCTGGTTTAGTATTCAGTGCTGTCTGGGCATTATTACCGAGCACTCCCATAATTACAGGAACTTGTTGATCGGCACCATCCAAGAAGAAACCAAATACAAAGTTTCCTTGACGAAGTGCCGAAGTTGTTCCAGATTTTGCCTGACCTCCACCCGCAGTAATCGGATACATTACCTGTGCCCAGGGAAGTTGATCCGATGCTATTGACGTTTCTTCTTGATCGTGAAGACCAATGATACGAACTTTATATCTTCTTCCCCATCCAGGAACATTATTCTTATCATCAAATTTACCAGAAACAATATTATCTCTCCAATAAGAATCATCGGCAATCTGTCCGATCCACCAATTAAAACTTGCTCCTAAAAATCCAGAGTTAAATAATGTTCCTTCGTTCATTTGATGCTCATAGATATAATTTTTTGATTATGACTATTTAACATATTAAAATCAATCATTTGTGAAAGATCCAGTTTTACCAAGTGAATCACGAACCAAAGTTAATTTTGTATATCCACCCTTTAATACATTAATATAGTGACAGAGATCGGCAATCAAATACTTACCACCAAATTGTTTATTAAGTTCTTGAGTATTCTTATTTGAAAGTTCTGGAGAGTCTATAAAAATTATATCTCCTGCGTGTAAACTAAAATCTGCAGTAATCGTAATGTTTGTCTTGGTATTGAACATTTGATTATATCTCATTACAGACTGATTTAAAATATTTTTTGGATCAAAATTTGGTTCTGTAGATTTTATAATTTGTTGTTTCGTATCTCCTGTGGGTAAAGTTCCTTTATCAACTAACATATATTGAGTTCTTGAGTATTCTTGTTTTTGACCCTCACGAATAAATCTTGGATTGAGTTTTGGAAGATTTTTTCCTGCAAGTTTAAGATTTTTTTCTGTTTCCTCAGACTCTTTGGTGATGACCTCATAATAACAATTAAAAGGGTCAAAAAGAATTGTTCTTGTTGAATAAGTTCCCATTGATAATTTTGATTGAATATCACCACTTACATCATCAACACTATGTTCTAAAATTTTTGCAGAGTAACCAGAGGGAAGATTTTCACCCACACTGTCTGGAGTTTGATTATAAATGAAAGATTTCTTTTTTTCTTGACTTAATAAAGAATCAATAGATTTAAATTTAAATCCCTCTGAAGTCTCATAGAAGAAATATCCTGCAGTATTTTGTTTTGCTCCCTGAAGAGATGGAATTGATTTTTTTGCTAACCATAAAATAGAGTAAAAAGGTCTTTTTTGATTTCCAATAAAATTATAAGTATTTTCTGTTACCTCAATATCCAATTTCTTTTCTGTTCCCAAATATTTTTTATCCGTTAAAATTTTTTTGACGTGTTCTGAAATTTTACCATCAAATCTTTGATTTATCTTTGTTTTATAATTTATAATTCCTTCTTCCGAAACCAAATCAAGAGTTACCACAGATTTTGTTGTGTCTTGTCCAACCGGAACAATTTGTGTTACAAACTGCTCAAACTCAAGTTTGACATCATTACCATCGGTGATTTTAATTTTAACTGATTCTGTTCCCTGAAGTGGAAGTCCTTCAATTAATGTTTGTGTGATTTGACCTTTTTGAATTGTTTTTCCGGTATCTACATAAATGATATTTGTGCGAATTGATGGTTCAAGAATACTTTCGTAATAATAAATATCCGTAATTAAATCTACAATATCTTTTTGATCACCACCAGTATTTGACTCAATAATACATTGAGCAATATTAACTTCTCTGACTTGTCTTAATACAGTTTTTTCTGATGCCATTTAATTAATGTCTGTTATGCATTTGCATATTGAATATCATATGTTGTATCTATACTAGATGAACGACTCATACCACCAATTGAACCAGAATTTCCTGTTGGAATTGGTATTGGAACCATTTGAGGATTATTCATTACAATCACCGTCTGTTCTGCACCATCTTCATATCCCGCATAAGATTGAAGAATGCTCATTAATTGTGTCTTAGTTTTTGCAGCATTCAAATATTCCAAGAGATTTGGTGCAAGGAAATCTAGTCCTTTTGTGGTATCAGAATCAAATACAAATTCTGGACCCTTTTCACCAATCAGTGCTCTTGTTGGTTTTGTTACTCTTCCACCTTTTGCATATGCAACGTGAACGTGATCATAATGTATTGCATTTGTACTTGCCCCCCAATAATCTAATCCAACTTTTTTACCTTTAGCAATACCAAATCCAAGAGGAGTGTAAATCAATTGTTCTAGTGATGATCCATAATTTTGAATAATCTGTTTTGCAAATTCTAATTGCTGAGGAGTTCCTCTACCAACACCGTCATTTGAATAATCTCTTGCTCTATTTTTTCCGTGATAACCAGGATCACCCGAACGATATGCACTAGTTACTTGTAATCCAAATTTTGAGGCAATTGGAGTAAATTGATCAACTGAACCAACTTTACCTGCCCCAAGAGTGCCTCCAGCACCGATGCTGCCGACAGTAAAACTTCCCTTTTCACCTTTTTGAAGTGCTGCAAAAATTCTTGAAGATTGTTGCCAACGATCACCTTCTATTCCCCAACCAATATATTTGTATGATGCGTCTTTAAGTTGCTGTTCAGTAGATTTTGGATCTAAGAATTGATTAAGGAGTCCATATTGCTTCAATTCTTCCTTAATCCACCTAACCTGTTCCCCATTAGATGCTTTTTCTAAAGGTTTTCCAAGAAATTTTTCAGCATTTACTATTCTTTCACGATTCCAACTAATAAGTCCTTTATTTGTTCCGGCACCATCATTTAAAACCCAAGGAGTTCTTTGTCCCTTCCACCCAGATTCTGCCTGAACATTTCCAGCAAGAATTGAAGCAGCAAGCATTGGGAAACCCTCTGCCATAAACAATCTTGCCCCACCAACTGCTTCAGTAGCATTTCCACCACCACCCATATCATTACCCATTTCTTGTCCTGGAGATACTTTTTTTTCTTCAACAGATTCTTTCAACATCAATTGCTTTTGCAATTCTTTAATCGCAGCATCAACCTTTGATGAAATAGTTTCTTCTAAAGATTTTGAGATTACATTTGTCATATCATCACCACCAAACATTCCTGCCTCTACTTTTCCACCACCGGCATATCCGGCAGTCCCTCTAAAAGTATTCTGCATCCATCCAGACAATTCTTCTGCTGCCTTCATATAATCCACAGAACTTGGTTTTTCTCCAAGTTGTGCCTTGAGTGGAAGTGCAAAAAGTGCTCCAAAAGAAGGAGTTTTTGTTGCAGTATCATAAGAAGATTGCATATAACCAAGAGGGTTTACATTTTTACCCTTGTCCTTTGTTTGCACCTCTGGAAATATTTTTTCAATTTTTTTCTTTCCACCAATAGAACCACCAGGTTTAACTTTTGTAACCTGAACCTTTACTCCTCTTTTAACAGGTTTCCTTGATATGGTTCTCTTAACTGCTCCTCCAACGATTTTATTACCTCTGGTTACTGGAGCAGGTCCACCTTCTGCTTGTTTCGCATATCCCATTCCCTTGGTTCCCTTATCACCAAAAAGACTTCCAAAGGAACCCTCTCCACCACCACCAACTAAACCAAATGTGAGTGCGTTTAAACCTTCTCTAAATTGCTCACGAATTCTTGCATCAAATTTTGCAAGATTTTTTGATTGTGCTTTTTTACCTTTTTCGTCCAAAAATGGATAACGAATTAATTCAATTGCATATCTAAAGGGAGTTCCAACAATATCAAGAAGAGTACCAACTGTCCCCAATTGAAAACTAATAAATTTTGCACCCTGATACATTAACCAACGAATTGGTTTCATAAGAGGATTTTTTTCACCATCATATGCTTTCTTAGCACCCTGTTCCATTCCAACTGACATCTTTTTGAGTTGGAATGCACCTTCACCCAGAGCAGATGCAAGAAGTCCTGCACCGAGAATAATAGCAGCAACTGCACCGGTTCCTATTCCACCTGCCTGTGCTGCTGTTCCTCCTGCTGTTGCACCTCCTCCTGCTGCTGTTCCTCCCGATGTTGCTGCTTGTGTTCCTGCCTGTGCTGCCGTTTTTGCTCCTTGCCCAAGTAATCTATCCTTCACCAAATCCATTCCAATATCAAGAACTCCACCCTTACCCTGTCCGGCAATAGCAATGGAAGCAATAATCGCAGCATCAATCACACCACTTACAGCACCAGTAAAAGTATCAAAGATTTTTAATGAAAAGTCTCCACCAAAACTTTTCATAAATCCACGAGTCGCATCTATTGCCTTATATCCCCAGTCAATAAATGTGACTACCTTATCTAATATATTTCCACCCAAATCCATCATAAACTCCATCACATTTCCAATAATACTTACAATACCTACAAGTTTTGGAAGATGTGGTAAAAGTTTAATTGAAATATATCCAAGAAGAACTGAAAAAAGAAAGTTTTTAATTCTATCTAAAAACCCAAGTTTTGGTGCCGATGGCATCTTCAGTTTTCCTTCTTTCTTTTCTTCTGGTTTTGCCTCTAACTTATTTTCTTGTTTTTCTGCTTCTTTTTTTTCTGTGAATTTTCTTTTCTTTTCAAGTTCCGACTGCTTTATAAGTGTAGAAGTCTGAATTAAATCACGAACCTTAAAGACTTGCTTTTTAATAATAAACAAATCACTTTTAAGTACACTAATGCTTTCTTCCTGAAGACTTTCTGTAGATATTTTTTTTGTAGATATAGATATTCCTGGTAAAAGTTTTGTTGGATTTATTTTTGCAGGAGATAATTTTGGAGTTTCCATATCTTACTTAACTCCAAGAACAGCAGCACTTCTTCTTCTGCTTTCAGAATTTGGATGTACTGCACTGAAAGAAGGAACTGATGGAGATGCACCAGAAGAAGTATTTAATTTTGGCATACCACCAGGTGATGTTGCATAAACAACCTTTACTTTTGATTTTGATGGTGGGTTTATTTTTGGAATATTATTTTGAGTTTGTATTTGAGCAGGATTTAATTTAGAAGATGATGAAGGTTGCTCAGCTAATGCTGGGGGAGATATTATTGATGAGATTGCTGAACCAAATTTTTGAAACATATTTGGTTGATTTTGTATAGTTGGTTTTGGTTTTGCAGCAACATCTGCTTTCAAATTCGTGAATGTCTTATTTGGAATTACACTATATCCCTGAAATGTATGTTCCCTATCAGACATTCCAGTAATCTCATCTGGAGATACTGCAGAAGGTTTATTTACTGCTCTTGATACTTCAAAGACGTTATTCCAGTTTTTTACATTTGGCCTTACACTTCTTTTCCAATATTCAATGGATGCATCAAGTGCAATATCTTTATTCATTAAAAGTTTTGGATTTCCAACTAAATCTTTACCAATTCTTTTTCCAATATCTTCATAATTTGCTCTTCCAGTAACTTGTAAATATCCCCTACCAATATAATTGTATGCATCATCAGCATTACGATTACCAAGACCAAGAGCAGGATTTGCATATCCCTTAAAATATTCATACCCAGGTTTTCCTGGTGGATCATTTGGACTTGAATTGTATTTTTCTCTTTGAGGTTCTCCAAAATTTCCTCCAGATTCGTGTTTAACTTGTGATAAAAATGCCTTAAGTTCAATTGGATCTGTAATTCCTCTTTGTTTTGCTCTGGAAGCAAACTTAAGTTCAATTGGAGATAAATTTGGAAGTATTTGTTTGGGAGTAGTTGATTTTGGAGAAGGTTTAACAGTGGATTCTTTCATAGGAGATTTGGAGGAATCTTCTTTTGGAGAAGAAGCATTTTTTTCTGCTTTCAATTCTTTACTATTCATTTTATCACCAATCATTCCACCACCAGCAGCATAAGTGGTTCCAGAAACAATCTTTGGTTGATTAGTTCCTCCACCAGCAGCATTCATTCCCTCAAGAGTATCCACACCATACTTTTGCACAGCACCACGAGACATTACAAACTCACCATCAGTGAGCATTGCTGGAACTTTATCTACACCTTTTTTTCCACCAATCAAACCACTCACAGATTCTTGGATTTTTCCAGACCCAAGACCAGCACCCAATAACATACCAAGAGGTCCAAACATAGCACCCATTCCGGCACCACCCATCATACCACCAAAGTTTAATCCACCACCGGCAAACTTTGGAATTACAAATCCACCACCAGAATATCCTTGAGTTTTTTTCTCTTCTCCACCAATTCCACCAAAATTTTCAATGCCTTTACTTACGGCCATTGTGGTACCGACAGTCGCAGCAACTTCTAATCCTGCTCCCAAAAGTTTTCCATATTTTCCACCAAGAAACTTTGATGCTCCTGCTGCCTTTCCTACACCTGCCTTTGCTAATAATCCTGCTGCAGCAGCTGCAAGTCTAATACCTCCACGAATAATAACCTTGGTTAAGAACCCAACAAACTTGCCTAGACCAGTTCCAAACATTATATAAAGAGCAAGAAGTTTAGGCCACTGGTCTCCTAAAAATCTACCAATTGCTTTAATTTTATCCTGATTTTTAGAATCACTAAACCAATCCAAGAGTTTAATCAGTGCTCTTCCGACAAAAATAGCAACAAAGAAATCAATAATTCTATCAAGTAAAGATTTAATGGGAGCAATAATCTTTTCTGCTGCCTTAATTGCAAACTTAAATCCCTTCTCTAATCTTGATTCTTTTTCACCTCTCTGTCCTGCTTCTCCAGCAATTCTAGACTTTTCTGCAGAATCCTTTGCAAGTTTATTTTGACTCGTAAGACTTTTAATTATTTCAGCAAGAGCATCAATAATTTCTTTTATATCTTCACCCCCAGTCATCTTATCAGGAGCAGGAGGAAGTGCTAATTGTGGTTTTCCTATAAGTGCCTTTTGTTTTCCTAAATTAATTCCAACTGCACTTCCTTTTTTAAAACTATCTGCCGTAATCTTTTTAACCTTAAATCTACCTTTCTTTCCTCTAATCTTTTTATATTCATTCGTAAGAAGTTCTGCCTCTTCAGTGGGAATTTGAGTCTTTACCATTCTGGCAGCAATCAGTTTCTCCTTTAGAAGAGACGCATATGTATCATAATCAATATCAAAAACATATTCAAGTCCCAGAAGTCTTAAAATTCTTTCTTCAATTTGTTCATCAACAAGATCTTCACCGTCTCTTTTAACGGGAACTATTGATCCTCCTGTTGGTGATTGATTATCCATTTTGTTGTTGTTTGAGTTTTTCTTCTTCTAAATGTTGTTTTAATAATTCAACGTAAATATCTCTTTCCCAAGGTATCATATTTTCAATTTCTGTAAGAGAATATTTATGATACTGCATTAGGGCAAAGTTAAGACGAAAATAATTCTCAAGGTCCATATGGACCAGGGCTATGCGAAAAAACTTGCTAACCCTTCTAAAACAACTTCACTTTCAACTTCAGTCTTTGGATTTGTAACTTTGATTTTATGAGAAAGTTTGGGCATAGTCTCAAAGAATTTTTCAATTTGCTTAAACTGCGAAGAATTTAATTGCTCTAAAAAGTCAATTAGTTCTTTTTTTGTTACATCAGCAGCAATCCACACTTCTTCTTCGGTATAAATTTTATCAATACAAGAAGAAATCAAATCAAAAGATTGATCCATCGTATTATCATTTTTAAAATCAAAGTTAGTCTTAATAAATTGCTCCAGAGATGGATATTTCATTTCCATCATAATTGTAGAATCAATCTTAATTTGATTGGTATGATCTTCGTTCTTTTGAACCTTAATTGAATCCAAATCAATCTTTACAAGAGTATTTGTTTCTTCATCATCAGGACAGATAATATTCACTTCAATCTCTTCTCCTACAGATTTACCACGAATATTTAAGAACAAGTATTCAATATCAAAAGTTGGAAGTGATTCTACTTTAATATTTTTAGTCAGAATACAACTCTTAATGACAGTTTTAATTGCAGTAGTAATTTGTTTTGTATCTTCACTTTCTAGTGCAATCAACAGTACTTTTTCTTCTTTAACAAGAAAGGGTCTGTATTTAATTGATTCACCAGTAGAGGGCAACTCAAGTTCGTAAATCGGTGTCGTGGGTTTTGGTAAAGGCATAATGACCTATAGAATTTCAGTTATGATTATTTAGATTAGAATATTGGAGGTTATCTTCGTATTGATTGTTGGAATTGAGTTACTGCAATATCTGCTGCCTCAATTCTATCATTATTTCCTGATGCTAGTGCTTGAGTATATTCAATATCAAGTGCTTCTATATTATCTAATTGTGCTCCTGTATATGGACTATCTGCTGCTCCATTTGGAGATCTTGATGAAGACTCTGGTGTAGATGGGTAATCTTTAGCCCCGACATAATATCGAATATAACTAAAGGATACGGTACATTTTAGTAATGAAGATGCATCATAAGAAACCGGCATTGATGTGATTGATATTGGATATGAATTCACAAAATTATAAATTAAAGTATTGCCCTCGTGATCAGCACTCTTTTTATTTTTTGAAGTTCTTTCAAATTTAGTAATTGTGAGTCCTTGTCCAGCAATATAATACTCTGGATACCGGGCCCGATAAAAGTACTCTGGTTTTTTTGATGAAATTCTACCAGCACCTGATGCAATACTTTCTCCAATAATATATTTAATCCAGGATTCAAAAAATCTAATTGGAAGATAATTCTCGGCATCAACATAAAAAGTAAAATCAATTCTATCATCATATAATCTACGATAGGCAAATTTTTCGGTCACTCCAGTAAAATCACTATTATTTTCGTGAGTTGCTAGTGATGAACCGGGCAAAGTTGCTTCTGAGCACAACAATCTCAACTTTTCTCCATCATACTTCACACCATTAGAAATTAAATATTGTCCAAACCCACCTTCACTTGTACCATACTTTGGAAAAGGTATATCAACAATAAAATGTGATGTAAGTGCTGGTTGAAGTAGATTTGCCTTAATTTTATCTACACTAACTTTTGCAGGCATCTATAAATACTTGTACTTATATATTATGTAGTTAGGAAATGCCAAGAGACGGAAAATACCATCAGGGTAGATTTCACCCTCAAAATCCGCAGAAATATAAAGGAGACGTGAATAATATCATATACAGAAGTTCTTGGGAACTCAAATTTATGCAGTGGTGTGATAGAAATGAAAATATTGTGGAGTATGGTTCAGAAGAGTTTTGGATTCCTTATGTTTCTCCGGTAGATAATCGTGTTCATCGATACTTTCCAGATTTTATTATCAAAGTTAAAGAAAGTAATGAAGAGATTAAGACTTATGTGATCGAAGTGAAGCCAAAAAGACAAACAGCACCACCTAAACAAAAATCAAGAGTGACTAAATCATATCTTTATGAGGTTCAGACATACGCAGTCAATCAATCAAAATGGAATGCCGCAAATGAATGGTGTAAAGATCGTAGATTGGAGTTCAAGGTGATAACCGAAACGGAACTCGGATTAAGATAATGGCAGAAGGTTTCGGTCAATATGTGGGGAAGATTCCTCCCAGAATGGCAGAATTGAGAAAAAAGATTAAGAAGTCTGGTAGTAGTGACCCAGAAGATCTGATGATTGAGATTATGGAAGTTTTAAAAGAAGAAGTATTATATCCGGAACCAGGAAAGTTTTATACATTTCTTTACATACCTAAAACTCCAGAAATAGAATATGATCAACATCCACTGATTGCTTGTACTTCATTAGAAAAGTGGGGATTTAGAGGAATGAACTTTCATTGGAGAAAGGCAAGGCAATATACCTGGGAAGAAGTTTCGGGAAAACTTCACGTTATTAAATATGATGAGTTGGATGAGATGCTCTCTATACCTTATGCAAAATTCCGTCTAAATAAATAAAAAACTATAAAAATGTTTAGAAGAGCAGAAAAATATATTCTAAACGTCCTTCATAGTGAGGAGGTGCTCTGATGGCATATGGAGCTCCGATACTATCAGATGTAATAGTAACCACTATAGATGGAAAACCATATTACACAGTATCTTCAACTAAAGTAACACAAGGAAACGATGGTAAAGTTAATGGTGGAGAAACAACTATACTATATTCCCAAAAACCAAACGTTTACATCCCTGCAGCAACAACAAAAGATGGGGGAAAAACTTGGACATACCTAAAATATAAGCAAGGAGATGACATACCTCCTGGGAAAAAAGTAGGAGATGAAATTTTTGGTAATCAGGCAAAGAAATCTCTTGAGGGTGGGGCATTAAAAACAAATATAAATCAACAAATTAAAACTGCTGCAACAAAAGCAAGCATTCCTCCAGAGCAACAAAAACCATTAACCTTAGATCAAAATACAGCAAGTCCAACAGGAGATCCACCAGCAGCAGGACAATTCAAACCGGAGGATGTGACCACAATAAAAGAAGCAGCAGGAAAGGAATATAAAGGTAGAAAGAACTATCCTGGGGAAGATTTAAGATATCCCATAACTATGGATCAAAATCAAGATTGTATTCAATTTAAAATTATTAAATATGTGGCAAGGGGGTTGGGGTTAGATAAAAATCTGGGACTTAGAAAAGATGCTCCCCCTGCGGGTAATATTTTAACAACAATCACTTTACCAATGCCCAGTGGAGGAATATCGGATAGAAATTCTGTGAATTGGCAATCTGGTGAGTTAAATCCGGCAATGGAAGGTGTGGCAGCCACGTTAAATAGTTTTCTTTTAGGTGGACCAAAGACAGGTGCGGCTACAGCAAAAGATGAATTTGGAGCATTTCTTGGGGGTGAATCCAATACCAAATTACTAAAGGCACTAATTGCATCTCAAACAATTAAATCAGCTCTTGGTCAAAATGTTTTATCAAGACAATATGGTGTAGTGATAAATCCAAATTTAGAACTTCTTTTTGATAGTCCTTCACTCAGAGATTTTTCTTTTACTTTTAAAATGACCCCAAGATCAAAATCAGAGGCAATAAGAGTAAGAACTATTATAAGATATTTCAAACAAGCAATGTCAGTAAAGAGAAGTGAGTCTGTTCTTCTTCTAAAAGCACCACATACTTTTAGAATTAGTTATTTAACATCAACTCAAAATCACCCATATCTAAATCGTTTTAAAGAATGTGCCCTTACCAATTGTAGTGTAAACTATACTCCCGATGGTCAATATATGAGTTATGATGCTTCCGATCCCGATGGAAGATCTATGACCGCATATGAACTTTCACTCAACTTCCAAGAACTTGAACCAATCTTTGATGATGATTATGATGATGGAGATAACTCACCAACAAATATAGGTTACTAAAATGGCATCTTATTTCCGTCAGGTTCCTAACTTTGAATATGTAAGTCGGATTGCAGAATCCAAGAACATATCAGATTATATACAAGTCAAAAATTTCTTTAAAAAAGGAAGTCTTCGTCCTGATATTTTTCAGGAACTTGCATTTTTTGAGAAGTATAAAATTCGGGGAAATGATCGTCCTGATAATGTTGCAGAAGATTTTTATGGTGAATCAACTCTTGATTGGGTGATTTTACTATCAAACAATATTATCAATATTCAATCAGAATGGCCTCTTCTACAAGATGATTTAGATCGTTATTTGGTTGAAAAATATGGTGATTATGATATTCTCTATAATGGTATTCATCACTATGAAACTTCAGAAATTAAAAACAGTCAAGGAGTTACGATTGTTCCTTCAGGTCTTGAAGTAAGTTCTCCATATTCAGTAAGTTATTATGATTACTTTATAGATTCTCAGATAGATACGGGAAACATAGCAGTTCCTGTGACGAATTATGATTATGAGATTAAAATAGAAGATGCAAAGAGAAATATTTACTTACTCAAACCAACATATTTGAATATTGTGATTAATGATATGGATAATATTATGCCATATAAAAAAGGGTCTTCACAATATATCAGTGAAGACCTTAAACGCGGTGATAATATCAGACTTTATAGTTGATTTTTATTCTGCCAGTTTTTGAAAATATGAGAGGGCATCATCTTCGTCTTCACTTGAGGAATCCAAAGAATTGAATGTTTCTTTGATTTCATCAGATTCAGAAGTATATGATCCACGATCATTATCCTCGTCTTCAACTTCCTCATCCATACGACGATTTGTTGATTTCTGTCCCAATACCATTTTCAGACGTTTTTCAAGTTCTTCATAGGACTTGAATTGATCTGGTGCGGTAACTGCTGTGAGAGAATACTCTTTCTTCCAGAGTGCTTCCAGAGCATCATCATCATCAAGAAGAGGTTCTACAGAACCAAACTCAGACTTATCATAATTCCAATAACCATCCTTCTTCACAATCTTCAGTTTGAAGTTTGCTCCCTGCCACAAATCAAAAGGGTTGATTGGTGATTCGTCCTCAAATTCTGGTTGCATTGCCTCCATAATCTTATCAAATATTTTCTTACCATATTTAAATAGAAATACTTTACCTTCGTTCTGAGGATTTGTGGGATCCTTTACGACATATATGTTAGAATAATATGATAACTTACGTTTTTGCTTACGAACAGTTTCCTTATTTGATTCGGTTCCTGTATTCCATAGATCTCGGTTGTGTTCTCCAAGAGGATCTTTACCACCAATAGTCGTCAGTGAGTTTTCAATATACCATCCACCAGGTCCCTGAAATGCGTGTGAATACATTTTTGCCCAGGGAAGTTCTTCACCATCAGGGGCAGGTAGAAAACGAATCACCGCAAAACCATTACCAGTTTTATCAACTTCGGGTTTCCAGAGACGTTCATCAGCACCACCACCGGCAGAACTCATTTTTTCTACTTCTTTGACCAGTTTAGAAGTCAAAGAACCAAGTTTAGATTGCTTTTTTAGATTTTCAAATGACATTTGATTTTTCCTCGTATTTGTGAGATTTGGCTTTTGTGACTTTGCTTAGGGATCATCCAGCCCAATATATTCTACAGGTCTGAACCAGTTCTGTCAATCTGATCTTTCATTTTATCAAGCATTTTTGCGAGATTTCCAAAAATCACATTCATATCTACACCAGAAGGAAGTCCCATTGCCGATGCGGATTCAGAAATCCGCGATTTCATTTCCTTTGCTTCTGGAGCATCAGATAAACTTAGACGAGTATAGATTGTTCTTTGCTTATCTAAAAGTTTTTCAAGAAGATTTACGTGAGATATTTTTTCATCACGATTCATCAAATGAAACTTAAAGACATTATTATAAACACTTTGTTGAAGTTCTGCAATTTCTGCCATTTCAGAACGAACAATATCAGATTTAAAAAAATTCATTTTCCTCCAAAAACAATATCTTTCAAAATTTTCTTATAATGAGATACATCTATATGTAGGAATGGAGAGTATTTTTTGATTCTCCGACTTACAGTTTCCCATACAGGATCTTTAAGTTTCTTATCAAAGTCATTCCCGTACAGGAATATTTTATCACAGATTACCATAGTTTCAAGGCTTAACTTCCCACTCAGAAACTTTTTGAGAAGAGGTGGATGCCCTTTGGAACACTCAAATACTTTTTTAAAATTATACTCGGCAAATAAACTCTCACATTCTTCTTTGAAGAGATAAGAAAGAGACTGAATTTTTCTTTGCCATTCATTATAATTCTGATCTCCCGTTTTTATAATCTCACCAATCCATAAGGATTCAGAGTCATTACAGGAAACAAAATTTGATATAAAAAAATCTTCAATTTCTTTATCTGTTCTTTGTCTGGATATCTTTTCAAACCAAAAACGATCACGTCTCTTATAGAACGACTCTAGTGATGCTCTGGTCTTTTTACAATATTTGTAATAATCATAAGAATCTTTTGTAAAATGATTTTTGAGTGCCAGATAGGTTTTATAGCAGTCAAAGGGAGTCATTTTCAAAAAAAGTAATAGAGGCAATTTTTTCCTGGGAAATTTTTACCCCCCAAAATGGAATTAAAAGACTAATTTGGCACGGGAGGTTTTTTTAAGAAAATTAAGTTCCGTTGCTTCATACCTAATCTTCTCTTTCAGTGGTTTTGATATAAGTTTAGGTATTGACTCAACATCGAGACTATTTTTTTCACAAAAGTATATAATTGCATCAATATAATTCATATCTTCGTGAGTCAGAACAAGATCTTCAATCTCTTGTGCGAACTTATTTGGACAATAAAATTTACTTTCAAGTATTTTTTCTAATTCATTCTCCATTCTTTGCCCCAGTATTGTGATGTACAAATTCTTTGATGTAACGAACTAATAACTTAATATAATCCCCTTTGTTTCTTTTGTCAAATACCTTCACTTCTCCGCCAGGAGTGACCATAATGGTAATCAACTTAACAGGAGCAATTTCAGTAAGTTCAAAGTATGCGGAGGCATAAAACATTTCCTGAACGAAATAGTTCTCAAGCCATTCTTCGGGTTTTATTTTTTCAGAAGTCTTAAAGTCTATAACTGCAAGTTCTCCATCATATTCTCCAATACAATCGACTCTTCCGGCAAGTCCAAGATATTCAGAGTAAAGAGTTCTTTCAATCGCATGAATATTATTTATCTTATCAAGTTCTGATTTGGCATGATAAAACATAAACTTTGAGAGAGGTTGATAATCGTCCCAGTTCAGTTCCTTATTTTCCAAATAGTCCTGACAGACCTGGTGAAAATCTGTGCCTCGTGCGGTTGCTCTTTTTGTGATACGATTTGCTTCTTCAAGTCCAACACGTTCACGCCATTTCGCAAAGATTTGACGATTGTAAAAAGACGTTACAGAAGTAATCGAAGGCACCCACTGACCATCAGGAAGATGATACAGACGAATACCATTTGTTTCTTTCTTTTCGAGTTCAAGATCACCTAAAAAATTATGATGAATAAATGTCATAAATTAAGTTCCATTTTCGCAATAAGATATTCTTTAATTAATCCAGACCTTATGACATCATCAACACCAAACTCAACAATTCCAAATGATGGCATCGCACGAATAATTTTCATAAAATCAATCACACCATTTTTTTCATTTAATCTTACCAAATCACTTTGAGATGCGTCACCGCAGAAAAGAATTTTAGTATTTTCACCAACACGAGTAATTATACTATCAAGTTCGTGAAAATTCAAGTTTTCCAATTCATCAACAATAATAATACAATTATCAAGTGTTGTTCCACGAATAAATGAAGTACTCCAAAAACTAATTGTTTCTTGAGATTTTAAATTGCCATAGAGCATTTCAAAATCAGCATCAGATGGCATCTGAAACATATACTTTACCATATTTTTGTATGGTATTTGATATAGTGATGATTTGTCTTCGTGACTTCCAGGAAGAAATCCAATTTCACGAGTAGGTACAAGAGACCTTACAATATAAATTTTTTCATATGGTGTATATTCATTTAGAACATCTTGAAGTGCCTTATAGAGGCATAAAAAAGTTTTTCCTGAACCAGCAACACCATGAGCAACTAAATGTTTTCCTTCATCATACAAAGCAAATAAATTTCTTTGATTTTCTGTAAGTGGTTCAATATTTAAAAGTAATTCTGAATTGATTGGTTTTTTTCTTTTTACTTGCTTGGTAGTGAGACCAGCACCGATGGGTTGGTAATCGTTGTTGCTTCTTCTCTTTCTTGTCATTCTTTTTTAGATTGGTTTTACTTTAGATCCAGGAGCCTTTGATGCACGATCCAAAACTTCGTTCCATCCAGGTTTTTTCTTCACAAGTGTATCCATCCATTCACCAAGTTCTACACCAGAAGCACATCCTTCTGACCAATCTCTTTGCCACTCTGGATGATTTTTATACCATTCAGTGATATCATGAACACTCATTTCAATCACCTGTTTTTCACCAGTCTCTTTATTTACAATTGGATAAGTTGCCATTTGTTACAAATAATATACAAAGGTATTTAGAATAATAACGAAGGTGGTTCAAAACAAACCCAATCAAGTGCTGATGCAATAGTTGGAAATTCATCCACAAAAATACACTTACATCGTTCTGCGATTTCCTTATGCTCTGCCTGAGTTCCGTGAGCACTACGAAGGTCGATGTAATGTATCCAAGACCTTATACTGCCACTCATATAAAGACGTGTCTGTGTTGCCTGTGGAAGCACAAAACGGGCACATTCCTTTGCGACACCCTGAGCAAGAAGAAGATTGTAAATATTCAAACTCTCTTCAAAATGCTTTTTGATCATCAAACTCATAGTTTCTTTTAGATCACTTCCAAGATCATCTGTACTATTTTGTCTATTTTTTGTATCTTGTCTCCGCAGATCAGGTACAGGAATTTCAAGTTGAAGTTCTGTACTGTCTGCATACCTCTGACTAAACTGCTGAAAAGTAAAACTCCGATGACGGAGGATTTGCGTAGCAATCGCAAGCGAGGTATTAATCTCAACTGTAAGAAAAGCATGTTCAAAAATGCTCCAATGTTGATTCTTAATACAATACTTTATCAGACCCTCAAAACCCTGATTGCTTTGATTTTTTGGATTACTGACACGAGCACAATAAGCAATATGTCTTTCTGCATTTGGGGTTACAGAAATTAATTTAACAGATTCAGTCATGAAAACCAACTTCCTCTTAATGTTTTATAAGATTCACATAACGATTTAGTCAATTTTTTGATTTGGGTGTATGCGTCTTCTGTGGTGATTTTTCCACTACTAGCAAGTGAAGAAATATAACCAACGTGAGTCGCATAAACACTCAAATTGTTTTGTGCCGCAATGTCCAGAAAATCTCCATCTCCCGTAGGAACAGCAAATAGAAATTTTTCAAGATCTTTATTCATTTCGTTTTTAGTCGTCGTCATCTTCGAATACCTCATCGTAATCATCTATGTCTCCAATACGTGGAGCAACCGTTTCATATGCATAAGACTCTGGACTTGAATATACTTCTGCCTTTAATGAATCAACCAGAAGTTCCATATTTTTAATAATGATTTTAATTTTATCTTGATTCATAGTTTTTCATCTATAGCAAAGATATTATAGAAGAAAACATAAGAAATGTCAAGTTCAATATTTAATGATTTCAAAGACACCATCTTTTTCTACAAGTGCAGAGCAAGTATCTGTCCAATCTCCGGCACACATATAAATCGTTCCCTGATACTCACGAATATTTGCATGATGAATATGTCCGGCAATCACACCATCATATTCTCCAATTCTTCTTACGTGATGTATCAAATCCATTTCATACTTATCAATAAACTTTTTACCTCTTGGAATTGATTTGAGAAAATTAATCAAAGAAAAACCAAAAGTCTTGTTTAGAAAAATATTCAGAGGTGTGATTGTTTCATATCCCCAGTTCATAAAATATTGCTTCCAGGAACCAGATGAGAACTCGGAATAAAAATCACCGTGAATGCATAAAAACTTTCTATTTTTTGTGCTGTGATGAATATAAGAATCACAGATGATAAGATTTTGATGTAGATAAAAAGAACCAGTGTTTACATATTTTCTTGCGACTGCATCGTGATTACCGAGAATATAAACAACCTCTGTTCCTTTTCTAGACAATTCTAAAATTTTTTCAACTGCCTTTGTATGTTGAGTTTTCCACAGAGTATTATGTTTTTCCATACAATATATGTCTATAATATCTCCGACCATTACAAGTTTTTTTGTATCAAGTTGATTTAGAAACTTGAGAAACTTATCAGCATTACATCGGTCGGTTCCGAGATGAACATCTGAGATAAAGACTGTATCGTGAGTCATCGTTCTATGTAAGAAAGTGTGTGGTTCGTTGGGTTAAGTTGTTGAACAATCATATCACAACCCAATTTTGGATTTGAATCACCACATGTATAGCAATCTGCTGCTGCCTTTCCTTCTTCTGGCCAGGTATGAATACTAATATGACTTTCTGAAAGTAGGCATATTACAGTTGCTCCTTGCGGATCAAATTTTTTAAAAACTGTTTGAAGAACTTTTGCACCACTTATAACTGCTGCTTCTTCGAGTAACCTTACAAGATAATGCTCGTCATTCAAAAGAACAAACGAGCATCCATACAGATTAAGTAAGTAGTGCTTTCCCATTAATCTACCGGATCTTCTTGTGCTTCTTTAATCAATGAACTCACATATGCCTCAGTTCCGTCCATTGTTTTCACAGCAAAAAGAGGAGACTTCATATATTGCTTGACTTTTTTATATTTTTTCAAGAGTTTTGATACTTCATCATCATCAATAATCACTTTTGCATTATTATTTTGAAATCCCGTAGTCATCTTTTTTTCTTTTTCTCTGGTGTTTTATATCCCCACGACCTGGGACTTATTGTTCCATATCCATATTTAATCTTTTGAAGTGCTCCTGGACCGTATTTGTCATAATACATATCAAAAATATTTACCTGTTTACTTGCACGGCAGAGATCAAGATATTCTTTACCTTCGTATACATACCAAACCAAATATGCATCAAGAGGAAATGTTTTATCTTTTGTATCTTCTAATTTTGTTTTTTCGAGTAATATATCACACCCATACTGAGAAGGTAGAATTTCGGATTGTTTTGAATCTGATTCCATTTTGCCCTTCTTAATAGTATTTTTGTTCACAATACCTTGACTCATCAAGAACGTCCTCCCCATACAATATCAGGATATGCCTCTTTTACATTTTCGAGACTAATCTTATACTTTGTCTGAAGTTTTTTATCCTTTACAAGACATAGAACTTCAGATTCTTTGGAGTGTAAACCTTGGAGCATATTGATAAACATCATCTCTCTACGAGTTGTAGAAAGATTGTGATTACCACCCTTTACAAAATGATAAAGATTTTGATATTCTCTTCTTAATGAAGTTCTTCCTTTTCCCTCAAGATCCTGCATTGTGGCAGACTCACCACCATTTGCCTCACGAATCAAGTTATCAGAAAGATTACCGGAATAAACATTCTGATCCTTCACATCACCATAAGGAACTTCTCCTTCGGGAAGAAGAGATATTACGCTTTCATCAAAGTTCCAAATCAAAATGGTCTTTAATGAATCGTGTTCATAGGTCTTGAGAACCTCAACTTTCTTTGCGTTTGACCTTTGTTTAGATGCTAAATCTAAAATCTCAAAGATAAATGGATTGGGAGGAAGAGTTTCAATTGGTTTTTCACTCGTCGTCTTCTTCGTCGTCATCATCGTACTCGTCATAATTGTTTTCAAATCTTACAGATACTACTTCATCGGGAATTATTTGTCCATTTTCATCAAAAAACTCTGGGTGTAAATATGGAGTTCTTGTTTCGAGAGCATGTCTATATGCTAACCATCCTATAACTCCACCAACCATAAAAAATAACAAAGTGAGCATTGAAAAAAATGCGGTTACATATGCTGGTTCCATTTTCCTTCTCCAGAGAGTTTATTTTTTTCTTATATCAAAGTGAAATTCAATAAAGAAATCAAACTCTCTCTGAAAGAGTATAATCATTTTTCCAAACTTCACTTGAAAAGTTTTTGGTGCTAATGATTCTCTCCTCCTATTTCGAAGTAAAAGTTCAACACCCCGATTGATTTGGAGTTCATTTTTATTTATATCTACATCATCATGATCCATCAAATCAGTTTTTGTTCTCTTAGATATTGAATGGTATCAGAACACCCTCCAAGATGTTGTTCATCACAAATCACTTGAGGAAAAGTTGAACCCTCTCCAAACTCTGCATAAAATTGAGTTTTATCAAAGTCTCTTCCAAGATTATAAACAACATATTTGAGTTCAGAAAGTTGAAATACTTGTTGAATTTTAGTGCAATATGGACAACCATCCTTTGAATAAATTGTGAAAGTCATAAGATAAGTAAAATTGGTATAATAATTGATAGATGTGCAATGATGAAACCTCCAAAAAATGATTGGAGATCAATACTTTTAGATTTCATTAAGTTGCATTATTTCTTCGGGATCCATACGTATATAGATTTGAGTTTGTTTTAGGTTTCATCCAATTGATTATAACATCATATTTTTCTTCTGTAAAGAAATCCTGATTATAATACCACTCCTCCCAGTCGGTATGAGATTTTGAGTTATTACAAAACCTACAACAGCACACTACATTTGTGAGAAAATCACTCCCACCTTTACACTGTGGAATAATATGATCGATTGTAAGATTTTCTGTGTTTCCGCAGTATGCACATTTATGATTCCATTTATCTTTGATTGATTGTCTCCACATTCGTTTTGCGTCTGCCGATGAAGTTGTTTGTAAATGAAACAAATAATCTTCGGAAGAATTGTAGAGGTGCATACAAAGAAGCATCTACGAGTATTTATGATAAAAAAAGACCCCCCCGAAGGAGGTCTCTGTATTATTTTATTTTACTTCCTTCACAAACTTAACACCACGATATACTGCTTGTGACATTAGATTACTTATTGAATACAATGATATGTAGTCAAATATTTTTGTAACTCTTGATATAAATTTGTATCAACCTTTCGTTTTCAATTTGAGTATCAAAAAGCAGTTCTCACAGCATCTAGCAATTCATTTACTGATACTATACTGTAACCAGAAACAGCAGTGATTGCCTGATTTGTAGCAGGCACACACCACACAACAACTTTCATATTTCCAACAGTTGCCCATTGAGTATTGCTATCTTCTCTAGACATATCCTTCGCAGCAAGCTCAAAGAATTTTGCTCGTGCTCTTGAACGACAAAGAATTGGAGATGACACATTATCATAAGCCAGTGCCATTGATGGAGGAATTGTAGTATAAGGGTATGAACCAGACAAAACTTTAGGTGGTTCAGATGCAAAAGCAGGTGCAACAGACATAGTGACTGCGGCAGCTGCTGTAAGAATATATTTAATCATTTTTTTAGTAATCGATTATAAAAAAAGAGACCCGTTAAGGTCTCTATATCATAGCAAATTTGAGAGGTTTTGTCAACCAATAGCAGGTGCAGTAGCAGGTGCAGTCAAGGCAACTGGTGTTGCTGCTGCTGTTGCAAGGTCGAGGGGGAAGTTGTGAGCATTGCGCTCGTGCATTACTTCAAGGCCAAGTCCAGCACGATTTAAAATGTCAGCCCAAGTGGGAATTACTCGGTTTTGACTATCAACGATGGACTGGTTAAAGTTAAAACCATTCAGATTGAACGCCATAGTAGATACACCAAGAGCAGTGAACCAAATACCCACGACGGGCCAGGCAGCAAGGAAGAAGTGAAGCGAACGTGAGTTATTAAAAGACGCATATTGGAAAATAAGGCGACCAAAATAACCATGAGCAGCAACAATATTATAGGTCTCTTCTTCTTGTCCGAACTTATATCCGTAGTTCTGACTTTCGGTTTCTGTGGTCTCACGAACCAGTGATGAGGTTACAAGTGAACCGTGCATCGCAGAGAACAATGAACCACCGAAGACACCTGCGACGCCCGCCATATGGAACGGATGCATCAGGATGTTATGTTCTGCCTGGAATACAAGCATGTAGTTGAATGTCCCAGAGATACCCAAAGGCATCGCATCACTAAAAGAACCTTGACCGAAAGGATAAACCAAGAATACAGCAGAGGCAGCAGCAACTGGTGCTGAATACGCAACGCAGATCCAAGGACGCATACCTAATCGATAGCTAAGTTCCCATTCTCGTCCCATGTAAGCATAGATGCCAATGAGGAAGTGGAACACGACGAGTTGGAACGGACCCCCATTGTAGAGCCATTCATCAAGGGAAGCAGCTTCCCAAATTGGATAGAAATGTAGTCCGATTGCGTTTGAGGAGGGGACAACGGCTCCTGAGATGATATTGTTTCCATAGAGTAAAGATCCAGCGACAGGTTCACGAATGCCATCAATGTCCACAGGGGGAGCACCGATGAATGCGATGATGAAGCAGGTTGTAGCAGCAAGTAGGGTTGGAATCATCAGAACTCCAAACCAACCAACATATAAACGGTTGTCAGTTGAGGTTACCCATTGGCAGAATTGTTGCCAGGGATTTGTTGTTTGTCTTTGTAAGGCAATTGTAGCAGTCATTTGAAATTAAAAGGGTAGTTATAAGTTCGGGGGAACGAACTGTTGGCAGTATTCCTACACCACCCTCCAGTGTAGGTAAAAAGACGTATTTGAATTCCCATAGGTCTTGGTTAGCGGGAATGTGAGGAATCGTAAAGTTTTATCTTCATTTCCTAACTTATTTAGTATAATAGAATCTTAATAAAAGGTCAATCAGCATAAATACTCAACTTTGATTTTTCTAAATACTTAAAATGCTTCCCACCTATGTCAAGGGATTTCAATACCCCTCAAAGAGAGGACTGGAATGGGCCCATACATAAGATACTAAAAGCAGTCGATAATCATACAAATCTATACTTAAAAACCGGAGATGCCTGGCACGAAGAACAAGCAGAAGTATTAAGAAAGTATGTTGCTAGATTAAAAACCTGGATTCATAAACAAGAAGGAAAATGAAACTCAGTCTCAACAAACTTATTTTTATTGTCTGTATATCAGCAGTTAGTTTTGTTGGATTAAATTTTATTGCCTGCAACTTTATGATACCAGGATCTATCATTAGTGCTAATGTATTAGGAGGACTAAAAAATCCTCCACCCTTAGATTGTAAAGAATCTGAGAGAAAAGGATATGAGACCCTCTTAGCAATTTTAACTACAGTAATTGCTTTGAGAACTAAAGTAGAAGATTAAGAAATCCAGAGTTTTCCTTCTGCCTTTCTTCTTCTTAATAGTCCTGCTTCAACTTTACTACCAGGATTACGATATAGTTCTAATGTTTTTGGAATTGCATCCCAGTTTTTTTCACGTAAATGGTGAGTGATTGAACTAAAATTTCCAGATCCATAAAAACTAACCCCAAGATTGTAAGCAAAACTAAGAAGAGCACCACGTTTTCCGTCAGACATTTCACTCCAATAAGGTATTTTTGAAAGTGTAGGAATAAACTCATTTCTAATTTGACTTATCAAGAGATCATCAGCAACCTTTTGTGAAATCTTATCCCCAATTTTAAATGGTTTGCCAAGGAAATCTTTGGTGCTTCCCCAACCAATAGTAATCGGAAGATGTCCAGACAGAGGATCTGGATATGCCTGTAAATGACAACCTTCAAACTCTTTAATAAGATCTACTCCTTTTACGGGTAAATATACTTTATCGGTAAAAGGAGTAGAACTTGTTACTTTTTTGCGTCAAAAATTCTACCCCATCCATCATTACCATTTGGGCACCAACGAGCAGATAGATCTGATTTCTTATAGATAGCACCTTTGCCATTATAAACATCACCTGTATAACCATCGTTGAGTGATCCATAAGGATCGTTTACAACATAGTCACCATTCTGTGTCTTACCAATCACTACAACCATGTGGCCGCCCGTAGGATTAGACAAAGAACCACGATGTAGGATGCCAATAACAACAGGTTTGCCAGCACTAAGACTTTTATCAAGATCAGCAAAAGAAAGATTATAACTAAAATTTGACTGAATTCCATAATTTGCGAGAACTTGTGTCTGCACAGAATGATCAGTTGTATCACCGATAGCAAATACTTTTTGAATATATGCATCATCTCCTTGTGCTCCTTTAAGAGTTCCAGGTTTGAAATACTCAAGACACATCGCACAAGCAGAGGAATTACAAGTGCGATTTGCATCTCTATAATTATCTGTTTGTGGATAATAAGGAACTTCTAAACGAATATCAGATTTGGGTTTTTCAATTTTGGTTCTATAAATACGAACCCAATTTGAGTCATCATTCAACAATACTGAATCGTTTAGATCCTTTTCAAGTTGATCTACAGCAGCAACATGTTTTGGATTTTTCGAATCATAAAATTCAAAAAACTTATGAAGATCGATTTTCATATGAATTATTTTTTATCGTGCTCTGTATTTAGATTACCATAACCCAGGGATAATTTGTCCAGTTGTCAAATAAGTACCAACGGCAATTACAAATCCTAGCATTGCCAATCTCCCATTTAGTTTCTCAGCCCTTTGAGCATAAGTTTCTTGTTTGTGTTCTGCCATGTCTTTCTCCGTAATGTACATTTTAGGTTCGACAGCAAACATATTTTGTCTGTTGCCGTCTTCGGTTGTGATTGTCATATAGTTTTTATAAAAGAAAGGGAGGATTTCTCCTCCCAAGTTTATCAGAACTTAAATCCAAGACCAACAGTTCCAGTTACGTTGTAACCTTGACCACTGCCATAATTATAAGTGGCACGACCAACTCTGGTAGAACCAAAGGTTTCGGCACCAGTGTTAGAGAAAGGAATCTTCGCATCAGCAAACAAAACAACATTGTTTGCTACTGATACTTCGGCACCAACTACACCGACACCAGCACCCTGATTGCCACCCACCTGACCACCAGCACCAAGATAGAGATTAGCAGCAGATACTTTAGATCCATCAGCAAGAGTGCGACGTGAAACAGGAATATCAAGAGTAGCAAGACCACCACCAAATACACCACCACTTACATAGTTAGGAGTGGAGGTTAGTGTTACATAAGGACGAGCAGAAACAGCATACTGATTACCAAGTTCAAATGCTTTTACACGACCTTGAAGAGTAATACCCGATTCATAAACACGAGCAGCATTAGCAGTAATTCCAGGATAGTTAGCAGCATTACCAGCAAAAGCAATACCACCATAGTTACCAACTCCTAACTGACGGCGTTGTGTTGCAGTTACAGCAGCAACTTCAAGTTTAGTTACACGATTGCTTACATCACCAATCTGAGCACGAAGAGCAGCAGCAAGTTTGGCATCTGCTTGTGTATAGAATTGAGTGATGTTATCCAGACAATGATTTGTCAGAGCAATAACCTCACTGCGAGTTGAATCAGCAGCAGGCTTAAGAGTGCCGTTAGGATAACCAGCAAGACATCCATATCGTGAATTAAGATTTTGAATTGCCTGATATGCCCAGTCTGTGGGTTGTACATCAGAGAAAGATGCTGGAGTAGCAAATACTGGTGCGGCAGTTAATACGACGGCACCGGCAAGAAATGAACGAATAACCATAAAAATTTTTAATGTGAAATGTTAAGAGACTTAAAGGTGTCTCATTACCTATTTATTTTAGCATTGAGTGAATTTCCTGTCAACTCTCTGGTGGGGGTTGTGCGGCAGAGTTTTCGGTTATCCGACCCAGATATGGATCATAATTCATATAATCCTTGATGTCAATACCTGCTCCATTCTGTTCCCAGAATTGAGATAGAGCATTGTAATTTGCTCTATGAAAGGCATCAATATGTTCTGGGTGAATGGAAGAACCCAATTCAATTCGGTAGAGAAGAAGAGGAATGGAATAAGTATTTCCAGAATTATAAATCAAGTCATCAGCCACGGGACGAGGTTTAACTCCATTATCAAGTTTATATTTTTCACCTCTTGTATGAAACTTCAATAGTTTTTCGGCATGATGACGATTAATTAAATAACATGCTGTGGAGAAATCATTTACAAATCTCTTATGAAGTTTAACGTGAATATCCCCAGTACAAATAATTGCGATTTGAACCACATCCCAATCATAAGGTAGATTCGCATAAAAATCATTCCAGGTAAAGTTCCAGAATCTTACCAAATCTAAATTACAATCATCTTCCATAATCACCGCATAAGGACTCTCTGAAGTTTCCATCCAATATTTAATTGCCTTGAGGTGAGAAGTAGTACATCCAATCTCACCAGAAGTCATCATATCGGGGTATTTGCCCTTAATAATGTCACTTAAATCATCTTCACGACCATCATATGCAGAAATACGAGTATAATTTTCAATTTCCCAATACTTAAATTGGTCTTCCATATACTGCCGTCTTTCTGGTTGCCCATCAAGATTTAAGTAATATATTGGACCAATTCCTTTTAGTTTATATGTAGATTTATTATTATCCAATAAACTACTCATAAATCAATCCAAAAAACTTCTTCGCAAGGAGTACCCCATACAATTCTATCGTCACATTTAGATTTTACAAGATCGTCTACAACATAAACTTTATAATTAAGATTTAGTAAATCACAGCATAAACGATATTGTTGACTTTCTTCTACAATATCAGTGTCTTCCTTATATGACACGTAATGAAAACAAAATGGAAGATTTCTCTCGTTTTTATTTACAAACCAATCAACTAAAAATTTAGAATGTTCTTGATTAAAACTATCAGTCGTCAATCCAAGATTATACTCCAATCCCAATTTTTTTGCATGTGCAGCAAAAGCACGATTATCTCTTGGAAGGCAGGGTCCACCATATCCATATCCAAATTTCAGATACTTAGAACCAACACGAGTATCATCACCAATTGCTTTAAGAACTTTAGAAATTTCACATTCTTTACCACTCAAAGCCATTACTTCTCCTACCATATTTGCATAAGTTATTTTAGTAGTAAGAAAACAATTAACTGCCAACTTTACAAGTTCAGCAGAAGTAGTACTCATTATATGAACTTTTGGTTCAATTAATTGTATTTTAGTATAGATTTCTTTAATAACATCAAGATGCCTTCCTTCACCACCGATTAAGACCATATCAGCATATTGAAGGTCTTTAATGATAGATCCCTGTGCAATAAATTCTGGGTTGTAATATACATCAACACCATAAGAACTTAATTGTTCTTGAAACATTTCACAATCACCAGGATTTGTGGTACATCCAACGACAAATGTTTTTCCATAAATTGGAAATTCGCAATTTTTAAAATCTTCCACTACTTGCCAAACGGCACTCACATCATAACTACCATCTAATAGTGATGGTGTTGGAACAAGTGTAAAGATGATGTCGCAGTTTTTAATGACTTCTACATTATCAAGAGTTGCCACAAAGTTTTTAGCATTATCAAGCATCTCCGCAACTCTTGGTTCGTTTGTAGTGATGCTACGATTATTCAATCCGATGACATAATCATTACGACAATCAGAAACAATCACTTTATATCCTGCATTTTCCATAAGAAGTGCAAGGCAGATTCCAAGTCTTCCGGCACCAATAAGTCCTATTTTCATAATTTAAATGTGGGGATAGGGTTCATTTTATGACTGTTCATATTAGAAAATTTTAGAAGAGGTTCTAGTCCAGGACCCTCTCCTGTTTCCATTGCTCGTTCTAGTTCCTCATATGTAGCACCAATCTGATCCTCATCAGTTCGTCCATCATCCCAAAGACCGTCTGTGGGTGGAGCATCAATAATTGATTGATCTACACCAAGATGTTTTCCAAGTTCCCATACTTCAGTTTTATAAAGATCTGCAATAGGAGCAATATCAACTCCACCGTCACCATATTTAGTATAGAATCCTACACCATAATCTTCAACTTTATTACCGGTACCAACAACAATGCCACCAACGGTTCCGGCGATTTGATACAAAGTCACCATACGAAGACGAGACTTTGTATTTGCATTAGCAAGTTCATTATTGGTGTAATTTAAACTCTCAGTCCACCAATTTAGACTATGAATAAACTTATCATAAACACCAGAAAGATCTACACGAATTCGGGTGACATTATTATATTTTTCTTCTAATACTTTTGTGTGGGCATCAGAAAGTTTATCACCATCAATCTTTGATAGAAGTGGAATTGATAAAACATAAGTTTTCAATCCAGTTTCCGCACAGAGAGTAGAAACTACAGCAGAGTCTATGCCTCCAGACACTCCAACAACAAGTGATTCAATATTATTTTTAATAGTATAGTTTTTAATCCAACTTACTATTTTCGTTTTTAACTCGTGATAATCAGTAATTCGGTTCATAATACAATCCAATTAGAACAATAAAGGTCTTTAATGTCTTTGTCTCTATATGCAGGACCAAACCACATACGAGGAGCAATCACTTTTTTGTTGGGATTTGCGATAAGCCATGCACCCCACCAACTCATAGAACTATTGGCAATTATAGCATGAGAACACAAAGACATCAAACATAAGTCTGTATATGGAATATAAGACCCATCTGAATATTTGTCAACAGGTTCTGAAATTAAAAACCTATCACCAGAAAAAAACTCTTGTTCCTTTACCCAATCCACAGAATCAGAAAATACAATTACTGGTTGACCATCATCAAACTCTGCAAGTGCTCTCTCATAATATTCAATTGGTTGAACTGGATGCTGATCTCCGCATTGAGTATAAGACCATTTAAATCCACGAGGGTCTGTAAGATTAGGGTCTCCACGACGAACATGGAGCATAATAGGTTCTCCTTCAACAGACTCAATCATCTCTTTGCATGGATTTAAATGCTCATCATGAAAAGTAAAGTCTTTGCGAATTTCATCAGAAATGTGTTGAAAGTATTTTTCTGTTTGAAAAAATCCATGAAGACTTACATTATCTGGACATTGTTCAAATAGTTCTTCAGAGAAATGAAAGTGTGGTTCTTGTACATATTGAAACTCTTTAACATCTTCATTTATTTGTGATGCTAACTTAAAGCATTCATGAAGACTATAGTTCTCAATACCTTTTCTTTCTGATGGAGGAATACACCATTCATATCCATGATGTGCGGCAATACCACGCAGAGCCGCATACTCAAACATTTGATTGCCGAGTCTTCCTAAACTTCCTAAATGATTAAATGCTAACATATTTTTTTAAATATTGTTGATTTGAATAGTACCCAATTAATTGTTCTTTATTCATTGATTGAATTTTTTCCCACTCTTGCATATTTGAATTCATGTGGGGATTATTAAACCAAGAGTTTTCTCCTCTTGCATGTTCTAAATGATAAACGTAATCATTTATTCTTCCAACATTATATCCTAAAGTTGTAAATCTGTAAAACCTTTCTTTATCCTCTGGAGCATATGCTTTAAAATTTTCATTTTCTAATCCACCATCAATATACACTTGACGATTAAAAAATTGAACCCAACCGAAATCAGAAGTATGAATATTTGAGTGATTATCAAGATATTCAAAATCTCCTGTTTGCAAAAAATGTGAAACTACTTCATCAGTTGCATTAACCTGTTTCTGATACATTCCCTGTTCATATGGGTAGATTACATCATGCGTATGATGAAGAATTGATTGATATGCTTCATGATAGGAATTTAATGGAAGTAAAACATCACAATCATAATTAACGACAATCTCAGTATTTGCTTCAATAACCATTTCATTCAGAACTTTCTGACGATGAAATAGTGGTTCATCATTTTTCTCAAAAATATGTTTAATTTTAATATCAATATCTAAAATATCTTCCAAAACAGGAAAAGCATCTCTTTGAAAGATTGATTCTGAATCAACTTCTTTTATAATAATATTTGTGTCAAAATTTTCTAACAGAAATGCTGTCGTTGTAATAACATTACGCAACCTATCTTGAGATTCAATACGAATTGGAATAATAAATGTTGCTTCTGATAAATCAATTTTCATCGGGATACTTTTTTGTTTTAAGGAAATCAAAATGTTTTGATTGAATTTGCTGAAGTTCTTGTTTATTAACTAACCATTGCTTACCATTAGGAGCAGAACAAACTGCATTGTAGTCAACTCCAGAAGCACTCATTCTGCCATCATGTTCACGATTAGCAATCAGAACATCAGAAATAATCATTGGCATTCCATATTCTACTCTCATTCTATGATACAGTTCTGTATCAATTAAAAGTTTTAACTTCTCATCCATATACATTTTCGCTTCATTTAATATAGCAATGCATGATGGACTGCCAAGATAATTATTACCCTCTAACGTCATATCTGCCCAAAAAGGAACACAATTTCTGTGAGTTTCTACACCATTTGTAGTATGTGTAAATCCATGAAATAACCACTTACACTCAGTTTTATCAAAAGTATTTTTAATTTTCTCAAGTGCTCTGTCACTAACAAAGATATCATCTTGATAAATTAGTTTAATAATTCTACCTTCTGCATTTTCTAAAGCACAGTTGGTATTGGATGCCTGAAATCCTCTACCATTTGGATTTTGAATATAAGTGATTTGAAAATCATAATTACATTCTCTACAAAAATTCATGATTTCAGTATCTTTACTGTGATCTGAAATTACAACATCAAAGTCCTGAAAGGTTTGTGTTGATAAAGATTTGAATAACTCATTCAAATACTTTACACCTTCACCTTTATATTCATAGGTTGGAATACACACAGAAATTTCAGACATCTAGATATTCCCACCTATCAATAAAAATATCAGTTGGATCTTCTCCATCAGGACCAAACCACAATTTTGGTCCAATTACATTATTATGCCCTGCTAACCAAGCCCCCCACCAAGAGAAAGTAGAATTGGCAATGATTTGATACTGGCACATACTCATCATGCACATATCAGTGATGTTATCACCACCTTCAGAAATTAAAAATCTATCATCATTAAAAAATTCTTGTTGGTTACACCACTTTGAATCATCAGAAAATACAAGAACTGGCAATTCTTTATCAAACTTAGACAATGCCTCTTCATAATAAGTCAAGGAAAGCACTGGATGGTATGTTGGTTTAATAAGATGATCTGTTCTGCGAACATGTAAAGAAATTGCGTTGCCTTCAGGAACAATACTATCAAAAATTTGTTTACACATATTCCAAACGTCATCTCTCCAAGTAAAATCTTGACGAATCTCAGATTCAATATGTGAAAAATATTTTTCTGACTGAAAATAACCATAAAGGTTGGTATTATCAGGACAATGTTTTACTAAATCTTTATCATACCTAAAAGAACTTTCTTGCTTATATGGAGCATCCAAAAGACTGACATGTTTTACATTAGGTAATTTAAATGCCATGAATAATTTGTGTTGATTTTCTTCATCATAAAATTCTTCATCTGAATCGGGTCCTGGTGGAATACACCACTCATATCCACGAGCAACAGCAATACCTTTAGTTGCTGCATATTGAAACATTTGATTTCCAAATCGTCCGTTTTTTCCTAAGTGATTATGTCCAATCATGACAATTCAATTCCTGGTGGTAGCCGATAATGAAATCCAAATGGAGTGATACCTTCACACTCGGGTAATCTTGTTTCTTGGGAGAACCTCACTGCAACTTCAACTGGAGCAAACTTGCATCCTTGATCAACATATATGTGTTTGTTGTGAACGCATATATTCCCGTCCCCGTGATAGTTTACAACACCCTCGGGCATCCAATAAAAGTCACTGTTGTTTACTTCCCAAGGAACCTCAACTTTATTTGGGACATCTAAAAGTTTTTTGCTCATTAAACAAAATCCACCATTACCAACTCTTTGATGATCACCAAAAGGATCAATATATGCATCTTCAACTAATGCCCAAGGAGCACCAATATAATCATACTCCAACCAAGTATTATCCCATTTTTCCGGGAATAATACAAATCCATCAGATTGTATCAATAAACAATGTGAGGTTTGAATATGTTCCCCTACTTTATAAACCCAATAATAATTGTAGTCATTATAATTATTAACTTCTATTACTGGTTCTTCTAAAATTATTCCATCTGGTTCTAATTTGGAACGATATTGTTCTATTTGTTCTTTAGAAGTAACTAATTTGACAGAACCATACTCTATACCACTCATACTTGTATAGAGTGCTCTTATAGTTTCTTCTATCTTTGGAGTATTATCAAAAGCAAATAAAGTTACATCAGATAAATTTATCACTTCTTAAATCCCCAAAAATACAAATCACAATGATTTTCTTCTACTACAAATTCATAGGAAGAAAATATTTCATCAACATCAATTGCATCACGAACGTCTTTCTCTGTTACATTATAATAATATTCAGTTTGCCAATCATTATGCTTTGCACTTGGCATAACTGTCCATGTTGGATCTGTTTCTAACATATACTGTTGCATCGAACCTACACCATGAACAGGTCTGCCAGTAGTAGCACATGCAAACAAAATAAATCCACCACTCTTTAACATTCTAACTGCATTCTGCAAACTTTCTTTGTAATAAGGATTGTGTTCCCAACACTCACTAGAAACAATTACATCAAATGACTCATCTGGTGCATCATATTTCTGTGCCTCACAAACAATATCAACTCCTGGACCTTCTTCAATATCCAATCCTAAAACTGTAGAATTTTTAAATAGATATGAATTTGTTCCATTTAAATCATAGGAACCAATATCTAAAACTTTTTTATTAACAAAAGTTTCTGGAAATCTTTTTTGGACTGTTTCAAAATAATCACGTTGTTCTTTATGTGCCATTATGTTCTCCAATTTAAAGATAAAAGAATTTTACTATTTAACATTTATAAGTCGCCTTTATAAATGTTGGAAGTCTTTTTATACTCTTCCCATTCTACTCTACATTGCTCAGGTGTAAAGAGGTTACCTGACCTATCCATATAGTGACTTGGATAACTATATATGCTGCATCCAAGAGACCACCATCCTTGAGAAAGATTGTGATGAAACCAGTATTTTGGAGCAATACAATATTCTAAAGTTTCACTTGTCCAAAGTGGAAAACAAGCAAAAGTAGAAGTAGAGCATATTACGTTTCTTGCATTTTTGATAGCAACATAGTCCCATGCAACGTCAACATGATATGCGGGATATTCTGGTAACATCGCATTTGCTGTTTTTTCATCATCAGTAACAATACAAAACTCCATGTCGGGATTATATTCAAGCATTCTTTGAATAGCATAGTCCCAATATTTCCGAGGTACAAATCCACCAGCATTACCAACCATATCTCCACCACGAAAATTCAGCACACAAATATTTTTATCATTTGTATCCATATGTTCGTATTCTTCTTTAACCTTTAACCAATCTTTAACTAAGTCAAGTCTGTCTCCAAAATATTCTTCAGATTGCAAATTTCCATATATTATAGTATTATCAGGTATTGATAGTAGTTTCTTATCAGTTAAACGAATATCAGTTCTAAGTTGAGAATCAGTCCATGCTCCGTGACGATACTCATTGTATCTAGTAAGTCCATCTGAAACTTCCTTTCCATAATCAAGATTCATAAAGTAGAATCCTTTTTTGTTTACTCTAGAATCTCCAGCATTTCTAAGTCCACCAATACCAAAATCATATCCAAGTCTATGAGCCAACATTCTAGTTGTCACATAACAAAATAACTGGTTACCAAGTCCCTGTCCGTGAATAAATTCTGTAGATAACATATGTTTTAAAGTACCTCAAGCATAGAGGGGTCTTCGTCCCAATTCTCTTCCATATGGTGATGTGAATTGTCCACTTTACCAAACCTTGCCTTAAGGCACATTTTTTCAAACCAATGAGGAAGACTCAAATAAATTAAATCCATCGATTGAGACCTAATAAAAAGTTCTTCATTTTTAAGTAATAAATTTTCGGTAATTTCAGAATAATCATCCACAAATAAAACTGGAAAATCTTTATACAATTCTTCCAAATAAGAATATCTCTTCATAACAGGAACTCTACGCATGTATAAAACTTCCCAATTTCTATGACAATCAATAGCATTTCCTCTTGGGCACAATACAAATTGATGATTTCTCAATCCAAAAAGAAACTCATCATAATTTACTCTCTGATTATCAACAGATGCCCATTCTCTATTCATAAATATTTGCTTTGTCCCTTCCCTATCGGTATGAGATTTTTCGTTATAACTTACATACAAAAGTTTTTTTGTAGTATGTGAATAGGTATTTCTCATTGCAAGTTTTAAATATTCATCACGAATATCCTCTAGATGCATTTTTCTTTGTATCCCATAAGGAGCAGGAATTACTTTTTTACCGTGACTAATTGCATTAACTGCAAATATACAAAGAACATTATCAGGAATTAAATCAAAAATATAATCATCTATTGGAGTATCTTCAAGATTAGTGAAAATAATAAACTTCATATCGGAAAAATTTGAACAAAGTTTAAGAAGATCACTCTTCTCCATTAAAGATTCTACAATTGAACGATCATCATCTTTAACATCAACAATATGTCTTTTATATAAACGAATATTATCTATAAACAATGTCATATAATCACGACTTTTCTTTATATTGAACAACTTACTCACAAACTCTATATTTGTAAGATTTGCATCTTTCATAAAAGAAGTATAGATATTTCCCCACTGCCCCCCTTGATCTCCAAAAGAGTAATCACACAATCTTGATAATGCAACACCTTCTATCAGTTCCATGGCTTAATAAATTCTGAATACTTTTCTTGGTTATTTTGAATATATTCCGGATAAGTATCGTCAATAGGAATTGTTTGTAACATTCCACGATTTAAAGGGTCAATTCCTTTTTCTATTTTTTCTTCAGCATTTCCCACAACTTCTGGAGTGTTACATTCTGAATGTTCATATGACTGCATTTTAAGTCTAAAATTGTCTGCTGTGCCAAAACAACTCCAATGCCAACCAGCATTTTCAATTTTATATGCATTTTTATGATCTTGGCGATGCTCATCAATAGTGGTTTCTTTGAGATGTTTCCAAGAACATATTCTAGACCCCATCCAATTTTCTTCACCAAGGTAATTTAACTTATAATAAAAAGATCGACATAAAGAAAGATAGTGATTATTTGGATCAAACCAATCAAGATTTTCTAAAACATATGGATTAATTATTTCATCAGCATCACTTGTAATAATTAAATCATCATCAGATGCTCCTGCATTTTCAATACCAAACGCACTATTATTTCTATTAAAAAGTGCTCTTTGAAATCTAATTGGAAGTTGAATCATTGGAGTTCCATATGGATCTAAATCCTTATATGCAACATGATATTTTGTTTTTTCCAACATGTGATCGAAATTATTTGGAATTTCTTCAGTCACATAATGAATAATTTTATCATTCCACCTAGAGAATCTATCTCTATTTTCCTGATAATAAAGAGGTTTCTCATTACCACTTACGGTAAATGGAGATTCAGTAAGAACAAAGTAATCTACAACATCATTCAAGATGTTGAGACGCATTTCCAACAATTCCAGTTCATTGAAAAAAATAAACGAATCAAATACTTTCATGTTTCACTCCTTAATATAAAAGGCATCACCCCAGTCACCATGCCATGCTTCGGCAACTTTGATCAATCCAAAATTTTGTAAGTATGCGGTTAGATCTTCAATCATAGCGCACTTTTTATAAACTTCAGCACGGTTTACTTCAGTATAAACATAATCAATAGTTTTTAGTGTTTGGGATCCACCCCTCAGGACTTCCAATTCATATCCCTGTACATCCATATTTAAAAAATTGTAAGGGTGAGGATATCCAATCTCTTCATCAAGTGTAGAGACATCAACCATAAACTTTTCACTAAACACAATGTCTGGGTAGTCCACAACCAATCCAGGTTCCAGGAGAGAACCAGTTAATCCAGTTGGATCAGATATAATCTCTGCTTCACCAACAAAATTTCCAAGTGCTTTGTTCACCAGAGTGGGTCTCATGCCAACACGCTCTGCCTTAGCAGCAAGTTGATCGAAGCAATGTTTTTGTGGTTCAAAAATAATAAGGTTATCAATACCTTGATAATCCTCAATTTCATCCCCAATGTGCCCACCAACATGAATGACACCTTTAATATCAACGTTATGTTCTTTCCTCAATCGATTAAAGTCTAATAACATTTTAGAATAACCTCACTAAATTCCACATCTTCATTTAAAAATTGTTTCCACATATGTTCACCAATTACTAAAGGATCAATCCACCAATCTTCATAGGGATTGCCTTCATTTTTTATATTTTTAATAACTCTTTGATATCCAAGAGATGACAGTATTTGCCAATGTTCTATTTGAACGTCTTGGCCACCTGAATATAAATCTGTTTCAAAAGTAATCACGGAAAATCTATAGTCTTCAAGGGGGAGTTTTTTCAAACATTCTAAAGTAATTTGTGGTGGATCACAGTCCAACTGCAAGTAATCAATTTGTTTTGGATAC
>Ga0214923_10000231_pt1 | contig 85567 bp, 76 predicted proteins | sample LL1510_MetaG_FD_177993 | JGI IMG/M metagenome (GOLD analysis project Ga0214923, IMG submission 177993) | Freshwater microbial communities from Lake Lanier, Atlanta, Georgia, United States - LL-1510 | ecosystem: Environmental > Aquatic > Freshwater > Lake | place: USA: Georgia | collected...
AACCTTATACCGTTATCTTACCTCCTCCAAATGCCAACGGTGACTTGCACTTAGGTCACGCTCTTTATACAGTTGAAGACATCATGATTAGATATAAAAGGATGTCTGGATATAACGCTCTTTGGGTTCCAGGTGAGGATCATGCTGGATTTGAAACCCAAGTTGTATATGAAAAATATTTAACTACCTTAGGTAAGTCTAGATTTGATTTCTCTAGAGAAGACTTTTATAAAAACATTCTTGAATTTGTTCAAAAGAATAAATCAAATATGCAAAATCAATTAAAGAAGATGGGATTTTCATTTGATTGGTCTAGGGAAACCTTTACTTTAGATCCTCATATCATTAAAACTGTTTACAATACCTTTGAAAAATTAAACCAAGATTCTCTATTATACAGAGGAGAAAGACTGGTAAATTATTGTACCGTCCATGAAACCAGCTTTTCAGATTTAGAAGTTGAGCACAAAGAAAAAGAAGGAAATTTTTATTTCGTTAAATACCAAGTTGAAGGTACCGAGGACTTTTTAACAGTTGCAACAGTTAGACCTGAAACTATTTTTGTAGATGTGTGTCTTGCCGTTAACCCACTTGATGAAAGATATAAAAACTTAGTTGGTAAAAGGGTTATAAATCCTTTAACTAAAGAATTGATGCCTATTATTGAGGATGAATATGTAGATATTGAATTAGGAACTGGGGTTTTAAAAGTAACACCTTTACATGACTTTAACGATTATGCTTTAGCCAAAAAACACGGAATTGAAAAATATAATAGTGTAGTTGAGAAAAACGGTAGATTAAATAATTTTGCTTTAGAGTTTGCAGGTTTGAAGGTAAATGCCGCTAGAGAAAAAGTTTCTGAAAAACTACAAAATGAAGGTTTGATTGAAAAAATTGTTCCTCACAAAAATTCAGTTCCTTGCTGTTACAGATGTGGCTCAGCTTTGGAGCCGATGCTGATTCCACAATGGTTTATTAAAACTAAATCTTTATCAGAAAAAGCCAAGCAAGCAGTTATTAATGGAGAAATTAAATTTCATCCAAAAAGATTCGAAGATGTTTATTTTGAGTGGTTAGATAAAATTATCGATTGGAATATTTCTAGACAAATTGTTTGGGGGATTCGAATTCCTGCTTTTGAATGTCAAATTTGTAAAAATTGGCAAATTGCGAAAGATTTAAACCCAAAGAGATGTGAATGCGGAAGTGAAATTTTTAAACAAGATGATGATACTTTTGATACTTGGTTTAGTTCTGGTCAATGGCCTTTTGCTACTTTAGGTTATCCTGATTCAGATGATTTCAAACATTTCTATCCAACTGCAATGCTTGATACTGCTTATGACATTTTATTTTTCTGGGTAGCTAGAATGATTATGCTTGGAATCTATGTAACCGGCGAGGTTCCTTTCCAAAATGTTTATTTACACGGTTTAGTAAGAGATGCTAAAGGTCAAAAAATGTCTAAGTCAAAAGGTAATGTTATTAATCCTTTAGATTTAATTGAGAAATTTGGAGTTGATTCTGTCAGAATGTCTTTGATTATGGGTACCCCTGCAGGAAATGATCAAAACTTTTCCGAATCAAAATATATCGGAAATAGAAATTTTGCTAATAAAGTATGGAATATGGCTAGATTTATTGAATTTTCTAAACCTGAAAATTTTGATCTAACTCAAGATTTCGAACTTAAAGATTTAGAAAATTTAGATTTTGAAATTGTCAAAACTCACAAAGAATTTATTCAAAGTATTACCTCCAAATTAGATAGTTATAAGCTCTCAGACGCTGCTGAAGAGGTTTTTGCATACATGTGGCATCACATTGCAGATGATGTAATTGAGAAAACTAAAACTAATAAAGAGTTATACCCACTTCTTAATTTAATCTTTAAAGATTGTTTGAAGGTATTAAGCGTATTCATGCCTTTTGTGACAGAGGAAATCTGGCAAAACCTTTATTCTACAGATAAGTCTAGAATATTATCTACATCAACTTGGCCTAAATACTAAGTTATATTACATTCTTCATCTAAATATAAATAAAAAAACTTAGTTGTTAGTGACTATTGTGTTTTGAAGTTTGGGATTAAAATTACTTTTCTTCAGAAGTTTCTTCTTCAGGTTTCTTTTCTTTAGAAGCTTCTAGGTTAGCGATTAATTCTTCTTCAGATACAGAAGCTGTTTCGTCAGTTGTTTCTTCTTGTGGTCTGTCGATATTAAGAATTAAATCTTCTTCAGTTGCGTCAATTAACTCTACTTTGTTTCTATCAAATGAAAGTTGAGAAATTTTAATTTCATCACCGATATTTTCAAGAGCTGAAACATCTACAGTAAACTCGTGTGGTAAATCTGTAGGAAGAGCTTCAACGTTAATTTCGTGTTTAATGAAGTTAAGAATACCTTGTCCTGATTTAAGAATTGGTGATTCTTCAGCACCTGTAACAATAACAGGGATATTTGCTTTAATTTTTTCTTTAAGGTTAACTTCTAGGAAAGATATATGGATTACTTTTCCTGAAACAGGATTTTTTTGAATTTCTTTAATAAGAACTTTTTTGTTTGTTCCATCGATGTTTAAATCAATTAAAGAGGTTAATCCTGAAGCTCTGAATACTTTAACAAATTCGTTGTAACCTATTTCTAGAGAGATGCTTGGGTTTCCAAGACCGTATACAACAGCAGGTACAATAAAGTCTACTCTTAGACTTTTAACTTGGCTACCTTTAATTTGTCTGATATTTGCTTTTAACTCCATAAGATAAACCTAATTCTAAACGCTAAACGCTTATAAGTCAATAAATAAAGAGTTAATTTACCTTAAATTTACGCTTATTTCTGCATCTTTAATCTGACTCTCGCTGAAGCTAACTTTTTCATTTGTAGAAGTTAGAGGTATTTTTGATTCAATACTTTCAAGGTCAAATCCATAAGGTTGTGAGAAGCTAAATTCAACCTCATTATTTTCACCAGATTGCTTTTGCCAGTATAAGTTGTACTTGGTATTTTTACCTTTAACTATAGTTAGATTTTGAGGTAAATCGTACTCTATAACTAATAGTTTAGTGGTTTGAGGTTCGATAATTATTGGTGTTTCAAAGCTTTGGTAAGGACCCTCTCCTGAAATTATAACTTCGTTGAAAATATTAGTTTCTTTATTTTCACCGTCTATAACTCTTGCTCCAGTAAGTTTAGCTCCTTTTTGAGTTAAAACTTTTACATAATTAGTAAAGTTTCCATAAGGCCAAGCCTTGTCTTTAGCGTTATTTGTATAGCTTAAGGTAACTCTTCCTCGCAGTACCCCATCTCTAGTCATAGAAAGAACTTCATACTTATATTTATTTTTAGTTAAATAGTTAACCTTATTACCTCCAAGATTGGAATTTACGATTTTTAGATAGTCCTTGCTAGTTTTAACTAAAGCACCGTCCCATTTTAATTCATTTAAAGATTTAGCAAGATTTGGGTATTTGGTGTAAATTTGGATATTTCTAGTTTCTAGAAGCCCGTAAATTGAATCGTTAAATCTCATTAAATCGGATGTATTTAACTGGAAGAATCCTTCAATAATTTTACTGCCAAGTGTAGTTAAGAATGATTTCTTTTCTGAGATCCCCTCCTTATAGTTAAATTCGCTATGGAACTGAGCTCTTTCGGTAAAATTGGAGGCATTTATCTCTTCTTGGTAGTTATTGAGATAGATGCCTCCGAATAGATCTAAATAACTTTGAATAAAGGTGTAGTCAATGGCAATAATATTGTCAAATCTATCCGATGTTGCCTTACTAAATAAATCAGCTATATTTTCTGCAGAACTTGGGAAATCAGAATTATAGTTTGCATTTCTAATATAGAGCTTATCCTCATTTAAGAAATTTCTAACTGAAGCAGGAGGTGTAACTCTAACTTTTTTCACATCAATCTGACCATCTGGGTTATAGATATCATCAATGCTAAGAGATAAAACCTTTCCTTTTGAAATCTCCATAACTCCGTATGATCCAATAAACCCACCTGTTGGTCTAATTTCAGCTGGGTTTTGAAATAAGAAAAGAATTCTATTTGGTTTTTCAAATCCAAATAAATCTCCTGCATCTTTTGAAGTTGCAAGTAATATTTTATTTAATTTAACTATTTTTGGTAAAGCTTCTTTGTATTTTTCAACTTCCGAATTTCCAAAAGAAACCTCTCCTGTACTTTCCATAATTTCATTAGCTTTATTAAAATATTCATAACTCATTTCTAGATTTTCAGATGAGGATTTGAATAAACTTTGATCCATCTCTTTTCCTTCTTTTAGTGATTTGGTTAGCTCAACATAAGGTTGAGCTCCATAAGTGAAACTATTCACACCAGTAGTAAATGATTTGAGGGAAAGTAAAATGTTTTCATAATTTTTAAAATCTTCCTCTCCTTTAATTGCCACAAAGAGAGTTTTAAATTTCTTAAAATTGTTTAAGGTGCTATCAATATCTTCAGAAGTTTTTTCTGCTAGTTCTCTCACTCTTGGTAAGTTTCCTTCACCAAGTTTTACTTTTAGTTCTGAGATATTATTTTTAGCGTTATTGTAGTTGTAATAGATAGTACCAATCGGGAATATAACAAATACCATTAAAAAGGTAAGAAGAATTGTCGGTACCAGATAGCTTAAGTCCCCTTTAGAATTACCTCTTTTAGAGCTCCCGGAGTTCCTTTTGTATTTCTGATAAGTAATATTTGCTGAAGATTTTGTTTTTTCAATTACGTTTTCAACTGCATCATTTGAATCATTTTTTTTCTTTAAAAAGGTATAGGGGTCGCCTTTATTTTCTTCAATCAACTTATCTGGTTTAAAGCTGAACGTATTTGTTTCTTGTCCGTAGTAGTTAAGAGTATAAATAATACCGGATCTTAAATTAATTTTTGGAGCATACCCAATTAAATGCAGATTCTTCTCTTCTGGTAATTGCCAAATTAGTTTATTTTTATTTTCAATATAACTGATATTTAAGTGTCTAGTTGCCAGGGACTTAATAATTGAACCAATTTCCATTTCTGAATAACCATCTTTTTCTGAGACAGTAATTACTTTATCTCTAGAGTTATCGGAAAACATAGCTTTAATAACTGCATTAACAGCATCTTCAATAAAAACAAAGTAGTCTTTATTCTTGTTTTCATCATCCAAGCTTATTTCAGTTCCATTCAAATAATCATCTAAAATTTTAATCAAGCTTCCTGAATTTTCTAAAATCATTCTAGGACCATAAATGATTGGCAAACTTACTTCTCTAAAATTTAAGTTTCTGGCTTCCTCTGACTCTCTAATAATTTCTTGAATTAATCTTTGATTATCAAATAATCTTCTTAAATATTCATTTTTAACCTCAATATTTGATACAAAAGTGAATTTAGCATCTGCTTTAACACAGAAGTTAATAATATTTTTGGTGTACTGGGCTGTTTCAATTATTTTAACTTTATTGCTTTTAGCAAAATAATCAAAATAGTTTAGAAAATAAACATAGTCCACAGTATTTAATTCTGCAGGAATGCCTTTTTCAAGATCTGCATTGACCATTAAAAGTTTTGGATTATCTCTTAGATTAATAAAGTGAAACTCTTTATCAGCATCAAATTTATCGACAATAATAACCCTACTGTCTTTTTCAAGAAGTTTTTCAGCTAATTTTGAACCTAAATAGTTACCTCCAAAAAAGATAACCGAAATAGGGGCTAAAGATGATTTTTTGATTTCTACTCTATTAGTTGGGACAGGCATAGTTTAATTTATTTTAAACGATTATTTGTTTTATTTAAAGTAAAAGAAAAAAATAATATATAATTAGGCAAATGAGTACTTACGAGTTTAAGCAAATCTTAAAGAAAAATTATCAAAAGTTAGTTCTATTTACTTTTCTTGGTGGTTTTACATTAGGGTTAATTTCTTCTTTTTTTCCAAAATCTTTTGTAGCTGAAGGAAGTTTTATTTTGCTTCCCATATATAGTGTTAGCGAAAAAAATACAAATAATCAATATAATTACGACGGGTACTACATTGACCAGATTACTCAAAGTTATTCCAAAACAATTTTAGGAATAATAGACACTCCAGAATTTAAAAAAAGAATTTCCGACTCTTTAAAAATTGAAGCAAATTTTATTAATTTATTTGCTTTTAATTTAAATACTAATTTTAAAGAAACAGCTCCACGAATTTTAGTTTTATCTGTTAAAGAAAATTCCAGTTCTGCTGCGGAAAAAAAGTTTGATATCTATTCTGCTGAGATTTTAAATTATGCAAATAAATATAATACAGATAAGAAATTTAAATTAGAAAGATTGGACAATTTTGTTTTTACATACGAAAACACCCGATCAATTTATTTTTATTCTTTAATTGGAGCTTTACTTACTTTCTCTATCTGCTTAACATTTTTTTATTTAAAAGGAGCTAAAAAATGAACAATGATTTTTATGAAGTATATACAGATGGTGGTTCTAGAGGTAATCCTGGAAATTCAGCCTTCGCTTTTGTTGTCAGACATTTAAATGAAGAGAAATACTCCAGCTCTGGCTATTTAGGGATTGCAACAAACAATAAAGCCGAGTACCAAGGTTTACTTCACGGCTTAAAGTATATTGTTTCTGAGCAAATTCAAGATGTGAAGTTTTATTCAGACTCAGAATTAATGGTCAAACAAATTAAAGGGGAATATAAAGTAAAAGATAAAGATTTATTTGAACTTTTTACACAAGCTAAAAATTTAATTTCAAAAATTAATAATTTTGAGATAATACATGTAAGAAGAGAAAAAAATAAACAAGCCGACCTTTTGGTTAACAAAACTCTTGATGAAATCTAATGAAAAATAATGAATACCACAATCATATTTTAAATACTCTGCAGTATAAAAAAATATTTACTCAACCTTTGAGTTTGCATCAATTGATTCATTTTGGACATGGTAGTTTCTCTGATAGAGTTTTGCTTGAAAAAAGTTTACAGGAATTAATTAATAATAAAAAAATTAAGACTAAAGATGGAAGATTCTATTTAAACTCTTCCAGAATTAAAAATTATCAAAAAAGATTATCTAGATCTAAGGAAATGTTTGAGGAATTAAATCTAGTTAAAAATATTTTCGAGAGGGTTCCTTTTATTAAATTTATAGGGGTAAGCGGTAGCTTAGCATCTTTTAATTACGATGAAGAAACAGATGACATAGATTTTTTTATAGTATGTAGTGAGGGTAGGCTTTGGATTACAAGACTTATCTCGGTTTTAATTTTTAAGTTACTAAACGTGTATGTGAATGATAAAAATTCATACTTAAAAATTTGCCCAAATATTTATGTTTCTTCAAGCACTATGTCTTGGCCAGTCGAGAGAAGAAATATTTATGTAGCTCATGAGATTGCTATGCTACAACCTTTAGTAAATAAGGATAATTGTTATTTAAAATTTTTGACAGTAAATAAATGGGTCAAAGATTATTTACCAAATTTTGATTTTACAGAAATTGAAATCACAAACCATAAAAATCATGCGACTAGTTTATTAGATCTACTAGATTCTTTTTTGATGAAAAGTCAAAAAAAAGCTATGAAGAACTTTTCTGGATTTGAAGTTTTAGAAAAAGATTTAATTCATTTTTTAAAAGTTGATCATTCTCTAAGAATTTTAGATTCTTATACTAAGAAAAAGATTTCATAAAAAAAATGGCGGAGGCATTTTGTGCCTCCGCCATCTCTTTAGAACGAAAAATTACATCATTCCCATATCGCTCATACCGCTGTTTGTAGAAACAGTTTCAGGTTTAGGTGCATCAGTAATTAAGCATTCTGTGGTTAAGATTGTAACTGCAACAGACACAGCATTTTGTAATGCACTTCTAGTAACTTTTGCAGGATCTAAAATTCCTTCTTCAATCATATCTTTATAATCCATAATCATAACGTTATACCCGATATTATAGTTTTTCTTTTCTTCGTGGAGTCTCTCGATATTTGATAAGATTTTTCCAGAATCTTCTCCAGCATTTTCAACAATCATTCTTAGAGGTTTCTCTAAAGCTTGCATTAAAATTTGAGCTCCAATTTTTTCTTCTCCCTCAAGTTTTAATTTCTCGATAGCTTTTCTAATTCTAAGGAGTGTAACACCTCCTCCAGCTACAATTCCTTCTTCTACTGCGGCTTTAGTTGCATTAACCGCATCTTCAACTCTTAATTTCTTTTCTTTAAGTTCCGCTTCAGTATTTGCTCCAACAGAAATAACTGCTACACCTCCAGAAAGTTTTGCAATTCTTTCTTGAAGTTTTTCTTTATCGTAAGAAGAGTCGGAAGTTTCAAAAACTTTTTTAATTAAAGAAACTCTTTCTTTGACTTCTTTTTTATTTCCTTGACCTCCAACAATAATTGTTTCATCTTTTGTAGAAACAACTTTATCAGCTCTTCCAAGGTCTTCAAGAGAAGCGGTTTCTAATTTTCTTCCTGTTTCGCTAGAGATTAATGTTGCGCCAGTTATTACAGCAATATCTTCAAGCATCTCTTTTCTTCTATCTCCAAAACCTGGAGCTTTAATTGCAATTGGAGAAATTGTTCCTCTTAATTTATTTACAACTAAAGTAGTTAGAGCATCTCCGTCAATATCGTCTGCAATAATGACAATATTTTTGGTAAGTTTCATAAGTTGTTCAAGAACTGGAAGTAATTCTTGAATGTTAGAAACTTTTGAATCAGTTACTAAAATATAAGGGTTATCTAAAGAAGCTTCCATTCTTTCTGGATTGGTAATGAAATAAGGGGAAAGGTATCCCTTTTCAAATTGCATACCCTCTTTATAGGATAGTTCCATTTCAAATCCTCTAGATTCCTCAACAGTTATAACTCCGTCATTACCGACTTTTTCCATAGCCTCTGCAATTAGATTTCCAATTTCTGTATTTTGTGCAGAAACTGTAGCTACTTGTGCTTTTTCTTCTTTTGAAGAAACTGCTTTAGACAGTTTTTTGATTTCTGCAACACCAGTCTCACAAGCTTTTTCTAAACCTTTTCTAATAATCATTGGATTAGATCCGGTAGAAATTACTTTCATACCTTCTTCAATAATTGCTTGTGCAAGCATAGTCGATGTTGTTGTTCCATCTCCTGCAACATCATTAGTTTTAGAAGCAGCTTCTTTAACAAGTTGCGCTCCCATATTTTCAAATTTATCCTCAAGTTCTATTTCTTTAGCGATAGAAACTCCATCATGAATAACTTGAGGTGTTCCCCAAGATTTATCAATTCCTACATTTCTTCCTTTTGGTCCTAAAGTTGTAACCACCGCTTTGGCAAGTTTATCAACTCCTGTTTTTAGTTTTCTTCTAGCGTCTTCTCCGTAAATTATTTGTTTTGCTGGCATAATTTTATTCCTTTCTTAAATTACTACTCTTGGATAAGGGCAATAATATCCTCTTCTTTCATTAATAAATAGTTCTTATTCTCTATTTTAAGTTCAGTTCCGCCCCATTTCTTATAAAAAACTTCATCTCCTTTTTTTACATTTAATTTTTTGACAACCCCGTTTTCATTGGATTTTCCTTGGCCTGCAGCAATAATTTTTCCTCTTTGAGGTTTCTCTTTTGCAGAGTCTCCTAAAACTAACCCTGAAGGAAGTGTTGTTTCCTGTTCAATAGGCTCTATTAATACATAATCGTGTAAGGGCTTGATGCTATCTAGATTCATATTTTCCTCCTTTTAAAATAAATAATTAATTTCGGTTAAATTATATAACAAACCTCTTTTTGGTCAAATTTAAAATTCTATTAATAATTGAATTATTGTCAAACATCATTTGACAATTTACTATATAAGTATGCCTAACAATTCTATTTTCAAAGAGCGTCAAACTGAAAAAATTCCTTTAAATACAGAAGGGGAGATTGTTCCGATTCTACCAGAAAAAATTGATGAACAAAAAAGAGACGTAACAGCATTTCAAACAATATTAAGCTATCTATTATCTGGTTCGACTGAAGTTGCCATAAATGAAGATTACCTTGATAGTTTAACTTCAAGTTCTAGAAGCCAAGGACTTGAATACCCTATTAGAAAAGGTGACGGAAGTACTAGTGGGTATACTACACGTAGAGTTACTAATGGTACTCTCAGAGATGGCGATATAAGAGCCGCTGTAGTAACTATAAATAAAGAACAGGCCGAATTTTTTAAGAAACTTTTAGTAGAATCTAGAGTTATTGAAAATGAACTAGAGGAAACAAGTAGAAGTATTAGAGCATTCGAGACAATACTAAGTTATCTATTATCTGTTTCAACTGAAGTTGCCATAAATGAAGATTATCTTGATAGTTTAACTTCAAGTTCCAGGAGCCAAGAACTTAAATACCCTATTAGAACAGGTGACGGAAGTTCTAGTGGGTATACTACACGTAGAGTTACTAATGGTACTCTCAGAGATGGCGATATAAGAGCCGCTGTAGTAACTATAAATAAAGAACAAGCTAATTTTTTAAAAGAAATATTCAGAAATTCAACTGAAGATTCTAAATTAGAAAGGGATTTGAGAAGGGATTCTGTAGCATTTGAACTTATATTTTCTTATATATTATCTGGTTCAACTGAAGTTGCCATAAATGAAGATTATCTTGATAGTTTAACTTCAAGTTCCAGGAGCCAAGAACTTAAATACCCTATTAGAACAGGTGACGGAAGTTCTAGTGGGTATACTACACGTAGAGTTACTAATGGTACTCTCAGAGATGGCGATATAAGGGCTGAGAATGTAAGATTATCTCAAAACGATTTACCTAGACTAAAAGAGATATTAAAATATTCAAAAGATACCAGCCAAGCAATCAGTAAAAATTTTATAATTTATATTAAAGCTTTACTTGAGAATGTTGATTCTGCTAAACAAGAAGAATTGCTTGATACATTACAAGCTATTTTTGCTGAAGATGGTAGACTTGAAGAATTAGATATACTAATTCCATCAATAAATGAATTTATAGAATTTTATAAGTTTAGAAAATTTCAAATTGAGATTTTACAAGAACTTAATAGAAATATTAGTATTGAGCAAATTCAACTTCTTATCATTAGAATTCAAACGTATGAGTATAAAAATAATGAAACAGCTGCTGGTGTAGATGATTTACTAAAAAGAGCAATTAAGAAAAAAGATAATATTTACATTTCTCAATCCCTAGTTTTTATTACACAATTAGGAGCGATTACAGAGTCGACTCAAGCTACAAGATTAGTTAATACACTAATAAACTCTCTTGATAATATCGAAAATATTCAAATTAGAGGCATCCTAACTAATTTGGCACAAAAAAGAGAATTAGCTCTAATCAGAAGAAGGTTATATCAAGAAATCAGAGAAAAGAAAACTCCTGAACAGATTTTTGTTGCATTTGAGGAATATCAATCAGTAAACAGGCCTTCTGTAGATGTTAATAACTTTGATTATACCGAAATATTAGGAAGTTATATTGATAATGCTGTTGAAATTTCTAGAGAATTAAGAGAGTTAGATCTTGAAAGATTGTCCTATTTTATAAGATTAAGGTTTGGGGAAAAATCATTTGATGAAGTCATTGCATCTATAGATGCTATTCCGCTTACATCAGATAAAGCAAGGGTTATAAAGATTCAACTGCTTCAATTTTATAGAAAATACTTAACAGAAAATAACATAACTGAGTTTAATGAGAGGTTCGGAAATGAAATAAATAGGATTTTAGAAGAAGAAAAAAAGAGAGGATTCCAATCTGCGGAATTGGGAAAAAATAAAGAATCCTTTGCTTATTTAAGAGAGAGGTTTAGGGAATCAATTTTGCCTTTATTTTCTTTTTTAAGAAGTAATCCTGAAACTAGTTCTGCAACCGAACCTTACTATGAAAGAACTAATCAGGGTTACTATAGGATAATTACCAAGATATTGCAAAAACAAAGAGAGGAAAGAGGTCAAGAATTAACTGAAGAGGAAAAGAAATATTTAGAATCTGTAGAATTATTAAGCCTATTTAATCCTATGATGGTTGCCTGTTTAAGATCTGCCAGAGAATTAAGTAGAAATTATTTAGAGTATTTTTTTACTTCAAAATCCCGAAAAACTCAAACCGAATTAATTAGAAGACAAGAAGAAGAACCAGGAGAGGTTGTATATTATCCATTAGTTCAAATTGGTTTAGGTCCAAATGGCTTAGCTTCTTTAGGTGAGATTGCTAGAAATAACCCAGATCTTTCATCTAGGATGTTAACTATTGATGCCGGATCTCAGCCAGGAGGTCCTTTTGCTATCCCAGGAGGTCCTGCATGGAGATTAAATAGTGCTAGCTCAAGAGGTATAGGAAGGGTTATACCTGATAGTCCTGAATCATTAGGTACAGATCAGAAAGATACAATTAGATTCTATGGTTCCCCACTTAGAACAAATCCTGGTGAAAGAATTAAAAATCAGGAAGTAAGATTGGGAGGGGATATCAACACCACTGTAGATTACTTTCCAGTTTTGAGTGATTTTTCTGGCGGAAGATATCCTTCAAACGATGAATTAGGCCTTCTCTTATCCATGCAAGCATCAGTACTTGTAAATAATCTCTGTTTAGAAACTAAAGTACTCAAAGTCGAGAGGAATAATAATCCAGATATTAAAGGAACTAAGATTGTTACTTTAGAGATAACTACTCCTGAAGGAAAAAGAATAGTCAAAATTTCAACCGATGCTGTATTCGTTGCAACAGGTTTAGGCGAGCCAACTTATGGTATTAAGTTACAGGGCTCCGAAGCAGAAAGAATTATTAAAGAATCTAGAGATTTAAAATTTCCAAAGATATCCACTACTCTTGAAAGTTTTAGATACTTTGTAAGTACTTCTAAAAATCCAGAATTAAATCCTAGAGAAGAAACTATAGTTATTTGGGGAGGAGGTAATTCAGCCGATACTTTGATTGAGTATATTGGGGAATTATTTTCTTCAAATAATCCAAATGTTAGAAATATTACTAAAATCTATGTTATTACCAAGCAGGATTTAAGTACCAGACCAAGATACGCTCAGATTAGGGATTTAAGATCAAGGAATGGTCAAGGAAATTTAGTTGAAATTATTTCATCTAGGGTTGAAGATGTTGATTACGTTTCTACCCAACAAGATGTAAAGGATAGAAAGATTCGATTTTTTGATAAAGAGGGTAAGGTCATTTTAGATTCTAATGGTAGGGAGATAAGAGCAGATTACGGTATTGCCGCGACTGGGTTTAGATCGACAGTAGATCAGATTTTTAGTGATTTTATTCCGGAAGGTGAGACAAGAATTAAAAGAACAGATATTACTTTACCAACAAATAATAGGGTCCCTGTTGCAGAAAGTGTCGAGAATGACCCAACAATTGTTTTTCTTGGAACAGCTTCTGACCCTAAATTTCAATTATTGGCAAAACTAAGACAACTACCAAAAGAAGCAAGAGAAGCTCTTTTGAGAAACGGAGCTGAAAATGCAGTAGCAATAGGGTTTAGGGCTCCGGATGTTCAGGCGGCAGTTAATATCTTTTTAAACTCCTTTGATGTTGATGAGCTATTAACAGAAGTTCCTATTAAAGAAACTCTCGATTTGACTAAGGAAATTACTGGACTATTTCAGGATTTACAAGTTCCTGTCATTCTTTCAAGAGAAGAGATCGCACAAATAGAACCTAATAGAGATAGTTTGGATGAAGTAAATAATTTTATTTTTTGTCAGTTTGCCTTGAATTTGGGTGAAATTAAAACTGATAATCCTCTTGAGATAGAGTTAGATATTTCTTTGAATGATGGTAGTTTTAAAATTTCTCCTGCAAAAAAAGGCGAAGAAATGCCTGCTGAGGTTTCTAAACTTTTAGGTTTTTTAAATGATGTTTATATTCAAAAATCAATTTTTTCTTACTTAAATGGTTTTAGAAAATCCAAATCTCTTAGATTAAATATTAAAATTAGAAATGGAAAAATTGATTTCCAAAATACTTACTTAGAATAAATTTTAATAATTGACTGACTGTAAAATACTGGAGGCGCAGGAGGGAATCGAACCCTCGCATATCAGTTTTGCAGACTGCTGCGTTTCCTCTTCGCCACTGCGCCTTAGTGAGTGTATTTTAACATTGAAGACCTTGGTTTATAATAAGATTGTTTAAATTATGTCCATCACCACTATAAGACCTCCTAAAAGGAGAGTAAATTTTAAGAAAATACTAACTTTGTTAGTTTTATTTGGGTCTATTTTTGGACTTATATCGTACTATCAGGAAAGAATCCCTGAAATTTTAGGAATCTCCAGAAAATCTACAATCTCCATTTCTTCTTTAGAAGCGGGTGCAAAAGTGTTTATAAACGGAAATCAGGTTGGCGAAACACCAATTGATGGAAAAGAGATTAAACCAGGTTTAGTTAATCTATCTATTAAAGGGCCTCTTAACGGATATACTACTACCTTAAACATTGTTGATAATTCAGAAAATATAATTTATAGAGAGCTTGGTTTTAATAAAGAGTTATCTTCTGGAGTAAATATTTGGGAAGGTACTTACGATGAGAAAAAAGTTGAGGTGATTGCTGACCCTAAAACTGCCAAAATAGCTGTAAATGATAAAGAAATAAGTAATGAAGAGGTAGATAAATTAGAAAGCGGTAATTATAAATTTAAAGTAAGTGCTGAGGGTTATAAAGAATTAGTTTTTTCTGTCAACATAAGAAAAGGTTACAAAACAAACATTGAAGTCAAACTACCGCCACTTCCATTTGAAGAAGAAATTTATACTTTAAATGATTTTGAAAACTTATATGTTATCAAGTCCTCTAATCCAGATGTTTATACATATTCAAAAGATTGGATAGACTACTTTACCTACTTTCAAAAAAGGAGAGGTGTAAATATTAAAAACCTAGGAGTAGTTAAAGATTCTTTCTTCGAGTATTTTATAGATACAGAAGGAAGAGTTTATGATAAGAATTTAAAACAAATTGATGATTTTGATTCAATCAAAGATTTAAATAGTAAAAAAGTTGGTTTACTTTATAAAACAGTCAATAAAGATATATTAAATGAAAAAAATAAAACTACTATCGCAGCGCTTTACTCTTTAAGTAAGCTAAAAACATCCGAAGCAACTTCTCCTAGCTCTACTATTCCAACCCCTGGCGTTGTACTAGGTCAAGCAACCAAGAAGTATGTAATTATTACTGCTGATTGGTTAAGGGTTAGATCAGAACCTGCAGGAACAGAAATTGGAAAAGCAAACAAGGGCGAAGAGTTAGAGTTAATTTCTGACGAACAAATTTCTTGGTACAAAATCAAAACTAAAGACGGAAAAGTTGGTTTTATAGCTAAAGATTTTTCTGAAATAAAAAAATAATTTTATCTATTTAAAAACTTCATTCCACTCTATCAGATCATTCCTCATATATTTTATTTTTTCTTTAGTACTTGTGGCACCTTCTAAGTTTTTCATTCTTTCAACCTTGTAAATTTCAAACCACATTTTTAAATTGTTTGGATAGTTTTCTTTAATATTTTGGATATAGTTTGGTAGGTCTTTTTGGTTATAATAAAAATTAAGACCGTTTAACTTTACTTCCGGATTTTTAGTTTTATAGTAATCTATATTTGTATCAAGTTCTTCGTATTTAAATAAAGGTAAAAAATTAATAATTGCCAAAAATACACTTAAAGTTAATACTGATATTTTTGGCAAATTAATTTCATTTTGATTTTTATCTCTTTTGGTAATAATTAAGAAAAGAATTAATTGTAAATATAGAAAAGTCCAGTTAAAAAATAAGAAAATGATTATAGGAATTAAATACTTTCTATCTTCTTCGTTTCTTTTAATAACTTCATATAACAGGTATAAGAAACTAAACACCCCAAATATTCCTTGCTCGATAAAAATTTCTAGAAAATAATTATGAGGTTTGTCTATTAAAGATGCCCACTCGGAAGTAAAGTTTATTTTATTTCCTCTATAAGTTTCATAGAATAAGGAAAAGTTTTCAGGACCAATTCCAATTAAGAAGTTTTTCAAAGATGCAAAAGGTATTTTGATTGAATCTTCCCAAATATACACTCTAACTAGTAAGCTATCAGAAATTTTTGTTTCTTTGTTTTGAACAAATAAATTAAAAGCATCGTGAATTTTTGTTGATGTTAGAGGATGAAAAAAAATAATTAATATTAGAGTTGCTATTATGGGGAGAAAATATTTATAATATTTTCTCCCCTCATTCCAAAAATAATAAGATATTCCAATAATTAAAGCAAAGATTGAAGTTATAGAAGCCGTTTTGACTAATGCAAAAATTAAAAAAAGACTGGCTACCAAATAAAATTTAGAATCTTTAAATTTTTCAAATGAATAGATAATTCCCAAGACAAAGATAATGCCTAAAAAATTTGGTTGACCAAGTGTGGAATAAACTCTTTCATGATTTTCAAAAAAAATTGAGGCACCAAGTATTACACTTGAGTAAAAAATTAATTGAAAGATATTTGTTTTTTCTAAAAAGTTTATATAGAAAAGAGCTACTAAAAATAATGAGAGATATAAAATTAAATTTTGATTAAGTCTGGGGTAATCCCCAAAAAAAGAATATAAAAAATTATTTGAAAAAATAACAGAAAAAATAAATAGCGAAAAGTATATCAAAAATTCTTTACTTGGTACTTTCATTTTTTCTTTATTAGAGATTAATAAAATAAACCCACAAAGACTTCCAAAAAGCGTTGTAACTAAAAATTTAGGATACTCAAAACCATCAAAACCCCAAGGAATAGCTAAAAACGGGAATAATAAAAAAACAAAAATAAAGATAAGATATATTGATTCTTTTGTAATTTTCATACTATTATATATGTAGATATGTTCTCAAAAATTCTGCTTAAATTGATTGAGGAGTCCCTGATTCCTGCCTTTGGTTTCCTTCTTTTAAAAGTTGTTATTACTTTGTATATGGTGAATAGTTTAGGTTATAACGCCAGTATTTACAACGTATTTTCACTAGAAGTTCCTAAAGATTTATATATAGTTATTAATTCTTATATTCTAGTTTCTTTTGCTCTATTTTGCTTTTTAGGAATTGTTTATACCTTGGCAAAATCATTATTTTTCCATAAATCACATATTCAACCTAGATTAACTCTAGGTTTATATAGCTACAGAGTCGGGTTTTTAATTCAGGATTCCTTTCATTTATTTTCCCAAGCTTTAGTTTGGATCATTTTCTCCTATATGGGTTTTGTCATTTCGGCATTTCTTTATTATTTAGGGTTAGTAAATGGTTACGTAGTTTTATTAAATTCGATACTTTGCCCAATTGCTACATATTTTTATATACTAGATCTTGAATACGAGCTTGAGCAAAATAATGAAGAAGAGGAGGTGTATATATCTCAATGAAAAATCACTCAATTTTAAGATTTATTATGGATATAATTTTATTAATCGTTCTATTCCTTCTACTTATATCTCCTTTACTGCTCACTTTTACTTTGAAAATAAGCAATCTAGATTTAAAAGCCGAAACAATATCAAAAGTTGCTGGCGCTTCTTCTCAAAAAGATTATTAATTAATGATAAAGATATTGTGAAGGAGTACCAAAACTCCCCAGATTAAAACTGTCACTAAAAGAGGCATATCTGATAGTAAAACTCTCTCTGGTGACTCTCCTTGTTTCTTTTCGTAAATAACATATAGGTATCTTGCTACACCGTAGATTACTAAAGGTATTGTAAACATTAACCATTTTGGTGATTCGATTACTGATGGTAAGTATTTTCTAACACCAGAAAGTGCGGCATCAGGGCTAACTTGAAAGGTAAACAAGGAATAAGAAACAATACAAAAAGTAGCCGACATAGTAATCATTGAATCTAAAAGATTATCTGGGTAGTTTTTAAGAGTTTTTCTTGTTTCTGCTTCTGTATGGCTTTCAAACAATATAGTTTTTTCTGATCTTCTTTTACCAAACGCAAGAAGTAGTGATAGGGCAATAGTGGTTAAGATTAACCATGAAGAGACTGAGATGTTAGTTATAACAGCACCAGCAATTACCCTAATTACAAATCCTGAAGCTACTGTTAGGGAGTCTAAGATAATAATATTTCTGATGAAAAGAGAGTAGATAAACTGAATAATAATGTAGATAATTAATAAGATTCCGAAGAAGTTTCCTCCCTTTGTAACTGCATAAAAAATTGCAGATGACATTAAAATAATTGAGATAATCCAAGCAATCCAAATTTTCAGTTTTCCAGAAGGTATTGGTCTATTCTTTTTAATTGGGTGAAGGCTATCTTTTGGTGCATCTATAATATCATTTACAAAGTATGCTGCCGATGAAATCAAACAAAATGAGATAAATCCGTTAATTAAGTTGCTAAAAGTCTTAGGATCCAAAATATTTCCTAAGATTAATGCGGGAGTAATCAGCGCAAAATTTTTTAACCATTGTCTTGGTCTGGCTGTTCTAATTATCTGATAGAAGAAATCAATCATATACTTGATTATATAACAATTTGATATAATAAAACTTATGTTACTAACACCTCACACATTTGTTGGAGTTGCTATTGCTTCTCTAATTCCCAATCCGTTTATTGCAGTTCCCTTATCTTTTATTGGTCATTTTTTAGGAGATAAAGTTCCTCATTGGGATTTCTTTTCGAACACAAAGAAGGAAGAAAGAACTACAGGATGGAGACCAATGGCTGTTATGGCAGATTTAGCTGTTGGTGTTGCAGTTGGTGTTGCTTTTACATCTTATGCTTATTGGTCTTTAAATGACGTAAATTATGCATTAAATATATTTTTATGCGGAATTGCCTCCGTCTTACCAGATGCTCTTTCTTCATTAGATTTATTTTTAGGAAAAAAAGGAAAACTCCTTAACTTACTTAATAGAACTCAAAGTGCAATGCAATTTCAAGCCCCTCTTCCTTGGGGAATAATTACACAAATTATTGTAATCGCTATTTCTTTATATCTATTCTCAAATTCAACAAGATAATAAAAAAACTTATTACCCCACCACAAGTAAGAATGACTAAAGGTAAGTCTTTGTCGCTAGAAAAGAAGGCAATTGTTCCCATAATAATTGTGCTAAACCAGTAGAAAGTTGCAATTTGCTTGACAGACCATCCTCTATTTAATAATAAATGGTGTAAATGACCCCTATCACCTTTTAATGGGTTTTGTCTATTTAATATCCTTCTCAGAATAGTAATCACTGCATCCATAAATGGAATTAATAAGACTAAGATAGAGATAGATATTTTTGTAGATGAAAGAATTGAAAGTGCAGCTAAGATAATTCCGGCAGATGTTGCCCCAAATCCCCACATTATTTTTGAAGGATTCCAGGTATAAGGAAGAAGTCCTAAAGCTGCTCCAGCTGTAATAATTGCTAGTTTTGCATTATTAATATCCATATCGGTGACATTAATAAATCTTAGAGAAAGAAGAGAGATAACAATTCCAGAGATTGCGATGATGCCGGAGTATTGACCATCAACACCGTTTGACCAGGATAGTAAATTGATAACCCAAAGAATCCAAATAAAGGTAAAAACCAAACTTATAGGATAAATAACTTTATTTAATACAGTCCAAGAAATAAAATTTAAATTTAAAGGATCACCAAAAGGGTTTCCAATGTTTTGAACAGAGATTCCTGAATAAATTAAAATTAAAATCGGAATTGGTAATAGAATAAACAACCTAAAAAAAGGGTTACCAAATATTTTAAATTTTTTGTTTGAAGTTGTATTCGAAATATCATCTAGTAGTCCAATGATTGCTGCTAAAACTGAGGACACTAGTATTGCAATAGTTGTTAAGTTTAACTTAACAAATAGGAGAGAAGTAGTTACAAAAGAGATTGCAAAGATTACACCTCCTCCTCTTGCTGATGGGTATTTTAAAATCATTCCTGGGTGGAAATGTTTTTTAGGATCAGTAACCAATTCTTTTCTCTTAAAGTAACTAATCATTAATGGTGTTAAGAAGGCAGTAAGGACTGTAGAGATAAAGAAAGAGTTTAGAAGTTCACTTTGAACAAAATCTAAAAAGAATAAATTACTGAAAGTGGTTTTCTTAATAATATTAACTAAAGAGTAGGTCAAAAAAAGGTTAAAGAAAGAAGATCCGTAAAGAACTATTCTATCGAAATATTGTTGATAGAAACCTTGAGAGATTGAATAAATTGAAGCACTCGAAATCAAAATTAAAGCTGATAGAAATGGGAAGAGAATAATATTTTGTTTGTTAGATAATATGTCTAATCCCCAATTTGAGGTATACCAAAGGGGGATTTCTAAGTTCATTTGGTTATAGAAAAAAGTAATAATAAAAATTTGAAAACCTACAATTAGTATGTTTACAAAGACAAAGATAGATAGTTTTGAATTCCAGATATTTTTAAGCATTTCCACTTCTAATCTTTGGTGTATGGTAAAGATCTTTCATTTTCTTACCAAGTAATAATCTAGTTTGAGCTTCAATATAAGGGAAGAATGAAAATGTTAGTAAGTTTACAATCACAGCAAAACCTTCTAGGTAGGTCAGGAACTTTCTAAAGATATTCCATTTTTTTGGCATTGGAGGAGCAATCTTTAGTCTTAAAAAAGTTCCTGGTAATAAGAAGATTAATGTAATAGTCATGATTAATGAGATTAAATCTGGTAAAGAATAAGCAAAGCTGGATTGTTTGACTAGTGGGTTTACTAAAGTTACAGTCGCAAATCCAAAATTAATTAAAAAGACGGTATTAATAAGTAATACTTCTCTTTCAAGTTGTTTTAATGTCCAGAGAATTTTTTTGGAAAGAGGTATTTCTGCTTCAGTTAAAAAACCTTTGATGGCTAAAGGAAATTTTATAATTCCCCAACCCCATCTCAGTAATTGTTTATATAAACTTTTATATGTTTTAAAGGTAGTCTCAGCTTCAACAGCGTCTGCTGAATAAGGAATCCAGTGACATACTCCCTCAAAATCACCTTTTCTGGCAAAAAAGGCTCTCCAGTAAAAAACGCTATCATCAACCCCAAGTGTTACATCCCAAAAATTAGCATCTACTAGAGTTTGTAGAGAGCAAGAGTATGCAGCAAATGTTTCTTTAAAGTCTGGGGATATTGCCCATTCAGACATAGTTCCTAACGTAACTGCGTTTGCTTCAACTCTAGCAAATACAGGAACATCCCAATGGTTATTGTTAAATAAATGCACAGCAGTTGTATAAAATTTATTGTTTCTTTTATCTGAAGTTAGATATAAATGTGCAAGTCTTGAAAAATAGTGTTTATGCAAAACGTGATCTGCGTCTAATGAAGAAAAAATATAATTTTTTATATCCATTTTATTTTTCTTCATGTATTCAATAACACCTTTAGCTCCCCATGTTCTGTTTGCCCCGCCAACTCCAATAGCCTCCCCAACTATTCCTGCAGGATGTGTAAAAAACATTATTTTTTCAAATTTATGTTCATACTCTTTAACCAAACTCTTAATATTTTTAATAACTTCCTCTGAATATTTTTCTTCTACGGTGTAGGCTAGAAATATTTGTTTGGTAGGAAATGATTGATTAAGAATGCTTTCAAACTCAGGCCTAATAATATCCAGTGATTCATTCACAACTGGGATTAAAACTAATTGTTTTAATTTTGAAATATCTTTTGGAAGAGTTGCTTCGTCTGGAAGTTCGGAAAAGTCTAATTTTTTTAATTTTTGAAACCAATCTGTTCTTAGTTCTCTTTGGTAATTTTGATAACCTACAAAAGCTCCGTAAGTAAATTTAATTCCTAAATAGAACCAGAAAACTGTTAGGAAGATTAAAAAGATTATGACAAGAGAGGGATAAATAAAACCAAGCCAAACTGGTGATAATAAAATAGACCATGTTAAGAAACCTGGAAGTATTTCTAAAAATCTTTGAACTTTAGAATCATGTTTTAAAACTGCTTTTCTAATCATTAGTTATTTTATTTTATCAAACAATTTGAGTGTATTTTGATAAGTCGCTTCTTCAATTGTTTTAATGTCTAGACCTCTTATTTCTGATATTTTTTCTGCAATTAATGGGATAAATTTAGGCTCATTTAGTTCGCTTCTAAATTTATCTGGTGTTAAATATGGTGCATCTGTTTCTAAAATCATTCTATCTAAAGGCATATTCTTAATTGTTTCATGTAAGTTTGTAGCAGTTTTATAAGTAGTAATTCCATTGAAAGAAAGATATAAACCTAAGTCTAATGCTTTTTTAGCAAATGCATAATCTGAAACAAAACAGTGGATAACTCCTTTGAGATTTTTATTTTTAAATTCATTTAGAACTTCTAAAGTTTCTACATCTGAATTTCTATTGTGGATAACAATTGGTAAATTCCTTCTGGTTGCGAGGTCAAGTTGCATTTCAAATAAGGATCTTTGGGATTTAATATTTCTATCGTTTTCTTCTAAGGGTTGGTTAAAACCGCATTCTCCAATAGCTACAGTTTTTTTGTTGATGTGATTAATGATTAAGTTTTCTAAATCGTTTAATTTCATACCAAAGTCTTCTGTTGGGTAGATACCTAACGAATGGTATACCTCAGGAAATTCTTCTGAGATTTGGGTAATTTCTTCAAATTCGCTAGTTTTTGTGGAAATTGTGATAAATTTCTCAACTCCTAAAATTTTGGCTCTATTTATCATTTCTGAGACAACTATTCCAGCCTCTTTATACTTTTCGTTATTAAAATGTAAGTGCGAATCTATAAACATATTTTTTAATTTTTTGAAATTAAGATATAATAAAATTATGAACCCAGAAACTCAAAATTCAACACCTAAATTGGTTGAAAATAAACCTTCTTCAGAAACCACCAATACTTCAATGGATTTTGAATTAGTTTCTAAAAAGCCTGCTAAGTTCCCTATCTTAATCGTTTTCCTTTCTTTAATACTTGTTACCTTAATTACTGTTGGTGTTCTAGTTTACCTAAAAATTATTGTTCTGTAGTAATTCTTGGGAAAAAATTTGTCACCGAAAAATTATCCTCAAATGAAAATAAAATTTTTTCACACGAGCCTGGAATAATAGGCTTTAAATTTATAGTAATTAAATAAAGTTCAATTAAATAACTTTCAATTAATTTTTTTAGTTCCTCTTTATTTTCCATTTTCCAAGGTTCCTTCATATTTATATCTTTATTTATTTCTGAAACCTTTTCAAAAATACTCTCTATATATCTATCAGGTCTAAAGTTTTCAAATTCATTTGAAAAAGCAATACTTAAAGTATTTGGTTTTTCAAATTTAACTTCATTTTTCTTAGCTAAAGCAAATACTCTGGAGATTGTATTTCCAAGACCGTTAGCAAGTTCTCCGTTATATATATCTATCAAATGGTTATCTGAGAAGTCTGAGTCATCAACAATAGGACCAAATTTTAAAAGGTAATATCTGATTGCATCGACACCATATTTACTGACCAAATCTGTTGGTCTAATAATGTTTCCTAAAGATTTAGAGATTTTTTGACCATTGATGGATAGAAATGAGTTTACATAAACTGTATCTGGGTTTTTAAGATCTACTGATTTAAGCATAGCTGGCCAAAGAAGTGCATGAAATTTTGCATTATCCTTTCCTAAGAAATGGGTAACATTAGTATCTTCGTTATTCCATATGTCTTTACCAAAAGTATAATAATTAATAAGAGCATCAAACCATACGTAAATTACATGACTAGAATCAATTGGGCACTCAATTCCCCAAGTTAAATTTTCTTTTCTTCTAGTTACAGGTATATCTTCGATTTCATCAATCATGGCATACATTTCATTGAACTTAGATTTTGGTTTGACAAATTCTGGGTTACTATCAAAATGTTTTTTTAAGTAATCTCTAAAATAGCTCCATTTAAAGAAGTAGTTTTTTTCTGTAGTAATAATAATATCTTTGTTTGGGTGTAGTGGGCATTTACCTTCAACTAAATTTTTGTCTGTTTTGTATTCTTCACATCCCTCACAATATTTTCCGTTAAATTCTCCCTCGTATATAAATCCGTTATCAAAAGACTTTTTGAAAAATTCTTGAGCGGTATTTTGGTGGTCTAAATCTGTTGTTCTAATAAATCTGTCATATGAAACCAAAAGTGAGTCTTGCTCGTTCTGGTCTTTTTTTGAAATTTCATCAACAAACTCTTTAGTTTCTATATTTTTAGATTTTGCTTCTTTTTCTACTTTTTGACCAAATTCATCAGTTCCAGTTACAAAAAGAACGTTTTCAGGACCCTTTGTTTGTCTTAAAAATCTAGCATATGAATCGGCAAGAACTTTTTGGTAAGCGTGTCCTAAATGGATAACGTCATTTGTGTAGTCTATAGCTGTAGTAACAATGTATTTCATGTTGATATTATAACCTAATAATGCCTAATTCTTCGGGGTTTTCGAAGCTTTTGGTAACCAAATCTGATACCTAAATAGATCAAAATAAAACCAACAAAAGTTGTGAAATTTAGAAATCCAAAAATTTTAAGATTGAGAAAGATAAGTAAAAAGATTGAGAAAGTAAAGTTGATGCCAAAGAATTTTCTAAATTCAAATCTTAAATCGTACCTCTCTTCTTCAAGTAGTAAAAGTAATGTTTGAACAATAGGGATTAAAGTTAGTGTGATGAGAAAAATAATGATAGTAAATAAAAATTTGTAATAACCATTTTCAGAGTCGAAATTATTCAAAATAAATATACTAAAGTAAATTAAGGTTAGATTTAAAACAAATAGCGAGTAGATAAATTTAGGTATTTTTGCTAGTATAGTCTTCATGATTGAGGTTATTTTAATAATACTACTTTTAATTCTAACAAGCGCTGTTGGATATTTAATATACACCAATTTACAAAGTAAAAAAGACGACTCACAAGATAAACAAATACAAGTAATTCTTGAGTGGATGAAAGACATGAAAGGAAGTGTTGAAAAAACTTCTGAAAGCATGGAAAGAAAACTTAAAGAGCAGAATGAAGCTATGCAAAATCAATCTAAAGTTTTATGGGAAAGGTTAGATAATGCATCAAAAGTAATTGGAGGTGTTCAAAAACAATTAGGCTCCATTGAAGAATTTGGTAAAGATATGAAGGATTTATCAAATGTTTTAAAGTCTCCAAAACTAAGAGGCGGTCTTGGTGAGCAATTTTTATATGATATTTTATCTGATTCCTTACCGAAAGAATTTTATCAAGTTCAATATAAATTTAAAAATGGAGCAATGTGTGATGCTGTTATTTTTTCATCAAATGGAATTATTCCAATCGACTCTAAATTTTCAATGGAAAATTATCAAGCAATGAGTAATGCAGATAACGATAAAGATAGAGATACTTATAAAAAAATGTTTACTAAAGATGTTGAAAAAAGAATTGATGAAATTGCTAGCAAATATATTTTGCCTGACGAAGGTACAACAGATCAAGCTGTGATGTATGTTCCATCTGAATCAATTTATTACGAGCTTATAACCAACAATCAAAAGATTATTGATTATTCTAATAAAAGAAAAGTAGTTCTTTCTTCACCAAACACTATTACTTTCTTATTAAAAACAATTTTAATTGCTTTCAAACAATCTCAATTAAACAAAAGTGCTAATGAAATTTTGAAATCATTAGATGGTTTGATTGTCGAAGGAAATAAATTTAATGAAGAGTTAGACACTTTAGATGGGCACATTACAAGATCTGCAAAGTCGATGGATAATGTTAAAAACAGATATACTAAATTGTTTGGAAAAATTGAGAAAATGCACGAGATTGAAGGTGTGCAGACAGATTCCGAAACTAAACTCCTTGAATCTTAATTTTTTTCCTTTAATATTTTTCTATCTATGAGTAAATTAAATCCAAATCAACTTGAAGCTGTTAACTTTGAATACGGATCATTGCTTGTTGTTGCAGGTGCTGGTACTGGAAAAACTTCTTTAATTACCGAAAGAATTGTTCATTTAATAAATAAAAAAGGGGTCAAACCAAACGAAATTCTAGCAGTGACCTTTACAGAAAAAGCTGCTAGAGAAATGGTTGAGAGGTTAGATGAAAAAATGCCTCTTGGTTATTTTGAACCAAAAATTTGCACTTATCATTCATTCTGTTTAGATGTTTTAAAAGAAGATGGTCAAGAGATGGGTCTTAATACTAACTTTAAATTAATTACTGACGCAGAGCAATGGATGATGCTTCGAAAAGAAATTTATAAGATTAGTTTAAAAGAGTTAAGACCAAAAAATAATCCAGGAAAGTATATCTCAGATTTACTTAAATTATTTTCTAAATGCACTGATGAAAATGTAACTTCAAGTGATTTAATCAAATATTCAATGACTCTTGAGGACGAAAAAGAAAAAAGAAAATGGGAAGAAGCAGCTTTAATTTTTGATCATTACAAAGAAGTAAAACTTAGAGATTCAAAAATGGATTTTGGAGATTTAATTACCTTCACTTACGACTTATTTAAAGCTAAACCTTACGTATTAGAAAAATATCAAAAAAGATTCAAACATGTTCTAGTAGATGAGTTCCAAGATACTAACTATACTCAATACGAGATCATCAAACTTTTGTGTTCTAAAGAAACACTATCTGACAGAAGTTTGGTTGTGGTTGGTGACGATAGTCAGTCAATTTATAAATTTAGAGGTGCTGCTATTTCAAATATTTTAGAATTTAAAAAAGATTTTGATGATCCAAAGATTGTTACGTTAAATCAAAATTACAGATCAGTTCAAAAAATTTTAGATGTTTCTTATGATGTCATTCAAAATAACAATCCTTATACTTTGGAATCAACTTTAGGAATTTCAAAAAAGCTTTTTGCTAATAAAAAATCAGATAAAAACGAAGAACCGATTCAAATTATTAATACCCCAGATCTTGATACAGAAGTTGATTTTGTAATAAATGAAATCAAAAGACTTTTAAATAGTCATGAGCTTGAATACAAAGATATTGCCATTTTAGGAAGAGCAAATTCTCATTTAGAGCCTTATATTTTAGCTTTAAGAAAAGCTGGACTTCCTTATCAGTTTTATGGAAATAGAGGTTTGTACGATAAAGAAGAAGTAAGTTTGGTTATATGTTTATTAAATTTACTTGTTAATACTTCAGATAGTTCTAATTTATTTAAATGTTTATTTATAGATAGTTTAAACATTGATATTGATACAATTTACAAATTATTAAATCTTTCTCGTGATAAGAAAACACTTCTTTGGAACGAATGTGAAAATTATAAATTTGACAAAAATTTGATTTCTTTTGTGAGCACTATTAAGTCGTATCAAAGAAAACTTCCGAAATTAGTTCCTTCTGATTTAATTTATAACTTACTGACAGAAATAAAATATTTGAATAAATATTTTGCAGAAGAAACAATTGAGAACGACTTAGCTGTTAAAAATTTAGACTTGTTTTTAAAGAGAGTTAAAAATATAGAAATGTCTATGTTTCAAGATACAGGAGTCACTCCAAATTTACTTGAATTTTTAGATTATTTTAATTTGATTTTAGAAGCAGGAGATAACCCAGCTCAAGCTGAAATTGAAGACGTTGATACTATTAATTTACTAACAGTACACTCAAGTAAAGGTTTAGAATTTGAAGTTGTTTTTATTCCGTCATTAATCAACGGAAGATTTCCGTCGCAAGATAGACATTATGGTTTTGATTTACCTGACGAAATAATTGAAGATAAGGAGATTCTTCCAAATGAAGATTATTTTTTACAAGAAGAAAGAAGACTGTTTTATGTTGGAGTGACCAGAGCTAAAAAATATTTATACTTAAGTTTTAGTGATACATATGGAAAAAGAGATAGAAGTAAGTCTACTTTTGTGGAGGAATGTAAATTAGATATTAAAAGAATTGAAGCAGTTGTTAAAGCTGAGGATGTTGTAACACAAGCTTCCTTATTTGGTCCTGAAAGTGAGTTTAGAAAAAAGATAAATAAAATTGATTCTGAATACTTACCAAGAAGTTTAAGTTTTACAGCTCTAACAACTTACAAAACTTGTCCTCTAAAATATAAATATCAATATATATTGAACTTTCCAACCAAACAGTCAAAAGCTTTAAGTTTTGGAAACACTATTCATGAGTGTTTAAAAGAGTACCACATCGCTAAATTAAATAGAAATGTAAAACTTGAAGAACTTCTTGAGATTTATAAAAATAAATTCCAACCATTTGGTTATGAGGATAGGGATAATCAAATAGATTATTACAAAGCAGGTATAGAACTTTTAACTAAATATTTTGAAAAATATAATGAGTTAAAAATAAAACCAGTTGTTATTGAGAAAATGTTTAAGTTTGATTTAAATGGAGTTCCCGTCTCGGGAAAAATTGACAGAATTGATTTGAACGAGGATGGCACTTATGAGATTATCGACTACAAAACAGGGGAATTGAAGACTGAGAAAGACATTAGAAATGATGATCAGTTAACTTTATATGCACAAGCCGCCAAAGAATTTTTTAATTATACAAATGTAAAGTTAACTTACTTTTATATTGAGCATGATAAGAAGATAACAACAGAAAGAAGTGCAGAAGACTTCTCTAGACTTGGCACTGAAGTGCAAGAAGTGTTTACAAATATTAGAGAGAAGAACTTTACAGCTAAACCAAGTCAAAGAAATTGTATGTACTGTGATTTTAAAGATATTTGCCCAAGTGCTATTAAGGACTAATTTTTCGATTAAACAAAAAAAGAGGGGTGCGAAAGCACCCCTCTTTTGTAGAAAATAACTTACTTTCTTTCGCCAAAAAATAAGATAGTGGTTGGGGTAAAGAAAGAGTAATCTTTGCCTTTATAATTGAAATCTCTTCCCTCTACCGGGTGTGCAATACAGATATGTGTAGTTTTTTCAGGTAATTCTGATGTTTTATTAATGACTAATTCTTCGTTATACAAATCTATATTTTCTCCGTTTTTCCATTTTGGCCAGACTGTCTCTTTCATCAGTGTTTTTTGAGGTTGCCACTTATATACTCCGACAAATTTAAAACTTTTCTTTAGATTTTCAAAATAAGGCTTTCTTAAATAGTCCCATTCCACATCTCTAGGCATTTCTTCAGAATAGATTATTGTATGATTAAAAGCTAAATCTCTTGCTGCTTCGCATAACTCTCTATCAATTTCTAATTTTTTTAAGTTATTAGCTTCTCTAATATTATTAATTTTTGAAACAGTTTCACATTTATATAAATTGTTATCGCATTCCCAATTTTTAATTTCAGTTTCAGTTACTTTTTTTGTCTCTTCAGTTAATTTGTTGTCATTTTTTAAGTCTCTAAAAATATAGAAATAATATAAACAACCAATTGCCGAAAGAAGGGCTAATATTAAAATTACTGTAAGTAAAGGAGATACTCCCTTATTATTTAGGGCTTTGGAGTTCATTTGATTGGGGCCTTTCAAATATATATATATATATATCTTACAAACCTATTTAATAATTTTCAAGACAAGCCATCTAAGATTTTGAGCAAAGTTAAAGAGGTTGTAAAGAAAAGGATTTAGAACTAAATCATAAGATTTAATATACTTTATATGCTTTCCTCCAAACCTAATTTTAAATATTGAGAATCCGTAATAAGGATCTTTTTCGTTATTTAAATCCTCACTAGCTCCCATTAAGTCTAAAATTTTTACATTTCTTTTTTTTAGTTCTAGGATACTTTCCCATACAAGTATATTTGCCGGTTTTAGTTGAGAAAAGCTTTCGTTCATACCTCCATAAAGATAGTATGCGGTATCATTTTCGATTACAAAAATCCAAGAAGCAATTGGCTCGTTTTCATAATAAACATTTGATAAGACAACTTTTCCTTTTTTATCAAAAAATTTAATCATGGTTTCAAAATAACTTTTTGGTTTGATTAAATAATGTTGTCTTTTAGAAGTTAGTCTTTGTAGAAAATAAAATTCTTCAATTTTTTCATCTGTCACATCAAAAGTAACTACCAAGTTTTTTCTTTTAGCTACGTTAATGTTGTATCTGTGTTTAGTATTAAAATTTTTAAGTAAGTTTTCTGGCGAATCTGTGATATCTAAAACAATAGTTGCAGGAGGGTAGGTATCTTTATTTGCAGGTATGCAGTTGTTATTTTCAAATATTTTACAGGCATCGAAAGATTGTTTAGATTCTAAATTAATGTCTGGTCTGTCAAAATTAATGGCAATTACATTTTCTTCTTTTAGTTTTTTATTTAGTTTTTTGAAGTCAATTTCAAATGGGTTAACTTTAGGGCAATAAGCGTAGTATTTATTTATAATTGGAATTCTGTGCAAGGTGTAGAAAATATTTTCACAGTTTGTAGAAATATTTCCGTAAATATTTTTAAAATCTGACCAGTCCTTTGTTTGAACTAAATGAGGAATCATCTTAGTTTAACTCGAATAGAACATTTACCGATTTTTCAACTTTGGAACTGCCTGCAGGAAGGTCTGGTGAAGCAGCACCTCCTCCTTGGAAAGCTTTAACAGCTACAGGTAAAAATTCTGGGGTAGAAGAAGATACTTCACTAATACTTATTACTTTTCCTAATTTTCTTCCGGAAGCTGCGGCAAGTACTTCTGCTTTTTGTTTAGCTTTTTCGAAAGCTCCATTTAAAATTGTTGCCTCATCTAAATTGTCTTTATCGATTGTATAGTTTGGTCCAATAACTTCTGCATTAATATTATTAACTGCATCTACAAATTGATTTACTTTAGTTACATCTTTAAGAGTTACAGTAATTGTTTGGTTATAGATCCAGTTTGTTTCTCTTGATTTTTGAACCGTACCTTCTGTATAGTATTCAATTTTTCTGTATGAATTATAATTTTGAGTTGTTTGATCTTTTTCACTAATACCAAATTGTTTAATTACTTCTAAAACTTTAGCAATTTTCTCAGAATTGATTTGTTCTGCTTTTTGTTTGTCTGCGTCTTCCCCATTAGTGTTAATAGAGAAAGAAGCAATTTTATTATCCACATCTTTATTAAATGACCCTGTTACTGCTAAATAATTTGAAGATGAGGTTTTGCTAAAATATGTGTAAACAGTAAATACTGAAAGACCAAAGAACAAAATAAGTATAGTAAGAAGGGTGAACTTATAATTTTTATCAAAGCTTTCTATCATGCTCCAATTATCTATCTTTTGCTTTCATAAATCAAGAAGTGATATAATTTGAAGGTACTCGCAAATTATATTGTGAGTCCGAGGAGAGGAAGTTTCGGGGTTTCAAAAAAGAAGAAACAATTTTTTGAAACCCCGAAGCAACCGTTAATTTTTACCCAAAACTTCCAAATTATAAAGTTTAATAATGTCTTCTATTTTTAAATTCTCAGGTCTTAAATCTGGAGAGATATTTAAGCTTTCAAGCTTTTCTTTAGCAAAAACTTTATTTAACTTTTTTCTTGGTGTTCTAAAAACTTTATGTAAAAAAGGACTTAGTTTGTTTACATCTACTTCAGGAAAATCTTTCTTTAAATTTAAAACAATTAAACCACTATCAACTTTTGGAGAAGGGTAAAAATCATCTCTACTAATTTTTTTAACAAATTTTGTTTCGTAAAAGTAGGAAACAAGTAAAGACATATATGAACTTTTTTCTGTATTGCAGATTTTTTCTGCTACTTCTTTTTGAATAATCAATACAATTTTTTGAGGTAAATTTTCTTTTTCTATAATTCTATGAATAATTGGTGAAGTAATGTTGTAGGGAATAGCTCCAACAATCTTGTATTCTGTATCGCTAATTTCTGGCAAGAACTTTAAGATATCTTTGTGTAAAATTTTAAATCTTTCGTCTTTTATTTTTTGTAATTCTTCTATACTTCTTTCATCTATATCAATAGCAGTTAGACTAAAATTTATCTTATTTTCTAGGTATTTTTTAGTAATAACTCCTTCCCCAGGCCCAATTTCGTAAATTATGTCCTCAATATGAACTTCAGTTTCTTTAACAAAAAGGTTGATTATTTGGTCATTTCTTAAGAAGTTTTGACCTAACTCTTTATTTGGTGCAATCATTTAGGTATTATACCAATATGATAGTTGCGTTAGATAATATTAGAAGTTTATATAATGTTGGTTCAATCCTTAGGACCTGTGCTTTTTATGGCGTGAGAAACATCATTTTGATCGGATACACCGGAATAGTTAAAAATGGAGATCAGATTGAAATTCATCCAAAAATTAGAAAAACCTCCATGTCAGGTATTGATGCTCTAAATTTTAAGTTTTTTGAGTCTAGAGAAGAGTTTATAAAATACTGCCACGAAAACGGTATAGAAATTGTTTCGTTAGAGCAAGATAAAAGAAGTGTGGTACTTGAGAAATTTAAACCTAAAATAAATAGTCAGGTGTATGTTTTAGGTAATGAAGTTTTAGGTGTGTCTGAAAATATTTTGGATGCTTCAGCTCATATTTTAGAAATAAAAGTGAAAGAAAGTTTTTACCACTCATTAAATGTTACAGTTGCTGCAGGAATTATGGTTAGTCATTTATCAAAATTTGATAAATACTAATTAAAAATTTATTATTTCTTTTTTCCAACTAAAGTAAAAAAAGCACAATGATTTACAAATATACTTCCTAAGAAAGTTGGTAGTGGGTAAAAACCAGCACCGTAAACTTTCACTGTTTTGAATCCATAGAGTTCTTGCCAAGCAGCTAGCCATTTTGGTGTATAAACACATTTATGAATCCAAGTTTCACCTCTATCTGAAAGAGGTTGTTTGTTATGAAGTGAGAAAGGATTTCCGATAGACCAAACTTTTCTGGATGAGTTAGTTAAATCTAATGGTGCAAAACCTAGAAGTAAAGAAAAAATATTATGAAAGCTAGCTAAGTTATTTGTAGTAGTAACAATAATCCCTCCTTTTTTTAAAACTCTTTGAGCTTCTTGAAAATAAAAATCTACATTAACTAAGTGCTCCACAACTTCAGAGCTAACAACTATATCTACACTCTCATCTGCAATAGGCCACTTCTCAGAGTCAGCAAAAACCGAAAATATTTCTATATTATTTTGTTCGGCTACCTTAGCTGCGTGCTTTATTGGTTCTATTCCTAGCATTTTATTTACTTTTCCTGCACTAGAGTAAAGTAAGGTTTTTTCTCCTTTCCAGCAACCTACATCAAGTAAAGTATCAAATGGACCTAATTCTTTAACAGCTAAAATAGTATTTTCATCTTTAAAGCTTTCTGTAGCTTTATAAAGTTTTGTTAGATAATTTTTAATAATTGCATGCATCCTTGTTCCATAAACCTTTATTATTTTCTTTAGCTAATTTTTCTGATTTTTTAAAATCTTCTTGATAAAAATATGGCTTCTTATACGTAAATTCGAAACCGTATCCTTCTTCGATAATCTTTTTATTAATATTAATATCGTTTAAAAATACATATCTTAAATCTCTACCATAGGTATCTTTATCTGTTTGAGTTTTATCTGCCTCTAATTTAACTTTTTTACCTTCCAATTCTTTTTTTAGAAACATAGAAGCTTCTAATCCGAAACACTCAACCTCTTTTCTTGGGTCAAGGGTTTCTGGCGTATTAACACCAATAAGTCTAATTTTTGAAACATGGTTATTTTCAAAGACCTCGATTGTATCACCATCGATAACTCTAGTTACAGTCCCTTCTTCAATTAATCTGATATCACTGTAATTTAAAGTGTTTTGATTAACCGTATTAAGAGAGAGTAAGATGCTTAAAATTATTTGGTTTAGATATAGATTGATTATGTCGCTCATGATATGAATTATACTATTTTAAAGATTAAAAGTTTAATTCTACTGGCGGAGTATTATTTGAATCAGGAATGTCAAATTCATCTCTTAAAGCTTCTTCTTTAGTTTGGTGAATAATCCCGTCTTTGTGGTTTGGAGGGGAGTATATTGTGTAAAGCTTTAATTTTTCGGTAGGTGAAGAATTAATAATATTATGAGTTGTACCTTTTGGAATGGTAATAGAGAAACCTGTTCCAAACTTTATTTCTGAACCGTTTAAGATAGCAATACCGTAACCTGCTTCTACTTTAATAAATTGATCTAATGAATGAATCTCTTGACCAATATCTTCTTTAGGTTCTAGAGACATTACTACTAATTGTTGGTTGGAAGTTGTCAGTAAAACTTTTCTAAAATAATTGTTATCTAAGGTTTCTTTTTCTATATTTTTAACAAACTTATCCATATATTTAATATACCATTTTTAACCTTTATGGAAGTATATTTTATGTTATTATTCCTGGTATGAAAAAGAGCAATTTAAGTTTAATAAATTTATATTTTAAGTTCTTTTTTGAGTCTTTATATTTAGATTATTTTTTATTGTTTGATAATCTTTTAAATTTTAATCAAAAAATTGATTTCTTATTAAAAAAATATATTTTAATTTTTAAACATTTTGTAGTTAAATTTAAATTTGGTCAGTCCAAAATGAGTTTATTTAATAAAGAATATTTTTATGACTCTCATTTTGGCTTAGGTAGTTTGCAGGGAATTTTAACTAGACATAAATATTTATTGTCATTTATGAATATAAAAAATTCAGAAGTAAAAACTGTCTTAGATATTGGGGCAAACATTGGTAACTTTACAATTCTTTCTCATAAATTATTTCCTAAAGCTAAAATTTTTTCCTTTGAACCTATTCCATTTACATTTTCAATTTTAGAAAAAAATATAGGTAAGCAAAAAAATATTAAGATTTTCAACAAAGCAGTTGGTGAAAAAACTGGTTCTCAACTTATGAGTTTTGATGAAGATAGTTCTGGGTTAAGTAGGTTCTCAAATAAAGGCACAGAGGTTAAGGTAACTTCTTTAGATGATTTTATTAAAGAAGAAAAAATTTCTACTATTGATTTACTTAAGATTGATACAGAAACATTTGAATCTTATGTTTTAAAAGGTGCTACAAAAAGTCTGGCAAAAACAAAATATATTTGTATTGAAATTACACTAGAGAGTAATCCAAATTATACAATTTCTTCATTATTTTCTCTTTTAAAAGGTGAAGGTTATGACTTTCAAATAGTTTCATTTAGAAATGCATCAGGAACTTCTGAGGGTGAAATTTCTTGGATGGATGCTCTTTTAATTAATACAGAATTTAAAAATTAACTTAATCTCTCCTTAAATAAATTATCTATTCTATATTTTAAATTATATTTTTTACAGTTTTGTATAACCTCATTATAAAAAATTTTGTTACAAAAATATTTATCTACGCAACTTGGTAATGATTTAAAATCCTCTAAACAAGAGCCAAGACTTTCTTTCAAAATTTCCTTATAATTATTTACATTCTTAGTTGTAATAACAGGTAATTCGTAGTAGGTGTATTCTCTAATCTTCATAGAATCTCCCCAAAAGTTATAAGATTCTTTCCCTCCATAAAGAGCTAGGCCTAGATGACTTTGCTCCAAAATTTTTCTAATTTCTAAGTGAGGAAGGTAACCTGTTAGCTTAACTTTATCCTGGAGAAGTTCCTGATTAATTTTAGTTTGAATTTCATCTTTACGATTTCCGTCTCCAATAATTAATAATTTTATATTTTTGTCTTTTATGTAATCAAAAAGATTGTAAACATCATCGAATAAGTAATTCTCGTTTAAGAATGAGATCATAACAATTGTGAAATCTTTGAATTTCTTTAAATTTTCCTTTTGATAGTTTGGAATATTAGGTAGATAGAAGTTTTCATTTGGGTTTAAAAATTGAGATCTATATTCAAAAACTTTAGATGAACAGTTCCAAGTTTCATCAGAAATTTTTGAGACAAAGTAATCCATAAAAATATAAATTTGATTTAATAAAAAGTTTTGAAATCTTTCTTTAGTGAAGTCAACTGCTACAAAAATAACTTTATATTTTCTTCTAAGTAATGTTCTAATTATAAGTGCGTAAAAAGAGTTCAAGAAGTTATATCCAACAAATATATCTAAATCGAAATTTTCTATCTCTTCTTTTAAAGTTTTAAATTTTCTTAAAAGACTCTTTATGTTTGTGCTAATTGGGATTGAATGGGCATAGTAAGGTATTTGATTTTTTTCAAGATACTCAATTAGAATATCAGATACACCGTACTGTATAGTTCCGTCTTTAAGTTTGTAGTAATCGTAAGCTAAAAAAATTTTCTTTTTCATTGGCAATTTATTTTATATAAAATATTTTGATTTTCCTCCATGATTTTATTTAAATTATTTTTATCAATATTTAGTTGTTCTGAACTTTTCAAATATAGCAAATAAAGATTATTTGAATTTAATTGATAGTTTTTAATATTTGAACAAGAAAGATTTTGAGTAAATTCTTTAGCAGAAAAATTATTTTCAATTGATGTATAACCTGCTGGATTAATAATTTTTCTTTGAATAAAAATCATATCTTTAAACGCTAGATTTGTTACCTCGTACGGATAGACAATAATTTGAGAATCTCTTGTTGTACTTTCTCTTAAATATTTATAGATCTCCGTATCTGAATTTGTATTAGTTATTTTAAAGGGAACAAAAATTTCTAAAATTATTAAAATAGTAAGTAAAACTTTAACGATTTTAATTTTAATATTTTGACCCAAATCTTTAAATAAGCTAGAGATAATAAGAAGAACTATTAAGAAACTAAAAATATTAAATCTCGAAGTTACTCTAAATTGATCAAACAGGAAATAGAAAATATAAGAAGGTGTGTAGATGTTTAAATTTTTGATTGTCACTATTGGAGGAAGGGAGATAATTAGTGTTGATGCAAGTAAAAAAAGATTATCGAAGTTGTCTTTATACTTTCTCCATAAAGCCAAACCTAGTAATATAAGGATAATAAACCCGAAAAAAGATGTAGAATGCTCGTTTTCAAAATAGGTAAATAAGATATTGTTTTTGAAGTTTAGATAATTTTCGGTATTATATAAATTTACTAAAGCTCTTTCTGGTTGAATTAACAAATGCCAAGGCTTGAAAGAGAATATTAAGAAGTTATCAATATTTCTTTCAATATTTGGAAACTGATATTTTAATCCTGCTGAGAGAGATAAACAAAAAGATACACCTGCAGCTAAGTTAAATAAATTTAATCTATTTCTTTCTTTAAAATATTTATAAACGGAATAACTAGAGTTAATAAAGATTAAAAATACACCTATATAATTTGAAATTCCAAGAGCAATTATTAAAAATAAATATTTGAATATTAATGCAGGTTTTTTATGTCTTTCTTCAAGTAGAAGATAGATTGGAAATAAAAAACCTGCCATCAAACTTAAATGTTCTCTTGAGTGAAATGAGAAATAAGAATTAGAAATCCAAATTAGTGATAGCAAGATTGAATCAAATTTATGACTATTTTTTTTTATAAGTTTGTATGAAAAATAGAAAGAAGCACCGGTAAAAAGAATTATAAAGATGTTCCATAATAGAATTGCGTTTATATAGTTACTCAAGAATAAAAAAGGGTAATAAGTAAGAGGTTCTGTAATAAGAGAATTATTTGAGTAACCAAATAAACCTAAATCACTGCTAGTGTAAAGATCATACTTTCTTCGAAGACCCTCCCACAAAAGCCAGGAGTTATCTCCAAAATTTCCTAATAGGTAATTTGTAAAAAATTTTTCTATATTCATAAATATTTAATATCACTAGAAGCACTACACTTATTATAATTGAATATTTGTTAACTTCTTTGAAAAGGCTTTCGTATTTAGATTCTTTAAATTTTAAGGTTAATTCAATAGCTTGTTTACCTTCTTGTGGGCTAATAATCCAGCTGTTAAAGAAGATGTTGGAAGCAAATTTTCTTTGGTTTCTGATATCTTGACTACTTAATACCCATTTATCGTTGAAGAATTTATTATAATTTAAAATTAGAGAATCTTTGTCATTATTTAGATCAATTTTTACACTTAAGGTGTCTCTATCAACTTTATTAACTGTAAAATTTTTTGGTAATTGGTAATTGAAAGAACTTGCGTTTTTGGTGACCACCACATCTACTAGATCTGCTCTTTCTGCATTTTTAGCTTTAATTAATCCTGCAAACATATTAATTTTTAAGTCTTTTACACTTTTTTCAGGATTTAAACTTTTAACATATATTAAAATTTTTTTTGGTTCTAGATAACGTTTTGTTAATCTTTTAGTAATAATTAGCTTATTATCAATTTCTTGAAAATTTGGTTGGTTAGTATTTTCACAAGTATCTTGTCTGACAAATATTTTTTGAATACAAGATTTATCCTCCGATTCGTATGCCAGTTTTACTAAATAATCTTTTTCTTTTCCTTCAATAATTATCCTTATAAAATCCTGTAAACCTATATCGGCCATGAAGACTTGTTCTGTTTTTGTATTATATAGATTCAACGGGTAGATGTTATTTAGAGTGATATCTAAATTATTTGATGATTTAGCGTATGCAGCATCTTCAATTTTGTTTAATTTTGAATTGAGATTAATTTCTTTGATATCATAGTTCACATATTTCTCAGTTAAATTTCCAATCGTAAATACGTCTTTAGTAAAATCAAACTTATAAAAAGTTTTACTTGTTGCCTCTTGCGTTAATTTATAAATATTATTTTTAAAACTCAAAACATTTAAAGGTAGCTTATAAACTGAGTATTTACCTGATTTAGTTGTATAAATAACTTCAAGATTTTGTTTAATATTTTTATTTAAATTTTTATAATTTATCACGCTATCGTAACCCATGTAAGAGGTGATATTCTTTTCTATTAGGTCGTTATCAATAACTATCGCTTCAGTTCCAATGAATGATAAGTGTTTTAAGTAGTTATCAATTTTTTCCTCATTCATAGCTTTAATAAACAAATTTTTGTAATCATCAAAATACCCATACATAAAGTCTGTATACATATACCCGTTAAAATCATCTACCCCCGAAAAAATTGTTAAAGGAGATAGACCTATATATAATTCTTTGTCACCATTTTGTGTGGCTGACCAGGTAGATGTCGACATTGGTAAGTAGGTTACTCTTTCAATTTGATTATGTGTTTTTAGGAAATCCGAAAGTTCATAAATATCTTTATCGAATTCTTGGTTTCTTATCATTCCTTTCGGCATGTTGTACTTGTAATCTTCTAAAAGAATCAAGTTTCTCATCGAAAGAATAGAAAACAATATTAGTATTGAGACAAAAATTGTTTTGGTAATATTTTTATATTTCTCGATACTATAAAAAGCAATTAAGATGATAATTAGAACAAAAAGAGCGTAGGTTGGGGGAACTTTAGTTGTGTAATTTCTTAGACCGTATAAAAAGAAAAATTGTTTACATAGAAATAAAAATAATTTTTGACCAATTGATGTTAATGAAATAGTTTGTAAGTACATTGAAATAAAAAATACTGAAAGGAAAGGAATTAAAGTTTTCAAGTAATTACTGTTTCTATTTTTAATTGCTTTAAAGATAATTAATGCAACTGAAATAGTAATAAGGGCAAAAAATAATTTTGATACTATTTCATAAAAATTGTCATAATAAGATGAAGCATTAACCCCGTTTAAGTATATAAATCTTGTTAAATCAAAATATCTACCGTAGTAATCTAAGTTGTTTTTGGTATCTCCTTCGGCAGCACTTTGAACAGCTATCAAGAATTGGTTACCTTGAAAATTACTTGCTAACATGTAAAGCCAATAAAAATTGGTGACTAAAAATAAAGCAATAAATACAACCGAATTCTTAATTATCTTAAACAGGTTTTTAAAATTTAAAATAATATAAACACCTAGAAAAATAAAAAGAATTAAAAAGGTAACCATTGGGTGAATAACCCCACCAAAATAAATGGATAAAATACTTAATAATAGGTTATAAAATAGAGCTTCTTTAAAATTAAGGTTACCGAAAACAATTTTTAAGAATATTAATAGTACTAGTGGGGTAGCTGGGATTGAAAAAATAGAAATCCAGTGATTATTCCAAATCTGATCTCCAATTAAAGGGTTAGCTGGATAAAGAATTGCCAGTAGAAAAGGAATATATTTGTTCTCGTTTCCATTTGTGAATTTCTTTTGTATTTCTTTTAGAGCAAAATAGAAAAAAATAAAACTTAAGTAGAAGATTAAAAAATAAAACTCTTTGTAAGTAAATCCAAAATTAGTTTCAAGAAACGACATAGCTGTCATTGTGTTGATATAAAAATGTTGATTATTTTCAGCTTCTAAGGGAGCAAATCTTTTGTTGGTAGCCGCAAATTCTGGGTAAGATGAGGGCTTAAACATGTAAATTCTCGAATCATCTCCTCCCATACCTATATTAAAGAAGTATTTAAATAGAAGGTAACTGCAGATAGAGAAAGCTACAAAAATATAGAAAAAATATTTATTTAAAAATTCAATTTTGTTACTAAATGTATTCAATTTTTTTTCTAAATTATCAGTATTTTTTTTGATATTTGAAAAAAGTTTTTTAATATCTCTCTGGCTTAAGAAAGAATAAATATGAGAAATTTTTTCTTGGAAGTAATTTTTGATTGCCTTTAAATTTATTTTCATTTCTTTTTTTCAGTATAAAAGGGAGATTTTTGATGTTCCAATATATAGCTTTATAAATTGTACCTGCCTCTTTAAACTTTCTATTTAACAGAAGAATTATAATATAGAAATGTAAAGAGACAAAATGTTTTATCAAGACAAAAATAACTTCGGGAAAATTAAAATTTTTTATAAAAGAAAAAAACTTGTTTTTGGTGTTACTAAATAGAATTTTGTTTTCTTGATTTAATTCTCCCCTTGAGATACCTATTTTATGAAAACACAGAGCTTTAGGATAATAGTATATTTCATATCCTGCGTTAATCGCCCGGTGACAAAAATCTGTTTCTTCATAGTAATGCCAAAAGTCTTTATCAAAGAGACCTACTTTTTCAATTACTTCTTTCTTGATAATCATCGAAGCTCCTTTAGCTGAAAATATTTTGAAAGTTTTATTAAATTCTTTTAATTTAGATTTTTTTAAAAATCCGTAATGATAAAGGAGGGTAATTGGGGTCCAAAATGATCCAGCGCAATCTAAAATTTCTGGATCATCGTATAAAACAATTTTAGATTGCGCAATACCGCATTTTGGATATTCATCAAAAACTTTTATAAAATTTTCTAAGTAGTTTTTTTCAACTTTAGTATCGTTATTAAGTAGCACAATATATTCACCGTTTGAGTTTTCGTAACCAATATTATTGCCTCCAGTAAACCCATGATTATACTTTTCTTCAATTAATTTAACTTTTGGGAATTCGTTATTTACAAACTTTGGACTGCCATCTGTTGAGTTATTGTCGACTACAATAATTTCAAAATTTTTATAACTTCCATTATAAATTGAATTTAGGCACTCTTCTAAATATTTTTTTCCATTATAATTAACAATAATAATACTGATTAATGGGTCTGGCTTCACACGCTTATTTTAGCATTATTAATAAAAAGTCATGAAAAATATACTTAAAGAAAATCCAAACACTTCCCTATCTGCAAGACAAAAAGCCAGTCTTAATTTTATTGATGTTAAAAAGTCTATTTCTGGAAAAGTAATACTAGATCTAGGGTGTGGGTTTGGTTGGTTTGAAAAATTTTGTATTGAAAACAACTGTGAAAAGGTAGTTGGATTAGATGTAATCGACACAGATTTTGAGTTAGTAAAAAAGAAAATTAATTCTTCTAAATTAGAATTAGTTTTAGGTTCAGCTAATATTTTAAATTTTCCAAAAAATTCTTTTGATACAGTTACAGCTTGGGAAGTAATTGAGCATATTCATTTTGGAACTGAAAAACAAATGTTAACTGAGATTGAAAAGGTTCTAAAGCCAGGAGGAATTTTATATCTTTCTACCCCCTATTCGCACCCTGTTTCAAATTTACTGGACCCGGCTTGGTGGTTTGGTCATAGGCATTACAAATTAGAAGATTTAAAAACATTTTGCGAGTCCGCAAACCTTGAAATTACAGAACACTTAATTTATGGAAAATTTGGTTTAGTTTTGGATTTACTTAATTTTTATTTTTCAAAATGGATTTTAAGAAGAGAAAGATTATTTACAAAATATTTTGAAGAGATTGAAATGTTTTCTTATTCAAAAAAATGTATCAATGGATATGTTAATATCTTTCTGAAAATAAAGAAAAAATGAAAAAATTTTCAGTAATAATTACAACTAAAAACGAAGAGAGAAATATGAAAAATATTTTAGAGTCTTTGAAAAAGCAAACATTCCAAGATTTTGAAGTGATTGTTGTTGATAACAATTCTACTGATAAAACCAAAGAAATATCAGAGAGTTATGGAGCATTAGTTTTTAATAAAGGTCCAGAAAGAAGTGCTCAAAGAAATTTTGGAGCCAGTAAATCTTCTGGTGAATATATCTTAATCTTAGATGCGGATATGATTTTAGAAAAAAATGTTTTGAAGGAGTGCTTTGAGAAATTTGAAAAAGACTCAGAACTAAAAACAATCACTATTAGAGAAGTACCTATGGGTACTAGTTTTTGGGCTAATTGTAAAAAACTAGAATTAGAATTTTATTCTTCTAATCCAGATTCTAAAACCCACGCTGCCAGATTTTTTGATAAAAAGGTTTTCAAAGAATTTAAAGGATACGATGTAAATTTAACTGGTCCGGAAGATTGGGATTTACCAGAAAGAATTAACAAAAAATATTCCAAAAAATATTTTACCAAAGCTAAAATATTTCATAATGAAGGTGACTACGGGTTAATTAGAATTTTAAAAAAGAAATTTTATTATGCGCAAAAAGCCTCTACTTATATTTCAAAACATAATATGAAATTAACAGATTCTAAATTTGTTTATTTTTTAAGACCTGAATTTTATAAATATTCAAAATTGTGGTTAAAAAATCCACTTGTCTCTTTGGGTTTAATATTTATGTTGACTTTGGAAACATTTGCAGGTGGATTTGGATTTTTGTATGGCAGAATGAAGGCCTAAGCCTTCATTCTGCACTTTCTCTCTACCCTAAAGCTTGCTGCCGTTGGAAAGCCAATAATCAAATCGTGCTTCAATCATAGCGTAAAATTCTGCCTTGAAATCTTCAACTTCTTTTTTTGACAAAGCATTTGAAGAGTAAATTCCAAGACTGTCGATTTTTCCTGTTTCTTGTTGGATGTAGAAATAAATTTCCACACGGTCGTCAGGGTTCAATCCTTGCTTAACATTGTACTTGACCTTAAGCTCTGAGAGTTCTAGCGCAACCTCCTTTGCAGCCTGGTTGATGAAATCAAGACATTGTTTTCTTGATGCATCAAATTGCTTCCCTTTGGACAAAATCTCTTCTACGGACATATCTCTACCTCCTAGGTTTCCTAAGGCAAAATGCCTTAAGTGAGAAGATTTTATAGCATTTTAACTAAATGTAAATGAAATAGTTTAGAATAAAAATTATGCCAATTTATACCAGAACAGGAGACAAAGGTGAAACAGGACTTGCTAACGGAGATAGAGTTAGAAAAGATACTCCTATTATAAGTTTCATTGGGCATTTAGATGAGTTTAACGCTCAGGTGGGTCTCATTATTTCACAGCTTGCTGAGTATAGAGATCTTGATTTTTCAGATGAAAAAGCATTCCTACAAAAAATTCAAAATAATTTATTTGTCATAGGTGCAAACGTGGTTCATGCCAAAATTCCTTTTGATGTATTAAATGAAGTAAAAATTCTTGAAAAATATATAGACAATCTTGAGTTATCTCTTCCTAAATTAACAAATTTTATTTTACCTGGAGGTTCAAAAGCGTCCGCTCAAGTTCATTTAGCTAGAACAAATAATAGAAAAATTGAAACCTTAATTTTTAGTTTAAATAGATCTGATATTGAAGAGTTTCTTCCTTACTTTAATAGACTTTCTGATTCTCTGTTTGTATTAGCTAGAAGTATTAATTTTAAATTAAATATCGAAGAGCCTATTTGGAAATCTTAAAATTTGAAATTTAGTTTGAGCGGGAAAAGTTTAAAAAACTTTTCCCGCTTTTTGTTAAGGTATGACAATCTTAATTGGAACTCCTGGTGGGAAATATCTCGTTCCGCACAGTTCCACACCGCCCGTAATCTTAGGTCCTTTGGTTTGTGCAATTACCGTACCACCTGGTACTGAAAGAGGTGCAACTAAAGTTGCTCTTAAAAATACGTAGTATTCGTAAGTTATCCCTTTTTTGATGGTCACAAACTTCTGTCCTAAAACACCATTTGGGTTAAAGGCGCAGTTGGATGTGGTTGAGACCCAACCAGTTTCTTTGTGATTCATCAGTAAGTAAGCTTTACCAAAAGGTCTGCGATTTGAGTTAAACCACCAATACCAGTCTAGAGTGTAGTCTCCTCCCTCTGCAAGAAGTGCTGAATTTGAGTAATTCATCCAATTCCAATCTACTACCTTATTTGCCCCATTTACAACGTTAGGGAATAAAAGTAGTAACAGAAAAAAAACCACCAATACCTTCTTCATTAGATTCTCTCCTTATCTAGAATTATCCTAATTATAGTCTACAATTCAGTTATAATGAAACTAATTAAAAATTAAGTTTATGAACAAATCTTTTTATAATTTTACATACTCCAAAAATCCTCATTTCAAAAAAATAGAATTTGATGGCAGAATTTTGAAAACCATTAAAATGGTAGGTAAAAATAAAAAAGTCTTGGATGTTGGTTGTGGATATGGTCATTTAACAAAACTAATTAAAGAAATGGGTAACAAAGTTAAATGTATTGAAACTTCGGACAATGCTATTAAGCATATAAAAAAGATTGGGATTGAGGTTTTTGATATGGATCTTAGTACCAAGTGGGGAGATAATATCAAGGAGAAATTTGATGTGGTAGTTTGTACCGAGGTTATTGAGCATGTTTTTGATACCGATAATTTACTGGAAAATATCTACAAAGTATTAAAAACCGGGGGTCATATAATCATTTCAACCCCTAATGTTGCTTCTTTTGGTAGAAGGTTTATGTTGCTTTTTGGGATTAATCCCATTTTAGAATTTACAACTAGGAAATACGATGCAGGTCACATTAGGTACTTTACATTCTCGGATTTAGAAAACTTATTGAAGGAACATGGTTTTAAAGTAGTTGAAAGTCATTCTGACTATATTAATTTTTCCTAAATTCGGAAGAAGTATTATTATAAAGGCAAGAAAATAAAGATAAATCTATTTATTATTTTGGCTCCCCCGCGTGGATTCGAACCACGAACCTTTAAGTTAACAGCTTACTGCTCTGCCGTTGAGCTACAGGGGAATATACAAAGGTGATTTTAATATAAAAGAGCTAATTATTCAAATGTATTCTTCTTATCAAGCCCTGATTTTGCTAATATACTAACCCCAATAGTCAGAATAATTAGTATATTAATAGGAGATGGTTCTAAAATGAAGGTATTAAATGGAGTTTTTACTGCCATATAGACTCCAATTACAATGAAAGAAAATCTTCTAACTTCCCCCTTATTAAAGGCAAGGTACCCAGAAAGTCTTAAAATTGAGTTTGCTAAAAATGGCACCAATAAGTTTGCTGCAATAAATAAAATGAATATTTCTATCATTTTAACCGGAATGATGAATTTGAGAGCTAGGTCATAGAATCCGTAATTACCAATAGAAATTAAGTTTAGATAGTTTTTAATAATTTCATGGTTTATCTCTATAGATTGATTTTCTAAGCTTATTCCCTTTAGAGGAAAAACTAGGGGTTCAGGTTTGATATTAATATTAATCTCACTTTCGTTCATAATGGCAAAAGTTTCCTTATCTTTAAAATCCTGTGTTGTTGCTTTTTTACTAATATATAAAAGGTTTTTTTCGGAAGAAATTTTTGAGTTGTAGTTTACTAATAAAATTGGTTCTGTTTGGTTTGTTTCATATGTTCCGTTTTTAAAGAACACAGTTAAATTTTTTTCTTGAAAATTTTTTTCCAAGTTTTGAATGATTAAATAATAGGTATCAAAGGTGTTTCTAAAAAAATCTTGTTGCTTAAAATTGTAATTGAAAAATACAACTGAGAGAAAAATATAAATCAAACTTCCTAATAAGAAATATAATTTTCCGCTCTGGTGAAAAGTCTTAAATAAATTAGTAAATCTTGATTTCATCGTTATATTTTATCAGTAAAAGAAGTCTTTTTATTGTATAATTTTTATGAATGAAACTCAGAATTTTTCTATTTTTATCTCTTTTTTTTATTTTTACAACTAAAGTTTTAGCTGGAGAACCTTTAGTAAAATACAATATTTATTATCAAACAGACCCAGTTACAAAATTAAGAATAGCTGATAAATCATTAATAGACTCATCTAATAGGTTTAGAAATGGAGGTATTTCTGTACTAAACCCTAATAGCCCTATGATTGGGGATACCGAAGACTGTTACCCAGATGATCCAAACAACCCAACTGGAAATATTTTAATTTCTGGAAATATAACCTCTAAAGAAACAAATCAACCTATTACAGGTGCTGTTGTTGCTGTATATATGGGAAACGAGCACACAAATAATACAACAGAATATTTTGGAGCTCCTGAAAGATTTGTAATTGGTCAGGGAAAAAGATTAACCAACTTATATTATTACGATGTAACAAAGGATGGTCGTTATACAGTTTATGCTTGTAACGATTACAAAGCCCTATCTCAAGACAAAGTAAAAAGATATGGAACAAACTTTTGTGAAGATGGTTACACAAAAACAGGTTCAAATTGTACACATTATGATTACACAAAGTCTTATCCAAAATTTTATCTATCAGTTATTTGCGGAATGTCTGGATTTGAAAAAAATAACAGAAGTTCAGATGAAAAATTTTACCGACAAACAATTGATGAGGCAAGACTCAAGCCTTGGATAGGTGAGATATTAAGTATCGATAACTATAACGAACCTTATAAAGGTTTAAATAGACCAAACTACTTAGCTAAAAGGAATTTGGATTTAAAGGTTAGTTGTTCGAATAATTTAGCAGCTTTTCCCGTACCAATGTTTTTGGATTACACAACTGACGATAACGTAGCTTCATGCAGAATGGATGATGTGAGCCCTAACCTTGTCAATTATTTTAAAAAAGTACAAACTCCTCTTAGAAGTTCTCAATATAGTTTAGCTAGTTCATTAGTTCCTGGAAGTACAAAAGTTCCGGATATAAATTCTTTGAATAATTGTTTAGATGCTGATAACCCTCTGTGCGCTAAAAACTTTATTACTAAGTCATTTCCGGTTCCAAATAAAGATAAAAATATGTTTAATTATGGGAGAAGTACCTTTATTCAAGGATCTAATTCTTTAGTAAATGCAAATCCTGTTTTAAGAAATGAAGTCATGTCTTATAACACCAGTAAAGGTCTTCACACAAGAAGCATTGATTTTCAAGCTGGAGACTATGCTCCAGGAGTAGAAGACTATTTAGCAGTAGGTATGGACAAAACTACAGGTCAGATTGATGCTAAATTGGATGCAAAAACAGGGATTGATGATGTGAAATTTGATCTTGAATCATTAAAAGATTTATATGCATGTTTTACCTCTTTCAACTTCCCAGTTTTTAGATCTTCATCTTCATTAGATGAGAAAGCTTTTTCAGAAGCTAATCCTGCCTTAAGTAAGTATTTTACTCCAAATCTTAGAATACCTTCTTGTCGCGAACTTTACTGTGGAGGTGAATATGTTCCGGATGGGGATATTTGTAATGTACCAACTGTCAATGAGACAAACGGATTTAATTTTGGTGTTCCTCAAAATAAAAAAATAACTCAAATTAGTGCTTTATCTGGTTATGGTCCGGGGGTAACTATGACAACAAGATCTAAAAAAGAAATTACTGAGGAGTTGATGGTTTTAGTAAATGAATTAATTAATTCAGATTTCAACCCAAAAAAAGATTTACCTGGTGTTAAATATAAACCTGTAAATAGAGTTAGCGATATTATAGGTTGTGTTGCAGATAATGGGCAGCCAGTTTTAGTAGGAGAAGATGGCTCCATTACATACAATTCAATCAAAGGCGCCAAAAAGTTTTGGTCACCAGTTCCTATGATAAGTTTTATTTCTATACCTTATAACATGGAATATATGCACGCTATCTCAAACGATAACTATAAAAACAAACCAGGGGCAAATGGTTCTTTATACTCTGAGGAATGTAATATTGGTAATGCTGGAGGGTCAAATAATGATAAGCAGTTTGCCAATTGTAGATCGGCTGTGATTCCTGGAGGTGTGTACTCGGTTTCTGCTTTAAGGGTAATTGCTAAAATGTGTAACGATAATACAAAACTCCCTATGCCAATGAAAGATAAATATGAAGACGTTTTAGATACCTCTAGAGTAGCTTCTGGTAGTAATGATAATGGTAATAATAAAGGAATTGAAGTTGAGCTTGCAGTAACCAAGATTGGTTCTCCTGTTTCTTTATGTCTTTGTGATCCAAATTCCCCGTCAGCTGGTTGTAATCAAACTACAAAACTAAACAGTAATTTTAAAGATAACTTTGGAGCTGCAAGTTTTGTAGGTCAGGCAGATCAACAGAAAAATGGAAATAATTATTTAGGAACACTTTGTAATATGAACAAAGAAGATTCGGAATCTAATACCTGCAATGAGTGGATTAGTCAAAATTCTGGGTTTAACTTAAAAGGAAGTCCTAATTTTGTTGGTGGAAGTAATAATTTAAGGGTAGCTTGGTCCTATTCATATGATAGATTTTTAGCTCGAGATAATACTGATCAATTTATTCATTATACTAGAACAGAAGGAAATGATACTTCTCAGCCAAGTAATAATAACAACTTGCCAAGTACAAATGACCCGCTAACTAAAGATACTGAAGGCAACGCGGGAGATTTTGGAAAAGCTTGTAAGACATTCGATAGCACTGGAAAATGTACAAATTTTTATCAAGTTGTTCATGACATAAAAGTTCAAAATATTTCTTCTTTAGAAAACCCGGTCAATAGACCTTCTGTAACTTTTGGTTCAGAAACAAACACAAAACAAATACCTATGGCAGAGTTTGATTCTGCAACTCGTTCTGGAAAAGATGATGGAGCTTTTAAGATATTTCAAAAAACTAAAGATGGAACTAGTGGTTACGTTTATACCAAATATGATTATGTAAATGAAAAGTATGACCCAATCCCTGAGTTATTAAATGAATTTAGAAAATATAGTATTTACGGAATTATCCCGGCCGGTGGCACAAGGTATTGTAGAACACCAAAGCTTGCAACTCTTCTTGATTTTAGAACCCAAGAGTACGCAAAAAACACCGGAACCAATAGCCCTCCTGAGAAAAACGAAGGATTTGATATGAATTTTTCTACTTCTAGCGGAGTATTTTGTAATGAAGCAATTCCAGAGGAGTTAGATAGATGTGATAATCTTCCAAACGGAGCCGACGGTCCTGATGTTGCTCCAATAGATAAGACTTCTAGACCCGGATATACTACTGCAGACTTATGTAAGATGCGAAAATGTTTAAGTTTCTGTAATCAGTTGTACCCAACTTACCAATTTTACGGATCTCCATCTGGATTTTTTAATGATGTAATTGAAAGTGCAACTTCATCAGCATTTACAACTATTGTTCCAACAGATCCAAGTGGAAATCCTTTACCTCAATTTAAAGGTAAAAAGGTCAACGAGAGAGTATACTTTTGTAAAAATTCAGAGCCAAAAACTCAAAATGTAGCTATGGAATTAAATAAAGGTGACGAAGGATGTGTTCTAGATTACACAAAGAAAATTAGAGATGTCTTTGTCTTACCAGCCGCAAGTAACCCACTTCTTTCAAATAGGGAGTTTGATCCTACTTTGAATAAGTTTAACTACCCTGTTTATAATAATCAAATTTGTATCAACCCAGTTAATCAGGTAAATTATGATCCTAGTAGGCCTATATTAAATGATCAATTTAACTGCAGACCTTATATTCAAGCTCAAAGGCCTGCAGATTTTAGATAACTATTCCTTGAAAAAAATTCAAATATAGATTATTATCTATATCTAATGACAAAAGGTTGTAATTGCCAAGGATGCTTCTCGTCTTTAGGTATCAAATCAAGATATCAGATATACGAGTTTTTAAAAAACTCTAAAAAAACAGTATCTGAAATTGTTGAATTTATTGGTTTAAAACAGCCAACTGTTACTTACCATTTAAAACAAATGGAAGAAACAGGTCTTTTGACAAGCTCAAAAGAAGGGCATTTTGTTTACTACCAAATTAGTCATTTTTGCCCTCAAACTTTAAAAAATTGTATTTTAGTTGAAGCTAGTTCAAACTAGGTTCGAGATAAGAAAGTATTATGTTAGAAATAAAAAACTTAAGAGTAAAAATAAATGAAAAAGAAATTCTAAAAGGTTTAGATTTAAAAATTGGTGAAAACCAAATCCATGCTTTAATGGGACCAAATGGATCAGGTAAATCTACTTTAGCTTCAACTTTAATGGGTCACCCTGGGTATGAAGTTGCTTTTGGAGTAGCTTTATTTAATAACGAAAACATTTTAGAAATGGAAGCAAATGAAAGAGCAGAAAAAGGATTATTTTTATCATTTCAATATCCTTCAGAAGTTGAAGGTGTAAACATTACTTCATATCTAAGAATGATTTATAACAAATCACACGACCAAAAATTATCACCGATTAAATTCAGAGAAGTTCTCAAAGAAAAAATGGAAATTTTAGATATCAAAGAAGAATTTATTAATAGATATTTAAACGACGGATTTTCTGGCGGAGAAAAAAAGAGAATGGAAATGTTACAAATGTTAATTTTAGAACCTAAACTAGCAATTTTAGATGAGACAGACTCTGGTCTTGACGTTGATGCCTTAAAAGTTGTTTCTAAAGCTGTAAATTACTTGGTAGAAAAAACACAAATGTCTGTTGTAGTAATTACTCACTACATAAGAATTCTAAACTACATTAAACCGCAGTTTGTTCACGTTTTAAAAGACGGTAAAATTATTAAAGAAGGTGGTGAATCACTAGCTCACGAAATTGAAGTATCTGGTTACGCACCTTTCGAAAACTAAAATGCAAAACATTGTTATCAATTCAGATTACAAAGAAAAATACGGATTTAATGTTGAGTCAAACTACACTTACAAAGCTAAGAAAGGTTTGAATGAAGAAGTTATTAAAGAAATTTCTACTAATAAAAACGAACCTGCTTGGATGCTTGATTTTAGACTTAAATCCTACGAAACATTTAAGAAAAAAAAGAATCCAAATTGGGGTGGAAATTTGCTAGATATTAAATATGATGATATTTATTATTACCTAAGACCAACAGATAGAGAAGAAAGAACTTGGGATGAAGTTCCTGAAGAAATGAAAAATACTTTTGAGAGACTAGGTATCCCTCAAGCTGAAAGAGAATTTTTAGCAGGAGTAAAAGCACAGTTTGATTCATCTGTAGTTTACTCTTCTTTAATGTCTGAACTTGAAGAACAAGGTGTAATTTTTTTATCAACAGACGAAGCTTTACAAAAATACCCACACTTTTTTGAAGAATATTTTGGAAAAATAATTCCAGCAAACGATAATAAATTTGCAGCACTTAATTCTGCTGTTTGGTCTGGGGGATCATTTGTTTATATTCCAAAAGGAGTTCATGTTAAAAGACCACTTCAAGCTTATTTTAGAATTAACGCTATGAATATGGGTCAGTTTGAAAGAACTTTGATTATTGCTGATGAAGGATCTTTTTGTCATTACGTTGAAGGATGTACTGCTCCTGTTTATTCAAAAGATTCCCTTCACTCTGCCGTGGTTGAAGTTGTTGTTAAAAAAGGTGCCAGATTTAGATATTCAACCATTCAAAACTGGTCAAACGATGTTTACAATTTAGTTACTAAAAGAGCTAGAGTTGAAGAAGATGGTGTAATGGAATGGGTCGATGGAAATTTAGGTTCAAGATTAACTATGAAATACCCTTCATGTTATTTAGTTGGTGAAAGAGCTAGAGGTGAAGTTTTATCTATTGCTTATGCTGGTGAAAATCAACATCAAGATGCAGGAGCAAAAATGATTCACGCTGCTTCAAATACATCTTCAACAATTATTTCAAAATCTATTTCTACCAATGGCGGAAAATCTACATATAGAGGTTTGGTTCAGGTTGCACCAGGTGCCAAAAACGTTAAAGTAAGAGTTGAATGTGACGCTTTAATTTTAGATGAAAAGTCTATTTCAGAAACATTTCCTACCATGAAGATTGATGATTCAAGTGCGCAAATTGAACACGAAGCAACTGTTTCAAAAATTGGTGAGGAAAAATTGTTTTATTTAATGTCTAGAGGCTTATCTGAAACAGAAGCAATGAGTTTAATCGTTTCTGGATTTATTGAACCGATTGTTAAAGAATTACCCCTTGAATATGCTGTAGAACTTAATAGATTAATTGAACTTGAAATGGAAGGAAGTGTAGGTTAATGAAAAAAGCTGAAATTTTAAAATTAATAACTGATACGAAATATTTAGTAACGGAAGATACAGATTTAGTTTTAGATTTATCTGAAGCAACAAATCCTGTCAAATTAGAGGTACTTTTTGAGACTCCTGGTGTTTCTTGTCATTTAATTGGTCTTTATGTTTTAAATAAAGGTGAGAAATTAGATTTTCAAACTATTGCAAAACACACTGCCAGAAACACTTCATGTTTACAAGATGTAAGAGGTATTCTAAAAGATGAATCTGAATCAAAATACTTAGGATCAATTGTGATTGAGAAAGATGCTTTTCAAACTGAAAGCTTTTTAGATGATGCAGTTTTAGTTTTAGGTAATGGAACAAAAAATCAATCTGAGCCAATACTTGAAATTAAAAATAATGATGTCAAAGCAAGTCATGGATCTACAACAGGTAGAATTAATGAAGAAGAAGTTTTCTACTTAATGGCTAGAGGTTTATCAAAAAACGAAGCTGAAAATATTATTGTGGAAGGCTTTTTTGAAAAACTTTTAAACCAAATTGAAGATACAGAAGTAAGAGAAAAAATTTCTAATCAAATTCTTGAAAAACTTAATTCGTAATAAATTATTTGTTAATTTTTTCGCAAACTAGAACAATGTTTGTGCTGAGCAAATTTCTTAAAAAAGGAAGAAAATTAACTATTGGTCCAAGTAAATCTGCTCCAAATAAAATACTTTTTATTTTTAGACCGGATATTTTAGCTAATCTTTCAGCACTCTTAAATGTGTAGAGTTTTAAGTGAGTGTTATCCATAATCCCAATTTCAGTATAATCAAACTTTCCAAATAAAAGATTAAATCTTGTTTGCCAATTCGCAATATTAGGTAAAGAAATTATAATTCTTCCATTTTTGTTTAAATATCTTTTGATAAAAAATTTTAAAACTTCTTCTGGATTTCTTATGTGTTCTAAAACATCTCCAAAAATAATGTAATCAAATTTTTTTTTAAAACTTAAATCCTTTAATTCTTCTAAATCGTAAAGTTCCACTCCCTCATATTTATTAGCTGCAATTTTTAATGACTCCTCTAAGATATCAATCCCATAATATTTATTTGTTGTTTCCTGATTATTGGTTCCGAAATAACCTTCATTACACCCAACATCTAAGATATTTTTATTTTTACATTTGATAGTTCTAGAAATTACATTTTTAGTTGAAAAATATTTTGTAGCTAGTTTACTGTTATTAATATATTTATTCATCGAGTTATTATATCCAGAAATTTACGATTTTTTTTCGAAAGAGATATAAATTGCCATAAAACCTTTTTGGTAAAGTTCTGAAACTCTTTTTTCTCTCATAAAATCTTCAAAGAATTTTTCTCTTCTAAATATCCATTTTGCAATATATAAATTAAAAAGATCAAGCAAGTACCAAATACCTCCGACAATTTTTACATCTATAATTTTAAGATCTGTTCCTTTAATAAATTCTTTAAAATCATCTTCATGATAATGTCTATGATTAATAAAATAAAAAGCTGGGTCTGTGTATTTTGAGATAAAACTATTATATGGAGTTGAAAGATAAAACTTCCCTCCTGGTTTTAAAACTCTACTGACTTCTTTAAACATTAATTTTTCTGAAGAATCTGGAATATGTTCGATTACTTCCCAAGAGACAACGGTATCGATTGAATTATCTGATAATGGAATTTTGGTTGCACTTCCAATTTTAAATTCTACGTTTTTATCTTTTATATATTTTTTGGCAGTTTTAATATCTTCGTTTGAGATTTCAACACCAGTTACTTTCAGTGGTTTATTTTTAAGTGCTATTAAAATAAACCACCCATAACCACAGCCCAAATCTAAAATATTTTTCCCTTCAATCTCTTTTTTTGGTATTAAGTAATTGTAGAATTTGATATTTTCTTCGTTTAGATTGTTGAAAGGATTTGAATCTAGTATGTTTTTCATTTGTTTCTAATTCTAACAAAATTGAGTTAAAATAACGATGATGATAGACGTAAGTAATATAAAAAAAGATTTTCCAATTTTAGGCAGATTAATTTCTGGTAAGAGACTTGTGTATCTCGATAATGCTGCAACTAGCCAAAAACCAACTCAGGTTATTGAAGCTATGAGTAACTTTTACTTAACTAATAACGCCAATATACATAGAGGTTTATACCAATTAAGTGAAGAATCCTCAAATATGTATGAACAAGCTAGAGAAAATATTGCTAGATTTCTTGGAACTGCCAAAACAGAAGAAATAATTTTTACTAGCGGAACCACAGAAAGCGCAAATATGATTGCCTTTGGTTGGGGAGAAGAAAACTTAGTTTCTGGAAATGAAATCATGGTTTTACTTTCAGAACATCATTCAAATTTTGTGCCTTGGCAAGAGGTAGCTAAAAAGAAAAGACTTAAATTTATTGTTCAAAATTTAGAAAATGATTACACATTTAATTTTGAAGATTTTTATTCCAAGATTAATGAAAACACAAGTTTGATTGTTTTATCACATGCATCAAATGTTTTAGGAAACATTCTAGATATTAAAAATATTATTCATAACTGTAAAAAAATAAATCCTAACATTAAATTTTTTGTGGATGGAGCTCAATCCGCACCTCACATAAATATAAATCTTAAAAGTTTAGATTGCGATTTTTTTGTAACTTCTGGTCACAAAATGTTAGGACCAACTGGTGTTGGAATTTTATACATTAAACAAGAGGTTCAAAAAGATGTTAAACCAACTAAATTTGGCGGAGGAATGATTAAGGAAGTAACTTTAGACGATACTACTCTTAAAAATACATGTGAAAAATTTGAGGGAGGTACCCCAAATATTGCAGGGGTAATTGGAATGAGTGAAGCTGTTACTTATTTAAGAAATATTGGTATGGATAATATTTCTGATCACGAAAAACAATTAGTAAAATATTTTTTTGAAAAAGCAGAAAAATTTAACGGACTTGAAATATATGGACCTAAAAATGTAAGTGAAAAAACTGGTTTAGTAAGTTTTAATTTAATTGGAACACACCCTCACGATGTGGCAGCAGTTTTAGCCAGCGAAGGAGTTGCTGTTAGAAGTGGACATCACTGCGCAATGCCGTTACACAAGCATTTAAAAATTCCAGGAAGTGTTAGAGCAAGTTTTTATCTTTACAACGATAATACTGATATTGATGATTTATTTTTAGCTTTAGAAAAAGCTAGAAAAATTTTAATCTCTTAGATTTAAAAATTTCTTAGTTTTTAAAACAAAAATTTTCATTTACTCCAAATAAAAAACATTTATTTTTGATAGAATAATGTTATGGTTTCTGCCAAAAAACTATTTCAAGAATTCAATTTAAAAAATAAAATTTCCAATTTTGTTAAAAATCTTCCTTCCTTTTTTAAATATCTTTTTAGCAAAGAATTTATTTTTAGTCACGCATTCATGTCTATGATTATTTTCTTTTTAACTCTCACTTCAGTATTTTTTTATCTTTCTAAATATAGAGCTGTAGAAGCGTATGACGCTTGGTTTAATGAAATGTGGAGTGTTAGACAAAAAGTTGTAGTAGTTAATAGTGCTTCAGCTGATGCTACCAATTTCGTTGTGAAAGCTTCTCTTCCTGGAGGAAACTTAATTAGTACAGGTTTACTTAAAAATGATTGTACTGATTTTAGAGTAGTTGATAAAGATTTGAATTTATTAGACTACTGGGTTGATCCTGCAACTTGTACTTCCGCATCTGCAAATATATTTTTTAAAATTCCAACTTTGAATTCTAGGAGTGCCTCTACTTTTTACATTTACTACGGTAATTCGAGTGCGACCACTGTGACAGTTGCTCAAACATCTCTTTTTACTAGCACCATACCAAACTTAAAAGCTATGTATACATTTGATAATTTACTTGGTAACACTGTCATTGATGAAACTGCTCAAAATAATGGAACTTTAATCAACTCGGCTCTTACTTTTCCTAATGGTATAGCAATAGATAATAATAATACTTTTCCTGAAGGGTATACCGGAAAAGGATACTATTTTAATGGAACAAGTGTTTACCTACAAACCCCGCTTAGTTTTTCAACCAATTTAAGTAATGCATATACCCTAATCTCTTTTATCAAGCCTGAAGGAGTTAGAGCAAACGGATTTCCTTACAGCGGAGAAACTTATGGAAAGATGTTTCCATTTGAAAATATTTATAAAACCGGAACTTTATGTAATGCTGCCGAGTATCAAATGGGTGATGGTGTTGCAGCTTGTGTTTCTGATGGTCTTTTATACACACCAAATGCAACAACTCAAAAGAAAACGGGTGTGTATAATTACTTTTATGATTTTTTCTATACCGTTCTTACCAGACCATCGCTGTCAGTTACTTTTAATGGTACCACTCAATACTTATATCAAAATAATGGTATTAACTTCATACCTTACATGAATGACAAACGTGATATGGGATTTTTTGTTAAAGTTAAACCCTATGGCGATCCTGGAGAGGTTAGAACTATAATGTCCTTTGGAAATACCTCACCTACTGACACTTTGGCAGAAAAAAGTTTATCTTTAGATTATTCAGTTTGTGATGACGGAAGTATAAAACTTATTTTAGACTACAATAACTCTAGAATACCTGCTAATACTCTAGCCTCCCCTTGTTTAAGTAAATTTAAAACTTCAAATAAGGTATCAACTTCTGCCGGATACTTTAATTTTTATGCTAATACCAATACCTGGGTAAACGTAACAGTTACTCAATTTTCTGATTCAGGAAGGGCAATTTTTGTAAATGATGTCAAGGTTGCCTCGGATGCTCAGGAAAATGTATTTATAGAAAGAAACAATAAACCAATATATTTAGGTAAAGCTTCTAACTCTACAAAATTAAACTTTAAAGGAGAGGTAGATGACTTTGTCTTTTTTGGTCAAGATCAAAGCTGGTTTGCAACTTATTACTATTCGGCTAATAATAAATTAATTGATAACACTGAACAAGTTGTCACAAATAGTACAAAAAAACCTTATGTAATTTTTGGAAATAGTAGTAACAACTTTTATCAATCTGGTTTTACTAATCAGGCTGCTTATAGGTATAGTACAACTTTAGCTATTTCAAGTTTTAATTACAATTACAATACAGGAGATGCTCTTGATTTTTATCAACAGTACGGAGGTAACGGGGATGGAACACTTAATGCTAAACCATCTTTTATTTCTAATACCTTTGATTTGTTTGATGGAAGTTGGTATTTATACAAAACTGACTTTGATGACGTAAGAAATTCTCTTACTGCTTCCTATGTAAAAGGTGCAACTACTCTTGCTTATTCTAATACATACAATCTAACAAACAGTTCGGGAAATTTGATTGTAGGTGCTTATATAAATCAAAATCCTGATACAGCAACATATCCTTCTGAATATTATGTTGGAGGTATGGATGATATTTTTATATATAACTCTACTTTAAGTAGTACCCAATTTAATTTACATTCTGCACCATACAATGCTTACGGATCTGTAAATAAATCTTTATGGCAAAATTTAAATAGTAATCTTGTTTCAAATGGTTCTAGATTAATTTATTTTTCACAATTTGCTCCAGAACTTCAGAAAAGAAGTGTTCGGTGGTATGACGAAAATTATAATTTTAGAGCCAAAATTACTGTCAGCAGTATTCCAGCTCTTACTATACCTGATTTTCAAATTCAATTTACATTGAATACTTCAACTCCAATTAATTCTCAGAAAATGAATTCTGATTGTTCAGGAATTATTGTTGTGGACGAATTTAATAGAAAGCTTCCTTTTTGGGTTGAGGGTTGTAATAAAGCGGCTTCAAAATTTTCTGTCAAAATGAATCCAAATACTGGTTACAACTACGATATAAAGGGAGGTTCTGTACAGAATATTTTTGTCTATTATGGTAATCCAAGATCAACTGAAAGCACATATCCAGTAAGTCAGGTTTTTGATACAACAGTTCCAGGTCTTCATATTGCTTACACTTTTGACGACGATAGTGCTACAACCGCTTTTGATAAATCTGGAAATGGAATTAATTTAACTTGGGTGTCCAGAACTAATTCATCTGCAGGTGCGTTTGCAAGCGCTCCGTATTTTAATGGTTCGACTAACAATGGATCAGGTCCTCTCACTAGAGCTACTATTGCTGGTTGGAGTGGTTTGTCAATTCTTTCTTGGAACAATTTAAGCGCTAAAGTCGGATCAGTAAGTAGATTTATCTTCAACCAGTCACAAACAGCAAACAACGGGTTTGGATATGGAAGCATTTATGTTGCTCCAAATTATTACCATAGTTTGGGACTTTATATCACCAATAATGTGTTTACTAGCGGCACAAGCGACTGGGCAGATACTAATTTCCACCATACGGCTTACACATGGAAATTTGGGTCTGGGAACTCTATGTATATTTATTATGATGGAGCTATTTCAGGTTCACAATCAAATGATGCTTTAGGGTATTTTAGTTTCCCTCTAACATTGGATAATTTTACAGTTGGTAGCTATAATAAAACTTCAGGTTTTTGGACTGGGGCTGTAGATGAACTAAGAATTTTTAATAGAGAGCTTTCTGCACCAGAAGTTGCGGCATATACCAAAAATACAACTATTGGTTCTTCTATCTTTGACTTATCTATAAATACCTGTAATCAAGTAAATAACTATTGTACAAAGTCTTTCGTTACACCGTCTTTTGCAGGAGCGGATTTACTTGGTAAATATAACTCCAATGTAACTTTCACAACTTTCGCTGAAGAAAAATTTGTGACCCCAATTTTGTATTTTAAATTTAACGAAGGAAGTGGTGTCTACTTAAAAGATTCTTCAGATAATTATTCAAATTCTTTCTTAGGTCAAATTAGAACTTTAACTCACCCTTCTGGAGAAGACCCGGTTTTTGCAAACGCTGAAAAATGCATTGAAGGGCAATGTTTGTATTTTGATGGTGTAAATGACATTGTTGAAGCTCTAACTTCTCCAAACGCAAATGCTGCGGCTCTTGGAGCCACTGCAAATACTGACACCAGAATTTATGGTTCAGATTATTCTTATTCGTTTTGGATTAAACCTTTAACAAATAACAATCAAAACCAAAATATAGTTGCGTTTGAAAACCAAGGAACAACTAGAAGAACTGGGTACACTTTATACTTAAACTCTAATTTGCAGCTAGTTTCTTACGGAAGTAGCGCAACAACTTATATTAGCTCTTCTGCTCAAGCACTCCCTGTTAATAAATGGAGTCATGTGGTCTTTAATTACAGTAGTTCTTCTAAAGCAAATAGTTTTTATATTAATGGCGCTCTTTCAAATATAACTACAAACACAGTTGATAATGCTTTTAATACCACTAAAGTATATTTTGGGGGAAGTAAGTATGGTCTAAACCCAACTATTACTTTTTTTCATGGATATTTAGATGAAGTTAAGATGTATAACAAAGTATTATCCTCTGATGATATTTTAGAAAATTACCGAAAAGGATTAAATTTTCTAAATTATAATTTAACTGCTGATGCTGCAAATATTAATAACTTTAATTTAATGGCCTATTATAGATTTGACGAAGAAGGAAGAAATTTAGGATTTGATCAAACAGAATTAATGGGAGAGGGAGGTTATAGCAACTTAACTCAAGCAAATGCAGTTGGTTTAGTTGGCAATTCCTTTAGTGTGCCTGGAGGTACCACTTATTTTTCATTACCTTACAGCAATTTAACTAATTTAATTTATAACGGTGCTTACTCAGTTTGGGTAAAGATAAACTCTACAACTGCCAGTGATGCAGTTATTCTTTCTAAATCTGGAACTGGAAGTATGAGTGTTAAATTTAAATATTCAACTCAAAAATATGAAGGAAACATTTGCGGTACAACTTTAACTTCTGGAAGTACCTTTCCAACCGGAAGTTGGGATAATTTAGTTGTTACTTCAAATTCAAATAAAGCTAAGCTATTTGTTAATTCAAAACTTGAAGATGAAGAATACTGCTTTAATAATTACATTGGAGATAGTGGGAATGTTAACTCAATTAGGGTTGGTGGAGACGGTACTAATACATCTGTTAATGGCTTAGTTGATGAATTTAAAATTTATGAAAATTATTTAAGTAACAAGCAAGTAAAACTTCTTTTTGATTTAGCACCTTCTTATAGTCAGATTGGAAACAATCCGGTTGCTTTTTACAAACTAGATGAATTAGATGGAACAACAACTGCCACAGACTATTCTGGAAATTCAAATACTTTAGGAGTGTTTCAATCTGCAACAAATTTGAATTCTTGGGATACTTTTGGAAAAATTGGAGGTTCTTACGATTTTACAACTAATGCGGCCTCTACTCGAAACATGTTAACAAAAGCTACTTCCACCATGACTTCCGGTTTAACTCAGCCTTACTCTTTAGGTACTTGGGTTGCTTTCAAAAGTAATACTGGTTATGGTAATTATACGGTTGGTTATGATTCGACATTAATTTCGGTTGGAAATGGTGCTGTTGGTGATAACTACGCTAATTTTACATTTGTTCCTAATAGTGCAGGTTATTTAAATACCAAGCTATACAGTCAAAACTCTGAGCCTGTAAAACAGCAATTTAGTTCTCCTTATTTCACATTAACTTCTCCAAATACTAAAGTTGTTTGGAATTATGTGACAGCAACTTTTGATGGAAGATATAGAAAAACATACATGAATGGAAATTTAGTGGCAGTTGATACTAATGCTTACGCAACATTGAACTCCATAAGTGGAAGTATGATTTCTTTAGGAATGCTAGGTAATCAGGCAAACGTATCTTGGCAATTACTTGGAAATTTAGATGAAGCTAAAATTTATAATTACGCTAGGAGTCAGGAACAAGTGCAAAACGATATGAGGAATATGTCGACAAATGCATTTAATGGAATTACTTACAGTGCTATGAGAAGTAATCAAATTACTTCAATAGTTCGAAGTTCTAGTGAGCCGAATGTTTACCCGATTGTTGATGCAAAATTTGATTCAGTATTTACTACTGGAGATATAGTTTTTAGAAATTCTGATAATACGCTTTCTTTAGCAAGCAGCGGGGTTTCTTATAACCCTTCTGGAGTTCGTGGTGGAGCAGCTTCTTTAGGAACAGGAGACTCTCTAAGTTTTGGAAATGCGTCCCAACTTAATTTTAATGATGGAGACTTTGCTATTTCATTTTTTATCAAACAAGAATCTGCATCAAATACTGATTTTACAATTGCTTCTGCAACCAATATGGTGATTAGAAAAGTTAATAATGCGATTAATTTTTCTACTCCGAATATTACAATTACTTCAACCTCAACAATCGGAAGTTCTAAATTTACTCATGTTGTAATTCAAAAAACTAATACTGAAAAAGTTTATAGTTTGTATATTGATAAAAATCTTGAAGCTTCAAAATATTTTAATGATATTATAAATTACTCCAATCTTTCTTTTGTTGGTAATTCTAGTGTAAGTTACCTCCTCGACGAGCTTAAAATTTTTGACAGTGAAATTTCTCAAAATGAAATTTCTAATTTATTTATTGGTGGGTTTGCATTAAAAATTGGAAAGCAAGATATTAGTTCATTACCAAGTTACGAATTTAAATTTGAATCTACTAACGCTTACGAATATTCCAGCGGTCTATCTTCTGCAACAGCCACGATAAGTCTTAACAAGAGGGCTGGTTACACAGGACAAGGGCCTATTGGTGGTGGGCTTGGTTATTCATTTGGTAATTTGCTTAACCTTTCTTCATCTGGTGCGGTCAGTTTTTGGTTTAACACTTCAGATACAACAAACAACTCATTATTAAGAATCAAAGGTCCAACTTCTGGTAATGGTTTAAACATAAAGATAAATAATTCTTGTACAAATAGTATTTCTGTAACCGGTACTTCCTCAACTTGCTTTCAAAGTAACTACACAAACGGATCTTTGGTTGTTAATGATTCAACTTGGAAACATGTAAATTTGAATTTTAATAATGGATCCTACGAAATGTATCTAGATGGTGTAAAAATTGGTACTGGAACTTATACACCAACATCATACGCAGATCTTGTAATGTTTGAGTTTGATGGAACTGCAGATGATTTTAGAATTTATGACTATCAAAGATCTGCTTCTCAAGTAGCAGCTGAATATTCTGCCAATAAATCTTACGTATATTTAAAAATGGATGAGTGTTCCGGAAATAAACTTTACAACTCTAGTTTAAATTTATACAAACCACTTGAGGGAATTCAAAACGGAACCAGGTTTGACTCTGGTCCTTTTACTAACACTGGATTTAATTTAACTAGAGCATCTGGTAATCTTATTTTTGGAAATTGTACAACTTCTGGTAATACAAACTTCTACTTAGGAGGTGTTGGAAAATATAATTCTAGTTTTTATTTTGACGGAAGTGTTTGGGCTGAAGGAAATGATTACCATTCGTATTCAATTAATCAAGGAACTCAAGCTTCTGTTTCTTTCTGGATTAATATTGATACAAATCCAACTCAAACAGCAACAATTTTTGGTCCAGCATTAGATTCAAGTAGGGGGCATAAAATAGAATACAACAATAGAAATATTCTCATTAAGAGAAATGATAATGCTGTAAGTATGAGTACAATTTTGACTTCTGTTTCAACTCTAGCAAATAGAACGTGGACTCATGTAGCACTAACATCTGATGGAAGTACTTATAAATTGTATTTCAATGGGTTACTTGATAGTTCTGCCCCAAGCTATACTCCTGTTGTGAATACCTGTACAGGATATCCTGCAGTGTCTTGTGCTACTCCACCTGCAGTTATTGGTAAATCTTTTACAGGGCTGCTTGATGAATTTAAGATTTACAATTTCCCAATGTCACAGAGTCAAATTAAAATTGATATGAATCAAAATGCTGGAATGAGGATTGAGTGATGGAGGTATTATAATTAATTTATGAAAGAGAAAATTCTTACTTTCTTACCCGTATTTTATGTTTATATAGTTTCTTTACTAATAACATTGAATCTAACTTTTTATTATAGTTTGCAGACTAGAATTTCAATAATCTATTTCTTAGGTTTTTTCTCACTTATTTTTGGTGTTTTGAAATTAATTAGATTTAGAGGTTTTGTTGAGAGTTTGCTTGAATATGACGTTATTTCTAAGAAGATAAAAATTTACGCTTACCTTTATCCTTTTTTTGAAATTATTTTTGGAGTTTTGTTTATTTTGCAAAGAGAGTACTTATTCCTAGAATATATCTGTTTAGGGTTTTTCTTGGCAAACTTAGTTAGTGTCACTTTAGCTTTAGAGAAAAGAAAGCAGTTTTACTGTGCCTGTATGGAAGGATTGTTTCAGTTGCCTTTAAGCTACATTTCATTAATTGAAAATTTAACCATGATATTAGGTTTAGTGGTACTGATTTATACTAGGTAAAAGTTGATTTCTAGACAAATATAGATTATTATCTATATCTAAAAAGCATTATGGATATATACAGAGAAGAATTTATGGAAATATATAAAACCCCGATGAATAAGGGTAAATTAGAGCACCCAAGTGTGGTCGAGCACGGCGTGAACGAGTCTTGCGGTGATGAGATGGATTTGTATCTAAAAATAGAAAATGGCAAGGTTATAGACGCTTCATTTGAAGCTTCTGCGTGCTCTGTAGGAATTGTATCTTCTGCGTTACTAACAGAAGAATTTAAAGGTAAGACACTTGATGAAATTGAAAATTTTAGCAAAGAGGATCTTTTAAAATTAATTGGCGTAAATTTAACAACCTCTAGAATAAAATGTGCTACACTTCCGCTAGAAACTTTTAAGAAAGGAATTAATGTTTATGAATCAAGAAAATAAAGAAATTGTAATAACAAGAGAAATGAATTTAGGAGAAGTGGTATTTAAATACCCGGAAGCTGCCGAAGTTCTAACAGATTATGGTTTATCTTGTGTAGGTTGTTTTGCTTCTAGTTTTGATACAATAGAACAAGGAGCAAAGATTCATCAGTTATCTGACGAAGAGTTAGACGAGATGCTTGAAAGAATCAATGAAGTTATCCAACATGGAGAATAAAGAAGTAAAACCAAAAAAAATTCATAAGATTTATGTTGATAGAAAAGCTTGTATTGGAGTTGCTACTTGTGTAGTGATTGCTCCAGACGCCTTCGACTTAGATGACGAGGGAATTGCTATTGTAAAAGAGGGTGCTGAAAAATTAGATGATAATAAACTACTTATGGCTGCCCAGTCTTGTCCTGTTTTAGCCATCCATTTATTTGACGAGGATGGAAACAAGATTTTCCCTAAATAAAGATTAAGATGCCCCTAAAAAAAAGAATTGAGCAACTAGAAAATTACAATTATTATTTATATATTTTAATTTCTTTACTATTAGGAATAGTGTTTTTCATTTCTACATATTATGCCAGTTCTAAAGTTACTGAAGTTTTCTTTGAAAACGAAGCAGATAAAGCTTTTAAAGTAGTGAATGTTTCTTCAATTGGTTTTGATATTGAAGTGAAAACTGGTGAGGAAGTAAAAGTTAGTTACTACTTTGGTAAAAGTACAGATAGCTTAATTAAATTCTTTGAATCTAAGGACTTTATCAAAAATGAAGTCCAGCAGTTTAGAAGTTCTGTTCCAGATACTAATAATTTTGTGCAAATAGAAATCGAGAAAAGAAACGGTCAAAAAATTAAATCTAGAATTCAAGACGTGAACAATATGTTAAAATAACACGTAACTTGGGTGTTTAGCTCAGTTGGTAGAGCGTTCGTCTTATACACGAATGGTCCATGGTTCGAGTCCATGAACACCCACCATTTAATATAAAATGAAAAAGGCGACGGGCAAAAAATTTGCCCGTCGCCTTTTCTCTCCCTTGAAACTAATAAATAATGCAGTTAAGCCCAATCTTTACCTGCTGGTATCCCAATCTCAATAGCCGGTCCACTTCTTCCTTTTTTATTATTTCTTTCCCGTTTTGACTTGAAAGAAAAAAGTAAATGCACATGGTTTTCTGTGGGTCACGCAGATGCTTCTCGAACTTCCGTTTTGACTCCACGAGTAAGGTTGAGTGCCAGAGATTCTCTGGAATGTTCAACGCTTCTTGACGCATATCTCACCTCCTAGAATAAAGAACATTGAAATTTTAATATATTTTTAGTTAATTTGAAGTATTTAAAAGATTAAAGAATAGCTAAGTCTTCTTTGTCTGAGATTTTTGGGGCTTCTGTATAGTTTAAATATTTCTCAGTTGTTGAAAGTCTTTTATGACCAGATATTTTTGAAAGTGTGAGTAGGTTCATTCCGTTTTGGATATGAAAAGCAACAAAAGTATGTCTTAAATCGTTAACCTTAGCATTTTCAACTCCCGCTTCTTTAAAATATTTATCGATTGTAGATCTAATGTTTCTTATTAAAATTGTGTTTCCAGATTTAGTGATAAAAAGGTAATCTGATTTAATTTTTGGTCTTTCTTGAAGATAATTATTGATTGCTTCTACAGCTGCTTTATTTAAAGGAACTTCTCTTGCAGGAATCGAGTTTCTAAAAGGAATTGAAAGCTTAGTGCTGCTTCCTTCTAAGCTTAATTCGCTGGTTTTAATCTCAGCTAATTCACTAATTCTAATACCTGTTTGAATAAGTATCTCTACCATAGCAAAAGTTCTGACATCTTTTCTAGCAGCATCCCTTAAAGATCTATATTCTAGTTTAGATAGAATTCTTGGGGCTTTTAGTTCTATTTTTTGATGTTTTAGTCCCTCAGAAGGATTAGACTTTAGGTAACCCTCTAAGTTTAAAAATTTAAAAAATGTCTTAATTGAATTTATTTTTCTAGAAATAGTTTTAACGGTGTAGTTACTATTTGTTAGAGATTTTATAAAATCTTCAACTAACACAGCCTCAACTTGCATTAAGTTATAGATATCTGAAGACTCAAAGAAATCTACCATTTGCTCTATATCTATTGAATATGCTAAAGAAGTATTTTTTGGTCTACCTATTTTACTTAAATGAGAAACAAATTTCTCTTGTGCTTTTCTAATTTCCATAATTTTCATTAATATACTATAAGTTATTGATTTTAAACTAAATTAATTTTAAATCAAGACCTAAAACATATTGTAATTTTTTAAATATAATTTTATATTTTATGTGATATGAACCTGCCGGTCCTGCTCAAACGAATAGTTTTCTATTCCCTGCTAATTTACGCTTTCTACAGCCTAAGTGTTACAACCAGGGATATTTATAGTCTTTCTAGTAAAGAATCTGAGAAAGTAAACAAAATTACCAGCCTAGAGGATCAAAAAGAAAAGAAGAATCTTGAGTTAAATTATCTTAATTCTGATGAATTTGTTGAAAAAGAAGCAAGAACAAAACTTAATATGAAAAAAGAAAATGAGCAAGTTTACGTAGTACCGGTCGAATCTTCATCTCAAAATTCTGCTTCTGATAATGTTTTAGGGGCTCAAAAAAGTAGGTCTAACCTCCAAAAATGGATGGAAGTTTTGTTCTAATCTGGTATAATGAACTGACACAGCGGGGTGGAGGAGTGGTACCTCGTCAGGCTCATAATCTGAAGACCCTGGTTCGAATCCAGGCCCCGCAACCAAATAATTCCCTTATTTTCCATACAAATTTGCCAATTTTGAAATAATTTTGTTAAAATACATTGACTTGCCGATATAGCTCAGGTGGTTAGAGCGGACGTTTCATAAGCGTCAGGTCAGTGGTTCAACTCCACTTATCGGCACCATTGAATTACTGTTATAATTATTCCAATGAAAAAAAGAATTTTAACTGGTGATAATACGACCGGAAAACTTCATTTAGGGCATTACGTCGGTTCTATTCAAAATAGAATTAAGCATCAAAAAGAATACGAAACATTTATTATACTGGCTGATATGCATGCCTTAGCCTATCCAAAATATCTAACCAAACAAACAAATTTAGGTGAATTTAGTTTAGAGGTTTTAAAAGATAATCTTTCCTGCGGATTAAATCCAGACGAAGTAATCTTTTTTAACGAGTCTGGAGTACCCGAGATTTATGAATTATTCACTATTCTTTCAATGTTTGTTTCTTACCCTAGAATCATGAGAGTCCCTACAATTAAAGACGAAATTAGAGAAAAAGATTTAGGAGACAATTACTCTATGGGTTATCTTAATTTCCCTACATTAATGGCCGCTGATATTCTCTCAGTTGGTGCAGATCTAGTACCTGTAGGAGAAGATCAAAAACCTATGATTGAACTAACTAGAGATATCCTAGATAAAATGAAAGCAAACTTTGGTATTGAGTTAAAAGTTCCTGAAGTTGAAATTGGTGAAACACCAAGACTTGTTGGAACTGATGGCAAAGTTAAAATGACTAAAAGCCTAAATAATACAATTAACTTAAGCGATACTTCAGACGAAGTTAAGAAGAAGGTAATGAGTATGTATACAGACCCTTCAAGATTAAGAGCTACAGATCCCGGAAAGGTTGAAGGAAATCCTGTTTTTATTTATCATGATGTTTTTAATGAGAATAAAAATGAAGTTTTAGATTTAAAAGAAAGATATACTCTAGGAAAAGTTGGCGATATTGAAGTTAAAGAGAAGTTATTCATTGCGATTGAGAAGGTATTAGAGCCAATTAGGGAAAAAAGAATTATGTTTGAAAATGAAGAACTATTGAAAGAGATTTTGATTGCAGGTAACGCTAAAGTAAGAAAAGAAGCCTCAATTATTTTGAAAGAAGTAAAAGAAAAATTAAATTTAATTCAATAAAAAATAAATTAAGGTAAAATATAAACTTATGAACAAGAAAGAAATAAATTTCGAAAAAAGAAAAAAAGACATGGATTTATTTTCAAATAAATCTTCAAAAAAGAACGCACAAGGATTCAATTTATTTTTTTGGATAATAGTTGTTTTCTTAGTTGTCTTAGTTTTTTCATCTGAATTTGGTTCAGTATCTGGGGACAGCAAACCTTTAAATGAATTTATTAAAAATTTAAAAGAAGATAAAGTATCTGATGTAACAGTTTCTGGAGATGATATTTCGGTTAAATTAACTGACAACACTTCTTACATAGTTAAAAAAGAAACAAATAGTACTATTGATGAAATATTGAGTAACAATCAAATTCCTGTTGATAAAATTAAAGGTAAATTGCTAATTGAAAAAAAGGTTGGTTTTGAGCAAATCCTATCCCCTTTACTAACAATCATTCTTCCAATAGTAATTATCTACTTTATCTTTAGGCAGATGAAAGGTGGCTCCTCTGGAGATGTATTCAGCTTTGGTAAATCTAGAGCTAAATTGTTTTTTAAGGGTTCACAGAAAATTACTTTTGATGATGTAGCAGGAAATAACGAAGCTAAGGTTAACTTAAAAGAGATTGTAGATTTCTTAAAATTACCTGAAAAATATAGAAAATTAGGAGCAAGAATTCCAAAAGGAGTTTTACTTGTTGGTCCTTCTGGTGTTGGTAAAACTTTACTTGCAAAAGCTATTGCGGGTGAAGCAGGGGTGCCATTCTTCTCAGTGGCTGGTTCTGAGTTTATGGAGATGTTAGTTGGTGTTGGTTCTTCTAGAGCAAGAGATTTATTTAAAATGGCCAGAGAGCAGCAACCAAGTTTAATCTTTATTGATGAAATAGATGCAATTGGAAGACAAAGAGGTATGGGTATTGGTGGAGGTCATGATGAAAGAGAGCAAACACTTAACCAGATTTTGATTGAAATGGATGGTTTTGATGAAAGAACTGAGGTGATAGTTCTTGCTGCAACTAATAGACCTGACATGCTTGATCCAGCTTTAGTTAGACCAGGTAGATTTGATAGAAAAATTTCAATTCCACTTCCGGATCTTGAGGATAGAAAAGGTATTATTCAAATTCATATGAAACAAAAACCTTTCGAGGGAAATGTAAATATTGATGATATTGCGAAAAAAACTGTTGGATTTAGCGGCGCTGATATTGAAAACATGTTAAATGAGTCCGCAATTTTAGCAGCTAGGAGAGACGCTAAACTTATTTCGGAAAAAGATCTTGATAACGCTTCTCTAAAAGTAACTATGGGAGAAGAAAGAAGAACCTTACAAACAGATGAAGAGAAAAAGATTACTGCATATCATGAGGCGGGGCATGCTTTAGTTGCTGCAAAATGTAAAGATATGGATCCTGTATATAGAATATCTATTATTCCAAGAGGGGGTTCTTTAGGTCATACTTCGTTACCACCTGAGAAAGATAGATACAACGAAACCAAATCAAGACTTCTTGGGTTAATCTCAACTATGCTTGGTGGAAGAGCTGCTGAAGAATTAATATTCAATGAACAAACAATTGGCGCTTCTTCAGATATTGAAAGAGCAACATCTTTAGCTAGAAAAATGGTTACTGAGTTTGGTATGAGTTCTTTGGGTCCTATTTCATTTGATGCAAGTCATGGAAGTAACTTTTTAGCTAGAGAGCTAGGTGAAGGTCCTCATTACTCTGAAGAAACAGCTGCTAAGATTGATAATGAGATTAAAAAAATTATTGATGATGCTCATAACAATGCAATTAAGATCTTGAAAGAGAATAAAGTTATTTTAGATAAAGTTTCTGAAAGACTTCTTGAAGTTGAAACTATTGATAGCACTGAATTTTACGAAATTTTAAAATCAGAAGCCTAACTCCATGAAAAAATTAGTTATCATTGATACTTTTAATTTTTTACACAGAGCATATTACGCAATTCCAAAATCATTTAGAGCTCCTGATAATACACCAACCAATGCTGTTTACGGTGTTTGTTCAATGATAATCTCAATTATTAATGAACTTAAACCTGATTATATGATTGCTGCATTAGACTCCCAGAAACCTACTTTTAGAAGTGAGGAATTCTCAAACTACAAAGCTCAAAGAAAAGAGATGGATGAAGAACTTAGAGTTCAAATTCCCATTGTCTTTGATGCAATAGAGAAATTAGGGGTTATGAAATTAAATTGTGAGGGCTACGAGGCAGATGACGTGATTGGTACTTTGGTTGAAAGATATAAAGATAGTTTTGAAATTTATATTTTATCTAACGATAAAGATATGTGGCAATTGATTACTAAAACAGTCAGAGTTTTACTCCCAAATACTAAAGGCTTTTTTGAGGAAGTTAATGCAGAAAATGTAAAAGAGAGGTTAGAGTTTTCAAGAGAGCACTTAGTTGATTATAAAGCACTTAGAGGAGATACTTCCGACAACATTCCAGGAGTATATGGAGTTGGTGAAGTAACTGCTAAAAAATTAATTTCTCAATATGAAACTATTGAAAACATTTATGCCCATATTGAGGAGATTAAACCGGAAAGTTTAAAAAAGAAATTAATTGAGAATATAGAAACTGCTTATTTGAGCAAAAAATTAGCAACCATAATTTTAGATTGTCCTATTGTTCTTGATATTGAAGGAGCTAAAATGAGACCTGGGGTTTCTGATGAATTGGTAAATTTGTTTGAGAAACTGAATTTTAAATCTTTACTTAAGAGATTAAATGTTAAACCAAAAGACGAAAAAGTATCTGATTTACAGGTAAACTTATTTTAGAAACACAAATATGAGTCCAGAAGAAATTAAAAATATCGCCATTGAAATTGCTGAGAGGTTAGAAAAAAATAATAACTCTCCAGAAACAGAACTTACTCATACAGATGAAAGAGAACTTTTAATTGCTGTTTGTTTGTCTGCACAAACTACAGATAAGAAGGTAAATGAGGTAACTCCAGAATTATTTAGGAGATATGGTTCTTGGGAAAAGATGGCAGCTGCTGACGTAGATGATGTAATTAAAATTATTAGACCTGTAAATTTTCATAAAGGAAAAGCAGATAGGTTGATTAAAGCAGCTAAATTTATTTTAGAAACATTTAATGGTAAGGTACCAGATACTATTGAAGATTTAATTAAAATTCCTGGGGTTGCTAGAAAATCTGCAAATGTAATTTTAAACGAAGTTTTCGATAAAGCAGAAGGGGTTGTTGTTGATACTCATGTTATCAGACTTTCTAATAGGCTCGGATTAACTGTTTTAAAAGACCCCAAAAAAATTGAAAAAGAGTTGATGGATATTCTGCCAAAAAAATACTGGAGAAATTTTTCAGCAAATCTAGTTCTTCATGGAAGATATATCTGTAAAGCTAAAAAACCTGCATGTGATAAATGTTTTTTAAGTGATATTTGTCCTTCAGCTTTTAAAGCATAAAGGTTACTTATATTTTCAACTCTTAGTTTTGTGGGTAGATTTTGTTCATCTCAGCTAAGATGGTTGTATTTAAATCTTGAGAGTTATCAAATGGTTTTCCATTTATAAATAAAGATGGTGTACCTCTAAGATTTAATTTCTCTGCAGTTGATTTATCGTTTTCTACAATCTTCTTAACTTCTTCAGAATCTAATTGGGCAATGTATTCATCCTTATTTATTCCAAATTTTTCAGCCATGGAAATAAATGTTTCTCTGTCTTTTTTATTTATGTTGTAAAGTTCATTATGAAAAGATTCAAATTTATTAAATTTAATCGCTGCTGTTGCAGCAATAGCAGCCTCTTTAGAGGTTTCATGTCCTGAAATGTCTAAAGGAAGATGTCTAACAATTAGTCTAATTTTTCCAGGGTTATTTTGAATAGTTGCTTTGATAATTGGGTTAACAGCAACACAAGCAGGGCAGTTATAGTCTGAAAATTCAACAATAGTTACTCTGGCAGTTTTTTCACCAATGATTGGGTTTAAATTAGTGTAAAGTTCCTCATCTGAAACTTTTTCTAATGTTGGCTTTACGTTTGGTGTTCCTTGGCCTGCAAAAATAATAGCTAAAAATAAAACGGCAGTTAAAATACCTATATAAAAAATTGGTGAATTTCTTTTAAAATATTCTTTCATTTTTTGATTATAACAGAAAACTATTTTACTTTATTTTTTGAATCAATTTTTTTAATTAACACATCGATAAGATTATTTGCAGCAATTTCAGCCATTTCTACCCGAGCTTCGATGGTTCCAGATGCTATATGTGGGGTTAATACAACATTTTTTAATTTATAAAATTCAGGATTCATTTCATTTTCATTTTCAAAAACATCTAATCCTGCTCCGGCAATTGTTTTATTTTTAAGTGCAGAAATTAAGGCTTTTTCATCAACAACCGCACCTCTTGAAGTATTTATTAAAAATGAAGTAGGTTTCATCATATTAAATTCATTGGTTGAGATTAAGTGTTTAGTACTTTCTGTTAATAAGCAGTTGATTGATATAAAGTCAGAGTTATTTAAAACTTTTTCTAAATCACAAAAAATTCCTTCAAACTCTGAATCAAGACTGCACTTTACAGGATCAGAATAAATTACTTTCATCCCAAAACCTTTATTTGCAATTTTTGCTAAGTGTTGTCCAATTCTTCCCATGCCGATAATTCCTAAAGTTTTACCTTTTAGAGAAGGCCCTAAAAAAATAAGTGGGTCCCAAAACTTATATTTTCCTTGTCTAATAAAATAATCTGCCATGACAATGTTTCTGGCGACAGCAAGCATAAGTCCTGCTGTATGTTCGGCTACAGATTCTGTAAGATGTCCCGGAGTATTCGTGGTCACTATACCTTTTGATTCAGCATATTTATAATCTATGTTGTCGAAACCAACTGAATAGCAGGAAATAATTTTTAAATTATTTCCTGCGTCTATAATTTCTTTATCTATTTGATCTGGAATGACTGCGATAATTCCATCTACATCTTTAACAGCCTGAAGTAACTCAACCTTTGATAAAGGATTTCCTTGTCTGTAGTCTATTTCAATTTCGTTCTTTTTTAAAATTTGAATTGCTATATCTGGTATTTTTCTGGTTATTAAAACTTTCATTCTGTAAATTCCCTGAACTTTGATGTTTTTATTTTTTCCTCAATTTCATTTTTAGTAAGAATTCCGTTAACCGCACCAACTTCTCTTAAACAGTAAGCTGAATTTAAAGTTCCCCACTTTAAAGCTTCTTCCATAGATTTATTATAGAATATTCCAGCTAAAAATCCTGCTGAATGAGAATCTCCTGCACCTGTTTTATCTTTAATCTCTATCTTCTCATCTAAAATTCCCAAGTTAAATATTTTTCCTTCAGAAAATACACTGGAGCCTTTTTTTCCTAAGGTAATTACACTCATTTTGACGCCTCTATTTTTAAGTTCCTCGTGTTGCTCTAAAACTTTTGTTTTACCAGTAATGATTCTTGCTTCCTCGTCGTTTACAAATAAAATGTCGCATACTGAAAAAAACTTGTTTAATTTCGCAGACCCCAATTTCATTTGAGATGAGCCTGGGTTAAAACTGACAATAATATCTCTATTTTCATTAATGTAATCAATTAAACTATCCATGTAGTTTTCAAAGTTACCAGCTTGAGAAGAGTAGTGAATCATTTTAGGTTTATAACCCCAATTCTTTAATTCGTAATTATATTTTTCATGGTATGTAAGAATTGTTCTTTCGTCTTGAAAGAAAATTATTTGATGAACATTAGTAATTTTATTTTCATTTAATCTGACAAATTTTGTATCCACACCTCTTTTATTTAGTTCTGAGATGATTTGATTTCCGAATGCATCAAACCCTACTTCTGAATCTAAACTAACTTTTAAACCTAGTTTAGAAAGTCCTACACCTGTATTTATTGAGTTACCTGCAATAGAAGTTGAGTAAAATGAAACTGGAATTTTGGTTCCAAATGGTAAGCTGATTTTACAGTTAACTTCATCTTTGCTGCATGTTACTTCTGCTTCGTCAATTTTTAAAAATTCATCAATTGTTGAGTCTCCAATCATTAAGATATCCATTTTATTTATTCCTCTTAAAAAATTGTATAATTTTTTCTTTAATTTTGCTCTCTGAGATTCCATATTTTTCATATAATTCTTCACAAGTTCCACTTTCTCCAAATGAATCATTAATCGCAATTATTTTAAAAGGAATAAAAACATGTTCTGATATCTTTTCTAAAATAGCTGAGCCTAGCCCGCCAGCAATCTGATGGTCTTCAACTGAAACACCAATTTTTGTTTTATGCAGACTTTGGGAAATAATACTAGTATCTAAAGGTTTAATTGAGGAGACATTAATAACCTCAACCGAAATTCCTAATTCTTTTTCTATTTTTTCAACCGCTTTTAACAGTTCAAAAAAGACAGGTCCGTGGGATAAAACAGTTAAATCTTTACCTTCTTTAATTATTTGAGGTTTTTTTAAATCGAAGGAATGGTCTTTTGTAAATAGTTGCGGAGTAGCATCCCTATAAGACCTGATATAAACTGGACCTTTTTTTAAAACCGCATACTTAACTGCTTCTTTAGCTTGAGTGTAATCTAAAGGTGTTAAAACTTCTAGATTAGGTAAAACTCTGGTAATAGCAATGTCCTCAAGGGCTTGGTGAGTTGCTCCGTCTTTTCCGGTTCTAAGACCTGTATGTCCTCCAATTATTTTGACATTAGCTTTTGAGTAACAGATGGAAACTCTAATTTGATCCCAATTTCTTCCTGGAGAAAAAACTGAATAAGATGTCATAAAAGGAATATTTCCTGATAGCGCAAGACCTGCTGAAATACCTGCTAAATTTTGCTCCGCCACACCAACATCAAAAAATCTATTAGGGTATTTTTCTGCAAATTTATCTACTTTAGTTGATTCTTTAAGGTTAGCTGTGAGAACAACGAGGTTAGGAAAATTTTCGGCTTGGTGTAGGATTTCTTCTCCGATGCCCTCTCTTATTCCTTTCAGATTTTGAAAATCTGGTTTGTAAGAGAGGGCAGGATTCATAATTTATTTACACTCTTTGGTTTTCATTTCGCTCTCGAATGAAACATCAAATCCATTCTTTTCGATTTTGACTATATCAATTGCTATATTAGCTTTTTCTTCGTTGATGCAAGTTTCTCCTGGTTTGGTATAGGTAATTACTGCATTTAATTTTTTATTTGGTTCGTCTTTGATAATTGATTTAACTTTGATTCCAAAACCAAATGAATCATTAGATTGAGTTGTAGAAATTAGTAATCTTTCTTTATTAAAATCTACACTTGGAAGATTTACTTTTGATGTGTCGCTTAGAATTTCATTCATTAATGCATCGAATTCTTCTTTGCTATTAATTACTGCTTTTTTTCTAGAATCAATTTTTTTGGTAGTTTCAATAACTGCTGGGTAGTTATCAATTCTAGTCATAGCATATGGATAAGGTTTAAACAAATCTAAAATGTTTTCTTTCCATAATAAGAAAGCTACAACAGAAATTAATACTACAATTACAACTAAAGGTAACAGAAGATTTTTTTTATTTTTTTTATTTTGCATTTTTGTAATTTTCTTCTAAAGATTTTAAAGCTAATATTTCCTCTTCTTTAGAAGGTGGCTTCCCATGCCATTCAAATTTATACTCCATGAAATTAACACCTTTACCAGGTACGGTATTAGCAATAATTATTACTGGTGATTCTATTATATCCAAACAAGTGTCTAATGCCAAACAAATTTCTTCCATTTTATTTCCATCAATTTCATAAACTTCAAATCCAAAAGATTTAAATTTTTCTTTTAAAGGATCTAATGAAAGAATATCTTTGGTAAATCCATCTATTTGAATATTATTTTTATCAATAATCCAAATAAATCTTTTTAATTTATGTTGAGATGCAAACATTGCTGCTTCCCATGCCTGACCTTCTTGAAGCTCCCCATCACTTCCAATAACAATTGTATGGTAATTTTGATTTTTAATCATAGCATTTAAAGCAATACCAATCCCAGCAGAGATTCCTTGTCCTAAAGGTCCTGAGGAGTTCTCAACTCCAGGTAAATCTAAATTGTGAGGATGTCCTTGAAGGTTTGAATTAATGTTTCTAAGAGTAAGTAATTCTTCTTCCTTAAAAAATCCTTTTTTGGCTAAAGTTGAGTAAAGAATAGGGCACACGTGACCTGCCGATAAAACTAATCTATCTCTATTTTCGTCATTTGGGTTTTCTGGATTAATTTTTAAAAATTTAAAATACAAAGCACTAAATATATCTGCTAAACCTAAAGCTCCTGCGCTATGGCCTGATTTTGCGTGAGCTAATGTTTTAATAACACTCACACGTAACTCGTAAGCAATTTCTTGAAGGTTTTTTATTTCTTGGGAGTTAACCATTATTAATTTGGAATGGGATTACCGTTATTTTTATCGATAAATCCTAACTTATTTACGTAATCTAAAACTTCTTCAGGAGTTGTGACGATTTTAAATAAGTCTGCTTCGTTATTAACAATGTATAAATTTTTAACCAGCACATCGATAATTTCTTTCCAGAAAGCTCCGTAAAGAATGATTGGTTTGGCATTTGGTTCATGAATCCATGATGACACCCAAGTCATACCGAATTCTGAAAGGGTACCAATGCTTCCTCTAAAAACAATATGAATATCTGTAGTTTGAAGCATTACTTTTGTTCTATCAAAATAATCTAAAGTAATAATTTCATCATCAAAGGTATTTTCTAAATCGATACCTTCGTAATGAGTTTTTCTTTTGTTTGGATGGTAGGTAATAACTTGAGAATATTTTCCTGCAGCGTGAGCCCCTAATGTTGCAGCTCTCATAACTCCAGGACCGCCTCCGTTGACTATCACGTAACCATTTTCTGCAAGTATTCTTGCAACTTCAAATGAATCTTTAAAGGTTTCATCTTGTGGTTCCCAAGCACTTCCACCTAAGAAAGCAACTTTAATTTTTTTGGTTAATTTAATTAATTTATTATTTAAATTTTTAAGAGCTAATTTTGGATTACTTTTTTTAAAAATAGCGCTTCCAGCTACTACGTGATAGATTTTTGATTCCACCACTCTTTTTAAATTCTCCTCATTAATACCTCCATCCATTTGAACGGTCATTGTAAAATGTTTTTTCTTAAACTCACTTGCTTCGTGGAAAGGCTTTTCTAAAAGCTCTTGTCCCTGCTTTCCAGGAGAGACAGTTAAAAACTGTACAAAGTTGACTTTATCTACATATTTTTCAAGCTCTGAAACAGGGGTTTCAGGGTTTTTACAAACTCCAACTTTTTTGGTTCTTTTTAAGAAGGCATCAACTGCTTTATCTGCATTTTTTGATTCAACATGAACAATTACAGAATCATTTTTCTTAAGTGGAATATCAATAAATTTCATTGGGTTTTGAACCATGAGATGGTATTCAATGTTTTCTGTAGTTTGAATTTTTTCTAAATCTAAGAAAGTTTCGTCTTCAACAAAAATCCCATCACATACATCTATTTGGATTTTTTCGGTAATTGAAGCAACTTCTATAATTTTTGCTTGAATGTCTTTTAAGTTGTCTTCTAAAATGGCAGGAATAATCATAGGTTACTATTTTCTATTATAGACAATTTTCCTAATCTTCTCAAATGTCTATTTTCTGGTTTAAATTCTTCTGTTTGAAAAGTTTGAATTATTTGCTTAATTTCATCGGGTTTTAGGTATTCTGAAGGGATACAAATAATATTTATATTATCGTCTGAAATTAAAGAGGAAGTGTGATTTTTGGAAAAAGTTGTTGCTGCTCTAATTCCTTTAAATTTATTAGCTGCAATACAAACTCCAGCTCCATTTTTACATACCAGAATTCCTTTGCTATTTAATAAATCTTTTTTCATGTTTTTTACTAATAAGTAAACGTAATCAGGGTAGTCATCTTCCATGATAAATTCTTTAGGGCCAATGTCTGTTAGATCTTCAAATGAGGCTTTTAGAAGTTCTTTTGTTTCAAATCCAGCGTGGTCGGAGGCAATAAAGTATTTCATATCTTTAATCTTAATTTATAAAGGTTGAAAAATCCATAAAAGATAAAAAAAGCACAGATAAATTCAAGAAAATTAAATCTATTTCCTTTGAGCACCTCTATTAAAAGTCTGAGAATTCCATAATTTATAAAATAAACATACTGAACAATTTTAGGATTCCTTTTGCTTACATTAAAAAGTATTACAAAATTAACCATATTTAAGAGCATTTCATAATATGAATATGGAAGTAATTCTTGATTAAAGATATTGCCAATTCTTCCAATAGTTTGTGCTACGGGCAACATTAAAAATAAATTCAGAAAAAGTTTAGACATATCTAATTTAAAATTTTTCTGAAAATAGATAAGTGTCAAATAACCAAAACTGATAGCTCCTAGAATAGAGTAGCCTTTGCTAATTGAAATTAATTGAGGGTTTTGTAGATACAATTCTGTATTTTCTATCAAATGAAATATTTTGGCACCTATAACTGAAAAAATAAAAGTGAAGAAAAATATTTTCCAGAATTTTTCTTCACTTAATTCAGAGTTTTTTTTAACAAAAAAGATAAGTATTAAGATTGAAAAGAGAAGAATTAATGAATAGGCATTCATTATTTATATAGAAAAATTGCAAGTCCTACTAAAAATAGAATAGCTAGATTGTATCCAACAATAAAAATCTTGCCTGGTTTTTCTTTGAAAAACCAAAACCAATCCTCATATTCGTTTTGAAGATAAAAATAGACAAATCTATAAATTGAATTAAGTAATACAGAAATAATCAGAGCTTTATAGAAGTGTGACACAGGGCTTCTGACAACATAGACCGCAAAAACTGAAAGCGCTATTTGAAAAATTGCTGAATTCAAAGTTTTATTTTTCACATCACTCGCGTGATAGATGATGTAATTTAAAGCACCAACCATATCTTTATGTTTAACGTAATCTTTTAGAAGTCTAGAGAATTCGCTTTCAGGATCAATAAAATAAGCTTGAATAAAGTAGTCTAAATCTAAAAAGAATGTTCCAAGCAAAGTACCTAAGACTATTAATGAAAGGTCTAGATATCCATTTTTAAAAACTTGTGAAATTAAAACTACAGTTAAAGAAATGCTAATAATAATCTGTAATCTGTAATATTTAAAAATTGTGCTCATTCTTTTTCCTTATTTATGGAAGCATTTTTTAATTCTTTTAATTTCCACATAAATGATTTAGCTTTGCTATTTCCCGGATTTGAGATAGCAAAGAGTCTAGCTGCTTCAACTAAGTTTCTGTCATTTATTTTTGCAAGTCTTATATACAAACTTCTTTTAGTTGGTTCGGCCATTTCTTCAGCAAGTCTATTACCATAAGCTTGGTATTCGTAGGTATTTCTTTGGTCCTTCTTAATTGAGATTGAAGTTGAGATTTCTGAAAATGACTTCATTTACGCTCTCTCCTTGGCCAAATCTCCAATAAAAGGTAATTTTAATTCTTTGTAAGTATATGCTGAATATACTAATACTAACCAGGTAAAGAAAAAAATACTGGTAATTAATTGATTTAAAATAGGACCAACCATTGGTATGTAGTTAACAAGTCCAAGTATGGCAAGATAAGACAAAGAAAAATATACGGATTGAAAAGCGTGAAACCTAACAAACTTATCGTGTTTTTCTGATTGTAAAATCATTAATCCTGAAATAAAAAGAAGGAGATAAGCTGTTAATGCTTCCATATTTGGTTTCATCGTATAATTTTTTTGATTTTCTTCGTGCTTGGCAGGCATAACTATTTTATATTTTACTTCTTTTTAAGATTATTATAAATATCTTTTATTTCTTCAATATTAGTTGTATCAGTTGGTTTTTTATCATCTCTAAAATTCATTAGTCTTGGAAATCTTAATGCAATTCCTGAAGAGTGAAGAGGTGAGTTAGTGACCTCGTCACATCTAACTACGACAACAATTTTTGGATTTACCCACACGTCACATTCTAATTCCTTTGGTACGTTATACTCTTTAGGTTTATCTTGAGTTTTAATTTTTTCACATTCGTTTTTTAAATATACCCATTCTTCATCTGTTAAACCTGAGCCAATTTTTGAAATTGTTTGATAAGTATCTGTAGCATGATCATAAATTCCTACTAAAAATCCCCCGATTCCAAAGTCTGATCTATCTCCTTTACCAAAGTAATAACCAAGAACTGCCACATCTAATGTATCTGCTGTTTCGTTTGCATCTTCTCGCTTAAATTTAATCCAAGAGTAAGCTCGTGCCCCTGCTTCATAAAAAGAATCTGGTTTTTTGACCATAATTCCTTCCAGATTTTTTCTTTTAGATTCTTTAAAAAAGTCTAAAACTTCCTTTGCAGATGAAGTTTCTATATGAGAGTCAATTTCTATATTTCCACCTTTTTTAATAATTTTATTTAGTATGTTTCTTCTTTCAATAAGTGGAAGATTAATTGTTTCTTCCCCATTTAGATAAAGTAAATCGAATACTAAATATTTAAGAGGTATTTCTTTAGCCATTTCAGAAACACCGTGCTTTCTTTTTCTTTGAATTGTTTCTTGAAATGGCAAGTATTCTCCTGTTTTTTGATTAAACCCAATTGCTTCCCCGTCTAAAATGACAGATTCTGCATCAATTTGTTTGATTGCTTCTTCAGCAATGTCTGGGTATTGATGTGTGGTTTCTTCTAAATTTCTAGTATAGGTTTTAATTAAAAACTTTTCTTGCTTCTCAAATAAATCCTCTTTGTTTTCAGTTCTTTGAGTTTTATCAAAATGAAGTTGAACGCGGGTTCCATCAAATTTATATTCACACCAGACCTGCCCCATTTTCTCTATTATCTCTTCAGCACTTCCTAGTCTTTGGGCTTTTTGAGGGAGTATTGGAACTCCAGGCTTCATTTTAATATCTTTAATTCCATCTATTCCTTTTTCTTTAATTAATTCTGTAATTAAACCAATATCAGGAAATCTGTTATATGATGCTTCAATTTCTTCTTTTAATTTCTTTTCTCCTAAAAATTTAGCTAACGCGTCAATAATTGTTAGTTCAGTAAAGCCTAATCTATTATTGGATAAAATAATTCTGACAATATATTTAACAGAATTAGAATTTAATTTTTGAAGTAAAGTAACTATTTCATTACTCTTTTTCTCTTGGGAACCTGTTCCTTCAATTTCTGCAATTTTGATAAGTGTTTCATATGTTTCCTCTAAAGTTAAGTCTGATTCTTTTGTATTTTCACAGATTTCTCCTGCCACTGTTCCTAGGTCACCTTTTTTTGAATAGAGATCTTGAATTTCTGATAAATCTTTTTGATATAAAACAGCTAGAGTTTTCATCATTTGCTTTTCGGCAAAGTTAAATTTTAAATCTTCAAAAGGCGCTCTTAGACTTCCAAGACTTAGGTAAATTGCTCTTCTAATATCTTTACCAGGTGTATGAGAGATCATTTGATTTAAAATCTCTGTCATTTCCAATCTTTTAGTGGTGGAGTCAAGACTGACTAAAAAGTTTATAAAGTTATCTAGTTTCATTGTTTAAATTATATCAGTGCTTTAACTCATACCTAGAAGATTTTGTTTTTCCAGTTTTAATTATCAACTCTTTATCAAGTAGAGTTTTCAAATCTCTTAAAATAGAATCTTCTGATAAATCCGGAAATAGAAGTGCAAAACTTGAGTTTTGTAATATTTTGTAATCGAGCAAGTACTGATAAATTCTTTGTTGTCTAGCGGTTAAAGATTCTACGGAAGGAATTTTCGCCTCTTTAGATTGTCTTTCTAGTAATTTATATTTCTCTCTTAAAATATTTATTTGATAGTGGATATTTTCTAAATAAAATTCTAACCATTCAGTGTAATCTTCTGTTTGATCGATATAGTTTAATGAGTCGGAAAATTTATATCTTTTAAGATTTAAATTTTCCTGATGAGGTACCATTTCAATTACACCATACCCGTTACTTAATAAATAAACTTCTGAGGATAGATGGGAAGAAAGGCTGGAATACTTTTCAAATGGCATAATTTTTTCCATAAAAGCTAAAATGATTGCGGAGACAATTAAAGGATGAGTATTTTTTGCATCTTCAGATTCGACCCATCCAAAAAGTTCTGTCATTTTAGCTAAAATTTCTTCTGGGTTTGTTTTATTAGGAATTTTTTTAATTCTAAAATTAATATTATTTTTAGAAAGTTTTTCATTAATCAGTTTTGATTTTTTTTCAAAAGGAACTTTTAGTTTACTAATTGAATCTAGATTTAAAATAAATTCCAAAATTGAATGAATGCCAGGATCTAAATGTGGGGAGATAGAATCTAGATATCTTTTAAGTTCAGTTAAACTTAAGTCAAAATCTTCTAATTGAAGAAGGTGAAAAACCTTTTTTTCTTTAGCTTCTTTTTTTAGTGAATTTTGAGCAAAAGGTAGCACAAAAGTGTTTTCAATATAGCCTCTACTTCTTTCAATTTCTGAGATTAAATTAAGTATTTTATTTGAGATTGAGTACTCAGGAATTAGCATACTTTTATTCTTGCATATTTACCGCAAGAATTATTAAAATATTGATTTGACAGCTCTTTAAGCCTTTGGTAGCAGGTCTTCTATGAAGTAGATAAGGGGGTTTAAGTTTTCAAAATCTGGTAGTTTTTCAACCGAAGTAATAAAGGTTTGCTGATTAGGAATTATTCTTAAAATTGCATTTTTATTATTTTCATCAAGCTCTGAAAAAATATCATCGAGTAACAGTAGGGGCCTGATATTTGTGTTTTCATAAATAAAGTTTAATTCTAATTGTTTAAGAACTAAAATTCCCATTCTTTGTTGACCTCTAGATCCAAAATCAGCAATATTAAAGTTGTTCATCTTAATTTCAAAATCATCTTTGTGAGGACCTACTAAAGTTGTTTTAGAACTTACTTCAGCAACTGAATACTTTTGCAGTCTTTCAGTTGATATTTCTGATTTGTGATAAATAAAGTTTAGGGAAAAATTTTTGATATTTAATTCTTCAATTAATTTTTGACTATGAGAATTAACAAAATCAAAAATTTTTTCCCGCTCTCTTTGGATTTTATTTCCTTCCAAAATTAATTTTTGGTTCCAGAAAAAAAGTTGATCTTGGCCTTTTCCTGTTTCGTTAATTAATTCCAATAATTTATTTCTTTGTTTTAATGATTTTGTGTAATCTATGACTGCATTTTTATACTCGTAATTAAATTGATAGAAAATAGAATCTAGATATTTTCTTCTGCTACTTGGGGAGGAGGTTAGTATTTCTAAATCGGTTGGGGTAAAAATAACTGATTTTAAATTTCCTGCAAATAAACTCATGCTTTTGTTAATGGAATTAACTAATGTTTTTTTGTTAGAGGTATTTTGTGTTTCATTTCTTTTTTCGATAGTGATTTCTAAATCCTTAGATTCTTCTTCGTTTGAAATGTTTCCTTTAACTCTTAAAAACGTTTTATTATGATTAATTAAGTCTTTATCATATTCACTTCTTAGTGATTTTGTTGTTGAGAGAAGAAAGATTGCCTCTAGAATATTTGTTTTACCCATCCCGTTTGATCCATAAATGTAAATTAAATTAGAATCAGTTTTAATTGATATCCCAAGGTGGTTTCTAAAATTCTGTAATGACAGAGTATTAAGTTTCATAGAGGGAGTTTAACGAATATACAGAATTATTCAATTCTAAATTCTTTGACACAATTAGAGTCAATTTGGGAAAGTTCGTTATTTGAATTCTTAAAGAATGCTCTAACTTGAACACTTCTTGGTCTAGTTCCGGTAAGTAGGTCTATGCTGTCTAGATCTTCATAGTAAACCTTAATAGATGTGTCGCTGCTATCTTCCTGTCCGTATTTAGTTATTTCTAAATCAACATCTTTTTTAAAGTTTATTGGGTATGGGTTTTTAATGCCTTCCTTTGTATAACCTTTTCCTTTGCCGTAGTCTTTATTATTAAGGTTATCTAAATTATGAAATGAGTAAATAAATTCCCTAATATCTTTTCTCTTTGCTTGAGATCTAATAGAGATGTAGTCTGTAGATTTTACAGTATATGTATCATTTGATCCGGAAGTAACTTCGTTGTAAACAGTGCCGGTTTTTCTATAAAGAGTAAATTTAATGTTATCGCATAATTTAACTCCCTCGTCTGGTTTTATTTTTAACTCTACTGAGCACGCAGCTACTTTATCGGAGGCAACATTTTCTCTTGGTCTAACATAAGCTGTAACTTTTAGATTTTTTAGATTTTCGTTAGTGTTTCCATCAACTTTATTTAAATTAACCCACGATAGATTTACTTTGGCAGGGTTATTTCCGTTTCCGTTTACAATTACTCTAGAATTACCTGTATTTACAGCTGGGAATCCGCTTATAACTTGGGAGTTAAAAGATATTTCTTTATTATTTTGTGTGTTGATTAATCTAAAATCATAATTTCCTACCTCAGGTGTGTTCGGAGTAACTGTAATTGTTGCTATTTCTCCTTTTGAAATTTCTTTATCTGAAATAGATATTCCTTTACAGTAATTTGGTGTATCGTCTAGTTTAATTTTTACATAACAGTTCCATCCTTGTAGTAACTTTTTTTGGTTTTGATCAACAATCGATAAAACCATTAGAATATTTTTTGGGTATTTTGATCCGTTGTTTAAATCTTGCTTGTAAAGGTCTTCATGTAAACCGTCAATTTGGTTGGTTTGGTTTACTCTTCCTAAATCACTTGCGTTGTAAAAAGCCCTATAACTTTTACCAGGTTCAAAAGAAATAGCTCTATAGTTATTTTTTCCGTCTTCATAGCTAAAAAACTCATACACATAAGATTTAGCTTTTGTTTCAGGTGAGTAAATATTGTAATTTATTTTTAGAGATTGACCTGCTTTAAGTAAGTATTGGTCTCCATTTTTTTCTGTTTGAGATTCAACGACAAAATTTTTACACTCAGGTAATTTAGGTGCTTTAGGTTTTACTTGTTGAATACTCAATCCAGGTTGCTCTTGTTTTAAAGCCACTTCTGTACAGAATGAACTTTCTGGATTTATTCCTATAGTGTCGCATTTGTTACTGCAAAGAGAGTCTGTTGAATTGTAGTGTGTTGTTTCGCAACAAAGTCTTTTTTTATTTTCTAAATCTTTGTTATCAAAAAAGTCTCTACATTGAGCTAAATTTGATTTAG
>Ga0214923_10000232_pt1 | contig 85486 bp, 90 predicted proteins | sample LL1510_MetaG_FD_177993 | JGI IMG/M metagenome (GOLD analysis project Ga0214923, IMG submission 177993) | Freshwater microbial communities from Lake Lanier, Atlanta, Georgia, United States - LL-1510 | ecosystem: Environmental > Aquatic > Freshwater > Lake | place: USA: Georgia | collected...
TGATTTATGAAAGATATTTTTCCACTTAGTTATTTTTCCAGAATAACCTAGTTAATTCTAGCTTGTATAAACACCTAGTTTGTATAAAATTATAAATTCAGCCCCTCCCACAATTTTTTTCAACTCAATTATTTTTCCCCATATCCATCAAATTTCTCAATTATGTTTTATTTCATTACTTTTTATTTCATTACTTTTTTAATGTTTCTTTTCTCTTGCTTTTCTGGATGGACTATGCTGGGATTATGGCTACTCTTTTATCTTTGTGATTAGAGCTTGACATTATTTCTCCAAGGTGTAATATACCCCCTGAACAACCCCCTTGCAAACTATATGAAACGCCCCGCCTTTACTGAAGCTCAAGAAGAAGCACTTGGAAATGCCATAATCAATCTCTTAGGATTGAAATTTACTAAGGAGCACCCTGATCGTGTGAATACTTCAGGCGGAACTAAAACCGCGCTTGGACTAGGGCGAACCGTGATTTTTGAAATGGAAAAGATTGAAGAAAAGAGTTTGACAACCCCTTGAAATAGAGTATAGTATCCTATGACTTACAAACAAGCAAATGTTCTAATCTGTCTTATGGTGATTCCTTGCATTTACCAAATTTATCAAATTTACAAAATGGCAACTCCCTGAAAAGAGTATTTGACAACCCCCTGAAAAGGGTTATAGTAGGGGACTAGCTATCTAGACGCTCCTACTAAAAAGAAAAAGAAAGACTTTGACAAAGGGCGAGAATGTGGTAACTTGTCCTAAGCAGTGAGAACGGAGAATCTCATAGAGCTATAATTCTAAGGGAACCTAATCAAAATAATAAAAGAAGTGCAGGTTCCCTTAGAATTTACCGGCTGGGAGTGCTTGTTAGCCGTCCTTCGGTGGTGTATGGGTATAATACACTATGGCTGGCCGTTGTCAACAAAAACCTTTTCTATTTCATCTAGGGAAAAACGAATGATTTACCTACGTGTCTCAATAAGAGGTCTTATTGAGAATCGTGTGAGTTGGCCAAATCAGTTGTTGACTTAACTTATAAAACGGGTATAATGATGCCCCATGAAGAAATCAGTTGTTGACTAATACCAAACAATACACTAAACTAGCCGTCCTATGAAAAACCTATTCGCCAAATCCCGCACTATCAAAGAACCGAAACCCTCTAAATGGAATTTCAAGCGCAAGCGTGAGCGCAATCTGCCAAGCGATTACGGCGGCAAGATTACCCGCGCTGCTGGTGGCTTGTATCGTTTCGGCCCCTTCACTGATACGCTTGAAACCCTCAAAGCCTATGCACGCACTCTCAAGCTGGAATACCTGAAAATGGGTGCCGTTAGCATCAAACTTTAATCTCAATTGAATGTTTTTGAGAGACTTAATTTAACTTAAAGGTTCAAGCTTCGCACTAAGAAGAAAGCGGATTACTTGCCAGATATTAAAATAACAGTGTCTTAAACTGTCAATATAGGTGATTACATAGTCCTATAGTCTCTCAAAAGCATTCAAATTCAAAATTTCTTCCTTGAAACATTCGGGTAAAAAGAGCTTGCAATCGTTTGGAAAGGTGGTAAGGTAAGAACGTTAAGTTAAGGTAACAAATAACAAAATCAGTCGAGAATCAAAATCTATGAAAACTGGCATCATTGAACGAATCAGCACGGCAACCAATAAGACAGAGCTTGATGCTCTGGTGACGGAAATGGAAGGGTACAAGCATATTGCCCCTGCAACCTTGCGGCGTGGCTATCGCAAAGCAAATGCCATCCTGCGAACGTTCTAAAACTTTCGGTGTTAGGTGTGTTGGGTAACGTGGGGAGACTCTAAGGGGAAAGGTAGTACCTTTAGAGTCTCTACGTGTTCTCTAATTACAATAAAACCATAATGTCTTTCATTTCATTCTGTCTAGCTCTTACAGCTATTCATATATTGATGCTAGTTTTTCGAGTATGTTCTAAGACTCAACTGGTGGCACAAGCCATTTTAATTTTAATTCTGTTTTTCTATTTGACAAATAATTGAAATGGGGTATAATGTCGTCGTCAAGGAAACCTTAACTCCGATAGAAAATACCTATGCAAAGCGTCCCGATTATTGAACAGTTGAGAATCGCAACCCGTAAAGGCAACCGCCTTGCTACTGCGATTGGTGCCATCCTCGGTACCGTTGTCCCCGTCATGGTATATGCTGTGACTCATCATCTGCCTAAACTCTCATTTATTGATCCAGCATTTTATGTGCTGGCAGTTATGGGAATCGGTGGGTGCTTCTTCTCCCTGAAGTCCGTGATTCAGTGGGGGCAGTTAGCATTTAATAATGATAAAGCGAAAGCGGTGTCATTTGCGGTGCTGCTAGAAGGCATGCTGGTGATGTCCGGCATGGTAAATGAGTTAGGCTGGTTAGGCTGGGCCGCACTGGCTTACCTTTGCATGATCAATGCTGTGTCAGCAGGATGCAGTATCGCCATGCAATCCAAGGAATGGACAAGCGAAAAGAGACGTTCCTTGCCAAAGAAAAGCAAGAAATAAGGAATAAGAAATAAAAGCGCCTAGTGGTTCATTCCACTAGGCGCTTTTTCATATTGACATTAGATCGAATTAGATTAGAATAAGCGTACCAAGCAGCGGCACCCTTTGCACCTGTAGATGGTTAATTCTAAGGGAACCTACTCAGGCTCTCTCATATTTGCGACTCAAGAAAAAACATTCGTAAAAGAATAAAAGAGCTTGTGCATTCTTCCCTGTATGGTATAATTCCGTTGTCAGCAACTCCGCTGGCACTCACCAAAAACAACGTTAGAATCCTACTCCTATGTCACACGAAATCATCCAGCCTTATGATCGCACTCTCTCCACCGTCGGCAGTGAATGGCACGGCCTCGCAGAGCAAGTTGAAAAAATCACCCCTGAACTCCTGAAAGAGCGCGGCATCTTCTTCCCCATCAAACAGGGAACCGTGCTTAACTCTCTCACTGATGGCGTGAGCTTCCCTGAAGCACTCGCTGCCGTTACTGCCGCAATCAATGCAGGCGATAATGAAGGCGCAAAACTCGCTCTCGATGCCTTGGGCCTTGCTCAAATCAGCACGCACAAAAACATCATTGCCGACTTGCGCGGTCTGCGTCCTGACCTTGAAACGGAAGAGTATGCTATGGGCCTTGTCCCTTTGCACGTCACGAAAAAATCCTACGAAGTGATTTCTAATGAGCGCGTCTATCAGGTTATCTCTGAAGCGTTCAAAGATTGCCCCATCACTAGCGCGGGAACGCTCCAAGCTCTCCAAGTGTTTTTCATGTCTCTTGATATCGGTGACAATACTCGCAAGGGGCCGCGTGGTGAAACGTTCATGCAAAATCTGAACGCTCTCACCAGTCACAACGGCACGCTTGGAACGCGCTTCTATGATTCCTGCGTTCGTATCGTTTGTATGAACACTGTCCGCGCTTCTCTCTCGTCCCGTGGCTTGCTTGATTTCGTGGTTTATCATACTAAGGGCGCTGATGCCGCTCTGTCTAAGGTTAGCAATGACCTTTCTGCCGTGATGAATGCTCGCAATGAATACTTCAACGGCTTGGAAATCCTCGACACCGTTTCTTGTGATGTGGCAACGGCTCGTAACTTGTTCCTTGCTTATACGGCACGCATGGCCGAAGAAAAGGGCGCGGATGTTTCCAAATTTGAAATTTCAACGCAAGTTTACAACCGCGCTGAAGAGATTGGTACGATGTTCGTTCGTGGCAAGGGCAACCGTGGCGCAAATCTCTATGATGCCTATAATGCCCTTACTGAATGTTTCACGCATGGAGTCGGCGCGGGTAAGACAGCCACGGCAGAAGATAAATTCACTGCTGGCTTGTTCGGAACCGCTGCCGATATCAAAGAGGGCTATCTGTCCTTCCTGCTTCAACCTGAAGACGTTCGGACAGCACTCAATGAACAAGGTGCCCGCTTGCTCGCCACCTATGCTCAACGCAAAGCATAAGCAAATGAGAGGCTAGTCAAATGACCTACGAGAGAGGGAGACAATCAAAGTCTCCCTCTCTCCATTTAGAGCTTGCATTCTTTTTCAAATAGCGTATTATTTTGTATGATCTACTCCACCCTTTCTAACGGCCATCTTATCCCCTGCATGCTTCCTATCGGTTCTATGTACCAAACGCAATGGGGCATGCGTCAGGTTGTCGGACATGTACGCACTGCCCCGCCCTCCCCTTCTACTGAACCTTATGGCGTTTAGTCTTTGACAGCTTGCCCTTGCTATGCTATACTGTCGTACACCCCGCACCCCTCCTATGATCTACCTCGTCTCTTTCCCCGTTGCTCTTACGCTTTTTTTTCCGATTATGATTAAATTCCTTTCATTTGTGATTAATTAGGTGTAATTACCATAAAGTCGTGGAAAATCGGGTATTTCCCCAAAACGGGGGCCACCCCCCTACCCCCGCAAATGCAAATTGATTTTTAATATTATGTATATTACAGTACGTGTCTAATTGATTTTTAATATTACAGTAGTGTCTGATTGATTTATTACAATAAATCACATAAATCTCTACATGATAAAAATTTATTTTTTTTTTATTATGAAATTTTGATATTTTCTCACACACATAGGGACTTTTTTTATTTTTTATAATTAGTGTGGAAAAAATTTCGGGTACTATATGAATCGGGGGGATATATTATATTATTAATATAAATAAAAAGATATGGGTTTTTCTAAATTTTTCAACGAGCATTTTATTAAGAAGCCGATAGATTACGATACATGGGATCGTCAATTATTAGATAAGGGATGGGAGCGGAAGGGTGAGGGATCATTTGGAATTGCTTATGTGCATCCTAATAAGGATTACATTTATAAAATCTTTCGGAATGATCCGGGGTATGATTTCTTTTTAAAGTTTGCATTACAAAATCAAAAGGACAAGAGTGTTGTTAAGTTGAAGCGGGTTGTTTTGAACAATGCGGCATCTCCTGATGAAAACTATTTGTCGAGTAAGTCTATTCCGAATGTTATCGTATTGGAGAAGCTTACCCCGTTGCGGGATAAAATCTCAAACTACGATTTGGTGTTTAATGCATCGTTCATAATAATGAAAAGTTTAGATCAAGTGTACAAAGATGGGATGACATATGAGCAAGCAATTGCGGCTCTCTTGGATTATGCAAAGAAACAATATGCATCGGCATATAAGAATATAACTAATCGGAAGGATTATGCATTAAAGGTTTGGCGGCGGATGATTAATTTGCTTCGTTCTCCTATGATGTATAAGTTACCTATTTTCCGTACTATGTATAATTTGTTTATATTTAGAAAAGAAAATGGGAGCGAGCGTTATTGGGATTTACACGATGGGAATTTGATGTATCGGGAATCCACCGGGGACATTGTATTAACTGATCCGTTTGTTTAATTAACTATTCTTATAAATATTGTATATATATATATATATATGAGATTTAAAGATTTTTTTCAAGAAATGTTCGTGCCTAATAAATTATTATTGGAGGTGGATTGGTCTATGTGGCAAGATGTTAACAAAACTTGCATGAGTGCAGAACAGGTTGCAGAGATGTTGAATACTGAATTAAAAAGAGGTGAACATAATAGAACTGCAAAATCAAAAGATAATAAAAGTCCTAATAAAAATGATCCAAGATTCACCGCAAATACATTAGAAAGAAGTCGGGGAGAAAATGGATTCATTGACGTAGAAAAATTTATTAAGGAAATTAATAAATTGCCTGCTACTATTTTTGATGTGGGGGAGAAATCTTCCCACACTATTACAGCGAATATTGTTACAGTGAATACTGGTATTCCTGCATTTCGTGCAATATTATGGGACGAGGAGCAAAAGGAATTTTTTGTAATCAACACTTGTCCGGCGGCATCAAAGTGCGCATCTTATTGTTATGCAATGCAAGGATATTACATAATCAATGACGGGAAAAATCTCAAGTTGGTTAATCGGTTACAGTTATTATTAAATGATCCTGTAGCATATGAGAAGCAAGCATATAGAGAATTGGAATCATATGCATGGCATGCAAAGCGCGACGGAAAAACTTTACAAATACGATGGAATGATGCAGGAGATTTCTTTAGTGACGTTTACATGGGAATTGCAGTAAAGTTACATAAAAAGTTAATTGCAGAAGGATATAATGTTAAAACCTATGCATATAGTAAACTTCATAAAATGATTGAAATTGGAAAGTCTTTTGGATTTTCCATGAATTTTTCTACATCTGCAAGAAAAGCAGACGTTAATGCAATTGATTTTGCCACAACAAAGATTTCTGATATTATTCCAAAAGAAGTTTTCAAAGAGTTTTTCATCTCTAGTGGTAAAGGTTACAAGAAAGATAAAACAGGCAAAACATTATTCAGGAATTCGTCTGATAAAGATGCATTCAAAGCCAAGGTTGTTGCATATTATAATAACCAATTACCTATTAAATTGGAAGAGCATCAAAAACAAATGGAAGGAAAAATTAGTTTAAAATCATTAATATTCACGGATGAATTACCTTTAGAAGAAGGAGACACATTTAAATATAATGTAATCGTTTTACCGGGGGGAGATAGTGATATTTCTGCCCAACGTACAGACGTACATTATACATTACTGTGCATGCATTAATTTAGTTAATATTAACTATTCCAATCTATTCCATAGAAGAACCTTATATAATTCAGGGTCTTTTTGTTTAATAGTATTCAAATTTAATAATTCCCAATTACCATCATTTATTAAAACTATAAATGTTTTAAGTTTAGTTATTTCATTTGGGCCTAGAACCGTTTCGGCTCTTTCATATCCTGTTTTATCATTCATTCTATAGGATGGATAATCTCCGGTACCTTGATGGGTATCATAGTCGATACCTTTTCCGGTTTGTTGGCGATGTTTAATGGCATCACGTTTTTCATTTTCTGCGCCAAAATCCTCATACCATTTTACTGCATTAGGGTATTTAGGATATGCAATGGATAAATATCCCGCATAATAATTTCCATAAACTTGATGGAGAATAGTTTGAAATGATCGTCCACGGGTTCCTCCGGTATCGGTTGCTTTAGAAAAGGTAATAGCATTTTTTGGTTGTTTTGCCCAATAGACGGTATCACCGGGAGATTTGGTATCGGTATCTTTTTGAAAAGGGTTTATTGTTTTATGTCCTCTGAATAAAACCGGGGTGGATTCCGTCCCCAACTTCTCAGATAATTCATTTAAGTTTTTTGTATAAAAACCATACTTCCTAAATAAATCTTGTAGGCGAGTTTTTACAGAAGGTAGATCATGTAATTCCGAAGTATCTTGGGGTTGTTGTAACTCCTTGCTTCTACCTAAGTTATATGTTTTCCCGGTATAGTCTTGTAATTGATGGGCATATCGAGGTTTACCCACAAATTGTGCCTCAGTTAATAAATTATACAATTCAGAAAATTTCATAGTGTTAATCTCCTGATCTTTTATAGAAGGATGGGGCTTTACCTAATCCTTTAATAGGGACATCGGTATCTCTCAAGGCTTGATCTTTATTAAGCATTCCTAGTTTTGCTTGAGCAAGTTTTTGACGATCTTCAAAGCGTTGTTGTTTAAGTTTCAGTGCTTCAGGAGAATGGTCTTTATGTCCCGTCATAAATTCTTCATGGGTATAGCACATAGGGGAATCGGCTTTACTTGAGTCATAGTAGCTACTATCCATTTCGTATATATATTCTTCGGGATTTTGTCCCATGAATTTGAGAAGGTCCATGGTTGGTTTCACCAGATTATCTTGCCATCCAGTCCAATAGCTTATAATTTTGTTATGTGTCCACACACGCACTTCATATGCTCCTCTATCATGTTGTTTTTGTGCAATGTCATCTAGAGCAATATCACTCTTAATATCATTGATATCATCAGAAGGTTTTAACTCATGATCTTTTATACGACGTAAAGTACCCCGAAGATTTCCGTGTCCGGCTTTTTGTGGCGAAGAATCTTTTCTAAATACAAAGCTACCGGGAGTTCCATCTGTAAGCATTAATACGGTATAACTCTCTTCATTATTATTATAATGGATAGTTGTCTCTGGATCATTTCTATCTTTTATGTGGTCGGGGCTTTCGGTAAACATGTTTACGTTTTCTTTGATATCACCGTTTTGCACTAATGTTTTAATTTTAGCCATTAAAGTGTCAAGTGATTCTTTACCGAATACCTTTACCCATTCTTCCCTTGACAGACCCTTGGGTGTTCCCATAGGGGCTTCTTCTGTTACCCATTCACCGTTTACAAAATATGCTAATTTAGTCTTATCAATATTTGCAGCCTCTATTAAATCATTCGTTTTACCGACATAGATAATCCATAACCATTTAGCATTGTCATTGAATTGTATACCGGGAACCGCACTAGGATTTGTGAAGGGGCGGATTGCACGGGAAATTGCAAAGTTTTTGGTTAATGTACTTGATGATCCTTCTGTAGTCGTCTTTGTTTCTTCTTTCTCTTTATCCTCGCCCACATATTCTTTTATCTTCTCCTTTAATTCTGTCAAGGCGGCTTGACCGAACGTATTTGCCCAATCAATTCCTAACATACCCACATATTCCACATAGTCCTCTTCAGGCGTCTCATCAGTCCAGTCACCATTAACGAAATAAAATAATTTATCAATAGGTATCTTTGCTTTTTTAACTAAATCAGTTTCTATGCCTAAGTAGATAACCTTTAGATTTTTTGTCAAGCCATTGGCTGCAATATTTTTCATATGCATTGAAGAGCCAATGAAGGGACGCTGCGCACGACGAATGGCAAATGCTATCAATTCATCTTGTTCAGAAGGACTGAGAGTTTTTAGTTGGGGAGCAACAGTAGCAACGGGTGTTATTTGTTCCGGTTTAACAACAACGGCTGTTTTACCTAATTGAGTGAATGCATAATCTCCGAAGATTGAGCGCCATACGGGACTAGTAATTGCATATGAGGTATTGTGCCATCCGATCATATGATCCTCATGATGTTTGATCCATGTAGAGTTCGTTGTATCATATAGAAATAATTTTTCTTCGGGAATCTTTGCCTTCTCGATTAATGGCCCCATGCCTACAGATATTAATAACCGTGATTGAATATGTGCATCCGTGGCAAGAAATGCTAGATTAGTACCTTTCAATTTACCATTATTGAAAAACGGTACATTTGCAATAGTCAATGCTTGTGTTACCAGATTATCATTTACCTTTGGTTTGGTTGTTCCTGTTAAATCACTTAGATCAGGGTCGGGTAATTTATTAGGTGTAGAGGTACTGTCGTTCTCTGCCAATACTTTAAAGAAGTCTTTAAAGCGGAATGATTCTCCATTGAGATAACGCTGTTGTACTCCCATAGCAGGTTTTGGTTTTACTCCCATTTGAATAAGGGCTTCTTTCTTTTCCTCAGGAGGAAGCCCATGAACCACTTTTTGCCAATCACTAGTATTAGTAGACTTTTTATTAACTAAATCTTTTCTTTCGGGTTTATTTGTTAATGAAGCTAAACTGACGGGATCGGTGTTATCTAATTCCCATTGATATTCATTAGGATTACCTCCTATTAATTTAATCATTTCGATTATTTTTGGTAAGTTATTTTTTACATATACAGACTTGTTCCAAAACGAAATATAATTATGTTCTGTCCAAATTCTACCTTGTATACATTCGGGTAGTTTTCGTAACATGAATTCTCTGTCGGTATCCGGTCCTGCATATGATAAAAGTTTAACAGATGGAGTACCATAAAAGGTTAACAGGGATTTCCGGTGTTTGTTACCATGAGTAAATGCGTCATCAATATATTCAAATAAACCGGAATGAAATACTTTATTACTATTGGTAAGACATATAAAATCTTGATGAACAATAAAGGTTCGGGCATCGGGCATTCGCCATCCTAAACTTTCTTCTTCTATTCCATCAACAGGTTCTGCTAAAGGAAACCATGTCACTGAATGATCTGGAGATTCCTTAAAGAAGTCCTTGAAACTTTCCCCCATTGCATATCTTGCTTCTACACCTTTTGCGGCTTTCGGCTTTACACCCATTTGAATAAGGGCTTCTTTCTTTTCCTCAGGAGGAAGCCCATGAACTATATGGGAAGTATCTGCGGCTTTAATAGGTGTTTGAGTTGGAGCAAGTTTGAAGAATTGCGAATATTTCAAAAAGGTATCTTCATTATCCCTACCATTATAAAAATTATATTTCATCTTTGTAGGGTCTTTACCGTATAATTTAACTACTCGTTCGACAGTCTTTTTGTCCTCAGAAGAGAATGAATCTGCGGAATTCCAAAAAGATACAATATCATGTTGCATAGATATTCTACCTAAGAACCCATCATCAACTGCATCTAAGAATGTGCCGCGTCTAATATCGGCTACTCTTTTATTTTTTAGAAAATTTATAACATTTTCGGGGGCGACTCCTATTTGTCTATAATATGGTTCAGACCTTTTGAGGTCATCTTCGGTGCTTATTGAGTGAACCATGTCACTGTATTCAAGTTTAAAAATATTTTTCTTTGCTAGACATAGTAATTCCCAATGTGTTGCAACCTGATTATCATAAAAATACATGATGAAATTCCCACAAAACCCAAAGGTAAGTGCGCTTTTATCGCCCATATATAAATCATCAGGGTCTTCGGTTAATAAAAAAAAGTCTTTGAATCTCATACGTTAATTATTTATGCTGAACCATGAAACGGTAATTATGAAATTTCTTATTCTTTCCGTGAACTCGTCGCATTTCATCGGAACTATGAATGTAACGATTTACTTTAGTTGATATTTCATAGATACTAAAAATAAAAGCATCCTTATATTGTTCATAGAGTTTGATCCAAAACCCCAATCCCGCAGGAGTCATTGTGGTGTCTGATAGAATATAAGAATATTTCTTCAGAAGATATTCCATATAAATTGCCCGTGCAAGACCTTTATATTTCGGATTTTGTTGAATTAAGTTCTCTTCGATACCGGAACGTTTAAGATAAAACCCTACTTCCGCAGCAACCTCCTGATCATTATGAATAAAATATAAATCAGTATCACCGTTGTTCACTTCCCAAACATCATACTCAATATTATTCAATTTAACCTTTTCAACAAATCGTCCCATCTTTTTTATATGGGGAATCGTTTCCTCCATTTTCAAATCAATGTCAACCCGTTGAGGCATCTCTAATAGTAATTTATAGAGAAAATCAAATTTCATAAATTATGGAGTAACAGTAGGAAGTCCTTGTGTGATTGCATTCGAGAGAGCTTGAAGGATAGGAACAAGATTTTCCACCGAAGCAATTTTATTAGTTACCGCAGTATTATAGTATGTCTTATAAAGAACAACTAATGCATTTGCTACATTTAATGCTTCAGGGGTTTGGAGTTCTTTAATCTTTGAAGATTTGATGGTTGCTGCTAATGTATCAGGTGAAAGGTCTTGACCAAGGGCAAAAGTATTAATTACTGTCACCAAATCCTTAAGATATGGGATTGCTTTTGGTTGTTTTTGAACACCGATACTAACAGTAGGAGGAACAGTGACACTTATAATGACGGGTGCATTGGTTAAAATTGCTTGTGCTGTCGGAGTTTTACATCCAGTAAGAACTAAGCAAGAACCAAGTAATAAAGAGATAATTAAGTTTTTCATATAATAGTATTTACTCTTCTTGCATAGCCATCATCAACCCATCAATTTCTTTGAATATCTTGGTTTGTATTTTTTTGATGTTTCTTTTTACATTAAGCAAATTACTTATTATAGTGTACATGTCGTTCGGATCATCCATTGTAAATGATAATTCAACGTTTAGTACATCCCTTTCCCATGAACATGTCTGATTCTTTCTATTCATAACATTATTCAATGTAGGTTCATAAAACATATAAAACAACAAACGTTTCTGGTTGTTGATTTGGTCAATAACCGTATCCAGATTTTCACTAAATTTGTTGGTATTGTTCCATGCCCGTTGGAAAGGGACTTCAAATGTAGTATTAATTCTTACAAAAATATAAGGATGAGCGTCTCTATTTACAGGTTGTGCATGAACTTTGAAACGGGGGCGAAGTCTGGATTGGTAAGAATTTAAAATATTGTTAACTTCGTCTTGCCACGAAACAACATGATTAGTCTTGTGTCGTATCGCTTTATACTCGTTTTTTCCAAAGAAATTATTTAACAAATATTCAAGTGATTCGTCTGAATAATCTCCACCCACAAGAACTATATTATTTTGTGCATAGTTATATTCAGGAGGATTTTTGAAAATTGGTTGATGTTGTCGGACATAATCTAAAATATTTTCATAGATGTCAGGAGTGATATATCCATATTTTTGTTCAGATTGCAAAGTAGTGGGAACCGCAAAATCTTTTCCCGTTTCAATATCAACAAATCTACGTAAACGGATACGCCCTATAGGGGCGATACTGCCCGTATTTCTATCAGAATCATGAAATATATCTTTGTCATTTAAGTTATTTCTAACTCTTTTCCCGTCAGAACCTTTTATTAAATACACAATTCCTCCGTCATTTTGGGCATCAGCAATTGCACACTTGGCATAAGTTCCGTCTTCAGAAGAGTACTTTCCTCCCCCTAGTCTGTGACAGGACGAGATACCTTTATGATCTGCCATGCGCAAAACATCAATAGGATGGCGTGAAAATAACAAATAATAAAACATATTATTTTGGTCAATTGTCTGTTTCAATGCTCTTAAATGATTTATAGGTTGTACTTTTTCTTTCTTAATATTATCAAGAATAACACGGATGGAATGGTAAACGCCGTTACCTAATGTGTTCAATGAATCATTAAATCCGCCACGGATAAATTCTACTCGAATATGAATTATATCGTCTATTAATTTCTTTATAGTTTGTACATCCAATGGTTCATTTAATTTATAATTTTCTCTAGTATATGCATTGGCTTTAAGCGTCATGATCATACTTTTATCATGGGTATATAGTTCGTATGTATCTGCGGTGTTGTCATTTTCGAAATGAGGATGGTACGATGTTAGAAATTCTATTATGCGATCTAGTGGATTATCTTTATATGCATGAATTTTATATCTTATAAAATTTTGAATAAGTTTATCTTTTATACCACTGACATCTATACGATTATATGCGTCCATCAATTCAATCATCTTTTCTTTAAGGGCCGTGTTGATATTTTTACCATGTAATTGTCTATTAGGAAAATCGAAATCGGATAATGCCCATCCTAAATTTTCTGATGCTTTTTGAAATTTTGGATTAAATACCTTGACTAAGAAACGTTCCCCATGTCCGTTAAACAGGTCATTAAATGGGCGATCAGATACCTTATCCACCGCATCTTGGATTTTATCAACAAAACTTTGCTGAGCTTCTAGAAATAATTTAAAGGAATCCGTCATATATTTTTCTGTATCAATTTTATGAACGATGGGGGAATATCCGCCCGTGATATAATTTCCAACATTTGTGGATCGGTGACAAGAGGAAAATTATCCGGTAGGGTAACGGATAACAAATGTAACAAATCATCTTCTGCAAAATTTTCCCGTAACCAGTTATTCACCGCTTCTTTCACATGCGCTAATGATTTAAATAATAAAACTCTAGGTGGTTCATTTGTCTGTTCGGTGTTATTACCTTGTTGGGCCAATATCCCCTGTTTCAAAATATAAGAAAGATCAGAATCTTTACATACATGATAGAAGGTTTTAGCGGTGGCTTGTTCCTGTAAAAGAAAAAAATCTTTGAATCTCATATAGCTTTATTTATAATTCCTCTTTTTGTAAGTACTCATATATATCTTTCCACCCTTTTTCGCTTACATAATATTTAATATTAGGATTGGTTCCTATCATACCGTTGGAATACATTTTGGTGGCAGGTTTATAAGCATATAAATCTTTATGAGAGAACATCGGACATAGGTTTACAAGTTTAGCATGTACCGAGCCTTGGGGTGAATCGCTTTTTGCCCCATTTCCTACACAATATAAAGTTACTGGTCCGTATATGGTTTTTGCATCTTTGATGATTTCCGTCATGTCATCCGCAATATCATAGAACATATCAAACTTTTTCTGTTTTTCATCGGCTTGTTGGCTTTTTATTATCTCCTTAACCTTTGGTACATTTTTCAAAGTTTCGGAAGGTCCGAACACTGATTCCCATTTAGATAGGAGCATATAATAATCCATTGATTCTGATGATCCATATTGCCCTGCTTCGAAATATGGATTTTGACCGGGATGGTATGCATGGATATCATAATATCCTGCTTTGTCTCCCTTGACGGATTGTAAAATAGTATATATGTTTGGGTCGCCTCCCTTACCTAACCATACCATAGTAGCATTATTATGTGCAGGATCAATTTTGGTAGTTTCTGGCGATGCCCTATTCTTCATTGCCTCAAATAATTGAGGAGATTGATCCTTGTAAAATATATCTGGTGGGGGTTCGTTGAAAATCGCTTCCCATGTATGTGATGTAACATAGTACATATTTTTACTAACATTTCCCTTGGTATGATTTTCCCAATAGTCCGAAGATTTATAATATAGTTCATTAGATTTGATTCCTAATATATCACTTATATTAGGGCTTTCTTTTCCAAATCCGACAGGCACCATAAAATGGATGCCGTTCTTTTTCTGAATCTGGTACTCAGGTGTATTTGCAATTTGGCGTATATCAAGACGTTGTTTGTCCAATTTTTCTTTATATATGTTTAGTTCATCGACTATCCCTTCGGGTAAAGGTCCGAAAATATGTTCCCAACTTTCTCTAGTTATATATAATTTATATTCTTCATACTCTACATGGCTAGACACTGATCGAGTATTACCTTCTGCTGTATAAGTTGGGGTATCCAATATCAAGTCATAAAACACTACATTAGATGATCTACCTACATACATTAGATTTTTAGAACATAATAATGTATTGTCAATGTTATCAATGCCTCGATTACGCAATTCATCCATAGATGAATTTTTGTCGAAAATATACTTAGATATTAGTGTATAGAAATATGTGGCATCCCCAAGTTTATCATTTTCTCGTAAAATTTTTGCTACTCCTAAAAATAATTCCTTCTTATCATTTACTATCCATCCTTGGAAATCTATATGTTTTAAATATAGTGTCCAATCTGTATCGCTCATATCTATAAATGGCTGTAAAGAACCTAACCGTGCTAAAACAAACTTTATTGCATCATGAACTTTACTTATATGTTGAGGGCGAGCATATGCTTCTAAACTATTCAAAACATTATATAGATTGTCTCCATCAATTAACAATTTTTTATCTAATTCTGTAGAATTCATTACTGTTCTGATAAAGGAAGTATTTGCTTGTATGCTCAGTTCCTTTTTAATTCTCTGATATAATTCTTCATGGGATAATGGAATCGCTGTTATCTCATTGGAATGTATTGCATGCATAATAATTTCACGCTGTCTTACAGGAGAGATTTTATCCCATATAATATGATTAATGTCATCTATACCACCCCTTAATGCATATAATATATTAGAAGAACTATATTTATTAAAGAATGTATCCGTGCTTAATTTTTTAATTACATCTATTGCATGTGGGTCAGTATTTAAAATATTTGCAAGTAGATCATTTTTTGTTTTATTGTGAATTGCACTATAGGAATTGAACATGCTGCTATATATTAATTCAGTCCGTTGATTAGGAGATATACTATCCAATAAATTTTTAGAATTGATGAATGTATCTGCGTATGATGAGAGTATAGCCTGATAATAGTAAGTGTTCTTTGAAAACTTTTTTAGAATTGCCTGTAGAGTTGACTTGGGCCATGTTTCAAATATAGACGGTTGTTTATCTACGCTAGGGTCACAATTAAATAACTGTTGAAGATTATTATAAAAATCCGAAGTAACTTCTTCATCGTCTCCTATTATTGCCCGTTCAATGTCTTTCCATACTAATTCGGGGACTTTATGTGTTTTAACATATTCAGCAATAATTTGGACAGGGACTGGTTCTGTATTAAAATTACGTGCCAGATTAACTACCATGTAATGGTTAGGGGTTTGTGAATCAGACATGGTATCTATCAGGTTCATCAACTTTAATGTGGATTCAATTTTGTCGGTGTAAGAGTTGTCGCCTCTCCCAAAAATATAACTAAGTTTATAAAAAAAACTTTTATTAAATGTGTTCTGGTTAAAATTTAAACAAAGGTTTAATAATACTATTGCATATTTTTGTAAACCATCAATAGCCTTCTGTGAGGTTGATTCGTCTATTTCAAATGAGTCAATACGTGATTGTAGATATTTTATAAAATTTTCTGGTACTGGGGGATTTGTGCCTATACCATATCTAACTATATTTTTAAGTACAAGAGTAGTCAGAGTGTCTACAGAGAGTGATGCAAATTGATATTCGGGAATTCTATGTAACATCTTATACGTTACGATGTTATTAATCACCATAGACACAAAAGCGGATTTCTTTTTAAGCATAGCATCTATAGCTTTAGCAGGGTATTTATCATTCCTAAGCGCCTCTCTAATATTTTGTTCGAGTTTATTGACAGAATGTTCACCGACCTCACTCCAGTTTTTGTTTTCAATTTTTTCAAGAACCTTGACAAATTTTTTACCAAATACTACGCTTTGAGTTGGTTCGTTACTATGGATTGAACCTGATCCCGTATCATCAATAAAAATCGGGCATCCTATCTTTATCATTAGATTGGACCAATATGCACAGTGTTTACATTGTGATAGAAATTTTATCGAAGTGGAACCATCTGTTGATCTTTTATGTGTCTCCGTCATGGATATTTGTCTGACTACGGACCATAATGTTTTAAATGGGGTCTGTTTATACATACAATCCAGTTGATCCAAAATCTTTTTAATATCTTCTAATGTATATGGAGTAACTTCAGTAATAGCTTTAATTTTATCCTCTAAATTTTCTTTTGAGAAATCGCTTGATCTGACCGCCTTATAACCATCGGCAGGTTCATATACATAGACCGTCGGGCGTTCTGCGGCAAATGGTAAAGATTTATGTTTAAAATTAGATTCCCACATGGGGGCAAGCACGTACCCATATATCCCTGTAGGGGTATCATATTGATTTCTTGGATTAATCCCTACCCCCGGATCAAAGGTAGCTTTAACTTTTCCCGCGTTGTCATAATGAACAATATTATCTCGAAAAGATACCATCACATCTTTTCTATCTTTATACTGTTCTAAAACTTCCACTACTGAACGGCGTGGAGTATCGCCTCGGCGGGCTTCTGAGAAGATGTTAAAAAAGGAACTGAAATTCATATTTTTATTTAGATTACATTTTAGGGAATAGGTGCTTCATACTGTAAAGTTTTTTCCAATAACTGTTAGTTCCTACAAAATATTTCACCACTTTACCAATACCCGGTAGTACCATTATTAATCCACCATCAGAAGTATATCCTTCAAATTGTCCATCACTTATAGTTTGTTTTTCTAACATTTTCTTAAGAATAGCTCTCTCAATCATATTCGGGGCTTTAAATCCTCTTTTAATTAAAATATTTTTAATATCAAGTGATACCATTCCCCATAGAGGAACATTTGATTCGGATAATTCGAGCAATGCACGATATTTGGATTTCATGCTTCCTGCTGTGGCTACAAATTTAACAAATCCACTCTGTTGAGGACGAACAGCCACATACCCTGACTCGTCTCCATAGAAATGCCAGTTTTGGGCTTTCTGAGTAAATTTATCTTTGGGCCATGCTTTTCCTGTAGAAGCCATATACTCTTTGTAGAAAATATCATATGCCTTATCCAAATCAAGATTAAGGATTCTCTCTTCTTTTAATAATTTTCGGCTCTCGGTGAGGTTCTTTCTTTGAAGAATTGGCACTAACCGTTCCATTCCGAAATGTAATTTTTCTGGAAAATCTTTAAGCGAGAACCATCTAACACTGCTCGTCTCTTTATCTAAGCGCGGTTTAAATTCATCAGGAACAATCCCGATAAAATTGTGGAAAGTGAATGCTCCTTTGCGATATATATCTAAAGTGTATAAAGAAACTTCTCCTGTATACCCTATTTCTTCATGTAATTCTCGGATGGCTGCTTGATTGGCAGTTTCTTTCCCGTCTATAGCACCACCAAACAAACCCCATGTGTTAGGTTGATCCACATAAGGAGAACGTAATCCTAACAAGAAACGTTGTGTTTTTTTACAAAATATTAAAACACCTGCTCCGCGTTTACCCCAAAAATTGGTAGGTTCTGTTGATTCAAGTATAAGTTTGGCTAATCTATCGAAAGTCATCTAATTATTTATGTATCTATTAGTTTTTCCGTTAGAACATAATTTAATACTTCTTCGATTACTCCCCCATCAGAATACCAGTCAGAGTATGAAGATAGCGCAGGAGACAAACTATTTCTATAATCATTATAATTAATAATTCCTTCAACCGGATTATTCTGTGGAGTTTGGTTCCATTCAAAGAAACAGAAATTTTCAATTCCTTTGTCCAATATTGGGGTAGCGGTTAAGGTTGATAATTTGAAAGTATCTTCGGTTTGGCGTTTGACATTTAAAAAGTTAAACACATCAGACCCTCGTTCCCTATAGAGTACTGTCTGCCCATCACTGATATTATCTGTTAAGGCTAATTGTTTTCCAAGATTACTTTTCTTATCAAACCCACATAAAGTACATACATTTTTATTACATGAATTTTGACAATTAACAAAATTGGTATTACATTTGCAACGAGTTCCTATTAGCTTCTGTAGTGGAATAGAAAAGAAGTTCATTAAACGTCTCAACTCTTCGGGGAAATCTAGGTTGAAATTGTCCATGCTTACATCAAATTGCTGAGAGAGGTTATATAAGGAATCAATAGTACATACATCAACATCTGAATGATCTGGTGTAAAGTTTTGAATCTTGTCATATATTAAACCTAATGAATCGCCTTCTCCTGCCACCGCAGATAGATACGAATTAAACGTAGGAAATTGTTCTATGTCAACATGGGAATATCTTTTAATTAGATTATAAATATTATCATCTTCGCCTTTTCTATAGAACTGATGGAAGTTATCAAATTTATAAATATTGAATGGATCGGATATACCTGTTAGATGATATATCTTACCATCCACATTGAACACGCCGGATGCAGAAACAGTTAATTGGTAAGGATATTTACGAGTTTTAATGGTATGGGTTTCGTACGGATTCTCCCCACATGCAATTTCTGGTGATATGATTTGGTCCGCAGGTAAAGCCGATGTAGGAAGAATAAAATTCTGAATAGCATATGGATATATTTTACTAAGGAATGTTTCATATTTAGCATCCGGTATACCATTACATTCAGTATAATACTTAACTCCTGTTAAGTATCCAGACACATAATGTAATAATGTTGAACAACTTATATTAGAATTAGCAATAGTTGTCATAAACGGTGTTTTATAATCTGTCCATTGCAGAGGTGGAAGCGGATTAATTCCATCACTGGTTATTTTAATCATATTGGGAGCAATAGCTGATACCGTATGTCGTATTGCCGCATATGCGCGTGAATTTATGAGTATGTTTTTTTCGTTTTGTTTAAGAGTGAAGAATAACCACGGCTTCCCCGGCATATCATCTTTATAAGAAATTGCGGATGATGCACTATAGCCCAATAAAATGTTGGCACTGATAACAGGTGAGCATGTAACCGATATCTCCGATATCTTATTATCGTTTGCATCATAAAACCCCCAATTAGGTTTCAAATGTCCCCAAAACGAATCGTTATCCACGACAGGAGATGCCTTACTTCCGCTGGCATAAAGGAATACTGTAGCCGTGGGTTCTGTTGATGATATATTTAATGTTAATGTCTGTGGACAACTAGTAAATGCAGACAGCACATCATATGACACATTAATGGTATTCCGATATAACACATTAGGAAATGCAGATACTTGAAATGCAGATACTCTGTTACAATTAGTGACGAAGATATCATATATATTTGCCGCAGTATAGTAATGTTGATTAGTGTTGAGATTATCAATTACTCCGTCTCCCCAATTGACAATATATGATCCAGATAACCCCGAATATGATAGGGTGAATATGGTGTCTAGGGTATAACCTGAAAGTGGAGAGATATTAATCACTCATTTATTTATTAGAAAATATATGGGGATTTCGGTCTTTAAATTCTTTAATTTTCTGTGTAGCTGTTGCACTCATTAATATATCATGGGTGTGGATGTGTAAGAATTGTAAATATTCCTGCTTTAAGTCCATACTTCTTTGAAATGCATCACGAAGTCTTTGGGTGTACGTCTTACGCGGGAACATGTCTTGGTTTAGATGTAACTTGTACAGTTTAGTACATGATGCGCGTACTTTCCTATGTAAAGTATTGATCTTTTGTAATAGTTCAGTATCTCCATTTGAAGATTCTGTTATTAATGAATAAAGTTGCTCAAATTTCATAATTTTATAGCTTTCAGTACATCGTTGAAATCGAGATACATGCGTTTAATGTCAGGATAGTGTAGAATTGTATCCATATTACTATTCACAAAATTTTTATATTCCTTAGCAGATTGAGTAAGTATCTCGCTCAATTTGGCGTTTTCTTCTGGACGAACTTCTTGATAATTACCAAGATTTATCTGTTTGTGTAAATTTATAATCTTAGACTGTAACTTCTTAATATCATTCGATAGTGTAATTTCTCTATCGGAGAAAGCCTCATTTAATATCCTAACATAATCATTGAAAAACATATAGTTATTTATAAAAGAATATAAAATCCCCTGTATTTGTAAGCGATGTCTGAATTACCAGTTGTTTATTGTTTAAATTAGGAAGATTTACTATAATAGCCACAATATAAGCGCCTTTATCATAATCAGGAACGACTAGAATTTTCTCTACTGTAACACGGGGTTCAAACAATGCAATACCTTTATCTATGGTATTACCCAATGCGGTTGCTCCCATATCGGATACGGTTTGTCCAATAAAATTTGACAAATCAATATTAAAAGAGGGGGTCAAATATCTTTTCTGTGTTAGAATATTTCTTATGGAGTTAAGAATAGCTGATTCGTCTGTATCACTTATAAGATCATTTCCTAACACTGTATCAGCATTTCTCGTATTGTCAGATACGCGGTTCAGTTGAAAATCTAATTTAAGATCACGGAAAGTTGTTGAACTATTATTCTTTTTTCCTGAAAGATTACTAATGGTTATCATTTAATTATTTATATTATATGATAAATAATGGATATGTCCAAATTTTTAGAACTTTATGAAAGTGTATTAGAGTCAGTTACACTCGGAACTATTCGCCCACAATCCGTAGTGGTTATTGATCCAGAGATGATCAAACACAAAGATATTGCAAATGATATTATTCAAAGAAAAGGTGTGAGTTACCTTGCACAGTTACAGAAACTTGCAAATGATAAAGCATTGTTATATGTGTCCGCATTAAAAACAGTTCGTCCAGTTAGTAATGTTCATGCTGCTCTTCCAACCAGCAATGATTTCCAAGAAGCTGATGTTATCAATTATTCACCGGGGCTAAGCAGCACATGGCATGCACCCATGACCTTGCCGATATCTGTATTAAAGAGCATAGTTGAACCAGAGAATATTATGCAAATACCTGTCCCCGGTAAAGAAACCCCTCAAGGACAATCCACAGGTGATAATTCGTACAATAACGGAACACAGCATCCTAATGTAGTAGGACAGAAGGAAAAAAGAAAAGGTAAGTAATCTAATTATAATGTAAATAATTAGATGAATGATAATTTTCCAGTTTCAAAGGACGCTTACTTAGCTTTCGATGGACTTTCTATTAGAGATAAAATACGTGAACGTCTAACCCAAACCGGAGTATTCTCCGATCAAAGTTTTGAAGGAAGCAATATATCTGCCATCAATGATGTAATATCAATGGTATTTTCGTTGTTACTATATAATTTAAATAAAACAAGTTCCAATGGAACCTTTTCAGAGACTACATTATATAAATCCATAAACGGCATCGTGAAGGCATTAAATTATAGTCCAATTGGCGCACAGACTGCATCAATTAACTACACCATGAATGTTGATTCTCTAGACGCAGGGTTCTACACTATTCCTCGTTATTCATCAGTAGCATTGGGTGGAATAAAGTATTCATTTAATGATGACTTAGTTTTTAGTAAATTAATCAATGGTGTTAGGGAAGAAATTATTGATATAAACAATTCTAAAATTTTATATCAAGGTTCTTTTCAGGAATATCCTACTGTTATTTCGTCAGGAACTCCTAACGAGCTTATCTTCATAATTCCTGATAATACCGTCACAATTGATCATTTTAACATATTTGTTTATGTTAAGGAACCCAACGGAATTTGGACCAAGTGGCAACGCACGTCCTCATTATATCTTCATAATTCTTCCGATCAAGTTTTTGAAGTTCGATACAATGAGAACAGACGATATGAATTAAAATTTGGCAACAACATCAATGGTAAACAATTACCAGAGAATAGCCAAGTGGGAATTTATTATTTAGCATCTGATGGGCCTAGCGGAGAAGTTGGTATAGGCGCGGTAACTAATAAAAAAATAACAGTATTCAGTACTTCAAGAATAGACAGTATCTTATCAGACGGGCGGGTGGGCAACATATTGAATAATGGAGACATAAACACGGTATTGCTTAATAATTCGTCTCCTAGCACATATTACAGTGATCCAGAAACTGTTGAACAAATTAGACAAAATGCCCCAACTAATTACAGGTCGCAATATAGTTTAACAACTGCAAAATCATACGAAACTTTCATAAAAACAAACTTCGCAAATATATTACACGATGTTGCAGTTATGAATAATGATGAGTATTTAGATAGCTATATTAAATATTTTTATGATTTAGGTTTAACCAATCCTCAATTAGAATATAGATCATTATACAATCAAGTGAATTTTGCAGACGCTTGTAACTTCAACAATATATATTGTTTCTGTGTCCCTAAGACACGAAACAATGTAAAATCATATATGATTTCTGAACAGAAATCATTAATTATCAATACTATTGATGAGCAAAAAGTCTTAACCGCCGAGGTAATTATAGCTGATCCGGTATATATGGCAGTTGATATTGCCGCATCTGCAACAGGACAACCACAAGTTACAGATATCAACAACACACAGATATTAGTTTATAAAGACCTAGTTACTCGTAAGAGTGATTCTACTATCGCATCCGAAGTTAATGACCTTATTATATCGTTCTTTAATAGAGTTAATAATAATCTTGGACAACATATAAACGTGAATCAGTTGGTTACAGATATATTGGCAATTGAAGGTGTAGCACATATTGCAACACGCATAAACGATGCTAATACTATTGTAGAGGGGCTACAATTATTAATGTGGAACCCTGCGTATCCATCATTTACTACATCATTCAGCACCAACATAACATTGGAAAAATTCCAATTTCCCTTCTTATATACTCCTTCTATGATATCTAGAATAACAGTTGTTTAACATACGGTGTATACATAATAAATAATCGTTATGCCTTCTATTGTTCTCAGAAAGATTGCTCAGCCGCAACAAATCTCTTCCAGAGATATATTTAACACACCCACTCCTTTAAATTATAAAGATTGGTTGGCGCAGCACATTGCAGTAATCCCTAATGATGCGCAGAAACAATACGAACAATATTTGTTAACCTTTTATACAAAAAAGGAAGATCAGACAGTTGCTAAGGCGGCTAGTATCAAAAAAGACTATCTTTCACTGATTGAAAAATTAACCACTATTTTCAAATATGATAAGGATTTCCAAAGGTATGCCAAGATAGATTTATCATCTAACACAGAATTAAAGATTGCTATACCGTTCTATGCCAAGAAACTTAAAGAGATTGCAGTGTATTATATTAATCATAGAGATAATATCAAACAGAGTAAATTACACTATGCATCCGTTGGTTCGGAAGTAGGGGTTGAACGTTTTCTATATAAAAACCTGTTAAATTTATTCACTAAAAAACCTTTCTCTGCCGGAGGATTGTATTCTACTGATAATGTGGATTTATCTGCGGTGTCACCATTCTTTAAAATTCAAATAGAAGAATTATATGATACAACTAATTATTCCAAAGAGAATGTATTAGACATAAACCCTCTATTATGTGTGTTAGATGGTTACGTCTCCAACATTTGTACCCAATTCAATGATATCACTACAGATAACAATAATGCTCCATTAGAATCTATTTTTTTATGTGATACTGACAATCCTGATAGCAATGATCTTATTCGTCAGAGTTGGGAAAAATATTTAGGAACTGATTTATATTACATGTCGGGTGGCGGTTCAGTGTTTAATAGCGCAGAAGTGTCACTAGCTTTACAAAACGGTAACAACTTCTTCTACTGGTTCAGTGGGGAAAATGCTGATGAAATTCCCGAAGGGCGGTATAATGATATCGCATTATCTGCGTTAGATTGGTCAGGGGCCACAGGAGCAAGTCATTTCTCTGCCGCTGATATAGTGTTTGTAAACTACGGCAATCTAAAGACAGAGGCTGCATGGTTGATGTCTGCGGCTAAGTACACCTACGACACTGAAATGGTGGCAACTATTTCAAATAAAAGAGAATTTAAGTTTCCTTACCCCGGTATCGGACTAAGTGCCGAAGGCGGCGTGTGGACAGGTAGATTAATAATTGATAATTACGAAGAGGATAAACGATTCTTCCCTAATGAAATTAGCTATCAGAATAACCAAAAAGAAATAGAAAAATTATACTGGAGTTCTACAGTAACGAATTCCGCTGTCCAACCAACTAATATTCAAACATTATCTTTGGAACAATGTGGTGCATATGCGTCTAATAAATTCAAAACGGCTGACAAACTATATATTCGACGCCCGATTGGAGAGCTTACAAATAATGACCAAAATCCTAATGGAGTTTTTACAGGTGATATTAATATCGCATGGTTATACAAATTCAATCAGACACAAATACCTGTTAACGTAGGTGATACTAATATATATTATCCGCTAACTTCGTTCGATAACTTGGATGATTTGTATTATGAGTATGAAAGCGGTGATGATATTCCTCTTTCGGCTATTCCTGTAAATGAGTCGTTCTCAGGGGCGATTGCAGGAGATGATGTTTTAACAGGTGATATGCTTATTAAATTGAAGGCTCCATGTGGACCTGAAATAGAAGCGGCATGGCTAAAAGGTGTTCCGTTGAGATTCTCACAAAATATCTATTTAAACAATTATACCTGTGGTGAAAATCAATTAACTCAATACTATACCCAATGGAACTATATCAGCGGAACAACCCAACCGGGAATAGCATTCAGAACAGATCAAGGCGAATATGTTCGATTTGTTTGGTCAGGTGGTGATATTGACATCAACAATGTTAAAGGATTCACAGGATTTATACATGATCCGTCATGTGAATATACACAGTTAAATCATGACAGTTCTATTCTCGATGTCAACTTTTTATCGGTAGATGATACTGAACGATATGAACGTTGGAAAAAATGTAGCTGTAAATCAGTTAACTATTCTCCGTTAGGACATCAAGGAGAACATCTACGTATTAGAAAAGTAACGCCCGATTTCATTGTTCCTGATACTCAGCCAGATAAAGCATTTAATTTAGTGGATTGGAGAGGTAATGACGGTAAGGCATATACCGAATCTACTGATCTTATCAGATTCCGCCCCGATCATCTAATGGAAAAAGATATTGGATGGAATAAAGGTCGATGGGTTCGACCTTCTAATATACCATTTATATTAGAAACAGGTAAAAGTTATATCTATTACAGAACAAATCTGGATAGCTGTAACTACTCATTGCCGCCATTTATAATAAATCAAGGCTATTCCACTTCTACCATAAAAACCGACACATGTGATATCATTAATAGTGTTCCTTCTTGGTATAAAGCTGTCAAGAATAGTAAAGGGGAATGGATAGATACTGGTATTTTGAGTGATATGGTGCTAGATTCTGGATCATTCTTCACATACGTTCATAGAAATTCCTATGTGATCGCTAAGCAAAAACTACTTTATAACGGTGCAGATGTTACCCCTATAAGTGGGGATTATATCACCGTATTCAAGGATGACACCAATATCACATATGAGAAAATCATATTCTCTTCTCCTGCTGTAAATTTCTTAATTAAGATACCTCTTTTAAATAATAGTGCATATTGGGCAAAGGCAGAATATGGTGATAAAGAAAAACCTGTTCAGAAAACCACTGATGATAATCGTAATGTTAGCGAATATCTACAATTGTCACAGCCGCTACCAAGCAACATAGTATTAACCGAACAAAACGTTATACGTTACGAATTAAGCGAATGTAATCAATGTTTCATATGGAAACAACCAATAACTTTACAAGTATCTAATTCTGAGATGCGTTGGAATAAAATCAGTATAGATGATTGTGTGTACTCTGATGTGTTGAACTATCTACATGAACGTGCGGATAAATTCTGTAACTCATACACCCCGCAATGCTATTCAGAGTGTCAAGAATTTAGTATTTGTGGTTGCGGTGATTTCTGTGAAACTTCTAAAACGGGAGTAACTGCCACGGGCATTCCTGCTGATATTATACTCAACACTGAACTATCTGGTATACCAGTGTTTATCAACTATTTCGCAAGAAATCAATTCAATTTAAAATTTGATGTTACGGATTTAACTGCGGGGTCAATTCATCATCAACCACTTTCTGGATTATTAACAAAAGCTGCAAAACCATGGAATAATTTATTGAATGATAAAACGGCCAATTTCCTTTATAAACAAATAGATGATAACTTATTAACTAATCGACAGTTGGGACTCATGGTGCCACAAAGATTAGGATTAGGAAAATATGAATTAGCCAATGCACTACATCCTGAACAGGTGGCAGTGAACGGTATAAGTGCTATACGTTTAAACAGATTCGATCATCCATTAGAACCCGAACAGATTGATTCTAGAAAATACAAAAATAATATAGGTGTTCCATTAGTAAATGGAAAACAAACGTATCATCCTTATACCATAGGAGCAAACGATTTAACCGATATATCGAACGATCTATTAGATTGGCAAACTGATATTTTCGGTAATCAGTATTATTTGGTTTCAAAAAAATCTAACTCATTGACATCTATAGGCAGTCTATCTGTGAAATCACCAGACGGAATATTATATGATGGGACAAAATATCTTTCTGCAATTTTCGACAAATATAAAGCTATAACCTTCGATGGCGCTATAGAGGGAATCATTTCAACTGAGGATGGTTATGGTATAACTACTGAGGATGGTTTCATAATATTGATAGGATAAGTAAGCTAATATGTACAATTTATATTCCGCATTATCTAGTACCAGTCTTAATTATGGGATAACCCTTTTAAAGGTATTTTATGATACCTTGATGGTGGGTGTTAAGTGTAAAGATAGTGGCATTAATAATTCATATTATGGGCATGTGTTATTTGACAAGATCAATTATGACTATTCGGAATACCCGTTACAATCTAACAAATCTATCGTGTTAAATCTTGGATTAATAAATTCTGACATTGTACAGTTTACCGGAAATCAAATTGTTGACACTTATTTTGATCAGAACAATAAAACAGTAACATTATTCACCATATCCTCATTAGAAACTTCATTTGTACCAAAGATTTACAAATATAATATTAATAATCATGATATTGCCATGCAATATCCTGTAGAGAATGAACTTCCTACATGGTTAGATTCGTCATTAGGTACACTGACTACTGCGCACCCTCCTTGTTTGTCGATAACAGATGATGTAGCCGATATACTTATTACCACTATCACGGACGAATTTAAAGTGTTGAATCTGTTGACATTTAATCTCGTAACTACCCCCAAATTAATAAATTATTCCAAATATAGCGTTGCATTGGACGATTCTAGTGTTATTAAGAAAATTCAAAGAGTTGATAATGAAATACAATTTTATTCCTCATATGATCAAAACATCACGCCGTTTAAAATAGTGGATAAATAAATATGTGATCTTATCCGCGATAAACATAGAACCCCTTTCTGCTAGTATCTCTCCGTTAGTTATATCTTATATACATAACGGCAGAAATATCACGTTACCTGTGTCAGCGGATAATTTTTTAGGGGGGACACTATCATCTTATAACTGTTTACGTAAGGTAAAGGATATCGAGATAACCAATAACAGTATATCGTTTCTAACCGACACTATAGCATTGTCGTCACTGTTTTATGACAATTATAACAGACAACCCCAAAAATTAAATACCTATTTCTTTAGAGAATTAAATGATTTGGACGATTTTAATGTGAATCTTCGATCATCATATAATGTGCGAGGTAATTATTTAGTCACTTGCCCGCTGTCTTCTGAGTTGGTATTTAATATAGTACCTATGAAAAACTCAATGAATATCAATGAGGAGAAAGGATGGTTTTCTAATTTCCGTGATTATAAATCTTTAAGTTTTAGTAAAACATGTGGGGCAGATAGTAATGATTTGTTTGCAGAATATAAAACCAGTTACGTTCCTAAGAATATTGAACCTGATAATGAGGCAGTCTTTAATATAGTTGGTAAGGGAATAAACATAGCGATTAGTGCATTGGGATTGGTAGAATCTGGTGCCATAGGAGGCTCTCAGCCGCTTGATTCAGATATTATATATCTAGACCGCCTTAACTCTGTGAAGTCGCCAAATATAGCTAATTTTAACGGCACGCCCCTGTGCCTATGGTTATCGGGAAGTTCTGTATTACAGGGCTTTCCTAAACAGTGGATGGAGCGATGGTACGATGCTAATAATATAACCCAAGGAAATGCTCTTGTCAGCAGAGTCAACTATTCACCCTTTAGTCCGGTAGTAGATATTCCATCCTCTATGTCTATAAAAGACGGGGATACCATCACTATTAATAGATTGGGACCAAAAAGAAATTTAGAGTTTATTGATTATTTCGCATCAACTCAGAAATGTTGTATATCGGCATGGGGGCAAACTTTTAAAGATGAACTCAATGGAATACATGGGTTTGTGGAAGGATTATATCCTCATCATACATCTGAGCTTATATTAGATGGTCGTATCCATGCCCACATACCACCTGTAGATAATTTATTAAAGGAATATGATTTTACTACCTCGTTTTGGGCATATAAGGATGATTGGATGTATGGGCCTGATAGCCAAATTTTTGGGAATTTTTCCAATTTCGAAGGCTACAGTGTCAACTATAACACCGGAGGTACTACCAGTTTACTAACATTCCCAACCAATGTTGGTATAGTTTATGGATTTAATCCGAAAGGTTATAAGATATTTGAAAAGAATCTTGTTAAGAGTGCGGGATTAGTTGCACCATATATATCCCTTATTACCACAGATTTCTTCGGCGCACGATGGATATTTGACAGTGCTAACCGCAAGCTCATCAAACTAGAATCTGACGACTTGCTTAAAGAGGTTATCACCTTACCATCTAATGCAGTTATTAAATCCATAAAGATAAACAAATTGAATCAATTGGTTATGTTGGATAGTAAAAACCACACTATCACAACATTTGATCAGACGGGTTCGCTTGTTTCTACAAATTTCATATCTCCAAATTTCAATAATTTTGAAATTGATGGTAACAACACGCTTAAAACGTCTATTGCAGATAGTATGCACTGTGATAACAATAATAACATTTACAAGACTATCGGCAGTAATATCTATAAAAACGATAAGACATATTTCCATGTTGGAAAAGAAATCAATGCTATTAAATTTGATTTATCAAATAATATGTGGATATTGTTTGATAGAAGCAGAATAATGAAGCTTTCGCCTGATAAGAAACTATTATTTAATATAGAGTTACCTCTAACATATAAGGAGACATCCTTTGAGATGAACTTTGTGAAAGATGTCATCGGTTCAACTGAACAGGATATTTTATGGATAGTGTTCAATAATAATAGAAGTATACTTCAAATGAATTCAAATGGGGAAATCATAAAAAGATTAAATCTAAATGATGTAGTAAATCTGAATAAATGTAATCCGTTTTTCTTAACTACTAGAGGAGATTTTACCGATTTTGATATCAGACGTAAATTTGAAAAAGCGGACAACGGTAATATATCAACCGCAAATCCGGCCTTTTCTGTCAAGATGAATCTTAAATGTGGGGATAATAAAGAGTTATTACAGATGTTCTATCCCGTTAAAAATCTACGTGGTTGGGTACATTTCTCCTTAGTTCATAAAATAGAAGACAATGCCACCAGTATTAGTTTATATATTAATGGAATTAAACGGTTATCAAAAACATTTAATGGTAGCAGAGGCACATCAAATATAAAAATGGTTAATTTTGGAACAAAGGTTTCTCCTTTTATTATAGGAGGTACTAGTGGAAAACTAGGAGCGAATAAATTAGAACGATCTATTGAGAATGAATATCTTTTAGGGCGATTCGATGATTTACGCATTCATCATAGTTGTTTAAACAACTATGAGATATTATCATTAGCTAACAACAAACATTACAGCAATTGGAATGATTTAATTTTCCATATGCCTACAGATAAAAACACTTGTATGGAGAATATTAAATTTTTCCATATGAATAGACCTCCCGGCCACAAATCAAATAAATTCAATTTAATTATTGAAGGATTTGATGATGTAGACACGCAGGCAAATATCGAACATTACATTCTCGCCAATATAGATAGTCTAAAACCTGTCAATACTATTCTTAATAAAATTATTTTTAAATAATTATAAATTGATTGAATATATTATTTTCATAAATATCTATCATGAACACTGTTGACAGAACAATATCCAGCTTACCCTATGTAAAATCACTATTTGGGGATAATGAGATTCAAAAAATTAATGATAAATATAACATTTTTAATGGTCCCGGTGTAACAAAAGATAAACAGGTTCAACGACTATCCATTACTAATCAGTTTGATAATCAGATGGAATATACCACTAATGGCGGGCGTGTTCCTAATCTGTTCTATCATCAATTGATGAGCGGAATTAGTTCCGAAAACAAAAAGCGTCGTATAATTGATTTCAGAAGCATGTCCCAATACCCAAAAGTAGAAAATGCGGTGAGAGAAATATGTAACGAAATGTTTGAAAGGGATGATAAAGGGGAAACATTTAAATGCCGTCTCCGTGGAGATTACAATGATGAGGTTCGTTCCTTAATTGAGAAAGAATTCCAGAAATTTCTGAATATTTATAAATTCGAAGAAAAGGGGTGGCAATATGCTCGCGACTGGATTACAGAAGGTGAACTTTTCTTTGAAAATATTGTGTCGGCTAAACAGACTGAATTAGGTATTATAGGTACAACACGAATTGCCGCAGAACGTATTGATCCTCTTTATTACGATCTTGATAATGAACTTATTGATTGTTTCATCATGAGAACTAAAGAACATGATGACTATCCGTATCAATGGGGTAAATTTACTGCACAAAGCTCAATTAGTTCTGGCAGACAACATCAACCGATGTTTTTAAATGACAAACAGATAACCTACATTAGTAATGATCAGTGGGAAACTACTGGTAAAAAATTCCGTATTCCTATTCTTGCACATGCACAAGGACCATATAGACAGTTGAGTCTTATCGAAGATGCAACTGTTATCTATATGTTAGTTCGCGCTCCTGAAAGATTGGTGTTTAATATTGATACAGGGAATCTTCCTGCCGCACAAGCAGAGAAATATATGAAACGAATGATGGCAAGTTTCTGGTCAAAGAAAACAGTTGGACAGGATGGTAGAATAGAAAACGTTTATGACCCACAGGGGATGTTAGAAAATTATTGGTTCCCTAAAGGACGTGATGGTTCAGGCTCCACAGTAGAAAGCGTTGGTGGTGGCAAACAATCCGCCGATAATCTTGACACATTGAACTATTTCGTTCAATGTTTATATACTGCATTACATGTACCTCTTGGTCGTTTAAATTCTGAAACAGCATTCAGTGATGGGGAAAACATCACTAGAGAAGAATTGCGTTTTGCAGAATTCATCATAACTATTCAGAAACTATGGGCAAGTGCTATTAAGAAAACTTTCATAGTTCATTTAAAACTTAGAGGTAGACAACTTCTGGAACAGGCGAAGAAATATAAAGTAAATGATATTAAAGTTCCTAATAAGAACGATCCCAATGCTAAAGAAACATTGAAAGTTACAAATATTTTCAAAGATAATTTCAATAATAAATGTTGGGATTATTATGATATTTTATCGGAAACTATAACAGATAAAATACAGGCTACTAAGAAATCGTTAGAGGAAGACCGCGAAAAATTATATGCTCGATCATTATTAATTAATGAAGAGTTGTTTGAGTTGGATACACAGTTAATCACTGAATCTGATAATTTGTTAGTTAATAAAATTGAAGATAGCAAAGCTCGTTTAATCACTGAGTCAGAAACATCAGCAAAAACTTTAGAATTCATAGATGGAAAAATTAAAGAAATCGAAGATGAAGGTGTAAGTTGGTGGGAACAATACGATATTCAGGAAGAGGATATTGATGTTAAAATGAATGAACCTACACAGTTCTTCCAAATTAGAGAGCAACAAATTTTCCAACAAAAATTAGACAACTACACCAATATTGCATCACAAGATTTCATCAGTGCTACCTTTGCACAGAAGATGTGGTTTGGTATGAGCGATGAAGAGATATTAGCTAATAGATCATTGATGCAAAAAGATGCAGCATTTAGATGGGAATTAGCACAGATCGAAGCAAATGGTCCCGATTTCAGAGAAAAAGCACTACAGGAAATGGAAGACACTCTTGCAGGTGGAGACGATATGGGTGGATTAGATGGTGGAGGTGGTTTACCATCCGGTGGTGGCGGAGGCGGTCTTCCAACTGGTGGTGGTGGCGGAGACACTAGTTTACCAGCATTCGGAGCACCCCCTGAAGGTGATGTATCCCAAGGTGGAGAATCCTCGCCACAAGCAGATACAGGCGGAGAAAAAACAGCGGCCCCGCCGCCACCACCACCTAAGTAAATTATGAATAAATAGTAGTAATGAATAATATAGTTCCAGATGGTTTTGGTAGTACTTTCCTAAGTCCGATAATTAATAATTATGCGGACTTAGTATATAGATGTAAGTCCTTGCTTGGATTTCCTATTCAAAATGATGAATTAACCGATGCCCAATGGGCGGTTATTATTGATGAGGCAATTGAAAATTATACAACTTGGGGCGGCGGTTCCAAGGAAGAGTATCTCATTTTCTGTGCAAACATGTATAAGCAAGGATGTGGTGTCAAGTTAGATGATCTAATCTCTGTAGGATGTAATAGTCAATATTGTAACGTCACAACAGTTGTTTCTGCGGTTACTTCATTGGTTACAACTTATGATTTAATTGATACTAAATCTGCCTTTCTATCTGTTACTCCATTTTCTTATCCATCATTTGTAGATAATACAAATCCTTATAGCATTGCTTATAGTGGTGTAAGTGGTCAATACATGTACTTGTATTTCGATCCTAAGAATCCATGGAATGCTAACACAGTTTGTAACTTAGATTGTGTTCAGCTTAATCCAATCAATTCTCAGTGGTTTCAACTTAGTGGAAATCCGTCATTATCGGCATTGACTTTTGATTTTGTTAATGATGCAACTCTATCACCGTTGGCATCAGCCGTTTCTGCGATTCCCGGTTATTCCTTAGACTCTATCCCGTTATCAGCAATGGGGAATCTATTATCAATTATCCCTACATCTTATTATGATGTTGCATCATTCTATCCATCAAACATTCCATTTGGTCCTCCTTTAGAAGCATGTTTAGAAATTGGTGGGGGTAGTGGTTACATTTTCCCTAAATGTAATACTCGTCTCATAAATGCATGTTCGGCACTATCTTCCCAATACAATATTTCACCTGCATATGATTATGTGCTTGCAACTGAGACTATTTCCGCTGTAACAGTTCAAACGAGTTCTGTTGATTTTCCTACCATATCTGCGTATTTCGATTTGTTCTGTAGCGATTGTAACTGTAACTGTGCAGCTATTTCATCAATTAATTGGTCAACTTCCGCAGTAGATTTCTTACTGTTCAGAAATGTTATCAGTGGTAGCGATGGTGTTATTTGGGATTTATCTGCTACTGACATCAGTAAAGCTACCCATGTTAAGCTTAATAATGTGCCTATCTGTGCGGGCGGTGATTCTATTCCTTTGAACTCTAATAACGGAATTTATAGTAATTTCACTCTATGTAATTCGGCCCTTAGTACTAATGGTAAGATGTACCTTGAAAGTGTTCAATTCTTAAAAGATTTCAAACCAGATACAAATGCCTTATATGATACTCATTGCGGATGGAATAATAATGGATTCACTTTGAATTATTACATTAGTGCTAATTCCGACTGTATCCGTCATACTCCTGATAAAATTCCAGTTGATATTTCTTTTTATAAGAAAACCCAATCTACCGAAGTTGGTGAAGTTTCGTCATATTACAGCTATAATTATGATTACGGCCTTAATCGTAAACGTAAGATTTATGGTGTTTTCAGTTTAGATAATGCCAACAACACCGGAAGTTATGGTGGTTATGGTTCTGATTTACTTTTCAATTTTGATTATGCGCTTCTAGCTTCTACCTTCGGATACAATCTACAAGGATCAAGAATAACCGCTGGTGGTGGATATGATCTTGTCACATATCATTTAGCTCGTTCTTTCGTAGAACAGAGCAAGAAAATGCTTCGTTATATTTCTTATCAATGGGATGAAAGAACTCAATATTTGAAAATGACTCCCGAACCTCCACTAAGTCAACAAAATGGTGGTACTTGTTGCAGTTCTAGTGTCATTGGTGCTTACAATAACCAATGTTATCTTATTGGTGTATATGTTGAAGCGCCTGTTCAAGAGTTACTTTCTACCTATTTCGTTAGAGAATATACCCTTGCAAGAGCAAAACAAGTTATTGGAAATATTCGTTCCAAATATGGTGCTGTTACCCTTTATGGTGGTGCAACTTTGGATGGCGCAACCCTAGTTCAGGATGGTACTGGTCGCATTGAAACTCTTATGAAAGAATTAAGAAACGAATCGTATTATACCGCGCCCGCCAGTTTTTATATTCATTGACCCCTCCTTCCTTTTTTATTGGACGTAGTAAATTATTATTTTTAATAATAAAATTATAAATACACATATGACTCCAGAGTTTGATAAATTTATTCAAGAGATATTAACAGAGGCTAAACGATGTCAAGGCCCATCTCTTCGCCAATTAAGTGATAAAGCAAGGTACCGTTTCATGGCATGTCGGGAAAATCCATACTCGCCGGGGTACAAAAGAATTTATTGGGGACATAAGGATGGGTCATTTGATTATACAAAATGTTTACGAAATCCTAGACCGGGAACAAGTGCCTATGAAGAATGTAAGGATATACAACGTGCTCGGCTCAAAAGATTGAAAAGATTACGTAGATTAAAAAATAGAAAATAAAATATGAATTTCTTAGAATTATTAATGTGTGAAGAGGATGATGCCGGAATAATGGTTATGCCAGATATTAATCAATTTCATGATGATGCCATATATATTACAGATTTTAGTAAATCATTAAATCTCTACCAACCGGACGATTGTACCATAGAATCCTAAAACCTTCCCGTCAATTGATTTATGGGCAACAGCGGTTGTTCTAACTCTGAATCTTTTTTTAGTATTATGGTTCATAACAGTGTATTCCGCTTCATATGGAATATCAAGCGCAATGCTCTCGTTCCATTGTTTCCATACATATGCACGATCATCGCCTAACACACCTGATAACCATCCACTACCTAGACAGTCTTCAAAGGTAAGACCGAACATATCACATAATGCTTTATTAACCCATGTACATTCTCCATTTGGAGCACATTCGTATGCACCTGTGGTGATTAAATTATTAGCAATCATTTTGGAGCGTAACTCTGCTAAAGACACTGCATCATTAATTCTATTAATTTGATCTTTTATAGATTTTCCTCCATTTTTAGAGAATTCATTTTTTAATGAATTTATAATAGGTAAAACTTCTTCGTTTAAGGTTTTACATATCGCTGCTTGCTCGTCCACATGATTTTTTGTAAAATCTAGTATTTTCCGTATAGGTGTAATTATTAGTTTCCAGCCACCCCATAGAACACCTATTAAAGTGACAAGCCCCACTAAAATCTCTATTGCTGCTTGTAAAATTAATAATGTTTCCATGTATAATTTATTTATAAATACACGATAAACATATGATTATTCTTCGTATTTTTTAATTATGTTAGCAACCATTTCCAGAGTCTCTTTCAAAATATCTGCGTCCTGTAATGTTATAGTTAATGGACTTTTATTTAAAATATTTACTAAATGGCTCCAATGCGCAAGTAATTGATTTTTTGATATAGGCGTCGATGTATTAGGAAGATTATCCATGATATTATTCAATATTTATTGTGCCTGTATCATCAATGCTATAATTTATAGTAGGTGTAAAATCTTCTGAAGATATTGCAGTAGGGTCCAGCATAGTTATAGCTTGTAACAATAGAGTAAAACGATTAAATGCTAGTTGACCATTTGTTCCCAACTCTTTTGCTATTTCTTGAGGTGTTACTCGATCATTTTTCCAAAATAATTCAAAGGCGGTTGTCGCTTTTTGAACTAACTCTGTTACAATAGAAGTATTTAATTGTTGCATAGTTTCCAATGCTTCTTGTGCGGGTGTCAGTCTTGGAGGAGTGAATAGTATCATAATAATATTTATTGTATTAAATAATTAATTACAAACCCAATTAGTCCCATTATAAAATACTGGAGTGATTATTGCTCCCCCACCCACCACCGCTACCAAATAAGAAGGAGCTAGAGCATCGGTAACAAAGGCGGTATCACCTCGAGTACCTGTAGGTAAGGTTTCTACAGTATAGCCTTTTAATCTGGCTGTGGAACTATATATTACGGGATAATTAAATGTGGTATTCCCCGTGGTTCCGTCGATTGATACACGAGAAGTATTGTTAGTTATTAATTGTAAATCTCTATAGTTTCCTCCTCCGCTTCCTGCCTGTGTACCCACTTGAAATATGTTGGATGTCCATGCTAACACGCCAGTCTCGTAGTTGGTACTTGATGTCCATGTATTATATATTCGCACTGTTTGAGCATTGGTGGTAGTTTGTCCCCTAATTTCTAATGTATTTGCAATATATCCAGACAACCCGGTACTAGATACCCCCCGCCAATGCAACACCCATGAATCCCATATCTGCACACCGCCACCATTGCCGGTGGTGACGCTGGGGTGTACTAGTAATATGCCGTCTCCTAGTTGATCCCCGCCATTATCACCATATCCATAAACTGTACGAATAGCTGCCTTGCCTGTAGTATCTAAACTATAAATTGAAGTACCGGTGGTGTTTTTATAATCAACTATGTTGCCTGCAAAAGATGTAGGTGTAACTGATCCAAAAATAGTACCAGATGCATGCCATGAAGTAGGTGCTGCAACATTTCTAGGTTTAAAATAGAAATGAGGAGTGTTGGTGGTTGTGCTACCTCTGGTGTAAGGCAAACCTGTTAATAAACATGCAGGTGTATTTGCTCCACTATCAAAATCATTGATAGGGAAAGTCGTAAAAGGTGTATGGAACAAATGAGTCATTAGTATTTTCCGCCAATTATAGTTACATAGTATCCTGCTGCTACTGTTGTCCCTATAGTTACATTTAATTTATAACCCGGTGGTAAAGCAAAATTTAATATAATCTCTTGGTTAGTTAATTGAGCAACTTCTGAATTAGTGGTTGCGGGTAATGTTATGTCTTCATATAAAATATTATTTGCGGCTGTTGCATTGGTGCCACCATTATTGATAAAAACACGCGCAACTGTTGCAACATTAGTTCCTGCTGCACGGAAACGAATTTTCTGAACATATCCCCCATTTGTTGCATCTGCTGTGAATGCTGTTAACACTGTTCCTGTTCCATCCTTTGCAGTGTTTGCTGTTGTGATTGCTGTTGTTCCCCATTGAATATCTGGAGATAATGTATAAATTGGATTGGTATTTGCAGCCATAGTATATTACTATTTATCTCTTAATATGTCATTGCTGTATTGACCATAGCCAATATTTTTCCCATTGATACTCCTTGCCATGTAGTTGCACTGTTAGATCGAACAGTAGTATATACATTATTCCAATTAGCACTTAATGTATTAACATTAGAATAAACACTTGAATTGTTAGCAGATTGTGTATTAGTTGAGGTATATACTGAATTATTATTTGCACTTTGAGTGGAAAATGATGTGTAGGTGTTTTGCCAACTAGCTGTCAATGATTTAACATCAGTTCCCTGATAATTCCATTGAACGGCTGAATTAGTATTAACAGTGGAATAAACCGACATATTATTCGCACTATTAGAATTGGTATTAGAATAAACTGAATTCCAGTTAGCACTATTAGAATTTACTGTAGTAAAATTACTTAGATTATTTGCACTCTGTGTATTTAGAGTGGTGTATGATGAATTTACATTATCTACAACAGTGGTTAAACCACTAATCTTTGATTGATTTATATTTGCAGCAGAGGCAACATCTACGTCAACTAAAAGAGAAGCAGGTGTTTGTGTAACCCCGTCAACAACTTTTACTAACCCTGTTCCTCCGACAAAAGGTATAGTAGAGTGTAAATGTGATGGAGTGGAATCCCCAAATGCCAATGTTACAGTTTTATTATTGGCAGTTGCTTTTGCTCCAATTTCTACATATATTCTATCAGATAATGATACAGTTTTCTGTGGAACTAAACACGACATTGACTGCTGAATAAATATTCCATTATTAGTTAATACTGCATCATTGGATGTGGAAAGTAAAACAGGCGCATTTATTCCATCATAAGTATAAACTATTACCTGTAATACGGTTGGATTATTAGTATTGGCATTGGAATATCCCCATACATTAAAATCCCAAATACCACCGGGTATAGTAGTAGTGTTCGGGTCTAACGCATCTGTTACAAAACCGGCAATCAATGTATAATTGAGTTGTGAAACAACTCCACTTGTATATATTGTTTGAGCACTTAATCCTAAACTTCCTAATTGCTTTGCAGTTAAGGGAAGATTGGTTGTGGGTGATTGTGCTAATATGGCTTGATTGAAATAATATATTTTTCCCCCTCCTGATCCACCAGTCCCCGAGGCCCATGTTGCAGAATTAGTATTAACTGTGGTATATACAGAAACATTATTTGCACTATTACTATTAGTAGTGGAATATACTGATAAATTATTAGCCGATTGAGTGCTAAAATTAGTAAAAGTATTTTGCCAATTACCTGTAAGAGATTTGATATCCGTTCCTTGATAATTCCAATTTGATGCGGAATTACTATTAACAGTTGTGTAAACTGATGCATTATTGGCAGATTGTGTATTAAAAGAACTATATACATTATTCCATTTATTACTGTCGCCACCTGTAACAGTAATAACCCCATTAACATCTAATTTTGTGGTAGGAGTTATTGTGCCAATACCAACATTACCAATATTTTCTGTTAATATTAAATTTGTATTAGGATTAATTGTAATATTATTGCCTGCCCCTATGCCAAAATCTCCATAGGAATTTCCTATATTCGCAGAATCTATATTAAAATATAAAGGGTCGTTATTAATTCCTATACTGCCAGTCAATTTGCCACCACTTAAAGGAAGATATGTTGAATCGGTAAATTCCTTTGTTACAAGCGTGGCAGAAGCACTATTCCATGAAGAAAATGCATCGTTCCAATTAGCAGAATTTGTATATACTTCTGTGAGAACAGATGAATCTATTCCTACTCCAGTTAGGGTTGCCCCGTTCCAATCAAGCATAACATCTCCATTAGCATTATGTAATATACGCGCATTGGGATCAATGCTATTAATATTACTGCTATCTAAAATATTAGAACCTGATAAAAATGATAAAGGAGAACCTAGCGGAAGTGTTCGAACGGTTGATCCGTCTTGTTCATAATTAGTTAACCGACCTGCTTGATAATTTAATTCATAGTCAAGTGAACAGCGCAAGGAAATACCTTTATTTCCGCCAGTAAATTGATCAGTAGTTCCTTGAACCAATCTTGATCCATTTTGAAATGATATGGCGGCACTCTCAGACATAGTTCCACCTGATAAAGGAAGATACCCGTTTTGAATATTATCTATTGTGGCACTAATTAAATTAAAATTACTTTGAACATCTGTTGATATAGATGTTCCAAATTTTCGATTTAATTCTGCTTGAAGATTTTGTTGTTCAGGTGTCATTATCTAATTATTTAATATTTAATCTCGGTCTTCCCAATTTCCTACATAATTAAGGGCAACCCATTTATAAGGAACGGGTATATTCCAGTTAACCGTAGCTATTCCTTGATCGGTTTTGGTTAATGATTCGGGATCAACCACATCAATATATTCTCCATTAATAAATGTGCCTGATACATTACTAAGAAGAGTGAAATAGTCTGATATATGATATACAAAATTGCCCAATGCACTACTTGTTCGCCCCATGACAGTATCACCTAAATTAAAAATACCATTCCATGCATATACCCACATTTGCACTTCATTCACGGGTAACACCATTAATTCTAAATAATTACCAACATCACTTGCATAACAAGAATATTGTGCCATTTGTCGTCCTATACGAAAACACCATGTACCTGTATCATCTGCGATATTAGGATATACAGAGAATCTAGTAGTTGATTCGGGTCTAGTCGAAAGAAATTTAAAAACTCCTTGTCCTAGACATGCAGATAATGGAGGTAAACGGAAATTTATACTACTCCAATATGGGGTGGATTGGTCGGTTATAATTAATCCTGCCTGTTCTACTGTAAGAGGAACTTGATACCATCCTGATACAACAGCAGAAGAAATAAAGATACTATTCATCCATGATGCTGAATGAGTTTGAACAATAGTGGTCGTGTCGTTATTACCGCCTCCCCATCCAGCAGATAGAGAACTTACTGTATTATAATTACTATCATAATTAATAATTTTAGCATCTGTAAGACTTTCATCATTTAAAAATATATTAGTGGCGCTTAAATCGCCTGTGAGGGTTCCACCAGTCAGCGGCAGATAATTAACCAATAAATTACCCACTACTTGGTTAAAATCTGTAATATCTTTAACCGTATGGGTATGGGAAATCTTTTTGGTTACTATTTGCTGAGAACAACTCATAGTTTTATTTATTGTAAATCAGTTACCGTGATTTCTCCCAACTGCATTAACTCTCTAATCTGTTCAAGAATAGCTTCTCGATTTATGCCTTCAGGCTCATAATAGATAATATCTTCTGTATCGCTTATAAGAGTTGGGGCGTTTAGATCACTGGTTATGATTAATCCATTTAAATATGGAAATTGTTCTACGCACCAATTATAGTGTTCGGGCAGATTTATTGGGTAAGGATTTTCTGAGCGGCTACATCTATTCGCATCTTTGGTAAGTCTGCTCCATCCGCAATCTGTTACTGCAATGATATCTGTAAATCCTATAACCTTTGCAGCAGGTAAATCAAATGATAACTTCTGTGGTGAGAATATTGAATATTCAGAAATGGGATAACCATTGAAAACTGATCCATCAGGGGCATTATATGCAGACATTGGATACATCGACGAGTCGCTTCCGCTTACAAATAAACTAGTAACTCTCTCAAATCCGCCACCTTCTACTGTAATAGTAGGAGTATCAGTAGTTTTGAAATAATATTTATCAATATAGCGCAATTGTGGTACTCCTGATATAGAATAGGATTCAGTAACATTATCAGCAGTATTAGATGATAATTTATCATAATCACATGATAGCATATCAGTAATGACTATATCATCATATATAAAGCATATAGGTTTTACTGGTTCTAATTCAGTTCTAAATAGCCATGTTTTTATGACCATATTAAGTGTTGCACTTAATCTATAAGATTTATCATTAGGTAAATCTCCACCCACTGTTGGATATTCAATCGCAACTTGTCCATCCCAATTAACTTCCACATTTAATTTTTTACCTGTTTTTGGTTCTTTTAGTGAATAAACTAAATATGGATTAATAAATAAAGCGATATTTTGGATAATTTGATCCATATCCTGTTGATATTTGCTAAGGATATTCAATTGAACATTAATATTCCAAGGTATAGGACGAATATTAATGTATCCTCCTTTTGGATTTTGATAAACGATGTCTTGAATTTTATTTTTATTACGTGCATCGTCCCGGCCCATACCTGTCATTGTCATACCTATAATAGGAAATTTGATAGTATCTGGCTGTCCTTTAATATCTTGTAAAATACGAGTTTTTGGACCATAAACAAAATTAACCTTAATTCTATCGGTCATTTTTTCGTTCATGTCTTCATAACGACGAATCTCTATATCGTCTAAAGCAGACTCAAGCATCTTCAAATTTTTGGTAATTTCGAAATTATAGTTATATTCGTTCACAGTAATACTATTTATGTAAATAATATTATGTCTTACGGTAATCCTAACTTTTCATTCAACCCGAAAATGGGTTATTCCTTTGACCCTTCGGGGAATAATAAGAGTGCGGAAAATAGTAATCCCGTTCCTGTAACAGATAATTTATATGTTCCGAAATGCGGAAACAACTTTATCGAAAATAACCATAAACAACAATATCAGGAATATGTGAATAACTATGGACAAACCGTATCGTATCAGCCTGTAAAGTATAATTTCAATACACATAACTTCCTTTATGGAGAAGACCCTACATCAGGATATTTCTATGCGCGTAAGGTAAAGGCAATCATTGACTTTAATTCATATACTACATTCTTGACTAAATTTGGTATTATGTCAGATGCTGATATTACCATTTATATTCCTATTTCAGAATTTTCCCGTGCATGGGGTTCTCCTCAAGGAGAAACATATCCACTTGCAGGCGATTTATTCATGATAGATGATTCTGCATGTGATAGACCATTAGGACAATCTCCTATGGTATTTGAAGTCACAGATAAAGACGACAAGATTAAACCCGTGGATTTCATGGGTAAACATTATGTTTGGAGATTGACTGCTAAGCGTTTCGACTACAGCTACGAACCAAATGCTCCTCTCGAAAGATTCCTATCCGAAAATACATCGGATTCCAAGGAATATGGAAGATTGCCGGGTGGTGCAAATCCACCTGATCTTTCAGGGAAAGACTATGATGTGGATGATTTTGCTAATAAAGAGTTTAAATTACCAGATAAAGAACAATCAGTGTATGGAAAGTACTTATAAATGTGATATATTAGTATATGGGTAGAATAAAATGGACTGATGAAATGTTACATTCTGATGCATTAAAATATAAACATAGAAGTGATTGGCAGAAGAATTCCAGTGGTTATCAAATTGCTGATCGTAGAAATTTATTAGATAGTTGCTGTCAACATATGGTGCCTAAAATAAATTGTTACACCCATAATATCGGTGTGATATATGCATTTATGTTTGATGATAAAACCATATATATTGGACTGTCAGTTTCGCTACAGAAAAGATATAACTATCATTTAAGAGAAGGAATAGTTAATAAAAAAATTAATACATCTATACCTTATAAATTTATAATTTTGGAACAAAATATCCCTAATCAAATGCTATCAGAGAAAGAAATATTTTATATAGACAAATTTAAAAATGATGGATGGAATTTATTAAATATTGCTAAGGGTGGAAGTAGAGGTGGTACTTATATTAAAATTAAAAATGAAGAATTGATGAAATCTGCTTCAAAATATTCTTCAAGAACAGAATGGGCAAGACAGGAACATAAATTATATAATGTGGCGGTTCATAGAAAATTAGTAGATAAATGTTGTGAACATATGACTGTTATTAAACGATCTTGGAATATTTCTGATGCAATTAATGAAGCACAAAAATATTCAACTATTTCTGAATGGCAAAAAAATAATAAGTCATCTTACAATTTTTTATATAGAAAACCGGAAATGATGGATGCCATTGCACATATGAATAGACATTATATTAGAAAAACTAATACTATATAATAAATAATCATTATATGCAAATCGCTCGTAAATTAATAGTAGAATCACCTAATTATGATCTTGTTTTCGAAAAAGTACAAGAAAATAGGGATTCTGATAAAAGGTACTTCATTACGGGACAGTATGTAATGATGAATCGCGGTAACAAAAATCGCCGTATTTATGAGGAAGATGAAATGGTTCCTGCCGTTGATACCTATATTAAAGAATATGTTCTTGAAAACCGTGGGGGTGGAGAACTTAATCACTCTGACAAGCCAGATGTGGACTTGACAAAGTTAGCAGATAAAATCGTTCATCTTGAACGTGATAAACATGACTCAGATTATTATCTTGGGCGTTCTTTAGTACTATCAACCCCATCCGGTAAAATCCTTGAATCATTGATTCATGATGGTGTAAAGTTTGGTAAGTCAACTAAATGCTTAGGTCAAATTTCTGAAAGCACTGACGGTTTCAATCGTGTTAAAATGCCTATTCTCGTCTTAGTTGATAACGTATTTGATCCTTCCGTTTCCACTGCATTCGTAAATGGAATCTGTGAAAATAGAGAATATATCATTGGAAATGATGGCAAGATTGCCCGTGCATATGAAGCATTAGATGCAAGTCTTTCCAAATATCCTTCCAAGCACTCGGATGAAATCCGTGCCTATATCTTTGAAAACCTTCAGAAATTCCTTGCAAAAATTTAATTAATATGAACACTCATTCTGAATTAGAATTAATATATGAAAATATGCTCACCCCGATAGGAGCATTAAGTATTACTCAACAGCAACAACCTGTACAAGTTACAGAAATTGAAGAAGAGATGTCGGAAGCCGACGAAGTGAAAATTGCTAAACAAATACTTAAACAAGTAGATCAATTGGATATGGCGGCAAGTGAAGCAGCAGTTAAAACATATCGCCGCAAATTAGAATCTATTGCTGATGCTATCAGAGATTTAACTAGTTTGTTAATTCAGGGACACCCCGGCGTATGACACAAAAATTTGATAAATTTGTAAACGATTTAATTTCTAAATATGGTGAAAAAGAAGTATATTCGGGTATAGATGTTGAAAAAGAACACAAAGATATTACGCATGGAGATAAGCTAAAAACAGCTAAAATAGCTGCTGTACATTTAAAAGAAAGACCTGATTACTACAAAAAACTTAAAAAATACGTAGAATCTAATAGCAATTAGCAATTCCATTTTCTTAAGCTTTTATTGATGCGGCTATCTGGATCATTTGCAGTTTTAGCAGAAGTTAATTTAGATTTCATGCCTTTCATACGTGAGCAAAAAGATTTTCGACGTTTTGCAGATTTACTCCCTTTTTTCAATTTAGAGGGTTCAGTAGTTACTGCTGTTTGTAATTTAGAACCGGGATGTTCCCTTTTATATGACTCCACCCCTTTTTTATTAAGACCGCCTTCGGGATTTTTCCCTTCTTTTCGTTGCCATGCAGGGGTTGAACTTTCTTGGACAGGCACACAATTTGGTACTGTTCTTTTCCCCTTCTTTTTCATTCCTACTTTCTTGTAGCCTTTCCAACAGGATTCTAAGATAGAAGTTACATATTCGTCAAATTGTTCGGTCATGTATATTATTTACATTTTTTTATATTATATGTGTTGTTGTAATGAATTTTGATTTGATTAGTAAGAAAATGCATGATTCGTCCTTCATTTTCTAATGCAACAGTCCATACATCATTCTCATGCATTCCATTTTCTTTTATATATAGTACATAACCTTGCCCCATTGGAGTGACTACAGGAATAGGGTCTTTTGGTTCAAATATCATTTATCTGAATATAAAAATGCCAGTATGAAGTTGGAGTGAATCAGATGAAGATGATTTAATATCTTGATGTTCCCCGCATCCACGAAGGGATATCTGTCGTTTTTGGCATCGGAGTAGATTGTTGTTTCGGACCTTGACTTGACGTATTAGGTTGATTGGGCATTGCGGTATTACTTCCAGTGGGTGTGGATGGTTGATTAGATGTAGCTAAAAATTGTGGAAATTTCTGTTGAATCTGATTAAGAAGATTTTTACTTATTTGTGCAGTGAAATTTCTAGGAGAGAGCTTACTAACTGAACCGCTTGTATTTATAACTGAACCGTCTTGTGTATATGGTAGATATTCGGATTGAATACTGGGGTCCATATTATTATAGGTATTAGCATCTGTTATTTTTCTAGCATTACCATTCGCATCAAATGACATATATCCTATGGCTTGTGGAGAAGATTTATTATATAATGCTTCAACTATACATTCTAATTTATTATTATTATATGTCATATAATATATTTATAGATTAATTCAAATTTTATAGGTCTTCATAACTATATGAGGTATAATCCATTTCATCATATACATCCTTATGACCTTGACATGCATGTAGCCAAGTCCAAGAATCTCCGTCACCCTCATCACCAACTACTTTAACATCTCCCCAACAAGGTTTTTCCTCAGTTGAAAGATAGTTATATGTGCAATCTGATCCAGTAGCTTCCATATTATCTACTTATTGGGGTATTTACTTATTCAAGTAATATTACATTTTCGTCGTCAAGTTGTTCCGATTCTTGTAGATTAAAACGGAAAGATTTTAATTTATAAACTTCCCATTCATTAGGTTTATCATTTCGAACAATTATTCCTTCTGCTGGAGTATGTGGAACTTTGGTACAGAAACGACAATCTTTTTCAAGATAATCATTCATTAATAATTGTAATAAATCATCATGCCAATGATCATCCCTTAAAAGCTTATATAATAATCCTGCCTTTCCTTGATAATGCAGTAGAGGAGTTTTAATATTAAATTTATTACAATAATCTACTACTTGAGAATGTGATAATTCAAAGACATCGCCTACCGAATTAGTGAAGGTCATACGATAAACAATACATTCTAATTTACCTTCTTCGCAACCATAATCATAATTCTTCTGGATCATCGAACCTGTTGGAGTATATCCTACGATTTCTCCATAGAAACTATATCCCGGTTTTAATGAAGGATATAATCTTTCCGAAGCAATTTTCCACACATCTGAATCATAATAATGGTTGTTCTCTTTATCATCATTTAATGTTGAATTTTTAATAACACTTCTGGAACTATAAAGCATACCATATTCCGTTTCATTTATATTAGCACCAAAGAATTTACCAATTCTATCAATTAATGATAGTTTCTTTTTAACCAAAACATTAGATACTACAAAAGAAGTTCCGTGATATTTTTCAGTAATAATGATATTATCATCAAAATTAATTTTTGAAATACATCTTTTTAGATGTTCCGTTGAAGGATGGAAATGGAACTGGTTATCGACCAATTTAGAAGCATATCTTTTCACGTTTCCGCGAGTCTTCTTAGAAGAAGCAAGACCACTATTTTCAAGTCCTTTTGCGATATATTTCTTACATAGTTGATGTCCACAGATAGTATCAAAGTCTATGCCTGCATAGTCTGTTGAACTATCTTCAATCATGACAGGGTTATCCAGTACTACTTCACAGAACAATTCAAGAGCAGATACTGGTACAATATACCCTTCGCTCTTTGAACCACGGAGACGTAATGCACGCACACGACCATGATATTCGAAGAAACCTTTTGCGGTCTTATCTTTGTTCAATTCTGGTTCACGATATGAGTTATGGAACTTGAGAAATTCATTGCTGATTGCACATTCCAATGGGAAATAGCAATATAATCCCGGTTCCGCATCAATACCTGTGATAACATTGTTCCCGAAAAGAGATACCATCTTAAGCTTATTTGCATTAGGGTGGGGTCTGAATTCAGCTATATTAACTATAGATGCTAGATAATTTGCGTTATGATCTGTTGATTTTGTAAACATATGTCATTATACTATATTTTAAGTCGTTGTCAATTACCATTCTTGTTCGTATCCATAAAACTCTTTATCTTCTTCATATTCGGGGGTATAGGCTCCATTATATTTTTTAGATGATTGTGGAGATAATGAATGCCATCCATATGTCTTTTTAGGTGATTGTAAGGATACCCCGTGCCAGCCTTGAAGCTCTTTATTAATTTCATCATAATCTGTAAGAACATCATATTCTTCAGAGGATGCATCATCATTTGCATCATAGATTGCCTCCATAAGTTTTTCTCTAGCACGTTTAGTATGATCAGGAATAACTGTTTGGTCTTCCGCAAACAAAGCAATGCCTTCTTTATTTTTCATGAAACTTCTTGCGCCCTTCTTAACAACACGACCATGTTTTTGCCATGCGTCAAAAGTTCGAAAAAAAGTATAAACATAAAAATATTCAATTACCCAAGTAGGCAATTTACTTTTAGTATCAGCTAAAAGATCATCAAATAATCGTTTAGCACGGGCTTTATGTCCTGTTTCGATTTTGTTATAAACTAATCGAATTTTACCAAATTCTTCAATATTAGTTACCCCATAATAATTGTTATAATTATGCCAGCAATACCATAGCGTAGCTTGCTCGTCTCCAATGCGTTCTTTTATTGTTTTATTCATATTAAAATTTTCTCCTTTTATCTATAACTTTGACTGGTTCTGGATTAAATGATAGATAATATTCTTTCATTAACTTGAACAATGTAGTGTTTGGAACGGCGATTCTTCTACCGTCTCCTGTCCATTCATATCCCAATAATTCCATACAGAATTGTGCTACAGCGGCTGAACGAGACTTTCCTGCGCGACAGTTAACAAACACATGTTTATTTTTATGTGCTAAGATGAAATCTACGATAGTTTTTGCGTCTTTTTCATTAGGAGGATATAAGAAAATTTCTTTATCATCCCCTCCTATAGCTGGTACTGGAACAGTTAAATCCCAAAAATTGATATGCAGGTTAGGCAGATCATCTAAAAATGGATTTCTAACTGCATCGTAAGACATATGAGCATGACCCGGTTCACCTATGGCAATCCAAATGGCTTTATCAGGATCGACATAAGTTGACCAATCTCTCATGGTTCTTCGAGGAAAATTAACTACCGTTGTCATGATATTAGCATAACATATTATCCAAAGTTAAGCAAATTATTGTTTTATTTAAAACAAATCAATAAATATTAAATTATGACTAGCGAAGCCCAATCACATATTCAGAAGTTTCTATATAATTTATCTATGGAGAATTATTCAGATGCAGATAAAAATCTTAACAATCTTGTAAAACAGAAGGTAGATCGAAGATTTAATGATGCAACGGAGAAGGTTAAGAGTGATTTAACGAAGATAAAATAATAGAAAATATAACTATTTCAATAAATAATCCTTATATGTTAAATGAATTACAACCTATTTTTGAGCAGATTGATAAAAATCTCTTTAATGAAGACACCATGCAGAAGATTGCATCAATCGTTGAATCTAAAGTCAACGAAAAAGTTGAGTCCCGTGTAACCCTTGAAGTTGAATCTGCTAAACAGATACAGGAAGAAGATTACACTAACAAGATGCAACACCTTGTAAAAGTTATCAAAGAAAATATTGATAAAGACCATTTAGCTAAAATTAAATTTGTAGTTGAAAAAATCAACACAGATCATATGGACAAGCTTATTAAGCTTAAAGAAAACTATGAAAACCTCTTAAAGAAAACTGCCGTGGAGCACAAGATGCAATTGGTAGAAGGCGTTGATGCGTTTTTGGAAAAGTATATTGACAAGAATCTTCCTTCCCAAGTAATAGAAGAAGCTGCAAAAAATACTCACGTTTCAAATCTTCTAAATGAAGCCCGTAAGGTTCTTGCAGTTGATCCTACTTTTGTTAAAGATAATATTAAAGAAGCCATCGTGGATGGTAAGAAACAAGTGGATCGTCTCATTCGTGAAAATGCTGAATTGAAACAAGCAAAAGCATCCGAAGAAACTTCAAGATTCCTTGCAGAGAAGACCGCAAATCTTCCTCTAAATACAGCAAAATTTGTACGTAGTCGTTTAGCAAATAAACCACTAAAAGTAGTTAAAGAAAACTTTGACTACGTTGTTGAAATGTTTTCGGTTCAAGAAAAGAAAAATAAAGTTTCTTTAGTGAATGAAAACAAACAACCTATTTCTAACGTTGATCGGTCTAAAATTTCCGGTGATGCAACAACAATAATTGAAAGTACTGAAAAGAGACAACCCCTATCTTCTGCAAATCCGCTAGAAGATATGTATATGGGCATCCTTAATTCACGAAATTAATAGATAAACACTAAATATAAAATATATGGTAAATCCATCATCACAATACGTAGACAGTGCCCCAGCCTTTATCAACAAGGATCGTGGGCGTTCCCTAATCAATAAATGGAGTAAAATACTCGAATTCACTGACAGCCAAACCGCGCCAATCGTGGGCTATCAAAAACAATTGGCAACATCAATCATTCTTGAGAACCAAGAAAACTACCTCAAACAACAAGGTTTCCTACGTCCTAACGTGATTCAGGAAAACGGTATGATCGCAGGTGGAGCATTTGCTTCAACTCCGTTCGGTGGTGGTACCGCTGGTACTGCACCAACCGTTAACGGTCAATACGGTAATGCTTTGGGTGCTTCCGATTGGTATGCTCCCGGTGATGCACGTCTTCCTAAGACTCTCATTCCTATGATCCGTCGTACTTTCCCTGAGTTAATCACTCATGAAATCGTCGGTGTTCAGCCAATGAGCGGTCCAGTAGGTCTTGCTTTCGCACTTCGTTATCAATATGACCAATCTGCTCTTGCATGTAGTCCATATGACGACAAGAATTGTACATCCCCTAACTCTAAGTGGAATCCTAACGGTCAACCATTTAACACCAACCATTTAGGTTCCGGTGAAGCTGGTTATCAAAAGTTATACACCGCACATACAGGTATCACCGCTGCTGGTCTATCAGGTAATTCTGATTTCTCCATCCCAGCTATTGATTCTGGTGTTGCTCAACTTCTTAGTCACTTTGAAGCAAGCAGCAATATTCCTACTATGTCTCTTAAGATCGAAAAGACTGCTGTTGAAGCAGGTACTCGTAAGCTTGGAACTAGCTGGTCTATGGAACTTGAACAAGACTTGATGAACATGAATGGTATCGACATTGATGCTGAAATGACAAACGCGATGAGCTATGAAATTCAGGCAGAAATCGACCGTGAAATGGTTATCCGTATGATCCAAGTTGCCCTCAATGCAGGTCAAGGTACAGGTTATTCCGTCTGGAAGCCACAGCTTGCCGATGCTCGCTGGTTCGGTGAAAGAGGCGTAGACTTCTATGCTAAGATCGTTGTGGAAGCTAACAGAATGGCTATTCGTAATCGTCGTGGTCCAGCTAACTTCATCGTTGCTACTCCGAAGGTTTGCACCATTCTTCAGTTGCTCCCTGAATTCCGTCCGTTTGAAGTAAGTTCCAACATCCAAGTTCACCCAAATGGTGTCGCTCGCGTTGGTTCCCTTGCAGGACAGTTCAACATCTATCGTGACACTCGTTCCGAAGCGCAGTATCTTGCAGGTGTTCGTGCAACTTCTATTGAATATGCACTTCTAGGTTACAAAGGTTCTGAATTCTATGACACAGGTATCGTGTATTGCCCATACATCCCTGTTCTTGTTCAGAGAACAATTAGCCCTCACACCATGACACCAAATGTCGGTATGATGACTCGTTACGGTGTTATTGACTCTCTATGGGGTGCTTCAAACTTCTATCACATCATCATTGTGAAAGATATTGATCGCAATCACTATAGCTCAAGCTTAACTCCAACCTCTGCTGCAACTCTTCCAGTCTATTCAGTTTCTAACTAATAGCTAAAGAAGAAAAGAAAAATCCACGAAAACCCGCTCAATTGAGCGGGTTTTCTTTTTTACCCGTGATTGATTTTAAAATAATGTTTATTTTTAGCAAGTGTAATAGATGCTGCCACGGTATCAGATAATTGATCATAAATTCTATCATCAATTGCAAGATTATTTTTTTCGGCGGCATCGGCTCTCCACATAATATCAAGATATGTCATTCTATAGGCATCATTTGGACGACCATATACCACTTTACTTCTATCTCTGGCTATCCAATATCCATGTTCCCAATTAGTGGTTAGTCCAATTAGTTCTCTTGTTCTAGGAATCCAAAACATGATACAATCAGCAATTTTCAATCCAGCAAATTCCCATTCAGGAATATCATACCGATATTGATCCGATTCAAACTTACTAGTAAATTCAGGAACAACAAGTGTTCCATCAAATCCTTGACGTTCAAATTCTTCAATAGCAGCAAATCGCCATGAAGTTAAGTGGGTTTGATTACCTCTTACAGTTGGTCCCGCAAGAAAAACAATAGGTTTATCAAGGTATTGTTCAAATTCTGTTTCAGGAGTTTCATATCTAAGTACATTCATAATTTAATAAGTGTCAATAATTTCTTTAGCTTCTTGTTCTGTCATTCCTAACGAGATTAACCATTTAATCTCTTCTTCATATGTCATTGGTGATGGACGCGGAGTAGGGTATGAGATACAAATGAGCCATAAAATGGGTATCCCTAATGCTAGTATGCCGAATAAACTTCCTATTATAATATGCCACATAAGTTAATAAGGGAAAACATGTTTATCATAGTGTTTTTCACATGCGGTTCTACAAAAATCAATTTCATCTTCTGAAACGGGTCTAAAATGCCATGCATCAACTCCAACGTTAATCATATTCTTCTGAACTTTCCATAATCCATGTATATGTCCGGTTAATGAAAATTCCTTATTGATGCATTTGGTAGGATAGTGGTTTAGATAATATTCTCTACCTTTAATTTCGATGGTTCTGTCTTCTACAATTTCATGAAAAATCTTGGACAAATAATCTATTTTATCATCATCATAATTGCCTTTAATGAGAGTTAATTTGGAATCTGGGTACATTTTAAAGAAATTATCTCTAAAGTAGATATCCAGTCTATAAGTCTCTTCGGTGAGAGAATATACTACATCTCCTAAATGGTATAGCTCGTCTCCATTGTGGAATATATCAGAGAATTTATCTAAAATATGATACCTCTGCTCATATGTAGAGGGAAATGGTCTATAGAATAGATTTGGTTTCCCGTTTACTCCTATTCTATCTTCATTTAAGTGCCAATCACTTGTAAAATATCTCATGTGGGTATGTTACCACATACATATAGGCGTGTCAACGTATATTACATGACATATATACTACCTATTGACGAACCTAATAATGCATCAATGTCATTATTAATATCATTTTCAGAATTAGATAATATATCATCTAATTCTTCCGTTAATTCTGGTGTCATTTGTTTTGCCACAGGTCCGCTAGGTTTCCCCCATGCATGAGATATTGGTAATATTCTAGGGAAATTTCTATTCAAGCTTATTTTTCCTGTGATTATATATTGTGCAATTAATTCAAATGTAAATTCGGCATCATTTCGTATATTCTTATCTCTAGCAGATTTGAATGTTCCTAAAGCATGCGCTAATTCATTTCGTAATTTACGATCATCTGTTTCAAATCCTCCATAATCACCATAAGATGATATTCTCTTTTTTAGAGATTGTTTATTATATATGGTACGTGCAATAGTCAATAATAATCTATTAATAGTATCTATTAATTCTTTATAATGATGAGTTGTGCCATTGAATCTTTTATGACTGGTGTGTGTTCTAGCAAGTGCATGTCCTAATCTATGAGCTATTGTCCATGCAGTCATTGGCATCTTTTCGTCACCTTTATTATTCACAAAAATAATTGTAATTTTATTAGGGTCATTTTGAATGTTTAATTTTAAATTATCTCTGACAAAATCTGGAGATACTCTGCCCAATTCCCCACTTTTATTACCTTCCGAGGAGCGTAGAAAATACAAGTCAAAATCGAAAGCCGTTTTCTCCCACTTCTTTTTAATTTTTTCTAAACCTTTAGGATTTTTTAAAATATTTATAGAGGCTTTGTCATATCCATATTTTTTAGCACTGTCTCCCCAATCACCTTTTAACTCAATATTATCTATTGAGTCTTCTTTGATTAATAGTTGATATAATTGATGTAATGTCATAACATTATTTACACATCTATAACTATACCGTTTGCTTCTTTAATCTTCTGTTCAGCTTTCTTCTTATCTTCATCTGATCCGAATAAACTATTAAAAATAGATTCTCTGGTAGCAATAATGAATGTGTTATTCTGAGGATTAGCTGCACCATTGGTTAACTCAGGTGTAACCATTTTATTATTAATACTCTTTTCCTTAAGATCAAGATCACGGGTTTTAAGTTCTTTATTCTGATCCATTTTTCTCTTTTCGATGACAACTCCAACCATATTCTTAATTAATTCAGATTGGCTTTTTACTACAGCCGCATGCGCCTCAATATATTCAGATGTCCCTACTTGGTTCACTAAATCTTTAGTCTGTTCCATAACTTCAGCATTTGAGTCAATTGTTTGACGTAATTTATTCATCAAGTAATTATATGTCTCATCATCAGTTAAATTTTCAACTGGTGTTGCCTTAACTTCATTGTTTACTTGTTTGGCAGTGCTTAGAGAATTAAGCACATCGTCTAAGTCTGGTTGATTAGATGCATCTATCATAAGTACTATTTAATTTATTATAATAATAAATCAATGTAAATACTATGTATGGAATCTCCGCAACTAGAAAATCTGTACGAATCAATATTGAACACCTCTCTTCCAAAACCCGAAGAAATTATAGGACGTTTTATAGCAAAGGCTCATGGGGGATTATCATCTTCTCTTACTAGTCTGCAACAAGTACAGGATCAGTTGAAGCGTTTAGAAAATTCTGAGGTTTTGCAACAAGCAATCACTCAGTATATATCTGACATCAAAGCAGTACAAGATAATGTTAATAGTCATTTTGCTAGATATTTTCATAATTAATAATAAAAAATAACAATAAAAAAGGCGGGGATTTCTCCCCGCCTTTTTTGTTTAATTTATTAGAATATCTCGTTAAGAGTTACTCCGGTTCTGTTGATTACAAGGTCTGCAATGATCATCTTGATAGTGCGTGTTGGTTGCACATACACGGCTACTCTCATTAATCCTTGGTCGATACTTTCCGCAGTATTATTGCGTTCATCAACTACGATATCATATCCATATAAACCTGCATTATCTTTCATGAAGTTAAGAATAGGACTGAGTTTATTCTTAACTCTTGTGCGAGTAATGATGGTGTTAGGTTGTCCGATAAACTCATACAAGTTATCTTGTAGAGAATTAGCTAACCATAGAAGACCTCTACGAATATAGTTTTCTTGTAATGCGCTTGGTTCTTTTTGAAGAGTCAAGGTATTATATACGAGATAACCAGTATTAGGGAACTTAAGAATTGGGTTAATTCCAAGTTTAGTGATCAAGTCCATTTCACGTTGATTTGGATTGATAGCTAAATCTACAACATTTGCAAGTGCTCCGTTCTTAGCACCTAATGCGGCAGTCCATGGGTATTGATTCTGATCGTTTCGTGCATAGAGTGCTGCTTTATAGGCAGAAGGGCCGAACCATGCATAAGAGTCAGTGTTCATAGAATATCCTTTAATCCAGTTAGCATGGCTTTCTGAATAGTTGGAATCGGTTCCTGCAAAAAGGTTACGAAGGGGTGCCCAAATATTTCTGCTGAATGATGCATACTTTTCAGTAGGTTGTCCAGTAGAAGATTCAAGAATTAAACCTTTTTGACGGTTAGCCACTTTATAATCTTTACCATTTACGAAGATTTGACGAAGAGGGTCTTGAATATGTAAGTGTCCTACTCCACCATTTGCTTTACGAGTAAAGCGAGCAAAGGAATCGAAGATATTATATATTGTAGTCCATGCATCAATGATAGGAGAGTTCATCGAAGTACCATCATAAGGTGATAGAGAATCGGTGTCTACGAAATAAGAATCGTCATAGTTGTAACAGATACTTGTATTTGTGATACAGTTATCGTTTGATACACTTGCGCGAGTTGCCCATATAGTAGAAAGTCCGTTATCAATTGTGATATCAATTGGGTATTGGAGAGGATTTTCAACATTCACTAAAGCTCTTTCAAGTTTAGCAGGAAGATTACCTATATCTTTCTTCTGGCACATAGTATAGAGAGAATCTCTACAATAGCCATTATAAGCACCTACACCGTATAGGTTATCACCGTATGCAGCAAGTTGTGCCTCTGCATCGAAGTTATCAAATACCCCTCCGGTTTGTTCGCGGAACATTCTAACTGTTTTCTGTGGAACACCTTTAGAATCTGCCCAGCAATTGTTATTGGAGAGATATGGGTTAATCATAACTTTCAAATAATTGCTATTTGAAACGGATTTTTCAAGGAAGTATGAGCGAGGAGGACCACCGTATGAATCATTTACTTTTCTGTCTGCATTGAGAGAACCAGTAAACTGTTCAACTTTAATCTGATCAAGTTTATTGATAGTTTCAGTCAATTGTGTTGGACGTAGTTTGAATAGAGTTACTGTAAGAGAATCATTATAATTCTTGCTGCTGAAATCTATACCGCCACCGTTTTCGACTATTTCGGAAATTGATCCAGCCGCACCATTAAAGGTTTGACTAGTGTGGAAATTCCAACGTTCGGATGGAACATGAATCCAATTACCAGATACACCGGGACATACTTCTTGATAGTAACCTGCAACACTTGTGATGGAGTTGAAATCAGTAGAAGGATTTACATTTAGATTGTCATTTATGGCAAGATAGAATCCGCTAAAATCTTCAAGTTGGGCTGTTTTTGCAGTATTTACTACCACGATACCTGCACGAACATCATTATTGATGATATCCAAGCTTGGGGATGCATTTTCATATGCACCGCATTTCCAATTGAATTGTTCATTTTGAAGTAGGGTATATTCAGTTGCATTAAGTGTTTTACTGATAGGTTCACCTAAAACATAGAAGTTTGCATCGTTTAACTGTGCATCACCTGCTACAGGATAGAAGTTATACTTATCAGCTTCAGGAACTTGTAGATTTAATGCGGTTATTGTGCTGCACGACAAACCTGCATCAACAGGCACACCACAGAAGGAGATTAAGAAATCAAGAGTGGTAGCATCTTTTGCAGATGTAGCAACCGTAATATTTGTTCCGGTTGTTATTGCAGAAAGGATAGAAACAGTTGTTTTATAAGTTCCTGCAACATCCGAATTAGCATTGAAATATTTCAATACAGGATTATTTGCAATGGAATATGTACCGAAAACATCACCTGCACTCACATATAAACCAGTCAAAGTTTGACCAGAAAGTAAACCAGAATTAACATTATAAGTTCTTGCAAAGCTAGCATCTGTTAAATCAACAATAAGACGTTTACCGTCATTTGATAGATGTGATTGATCTTCGTCTTTAGACACATAGATAGAGTCGAGAGAGAAAGCAGTAACAACCGAATAGGTAGTATCCAATCCATTAACTGTAGGACGAAGTTGGAAAACCTTTAAATCTTCAGGAACGCTATCGCTATCAACTACGAATTTGAAACCAGTAATGATCGAATTGTATTGAACTGGATGATCGTGGATATATAGCTTCCCTGCTTCTTCGTTGGAAGAATTGAGGGGGCAATTTAAATTGGCAGAACCATAGCAGATAGACGGACTTACAAAGTAAGAACTATATAACCATGGGAATTTGACACGGCATGAAGCTTCGTCGATGGAACGGAAATAATCACATGGGCTAACCTCTACAGCAGATACCCCGATAACAGGGAAAATAAGAGTGTTTACAGAATCAGAGTATCCAAGACCTGCACCGGAACCATATGGCATACGGGTAAAGAGGACGGATGCATCAGAAGTGTTTAGAAGTTGACTAATTGCATTATATGTATATTTTTCAGCGGATGTTTGAGGCAACCCAAAAAGTTGTTCAAATTCGGCTACCGATGATACTGATGTGGGTTCATCAGAAATACCTTGTGATGCGAAACCTGCAAAGAAAACATTAGTTCCTGCGCGAGTGACAGTTGATCCAGATACGTCAATTTCTCTGATAGCGACTCCCGGTGAATTTAAAATAGTATTAAGACTTGATGCCATATATCATACTATTTATAATATTCCAAAAAAATCCTTATTTATTAAACAAGTTTCATACTTAGCTGACTAAAATCAAAAGTAAAGGTGGATTCTGTCTCGGATGCATCACGGGTACTGACATTTATTCCGCCTATACCTGTAATAAATGCATCATAATATATAAACTCTGCTACAGGAGCACCATATTCCGCTAAAGGAAATATTGAAATATTGGTTGAGTATGTTTTAATTCTATTTTCTGATAGTCCTTCCAATGCACCATTTTGAATATCTAACCATTTCCATAAAATGTAATAATTATCATAATTATTATCTACTGTAAAATTACATACAATTGAGGGATAAGATGGACGACTGTTTCCAGAAAATTTAAAAGTTTGTCCCCCAAATGATGTTTCTATTTTATTAACAGAAATGTCAGGAATAACCGATCCCCATACGGAGAACCTTAATCTCTCTAGATTTCCCCCATGACATAATCTGTTTTCTTTTTGAACTAAGGGTTTTAGTGCGGGCGGCATATCCATCACCAATAGAAACTTATCCTTTCTGGATACATTGAGGACGCTCTGTTGATCAGTATAATATGATTGATTAACTGGTTCAGTAGGACAGTTATCTTCCAACACAGGAGCATTTGGTCTATTATTCATAATTATTATTTATCTAGTGTATAATTCTAACTGTTCTATTACTGTGTTATAATATGAGTCAAATGAATCACCTATTACCCCTTTATGTTGATAATATTTCGGCATACTGTCAATATCCATCTGTCGAACTTGTTGAGTTGCTGCGCTTTTAGATACTGTTTGTTCCTCTTCTAATCCTGAAACATCGCCTTTTTCCATATCATTAAGAGTGATAGAATATCGTTTACCTGTATATGTGGATATATTGTAACTGGTTATTCCTGCACGTTCGTCTGCATCATCATCGTACATATGCCCTTCTTGCTCCAGTGCATCGTTTATACCCCTTGCCACGTTTCTGAGAGTGATGGAATTTAATTTATGAACTTCTATATTAGTACCATGCACACGAATCCAGTTCCAATTTTTGATAGCATATTCGCGGGCATCTACTGTTGATCCATATGCAGTTAGCACTAAATCACTGGCTTTAGTCTCTGACATTTTACAGAACGTAACAAGATATTTGATTATGGCATTAGCGGGGTCATTTTCTATATCTCCCCATTCATCTCCTATCTCATCTCCTATCTCACTTATGATATTGTTTTCATGAAATTCATCTAGATTAAAAAATGAAGCAACTTCTGCACCACATTGTTGAATAACATATGCTTCATGGTTCATATCCCCTACGTCCCCGTCCGCATATTGAGCATTACCGCTCTCATCGAACCAATACTCACCTTTAATAGGAAGTTCTTCTACTTCAGGAGTTTCGGGTGTTTCTTCGGTAGGTTCTTCTGCGGCGAATATTCTATCTTTATTTGCTTTAATGATTCGTTCAACCATATCAATATCGAACGATTTACCTCCTAATTGCGGAACACCTTTTTCATCTGTTAAAGTATAGGAACCATCATCGTTCTTTTTCTTGAAAAGAGGAACTATATTTTCTATTATAGTATGCAGGTAACTGTCGAAATATGAAGTCATAGGAGTATTTATTAAACGAATGTCCACCCGTTGCCTGCGTATTTAGTCATATCATGTTCTTTATAATTGAAAATACCTTTACCCATTTGGAATATAACTGGTGCGGGTGCTCCCCCTGTACATGCATAATTAGTATTACCGTCTCCCTGATTATAAAATGATATATTTGCTAATTCTTGATTAGGGTCTGCTATTCTAACAGGTTTACCTGTCTCATCATATTCAAGTACTTCTAAATATTTCTCAGCTATATCCTTCTCTAATATAATTAATGCCCATATAAGAGACATAATTCTGTCGTCATGATGTCCTTTTTTTGCTCCCCATGTTTTATTTTCTTTACGAACAAAGGTTTCAAATTCTTTAACAGTTGACATATCATATATTTTAACAGATTCTAGGTGTTCGATGAAATATTTCATATTCATAATACCTGTATATTTGGAATTTTGATGACAGAAAATACCGAGATTTTGATATACTCCGCGTGTATCATTTTTCATAGAATAGTGTATAATGTTCTCATATCTATGAACTTCTGACAGTGCATCTACTACTTGTCCCCCTTCTTTATTACGTTCTATACATAAAAACGGACGACCCCATGATCGTGCAATCTGGTTCAATTTTTCTGCAAAGATATATGGTTGTAACCTATTCGATGCAAAGGTAGCACAATGTCTAATATCAGTTGGATCAGTTATATCTATAATCTGTGCAACCGAATAATCTTGTCCAACCCCTTCAGCAGCATCAACTCCAATTGAGTATACTCTATTAGCTTCTGGTTCTCTCCATACCTGATAATCTCCAAAATCATAAGTGAAATCCGCAGGACGACACATATTTTTTAGACGCTCAATAACCTCTAAATTCAATGCAGAAGTTCCATCTTCTAAGAAATGAAGGTCAAATTCTTGATTCCACATTGACATATCATATGATATTGCTTCTAACTGTTCCTTTTTCCATGCATCATCGCGCCCCGGTATCTGATGCCAATATATTTTAACACATTCCCAATTAGATTTTTTCTTCTCAGCATTTGAGAAAATATCATAAAATTTATTTTCAGTTCCTTTAGGGGTCGAAACTATGACTAGTTTAGATTTTCTAGACGACGAAAGCGTAGGAATAATGGATTTAAAGAAGTCATCGGCAATTTCCTTACGTACGTGGGCAAACTCGTCAACAAATAACGTATTTACTGACTTTCCTCGAATAGCATCCGCAGAAGTAGTTGATACAAATATTTTAGAACCATTAGTTAATCGAAGTTGTTCTTTAGTGAAGTCTGATACGCCTGCTTTAATATAGTTAGGAATTTCTTCATATGCTAACTTAATACGTTCTAGAATTTCCTTTGCTTGGTCTTCCTTATTAGCAAGAATTGCTACAGTATGATCTTCTGTGAATAGAGCATACCATAGGCATACCACGGTCATTAGGGTGGATTTTCCTACCTGTCGGGATGCACATATAACAGTTCTTCTATTTTGAATAATTTTGAGAATAGCTTCTTTTTGGGGTTCATATAACTTTATTTTCTGCCTACCTTCATCTAAATTTACAATATAGAAAAAGTTCTCTGCAAAGTATATAACATCGTCCTTGCATCTACGTAGTTCTTCAATCTGTTCGGGGGTGTATTCAATTTCTACAGATATAGGAAGGTTTTCATTATTATTTAAAAACTTATCTGATTTCTTCTTAGCCATTACAATATTTATATGTTAATATTAAAATAGAAAAATCAAACGTTTACAATAAATAATGTTTATATGGAAAACAATCTAGACCTAGTAAACATTTATGAGAATCATTATCTTAAGCCACAATCTTCTGCTGTGATTGTTGAGAAGAAAGAAGAAGCTAAGGAAGATGAGACTACTGATGCAGCCGCTGCACCTACTGTTTCTGCTACCAAGAAGAAAAAGAAGCCTTTCGATGCAGGTGCATGTTATAATGAGAAAAATTCATTCGACAACCTTTTCAATACCTTTATGGAAGAATTTGACTCTGGTGAAAATTCTTTTGATGACGACTCTAGCGACGATTCCTTTGAATTTGATGCAGGAGAAGATGACGGAATGGGTGGCGATGACGACCAAACTTTCACTCTCTCCGAACTTAAATCAATGACCCTTCAAGAAATTTGTGATCTTCTCTCTGGTGCAGGCACATCAGACGACGGAATGGGTGACGATTTCAGCTTTGATGATGGAGACGACTCAGTTCCTACTGAATCCTATGGTCAAATGGGCAACGGTAAGCACCTCGGCAATACTCAGACCCGTGATGGTAAGCCAAGCAAGCAAGCAGCTACTACTCGCGTAAAGGGTAATGGTGATGCAGATTTCTCTAAAAATGAAACAGGTTTTGCTCCTGAAGACACTGAAGGTTCCGAAGGTGGGCATCACGGTAATACCCAAACCCGCGACGGCAAGCCAAGTAAGCAGCCATCAACCAGTCATGTAAATTCCAATGGAAATGCTAAAGTGGGTCAATCCCAACGCACAGGCTACGGTAAAAAAGAAGGTCAGAGATTATTCTAATACTGAAAAATAATTAAAACGAAAAAAGCGACATGTAAATTGTCGCTTTTTTCATTTTCAATCCATAAATAAAATTATGCTTTATTATGTCCCCGTCACTGTTTCAAAGACCACCTGTATAGGTAATAGTTTATCAACTATCAATATAGGGTTCACTGCGCTTGATAATAATTTACAAGCACTATCTGCATGGACCGTGAGTAGTATAAACTTTTTAAGTGCTACTATGATTTCAGTGAGTTCGACGTTACAGAATAGAATAGAGTTTTTAAGCTCTACTATGATTGCAGTTAGCTCTAATTTACAGGCACAGGTGAACTATCTTAGTTCCACCATGATTTCGGTTAGCTCTAATCTACAGGGACAGGTAAACTTTCTAAGTTCTGGTTTGAATTATTTAAGTGCTAATATAGTGAATACTCCCGGCACACTTACGCATGCACCATCTGGTGCAATATCATGGGATGTTGCTTCAGTCGGCAGAAACGCCAATCTTATACTATCATCTAACTGTTTCATGAGAAACCCTACTAATATTGTAGCAGGACAACAAGGGAATATATCTATAATGTCTAGTGGAACTAGTGGTTATTCTATCACTTCCTTTGGTAGTAACTGGCGCTTCTCTGGTAGTACATCTATGAACGTAGCCGCAAGTGGTAGAAACCTAATCAGGTACTACTATGACGGTACTATGATACTCAGTCAGATGCTTCAGTATTAAGGTGATCGTCTTTATGACGCTCAATATACTTTTTAGCGGCTTCGTATGAAGATGTGATAAGACCGTCAATGCTTATATTTTTTGCGGCGACATCTTTACCATTATAATGTATATTCGTTAACACTATAGGATTAGTAACTATGCGATAATGTTCTTCTGCATATTCTACTAAGATAAAACAATTTTCTGAAATAGGTGTATTATTCGGTCCCATAGTTAGATATCTGGACTCGAAAATCTCTCTACGCTTCTCATCATACATAGAGATGAACATGATTTTATCATCATCTCTATACACTATGCCATTTATGATAGGTTTTTTTGTTGACATTATTAGGAAGTTTTGCGATTGATGCGATTAGCTTCTACACTGCGTAATAATCTTTCAGCATCTACATATTTTTTCACACATTTATTACAAATTTGGTATTGTTTATTTGTAGTCAGATAGCACGTATAAAACCTTCCGTGACATTTAGAGCAGGAATTGGCTGGTTTAGTTTTTAACGGAATTTGAAAAGGATCAGTTAGTTCTGTAGGAGAATCATATATCTCACCGGAAAATAATGAAAAGTATAACATATTAAGTAAATTGTATTTCTAATATAGAGTCTAAGAATTTTGAAGGTTTATCAACTATACTGGCGTTCCCAATATTAGTCATCAGATTCTTTAAAACGGGATTCTTAGTAAGAGTATTAAATCTATAATCTAGATAGATGATGTCAGATTCTGGATACTCACTATATGAGAAAGGATATGGGATTTTAAAGGATACTATCTTTTTAGTATTTTCTATAACCAATTCGAAATAAAAGTTATTAGTTATGACATGGTTCTGTATTAAAAGAAATTTGCCATTTTTAATATCATCATTCCCTATACGAAGTATTATATTTTTTTGAAAATACTTCGTAAACATTTTTTCGAAACCTTCTATTTGTAACATTGTTATTATTTAGAACCTTAAAATAACTAAAACAACTACTGTTACCGTTTAAAATATTTTTTTACTCTATCCACAAAAGGTTGGAACTTGTCGGCTGCACGTTTAAATATACTGCGTTTTGTATGGACTGATACATTTGGTTGATGAGTTGCCACTATATCCCCTGTATATCCCATAAATTGTAACTTATCATCTTGGGACATATTAATAATATTTTCATAGAAATATTGTTTGAATATTTCAATCCCTTCAGGAGTAGATACGTCCCATATCTGTCGGACATTAACTTGTTCTGCGCCAAACACGCGATACTCCTGCCGAAACATATCCCAAACAACACATAGATTAAATTGTTTATAGTTATATCCCATCCCTACTCCTTTTGGAGGGGCGAAATTTAATACCTGATGCCCGAAGTCCCCATTTAATAATTCATAATTGGTAGTACCAAATAGTCCTCTTATATCGGACCATCCGTTTTTATGATGTCGTCTGACGAAGTTTAATTCTACTACGTTTCTACTTAAGGTTAACTGTAAGGTGGCATTAGTCACCTAATTATTTATTAACCGAGTAGAATTTGATTAGTAATGTCGTTTTTCATTTGTTCAGCAGTTCCTACATATTCTATGACTGCCATAACTGCATCTTCCCGAACAAACCATGATTTATACCCGTCAACACTTCTATGTGCAGGTTGTCCTACCTGTTTAACAAACAGAATATGACTACCGACTACCGCATGTTTAACATCTGGACCAGTCATTAATATTTCGCCTAATGAATATGGCCCCTTTGCCTGAGTGGTAGTAAGAACTATCCCGTTTTTAATTACGGTATGTGCATCAGGTTCATCAATAAGTTTAACCCATAAGGAATCTTTATAAAGATTCACAATTCTCCAATCCTTTAAATCAATGTTATGATTTACTATCTTCTCGCTACGAGGAATACTATTAACAACAGAATCTACTAATCTATCTTGGCTATCGGTCATACAACATATTTAACTATGTCATTTTTAGTTATCCACTTTTTTATACATCTTTTCATCTTCTTCGAATTCGTCTAAGATTTCTGGAAAAATATTAATTGCCGCTTGAATGTCTCGCTCTGATACCTCAAGAGATTTCGCCAAAAGCACAGCAACCCCGTTTGCTTTTTCAGCAAGTTTATTCTTTTTATACATCCATTCAATTCTTCTCTTATTTGTTTTTGGAAAAATTAGTCGCAGGAAATCTACTGTTTGTTGAGCATTTAACACATCCTTATATTGATTTACTGTCTGGTTTAAGATATTACAGAATACAGGAGAATGATATGAAATCAGTTTATTGATTACGAAAAGATTACAATCGTCACTAGAGGTTAGTCGTTTATCATCTTTTGTGAATAAAATATCATCAACAATACTAAAGGGTGTTTTCATTATTTTTTAGCCTGAATAAATTTACGGTGTTATGGAACTCGGATTCTATCATTTGGCACATTTCATTAGGTAGTACCTCGTCGGGGAACACGATATGGAATATATACGTTCCATTGTTCCGATCAACATATTTTCCTCTAGAATACGTACACACTTTCTTAGTGACGTTCTCAACAATTAAAGAATCTGGTTGCTGTTTTACAAGAATTTTCTGTTTAATGGTATCATCTACAATAAAAAAATTTTGTGTAGATACATCTTTTAACATTTCACATAATCTGTCAAAAAACCACAGTTTAAATAATATTCCGGCATCTTTAGATATATATGGTAAATCCATATACAGTGTGGTAGCAGAACCTAAATCAATTAAAATGTTTCCTATATAGGAATATTTTGTTCTAAAATAAGTACTTAATGGTTGATCATAAGTGTACCGATCATCTATATTTTCTCTATTATCTACTATCATACGGATTGTTTATAGTCTTTGTAATCTTCAGCGAACTCAATTGCTAGCTTCTGCCATAATTTATCATTGTGGAATTCTCCTAGTCCATGATGAATGGCAAAAATCGGATATACCCCGATTGATAATCCTACCTTTTTGGCTTCTGCACATGCAGACATATCATAGTGATGGAAAGTATATTTCTCATTAAATTTCACCCCACTATCAGCCACTTTCTTAGTATTAAAACTGATAAAAACCCCATCCACAAATACTACCTCTGCGGGAGTTGGACCATAAAAAGATGAATTAACATACGGAAACCCATATCCTCCGATATCTTTAGGAATAACATGTGATAGAAACCCTCTACCATCTTCTTTTCGGTTCATACATAAATGCCATGCCAGCGTTGTAGCATTGATATAATTTTGACTGGTTGTGCCTGCTACACCTACTATGTCAAATCTCTCATGAGCTTTTCTAAGCTTTTGAATGAAAAATTGGTCATGAATTTCAATATCATCATGTACAAAAACTGTGATAGACTCCCCATTTTCGACAGGATCATTATGTATGTATTCGTTGTATAACGCACAGAAACCTTTACGGTTTTCGGGAATAATCGTAACATATATTTCCATTTTTTTAGAATCGTGTGTCTGTATAATACGATTTAGGCAAGTATATGGGACACTATTTTTATAAGCTTCTTCGGTTAAGACCGTGGGTACAACTATTCGAATCATACCATAATATACATCTTATGTGCTTAAATAGCAACATATATTTAAAATGTCATCAATATAGAATAAATACTGTAATATGAATTATCGTGATTATTTTGCAAAACTCTTACTTGAAGACACTGACTTGGGGAATCCTACACATGATTCTAACGGAAGTGATGATATCTCTAACTTTTTAGACGATGGTACAGAATCAGAAGCATTTGACACTACTGGTATTCAAGACAGTCTTAAGAAAATTGAAGCTAATTTTAATCAGAAAATGGCTCTTCTCGACGATATTGACAGCCTCGATAAGTCAGAAATTAATTCTCGTTTAGGACAATTAGAAGAATATCTCACCACTCTTAGTGCTTTTGTTAATACCAAGGATGAAGTGGATATGACCAATCCTTATTCTGTAATGGCAAATATCATCCGTAGTGATACTGTCAAAAAGACCAACTTTGACCAAGTAACTAAAGCTATCGAAGATTATAAAAGCTCTTCCAAGAAAGAAGAACAAGCAACTGAACAGGCTGCAAGAGAAGTAAAGGATTCATTAGGTAATCTATCAAAAGCTCGTAAATCCGTGACTTCTTCAAGTCAAGGAAGTGCTCCTAGCGAACCATCCGGCCCTTATAATTAAATTCTAAGTAAACCTTTCTCTTCTGTAAAAGAAGACTCCACAATTAAAGCAGGATCAACAAAATCCTGCTTTTTTGCTACACAGAACTCGTTTAAATCCTTAAAGGGAGCGAACTCATTTTCATAGAAAAATAAACGTTCACCTGCGCGTAATTTAGAAATTAGTTTATTAACTACTTCTTTTTTCTCAAATTTGAGATTATCCAAAACCCATATTCTTTCGTGAAATGGGAACTGTTCTAATTCTCGTTCCTGTTGTTGGGTTAAGGTTAATCCTGAAACTGCCACGCCATTTTGAACAAACATTGAATCTATCTGACCTTCGAATAAGAAAATATAAGGAATCTCTGTCTTGATCTTATCAATATTAAATATTGTTTTAGGTGCATTAAATTTTAACAAATACTTTGCACTATCATCATCTAATATTTTACGAGAAGTGTAACATATGATTCTATTATTCTTATAAAAAGGTATAATTAACCTATTTTTATGATATTTATCATTTAGACATACATAGAAAGTTTTAGGGGTGTTGATTGCATTGAATAATCTACGAGAATTACAATAATCTAATGCTTTCTGAACAATGGGTAATTTTTTATAAAATTTAAGCTGTACGGCATCCCTTAAGTTTACACATTCCCCCGGTAAATCAGGTAAAGTCCATTCTTTATCGGCTTCTTGTTCCCATTGTAAAATATAATCAGAATCTCCGGTATATTCCTTAATATCATCTTTCAATTCCTTATGCGTCATACCGGAAACTTCTTTAACCCACCAATAAGGATTCCATGATCTTGCGCAGTTGTAACAATATAAGAAATCGTCTTGTATGTAATAATACAAGCGTTGTTTCGTATCCCAATTACTTCCTTCATGACAAATAGGGCAACCCCCGTTCAAATAACGAGAATGCTGCTTAGTCTTATTTGCATAAGAAAAGAATTTAGATATTGTATATGACTGAGGAATTTCCATTATTCGTGTATATTTCCTATAACTTTAATATCGACAAGATCGGATAAAGTCCGTCGGTATAGGCACCAGCCAAAATTTATAAATTTAACGGGACCACGGATGAGGTTATCTGATGGGTAATTTTCAGGAGTTAAATATGCTTCGATTATATCATTTTCATAAATAGGAACACCATTTATATCACTGATGCCAGTATATTGTTCAATTATTACATCTTCCCTATGTGAATCATATAATGTTCCGCATGGATGAACAGATATTCTGTTTGTTGTTATGTAACAACCATCTAGTTCATGAATAGTATTCTCTATTTTTTTAAAACATTTTTCATTACTCCAAACTCGAAATCGTAATTCGCGCTGCATATATGCATGAATATATCATGACAATGCCACACTTTCAATAAATAATAATATTATGACAGAGAATTTTGATGCTTTTTGTGACGCAATTATAACCGAATTATTTACTTCGAAGAGTAAGCGCACAGAACATAAATCGCGTTATTGGGGTACTAATCAATATAGTAAGGCACAACCTCGCCAAGTACGTACGATGAATACTAAGACAGCTTCCCAGCGTTCCAAGTTAGGCAACCAGCAATACATAGGAAATATTTGGACACAGAAAGGTCCAAGAGGGCAGAACAAAAGTCAGAAAACTCCGCAAGAAATTGCTATAGCTAAAGGACATGGCGCACATATTCGTATTGACGGAGTAAACCCTAAAAAAGTGGGCGCTACCGTAAACTCTAAACAAGGAGATATGGAAGTCAAGTATAATTTAAATAACGGTGTTAGTAAAGTTGGTAGAATAGTCAAAAAGAACTATTTCAAAGACGGTGTTAAAAGGAACCACATGAAACGCGGATTAAATAATGATTAATGTTAATATCAGGAATATATCTACCTAGCAATTGCGGCAACATCACTCCACAAGTGTTTCAAACTTGTCCGATGCCTAATAGTCCAGATATTACACAGTCACATATCCCGTATTTCCATCGAAAAATGTGTGATTGGGCGTTTAATATTCCATTAAACTTTCAATGGGTATTAGTAATTACTGCCAAGAACAAAAACCATCTATTTAATAAAATAAAACAACGTTTACCATCTTTAGAGCCTGCTGGCTGGAATATCGGTATGTCCCTTGACACTACATGGACAACTGCTACCCAAGACGTTATAGGGTGTATATTTGCTCAAGGTGTTAGTCTACCGGGGGAGACTGTCAATACCGAACACGTAGGAATAACAGAGGGTAGTAATAGAGGGTTTATTAATGCTCCAGTGATATCAGGTCGAGCAAATTTTAACAATTTAGAAATTGGGTTTTTGGAAACTAATAGATCATTTACCGATGGAGTATTACGCCCTTGGAGCATAGTTGTTGCTCATGAAGGATTGATTGCTAATCAATTAAGTATAAAGGCGGACATTGATGTGTATGAACTCGCTAAACATGGCGAATGTTCGCCCACTGTAATAAGAAAAGTGTGGCATTTTAAAGATTGTGCGCCTATCAATATTTCTCCTGAACAAAAAAGTTACGAAAGTTCTACAGACTATCCTAAACGCCAAGCAGGATTTGTATATAATAGTTATTCGGTATCCGACATGGGATATAATCCGTAACTAAATATATCAACATAATGCGGAACACATATTTAATTTGGATACCATCATTACAAAGAAATATTCGATTTAACGAATTAACAAATGAACAGTATCGTATAATTTTGAAAAATGTCGATGATGACACTCATCTAGATTTTCTTTATAATTTAAACACTATCATAGAATGTAACATGGTAGAGTCTTTTGATTATAAAAAATTCACAATACTTGATAGATTTGTCATTGTATTGTTTTTTAAAATATTAAGTTATAATTCTTTGCTGGATTTGGTTAAGGAATGTGAAAAATGTGAAAAGGAAGTTCGAATACGCATAGACCTAAATACTTTACTTGATAATTTAGGATTAACTATTGATAAATCGTTCAAAACCGTGATAGCCGTGGATAATTATCCCTTACAGATTATATGTGACATTCCTACTATAGAACAGGAGTATGAAAATTTATTATACCATCAAAATAATAATTTATCAAATGACACCACTGATAAAAATATTGAAAAATATTTATTCGGGTATATCCGATATATTATTAGTGATTCTGTTGTTATTGATGTGGATAAATTATCAATTCCTGAAAAAACAACTATACTTGAAAAGATTCCGATATCACTTATCTTAAACATCCGCGATATCTTTGCAGAACCACTATATGCATTATTCAATCAAATTGTATTTCTAGATTTGAACTGTAAAGAGTGTGGTACTAAATTTGAAATAAAAATGGGATCAGACAATATGATATATCTTCTGAAAATGTTTTTCAAAGATAACACTTTAGACGGATTATTAAGTGATTATTTCAATATTACATCAATATCACATATGGATAGTTCTTTTTTAGACAAAATAACGCCGAAAGAAACACAAATGTTAGTCAATTTTGCTAAATCAACGTATAAAAAATCGGAAAAATCGGAAGTACCAAGTAATTCTATTGATCTTTTCGCAGACGCTGATAAATCTCCCTCGGAATTTGCTGGATTTTAATTTTTAAAGAGTTAAATATTAGCTATATGCAAGAGATTTCACAGTTTAATGACATTCTAAATCTATTAGAGTCCGCTAATAAGACGTTAGAGTCTAATATTTTTGTTCCTTCTTTGAAAAAAGAGATAGTATCTAGGACATTAAATGCAAACCACACAAAAAATATAGTAAAAACTACTGTTGAGGGACCGTTTGCCGAAAATCAATTCATATTAGTCATGTATAATGTGTTAGCGGATGTGTTAGGTTCAACTATAGACTTGAACACTTTGAATTTATATGATAAAATATTGATTTTGTTGCAGTTGCGCTCTAAAAATATACAAGATGAATATAAAATCACTTTCGTATCTGCTGATGGCGAACAGAAAATTGAAAATTCTATTTCACTCAGTAAGCATATTGAAAAACTTAAAAAAAATTCGCCTAGTTTTGAAACCATAACAGATGGAACGAAGAACGAGGACACAATGGTATATAATTATACATTAAATATTCCATCAATCAAAGAAGAATTTGTCTTTGAGAATAATTTATACCAAGAAAAGATTTCTAAAATTGACGGAACCAATAATCAACAGTTAAAAACTCTGATTGCTCCGATGTTCTTAAGTCATATTGCACCATTTGTCAAAACTCTAACTATAAATGATACCTTAGTCGATCTAGCAGTTCGTAATGTAAATGAGCGTATAGCAATTGTGGAACATTTATCCTCTAAGGCACTTCTAGATATTATAAAGAAAGTGGATGATGCCTTTGGTAAAGATATGCAGAATGCTACTAAGGTAACAAAGATTATTGACGGAGTTTCTTATACAGGAACCATCAAAATAGATGCTGCATTCTTTATAGAGTAGGATTCTGTGGAGCAGCCTGTCTAACAGATGTCGGATTTAAATGTCCGTTTAACTGAGTAAATGCTTGAATGATGTAATTAGTCACATCCACTACATATTTGTCATTTGGATTGGCAGTTTGTAAGTTTTTTAACTGTTTCAAAAGTTGGGTGGACTTAATATTACCTACGATTGATTTCCATGCTTGCGAACCTGCATTTTTAGCAACTGAAACATTTGGCTTATATCCACTTTGGGTTTGTTGAGCGGACTGTTGCTGTTGTTGGGCTTGCTGTGCAGGTTGTGCCTGAACATTAGGCGCTAATTCCTGTACAACCTTCAACTGGAAGGCATTTAATTCATTATTCTCCACCATTTTCGTTAATTGGGTGTCAGAATATTTGCCACATTCTACATCATTACGGAATTTATCAGAATATAGGGCTTGTTCATAAATTAAAATTGAGAACATATACTTTATTTATGAAATAAATAGAATTAATGGCAACAACAACTCCCAATGACTTATTAACCGCGATTGATGCATATATGGCATCGAAAGGTAAAGGTATGGGATATCTAGCGACTAGAGTGAGTGAACTTTTCGATGATAAAGATGCACCACTGAATGCTAAAACCGGACCACTAAGTTATATACATGAAATTTTTGACGATCTTCGGTTAGATGTTAGATCATTGCATGTGGGTGCTGCATCACCTTTAGCAGTTTTTAGAAAAGAGACAAATTGGCTCAATAGAACATTGAAGTCATTTAATATAAAAATCAAAAAAACTATGACTAGTTTAGATTTAATGGATTCTTATATTAAAGCAATGTCACATATCAATACTCCTAGTGGTAAAGGGGCTAGTAACACTCCATATAAATTAACCTCTGATGGGTTATTGAAAGTGGCATTATTCGGTACCAAATGGAAATGGCCCGGAAGTCCAATGAATATGTTACCTGTGGTTGTTACAGGGTTCAGTATAAGTGCATTAACTGCCCTGTCATCATTTACTAATAAAGAGAAAATATTACCAACTTCTTCTAATTCGCCTATAAACAACGCTACTATTAGGCCCACACAAGTTAACACTGCGGTTGTCAACAATAATGTATCTGGCGAGACATCTTCGGGGGGTGGATGGTTATCTTCTATACTTGGAATTGGTGCTGGTTTGTTAGGAATTGGATGGTTAAATTCAGAAATGGATGAATCTTCTACTGGTAAAAAAATTAAAGAACATGTAAAGAATTTTATATCTCAAACATTTGATTCTATTGGAAAATTCTTATCAGATAAAAAAACAATTAACAAACTTAAAAATGGTATAGCTTCTACATTAAGTGGAGTATGGTGGATTTTAGAAAAAGCATTTTCTAAAATAATCATTCCAGTGTTTACTGGTCTGATGGATGAAGCGCCTACTATTGCCAAAGCATTATTATTCAAAGGTATTTCGTGGCTAAATAAAATAACATTTAAACTCTTTGATCTTAAAAATTGGGAAAAAAATATAAAAGGTTTTTTGAAAAATCCTCCCCCTTTACCGGGAAAAAAGGGCATAGGAGGTATCATAAGTAAATTATCTGTATTTGTTAGAAAAATTGCTCCTAAACTATTAAAGGGATTGAAATGGATACCCGGTTTAGGCACACTTATATCTGTTGGATTCGGTATTGATCGTATTTGGAAAGGTGATTATTTTGGAGGATTTTTAGAAATAGCATCTGGAATAGCATATATTTTTCCCGGTGTGGGAACCGCAATCGGATTGGGAATTGATGCTCTTAATATGTTCTTAGACTATAAACAAGATTCTGAACCTAATAAGGGTAAAGCATCTATATTAGGAGGTACCGTTTCAGAAATTTTCTCATCTGCTAGAAAATGGATAGAAAATAAAATAGGTAAAAACCTAAAAGATTTACCTATTATAGGTAATTTTTTGAAAATAGGTGAATATATTGATAAAATGAAAACTGATCCGTTAGGAGGTTTACATGATGTGTTATCTTCGCTAGGAGGATTTATGGTTATACCGGGATTATCATCTACATTAAGTTTTATTAATTGGATGTCTTCACCAGATAAAGGAAACGATGTATCACAAGTAAAAAGTGATATTAATTCTTGGTATAATCCGTTAAAATTAACCGACAAAATATCTAATTGGGCAAAATCTTTATATGATTCTGCAACATCTATATTCAATGGTTCACCAGAAATTAAATATACTCCTGATGATATTAATGCGATGATGTATGGGGCAAATAATGTAAAAGATATTAAAAATATTAAAGCTGAACGATTTAATGATGCAACCGTTATTCAGCCACATTCCAAAGATCAAATCCTAATGGCTAAAAATGGTGGACCGTTTGATATTGCTATGAAACAAATGAATATATTAATGCGTGATAAATTAGATATGTTAATTGATATTATGACTGCAAATGTTCATGCAACTATTGAAGGAAGTAGTGCTGTGGTGAAAACTGTTGCATCCACATCTAATAGAGGGGGAGGATCATCTGGAGGATTTAGTTCTTCTCATGATGCTATACGTTCTATGAGAAATCAAGTTAATCAAGCTATACGTTAATAACATGATAAATAATTATTATGGCATCGACATCAGTATTATATAATAAACCTACAGAAGGTGCAAGTTTTTTAACTCCTAAAGTGACAGGTGATATTAATGTTGTCGATGATTTTGCATGGACATTATCACCGAAATCAGCTAGGAAAGATGTCCCCTATATATACTTAGAAGAATATCAGCAGACTACAGGGCAATTAATCGCATCTTTATCATATTATTCTCGTATCGCAGCTAATTTTGTGGCGGGTGAAACACCAAAAAATGTATACGAAGTTTATAAATATAAATATCTAGCAGAACCAACAGAATTTAGATATAGATTTCCATATTTCTCACAAGCGAAACATTCTAGGAGCACCAATTTTTCAGGCGAAGATAGTAAAAATCCTTTCCAATCTAGTATTGATTTAGGAAGAACGATGTTGGGATACGGACAGGGAAGCACTGCACAAGCTTCTCGTTTTTTTGGAAAAGAAATGGGAAATATAGGTAAATTAGCTACTTTAACAGAAACGGGAATCGCTATAGGAAATACAGTATTGCAGGGTAATATAAATTTCGAATTTCCTCAAAAATGGGTATCAACTAGTGAAAATTCAATATCAGTTAAATTTCATTTATTTAATACTGTATCATTAGAAGATACAGTATTAAATCGTGATCTTGCATTTATATTAACATACCAGAATTCTGCAAGTAGAAGGAACTTTGCATTGAATGATCCGGTTGTGTTATATTCGTTAACCATTCCTGATGTGGTACATTTTCCCGCATGTTACATGGATTCTCTCACAATTAATAATATTGGTAACACAAGATTAATAAAACATCAGGGGGTTGAGCGTATTATACCGGAAGCATACGAGTTTAATATGTCATTTAAATCATTATTTATGCCGACAAGAAATATCATGCTTGCACTTGATGATGGTGTCCCGGTGAAAACATTTGGAACATTTGCCGAGTTTAGTGAAGAGATGGATAGGTTAATATCCCGGTGAAAACATTTGGAACATTTACCGAGTTTAGTGAAGAGACGGCTAAGATGCTACCTGGTAGTAAGTAATAATATGTCATCACAATTAAACATTTATGATTATGCAAATATTTTCTCCACTTTTACAGACGAAGATGGATATAAGTATTTTGATTTACTTAATAATCTTGTAATTCAAGGAGAGATTGATTCGGTATTATATAGTGAAATCTTTTATAATGAAAACACTTCTTGGTACGATTTATCATATAAATATTACGGAACAACCAGACTGTGGTGGACAATTCTAATTGCTAATAATATTATCAATCCTTTCGATGTAAAAACAGGTGAAAGAATAAAAATACTAAGAAAAGAAGTTATATCAGAAATATTATCAAATATAAATAATTAAAATGTCCGATATTAATCCCAGTACCTACTCATTTAATAACCAAGACTATGATTTTACAGTGAGATTATATAATGGTATAAATGATATATATTTAACAAACACAGCATGGGATGACTTATACTTAGAAGAAGATATTTTTAATCTTTTTATGAGGGGGTCTATCATAATTAATAATCCATATAATATATTAGAACGCTCTTCTAAAGAAGCTAGGGACGCGCAAGGAGATTTATTAAAACTTGAATATAAATTTAGAAATGATGGACGCGACACTTTATATATCTCAATAAAACCTAAAAGCGACAATATATTAGCAGAATCTCTAAAGGTAAAGTTAGATGATGATAGATGGTTAATTGAATTAGAACTAGTTGTATATGAAACACAAGATTTACCAAATGATGATACGTCACAAAAAAAGAAAAAATTATTTTTTTGGGAAAAATCTTATCAGATGATGTCTGAAAAAGATTCAGAATTCTCTACGGCAATAGCTGGTGAAAATGCTAATAAAACTGGACAAGATCAAGCAAATGACGATGCAAGAAGTCTTCCAACAGGTTCAGCATTGAAGGCATTATTTGAAAATGATGAATATTTTAAACAACATGTTGAATCTATTCCTGATTCTTCATGGAATATAGGCGACACATCTAATCTATTATTCTACACTTCTCCTATTGGAAATAAATTCATTGATGATTTATATGCTATATATAATAACCATGTTGCATCAGAAAGTGAAGGAAGCCAGCCATGTATTTTAAAATTGGAACGTCCTACTGAAAAAGGTAAGATGCGTCAATTTACCCTTAAAACAATTCAACAATATTTCAAAGAAGCTGGTAAAGAAGAACCGGGACGTTATCAATTGGAACATTTTTTTATTAGAGAACAGACTGAGGAAGAGAAGGCTCCCCTTATCAAAAAGGCACCCCTATCCAGCAGTCAATCCAGTGAAATAAAAGGCGATGAATTTAATCTAATTCGTAGTTATAATTTGACAGACTTATCAGGTAAAGATTATTCAGTTAATTTAGCAAATCGTCGAATAGTATCATATAATTCATCTGATAGACAATGGAATATTGAATCAAAGGTGCATTCTGCTACAGAATGGCAAAATTTTTTTAATGAACGTATTAAACCTAACATACTAGTTTCTTCCAGCATTAAAAATGATCCTTTACCTGTAACGCCTTATATAAAATTAGGAGAAAATAGTATAGTGGAGTACTCTACAAGACCTAATGAAAAAGGTCGATATGCAACTGGACGTAATAAAATATTAAAATATTTCTTATTTTCAAATCTATCTATTTCATTCACCACTAGAGGTTTAACGCATCGTCAACCGGGTCGATTTTTCGGATTATCTAAGCAATCGCTTAATGATAAAGAGTATGATCATAAATTAGAAGGTCAATATTTTGTTACAGGAGTTAAACATTATTTCTCCAACACTCAACGTGGATACTACACTGAATTAGTTGCAGTTAAAACCCATGTTTATCGTGAAGATATTAAATTACCAGATGGTGATGTTTTTATAATAGGTAAAATACCATTTACCCCTATACCATTAAAACCAGTAATACCGGGTTAAATGGTATTTTATTGGTAAAATACAAGATAAATATTTAAATGGCAGAAGTCGTTACAGAACAGTTTTATCAAAGTCTAAGAGCTAGTCCATCGGGACAACAGCAGACAGGAACTATATTTGATGAACTCCACGGAGCAATGCAGACCTCACAGAACCCCTTAGATCGAACGGTTCAGATGATTTCTGAAACCCATGGACCATGGTCGGGGGGTTCAAACTCTTTATTCGGGTTCACCACCATGATTGCATCTATTTTAAACATTCCTATTTTAACAGTTTTATCAAATAAAATTGGGAATGCGGCGTGTGCAGTGGAAAAAGCGATATCATTATTACCTCCTTCATATGTAGGACGAGGAAACACCTTAACGGGTGCCACAATGAATACCGCACTTCTTAGAGAGTTTGTAACTACTGTTCAGAACATGCATCCGGCAATTAATGAATATATTGCAATGCACCAAGACACTTTCCCCTACTTTGCTCCTACTAGTGAAGAAGTGGGGTCTTTTGCATATATAACCATCAGAGAAACCGAAACCGATCCTTCTAAATGGGGTAAAAAGAATAATTCAGGATGTTTAGATAATAATTCTAGAATTCATAAAAATCAGACATTTAAAATGATACCATCTATTCATCAAGGAATGGATACTAGTAATCGTTTAGTTAATACTATATTTGTTAGAAATTTGCAAGGAGATAACAACATGGCAGTGTTACATCCTGACTATAGTCAGGAACGGGCCATTGTACATGGTCATAACTTTACCATGGATGTGTTTCAAGCAGGACGTAGAAAATCAGCAATGCCGGGATGTCTAGCGGCGATTATCGAATTAGCAGGTGATCTAATACGCTTAATAAATAAATTCTTCTGTCTATTATCTTTAGGTAGATATGAATTAGAAACATTTAATATCACTTTTGCACAAGGCGGACCAAATGATAGTCCTGTAACAATTGTTGTTGATAATAAGGGACGGTTAATATCAACCGCTCCAAAATCAAATACTGTCAATGATCCTACAAACGATAAAATGATAAATGCTAAGACGGAGCATAAACAGGAGAAACAATAATGGGACAATATAATGATCAATACCGAGGGATTATTATCAATCATAATGACCCAAACAATGCAGGACGAGTAAAAGTGTTCGTTCCAGAAGTCAATGCCACTCTTCTCACAAATTGGAATAAAGACCTTAAAAACGATAAAGCTATCACCCATATGGGCGATAACACAGGAACATCATTAACTCGTGAAATCCAAGATAGATTACGTAAAATGTTGCCGTGGGCAGAAGTCTCCTATCCTATTTTTGGTATGTCAACTCCTGCATTTTTCGATGCAGCCGCTAATATATCATTTATAGGTAATGATGGAGGTTTGACCAGTCAAGACAGCAACAAAACCGCAGAAGCATTTGAGCAAGATAAATCAGAAGAATCACAAAGAAAGGATGCTCCTCCCACTACTGATTCATATGCGAAGTCTCCTCGCCAAACAATCTATCAAGTAGATGTTAACACAGGTAAAACCATGTGTTTACCTGTTAACTGTGGCAATGGAAATCCTAATCAGACATCCTTTCCTTCTATATATTTAGGTTATAAAAAGAATTCATGTATATATAATTTGATACAGAATCAACCTAAGACATATACTATAGGTGAAACTATTATACCTCCATCAGATGCTAATCCTATTAATGATTTCAACACTGATAAAAATATTTCTATATCACGAATTACATTAGATGTGCAAAACCCTGACATCACTATCAATGATAAAAAGGTTGATGTGAATGCTACTATTTTCGGAGTAAAGTGTTTCGTTCCTATTGATAACTCAAACTTAAGATATAATCCACCTATTCTATTCGAGACATCTACCTCATCAAACTTTCCAGAAAATTATAATGATATTCCGATACGTATGACAATAAACGGAAGCAATAAAATTACACAAGATTTCTACTATTCATCTATGAATGGAAACAGTTATATCTATAAAGCGGGTAATATGGCCGTAGGTATCAGTGCAGATAATATCAATAAAATAACCTTGGCAACTAATGGCTCTCCCACAAACATATCAAAGTTACAGAAAATCTTACCATTGATTATTGCTAATTTAGGATTGTTGCAAACTTTAGGTAATATCATTATGCCTAGAGGTACTACCAATAAAACAATGATTTCTAGAGGTGGCGGCGGTAGCGAGTTATATAACCATGTCAATTCATCATTATTACCTGAACAAGTTAGAAGAAATTCATTAATTGGTGCTCATAATAATGCATCTAGATATACCCAAAATCAAGGCACTAGAAATATGTCAGATTATAAGAGTAATACAGAAGCAAATATTCAAGGTAGGCCAGATATGAATGGACCTTATCGTTCTTCTGATCAAAATAATAACTATAAAGGTATTGTATCTATGCCTGCACCGGGCGCACATGTATGGGTGCGTTTCGAACAAGGTGATCCTAATCGTCCTATAATTATTGGAACATTTACATCTAAAAATGATATGATGAATATATACGGAATGATATGAAGAATATATACGGAGTCGAAACTAAATAAAATCAATGTCGCATTACCCTAACAAATATTCCAATGATCCTGCTAATGCAGGCGATAAGTTAAGAGATTTATCTTTGATAAATCAACCTGCGGGGCATCTAGAATTTATCAATACAAAGGATGAAGAAGTTTTTACCGTGGGTTACAAAACAGGATCATTTGATCGTTATTTCAAAGACGGTAAAGAAAGTTTAGTGGTACGAAATAAACGACAACATATTACCGGGGATGAGTTTGCCCATGTGGGAGGTAATCAAGTTAATACAATGGATCAAAATGTTGAAACTATTGTATTAGGGGATGTTTTATATAAAGTTGGTGATATTGTTAAATGGCAAAAGTATGTAGAAGAATATAAAAAAGCTATTAAGGATTATCATGATGTTGTTCGTAAATTCGATACACAAAGAACTAATTATGAATATTCTATGGATCAATCTCCAACGCAATCAAAGTCTGGTACCAATGCTTCTTGTCCTATCCATGGAATGCAATCTAAGGTGCTTGTAACCGACTCTGCAATGACATTAGGGTCAGGTTCCTTGAAGTCCGCTACATGCCGTCAAATCCAGAAGATTAACCAAACAAAGGATAGCTACAACAAGAGTGTTAATGCGGGTGGAAATGATTGTTTCGTTTGTGGAGGTTCTTTATTCAGTCCGTCTTCTCAAGATGGTAACTTTGATCCTGATCCTGAGAAGGCTAAGATCGTAGAAAAACGTGTTGAATTACAGAAAAAATTATATGAAATAGAAAGACATTTAGGACAGAATAAGAATCCTGCGGGTGGTTCACAGATATTAACTATTGCTAAGGATTTAATAGTGTCTGTGGGATTAGTTATGAATGATTTGGAATCATACCGTCGTGATCCAGTTGGTAAGTTAGTTCCATGTGGTGTCAAAATTGATCCTAAAGGAACTAATCTTTATATACAATATAAAGAAAGTCCTTTGGTGGAAGCTGTTGACGTTGAGTATCTTCCCGGTGGAATATATGATGTTCAAGCAAATAACAGATTCAATCTTGTTGCTGGTTCTGGTGGAATATCTCTTAAGACAACAGGGCAAATGCAGTTGGGGGGAACATTGTTCACTGCTGCCATGGAAAATATGTTATTCAGTTCCCATAGCGAAATAGCATTGGCTGCGAAGCGTATTGACTTAAGTGCTGATATTATATCTTTCAGACCAAATGAAATAACAGGTAAAAAGGGTATCGAGCAACAGTTACTAATTGATAGTAATTTAAATGTAGGAATAAATGCTGTAGTGAAAGGTGGATTACATGTCGAAGGTGAAGTTTCATTACATCATATAACTGCACCGTTGGAATGGCACACTACAGAAGCAGATTTCGAATTAGCCATTCAGAAAGAACCTACACCTATAGGTATTCCTCCTCCTCAAGGTGAATGTAAACCTGATGGATATTGTTGTCCCGGACCCTATAGTGGAATGAATGGCAAAAAAATGTCTCCTGATACTAGTGGAAATACTAGAGGTACTACATATGGTGATTTATTAGCAGGTGCATATATAGGCAGAGCAATTGGTAAAGATTCAAATGGAGATGATCATTGTTTAGAAGTTTATAGTGTGGCATCAGATAATGTAATTTGTATGCATCCTCATTATCATAATTTCCCAACACTTCCTTTGACCTTAAAAGGTGAAGGTAGCATGCACGATGAAGTTCGTAAGGTTGGTGCAAATAACAACACTAATATTCCTGCTATTGCAAATTATGTATATGATAAATTGGCTCCCCTTTCTACCTCTGAAGGTAAGAAAAATGCTACTCCTGAAAAGGGACAAAAAGACACACTTCCTAAAGGTGAAGGTGTTCGTACATCCAATTATACTCGTAAGCAAATTGAACAGAAAATGAAAGAATTGGAAAAACAAATGGAAGAGCAATATGGACAATTGAAACAAGACTTGGCTAATCTTTCCCAATTTAATGCTTAAGTAGATACTGATAATTCTAAGGAAAATCCTATCCTCATTGGAAATACTCCCGGTAATTGTATCTAAAATAGAGTATATTATCCAATGGATGATAAAGAATTAAAGAAAAAGTATAAAGCTGATTATTATCGGAGAAATAAAGATAGAATTAGAGAACAACAGAGAATTTATCGCGAACAAAATCATGATAGTATCACTATTCAGAAAAAGAAAGACTATCTACAAAATAAAGAAATATATAAACATCGTACACGCCAATACCAATTGTCTAATAAAGATAAATGCCAAGATTATAATAAAATGTATTGGCAAAAAGAAAAGGATAAAATGATTGATATAGTGTATAAAGAAACAATTTTAATAAAAAATAGAGAAAAATTGAAAAGATATAGACAAAAACATGGGGATAAAATTAAACAATATAAACTTTTGAATAGCGCAAAAAGTAATTTATATAAATCGAAACGACGTTGTAAACAAAACCAACATTCATTACCAATTAATAATAAAATTATTACTACTATATATGAAACATCTAGGAGAATATCAAATTGTTTACAAATATCTTTTCATGTTGATCATATAATTCCAATATCAAAAGGAGGCATTCATCATGAAAATAATCTTCAAATTTTACCAGCTATTATAAATCTCAGGAAAAGTGCTAAAATAATATAAATAATTTATATTATGACAGATAGATTTAATAAATGGTTTGAGTGGTTGTTACTTTGGGAAGGTACTACTTTTGAGAATGACCCTGACGACCCCGGTGGCCGTACGAAATTCGGAATAGATCAACGTTCTCATCCTAAAGTTGACATTAAAAATTTAACTAAAGAGGGCGCTGCACAAATTTATTGGAATGAGTATTGGAACGCGGTTCATGCAGAAGAACTTCCTAAAGGAGTGGGGGAGGTGGTAGCAAACATCGCAGTCAATACAGGTAAAGGTAATGCGTCGCATTGGTTACAAAATGCCATTAAAGTTAATTCTGATGGAATTATAGGCGAAAACACTATTAAAATATCTAATCAAGTATCTCCAAAAGATACTTGTGATAGATTACTAACTCATCTTGAAGAATTTTATAAATCAATTGCTACTGGCAAGAAAATAAAATATCTCAAGGGGTGGTTAAACCGCACAAAATCTCTACGAGATTTTATTACAACATTGTAACCAAAAAGGGCGCTTATTAAGCGCCCTTTTTATTATAAATCATCTGGATCAATAATATGAATAGGTGGTTCATCATCAAAATATTGATTAAAGAAATCAAAAGCCAGATGATTTAATCCACGGGTTTCAATGGGTGTCCCATGATTTTCTACAATCATGGTTTCTAGTCCATCTACTGAAAAGCCTACTAACATATAACAATCCATGAATTCGTGTAATAAATGTTTTAATTTCTTAACAAATTCTTCTTTTTTTTCTGGTGATAAATTTTTATATTTTTTAGGCATCCTAGCAGGAGGGAGATTATCAATGACTTTCTCTACTTCCTCATAAGTATTAAGTTCCTCATTTATCTGTTTTTTTGACGGTTTTTTCTTTGCCATAATTAAACAGTTTCTGTTTTCGGTTTACCGTAATTCCAATGTTTATTAATAATTCCTCTTTCATTGAAATATTCGATCAAGACTTCAACAGAATCAGTATCTAATCGAAGATTAGGATTAAAGAATCTTGCTCCATCGTATAATTGAATAGAAGAATCTTTAAAACACGTTAAAATAATAGATGCTACTCCGTTATCTACCATGATAGACCATTTTCTCTTATCGCTTTCATGATAAGATACTGAATCTAGACGATCTACTATATAACCACTATCCCGTAAACGTTTAATGGTATATGACTGTGTTGTTATGCGATTATTACTCATTGATTTCAAATAGTGTTGTTGTGATTCCTTTGCCGAGAAGATTTTCAATAATAGGATATACATCTTCTTGATATACATCCAACATAGTTTTTGTGGAAGTTAGAATATCAAAATAACGTGATCCCGGTCCGTATTTATTAATACCATATGTAATAATAATGTTTTCCTTTTCAGGATTAATTAATGCCGTCCAGCATCTATGATCTGATGGGTGATAGATAATGTCTAATTTCTGGACATTGCATTCATAATGTTTAATTTTACCTAAGAAGGTAGGATAGTCTAAGTATGTGTCTCTCATAAAATTATAATGAAGGTGTGATAAGTGAAAATTGTGTCATTGGTATATTCCAAGATTGTGTTTTTTTATAAAATTCTGCCAATGAAATTATTTCAATATCGCGTTTTTCTTGATTAGTAGAAAAGATTGTTCCTACATGTGTAACCCAAAACATTCTCGCATCTTTTTCAATTAAAAGACGCGGAGGGACGGGTTCGCTAAAGCACTGACAGTTTGGGTCTACAGGTGGAATATCCCACTGAATTCTATATAATCTTTCATTATGGACCACATATTCTTGTGGGGGTAAAGATGCATGTTTTATTTCCATATTATTTCTTTAAAGAGGTTGTTAGATACTGTAGAGTGCTATTTTCATTCTGAATATTAACCATCATAGCATTTTTACCTACTTTGAATACCAAATCATTTTTTGATTTTTCAATGAGTTTTAATATATTAACATTGAATATGTTTGATGGAATCGTTCCACTGAACTTATCAGATACTAAAATTCTAATATCATCTTGAACATTAGCAGTGTCTTCTGCTTTATCTCCGAAGAGGAAATATAATTTATCTCCTTCTGCTTCAATATAGAATTTATCAGTTGAAGTAGAAAAATCTAACACCCGTTTGATATCTTTAACTATATCAGAATCTATATAAATTTCAGAAGAGAATGGAAAATTTTTAATATTTTCGGGATTAATCTTTGGCACCATCATAAGATTATCACTCAACAATCTTATATTAAACTTTATCAAATCATCTTGATATGAAAGTGAATTATTCGCTATTGTAAAATTTGAAAAACTTTCAGTTTGTTTTACACAGTTCAAAGCCTTAATCACACGGGTTAGATTAATATTAAACCTTTTTAGGGGATCATCTATTGCCACAGGAGTATATGTGTTATATAACACTACTCTATTATCTGCCGTTTGAGATATACTGTATAATTCTGTATCTGTGCCGAAAATTGCAGCCTTTCCTTCTTTATTAATCTCCAAAATTGGAGCAAGGAATTCCTTCT
>Ga0214923_10000233_pt1 | contig 85072 bp, 105 predicted proteins | sample LL1510_MetaG_FD_177993 | JGI IMG/M metagenome (GOLD analysis project Ga0214923, IMG submission 177993) | Freshwater microbial communities from Lake Lanier, Atlanta, Georgia, United States - LL-1510 | ecosystem: Environmental > Aquatic > Freshwater > Lake | place: USA: Georgia | collected...
TTCTGCATTTAATACTTGAAGTTGTTTTACTGCTTCTTCAGCTAATGCTAATCTATCAACTACTTCATCGTCTAATTGATTTAACATTTCACTAAAAAACTCATAATTTCTATAATAAACATCAACCTTAGTTTTTGCAATATTACGAAATAATTTTAATTCTTCATTAGTTAATTCATTGAAATCCTTTAAAGTACCATCTTTAAGTTTCCATTTTAATTTTTTTTGTTCGTTTACTGGCAAAGTATCAGTCATAATATTATTGTTTTAAGGGTTAAAAAATAGGGAGATTTCTCTCCCTATTTAAAATTAAAATGCTTCAACAGCAGCAATTGTTTGTGCAGCAACTAATAAAATTTTACCACTTGCTTTAAATACTGCTTCTGGTGTTTCACCATCTAATACTACAGCTGTATAAGTTGTAGCTTCTCTAACTTCACCACCATAACTGATAATTTCATAAGCTTCAGTAGTTCCTGATACAATACGACCTGGAATTTCTTTACCTATAAATTTACTTACATCTTTAGGATTTGCTCCTCTCCATTCAGCTAAAGTACCATCTGCATTATGTTGTTGCCAAAATGTTCTTCTTACAGATTTACCAAATGGATTTGCTGGATTGTTAAATTCAGCTGTGTAATACTGTCTGTTTACTTTACCATCTGATCTTGCTGAACCTTCTTTTTCTGTTTTTACTTCTGATACTGATACTAATCTTAATGTACTCATGTTGTTTGTTGTTTTTTTTGTGTTGTTTAATAGTAATCTTTTGGTTGTTACTTTCACCTATTCATCTTTTATAGAAGAGATAATATACTCTTTTAATTTTATTACATCTCTGAACATTACAGATAATAAAATTACCAATAAATAAAGAACTAAATTATTTAAATAGATTCTTTTCAATCCATTCGTAAATTAAGATTGATATAATCATTACTGCAATACATATTAAAAATATTGTTGTTGACATATTAATACCTCCTTACTTCATTAGGAAAATCAACTTTTTCTTTCCAATAATAACTAATAGCAAAACAAAATGTTGCTAATCCTATTGAAAATGAGCATATTACTGCTACTGGTATAGGATGACATATTATTATGCTAAGATTTGTTTTGTAAGTTATTACTACATTTTGAAGCAATGTTCCTACGAATATCATTGAAAAAGATATTCCTCCTATTAATGTGAATATTTTCATATTAAAATGATTTAAATGATAAACTACCAAAATTAGGACTAGAATTAATAATAGCTCTGATACAATCATCTCTTAATCCAGGTACTGTACCTACTAATAATTTAGCTTTTTTTAAAGCTTTCCTATCATTTTCTGTTTTAACAAATATAGTTTTGTCTATATCTATTTTTTGAGAATTGATTTCAATTTGAATTTGCTGTTTTCTAATTTCAGCAGTTGCAATTTCACTGTGTGTCATAATTTTATTTATTTAATTTATTTCCAATTTATTTTAGGGCAATGTTTATTATACCAAGATGAAGCATAATTTACTATTATATTATCTGTTGCTGTTTCTTTAATTACATATCCTACATCTTTTTTAAGCCAAAAATATCTAATAGTAAAAAATATAGCTACAATTATAACAAATCCTCCACAAGTAGCTGCACCCCAATCATAACTATAAGCTCCAAATAACCATAATAAATAATTATATAATGTAAATATTACTAAATAAATTCCAGCTATAAAAACATAAGCAGCTATTCCTAATCCTGTTCTAGCGTCAGTTATTTTATTGTGTTCATTATAAAATAAATTAGCTATTACTGTAGGTATTCTAAAAATAACATTTGGAATAAATAATAATACTGCTACTACTAATTTCCAAAATAAAGGACAAAGATTGTTTGGTACTGATTCTGAATATGTATAATTCCATAACCATACATACCAACTGTTTAATTTTAAATTCATAATTTATTGTTTTTTAGTGTGTTAATTGATAATAACTGTTAATGTTGTTGCAAAAATAATCTGCTTTAATTGGATCTTCTCCAACTATAATTGTTTCAATACCTGTATCTTTAATATATTCTATTGTCTTAGGTATATCATTTCCAAATGATAGTTGAAGTAATGCTATGTGTGTTTCTTTCATATTTTATTTTGTATTTAAAAATGATAAATCACCAGATATTCCTATATTAAAATAATCACCATAAGAATCTGCTATATTTTTAGGATAACCATTAGTAATACACCAATCTTTTAAATTAGTAATACTTTTATATTCTTTTTGTGTTACAGATTTAGGAAATCCATATTTCCATCCTTCTGGAGGGTCAATTGTTATTTTATCTTTCATTTTATTTTATCTTTAATATATTGTTTAACTAATTTAGCTGTTTTAGCATTTAATTTATAACATTCTGTATTTGATTTAATTTCAAAATAAGTTTGATTTAAATCTTGATTAAATACAAATCCATTATTTAATAAATTAATAGCTGTACCATAAGAAATGTAACTGTTAGATTTGTGATTAGTCATGTTTATCTTTATAATAAACTATAGCAATATAATAAGCCATAGCAGATACCCAACCTGTAAAAAAATGTGTTCCGTAACTATCTATCATAATTACTTTTGTAAATAGTACTATCATTATAAGCATAACAATTAAAGTAGCTATAAGCCCTATTAAATATTTCATATTTCTATTTGTTTAATTTATTTTATTTAAATGTAATTTTAGAATTGTAAAGTTACGCAATAACAATCAACAGATTCTCTCACGTCTTTACAATTCTAGGTATTACAAGACCTGTTGATAATTTATACTAGACTTCTAATTTTATCAACCCACTTTTAAGTATGTGGTAACTTTTATTTTAATCTATTGCTTTTTCTTTTTTTTGTTCTTCTTTAATATGAAATATAACATACATTATTAATCCACATAAAGTAAATAATTCTGCACTTACAAAGAAAAAAGTATTAGCATCTTTGTCAGGATTATTATCTGACATTCCTCCTACAGGTATGAAAATCATAGCTGTTAATAATAGTATAATTCCACTGAAGAATACTAAAAGTGATAGTTTTTTGTAGTTCATATTTGTTTTTATTTAATTGTTTTAAAATTTAATTTCTTTAAAATATTCAGTATTGGATTTTCTTACAGCCAATGAAACCCTTGCAAGTTCACTTAATACTATCTTATCGGTTGATAGTGGTTCATACTAATATTGTGTCCCCTTTAAGTAAGTCTTACCTTAGCTTTTGCTACAATAAGGGAATAAAATGTAGTCTTTAATTGAATTTTATATGTGTTTTCATAATTTGCTTCTGTTTCTATACAACAGATAAGACGTGAATAAAACCTATTTGTTATAGGTAATGATAAAAAACAGTATGATATTACTAAGTCGTGCTATATCATCAAGTAAGTTTTATTTATACTTAGATTACGTTATACTCCTGTTTTTATTTAATAGGGATGCTTTTTACCTATTTTCAATAGTCTTACGGTAATTAACCGATTTACCATCATTTGCCTTATTTTAACACATTATTTAGACATTTTATCCAATCCGTTTAAGGATTGTGTGTATTTTTTTAAACTCTACTAATAGAGTTTAATATTGTTAATAGCCTAATTCTGCTAAAAAACCATCTGGTGCTGTAATCATAACACTATTCTTTTGGAATGTAGTATTAATTTTTACATTATTATATGATGGTTGTTGCATTATTAAACAAAAGGTTATGTATTCTTCTGGTGTTAATGTTATTGTTTTCATATTATCCTTCATTAGTTTGATTTTCTAAACCATTAAGCTCACATTCGTTTTGTAAATCTTCATAATATTGCGTCATTAAAGTAGAATGAGAATTACAAAGAATTTTACAATCATATATATAAATTATATGGATAAACTAATTTATCAAAATCTTCTAAATAATATACTGTTCCTCCATTAAGTACAGTATCTACATTTGGATTATTTGTAAATAAATCAGCAAATCCATTATCTTTATAATATTCATTTGCACAATCTAAAGCATTTTTTAGATTATTATATGAAATACAACTATGTGAACCATAACTATGAATTACAACTTTATAGATATAACTATCAGGTATTATATCTCCAATATGTAATTTAATTTGTTCTTTTTCCCAATCATTTAAAGGTAAAGATAAATCTAATTCAACACTTATTACTGATTTTGTTGTTTCATTATAGGCTGAAACAAATACTCGATTATCTATAAATAGATAAGAATTGCCATTTGGATGTTGTACTATCATTTTGTTTAATATTTATTTAATTGTTAAATTATTCTCAGGTTGTCATAAAATTTACATAATAAAGGTTACACTATGTAGTCACCTATAATCTACAGCTTGTTTTACAACTAAATCAGCAGTTGGCCTGCAAAGCAAGTTATATTGTCAAGAGTATGCCTCTCAAGACTCAACAGAATCTGGGTCTGTTCCAAGTTCACAATATAGTATTTCTACTATGTACTGACTTTACAGTTATATTACATGCTAGTGAACTTTTACATTGTAATATAGTTTTGTCCTCAACATCTTGGAAAGAGTTAAGTTTTTTTATCCCTCTGCACTCAGTTGTAATCCACTAATCTTTAGCCACTATTGATAAGTTGGGCCAAGTACCATAATTTGTATATATGGCGGATTACAACTGCTCACCCTTGGGAAGTGAGTTATGGTGCATTAACAAATTTGGAAGCTTAAAGGTTTACCAACCTGAAATACATTACTAAAATATGCTAGGAATAGCAATCCATTGTAAAGTAATTCCTTGATGTTCTTTAGAAACAATAACATATTGTATATTATCACCTCTTAATAACTTGTTAAAGTTTTTAGTAGTAATAAAATATGTTTCATAACTGTTATTAAAAGTGAAACAAACAGATGCTTTGTTAATGTGAACTAATTTGATTTCGTTTAAAGATAATGTTTTAAGCATAATTGTATAAATTGTTTTTTAAAAGGTGATTGAAATGGGAAGAGAAAATGAGTAAGTATAAATTTAAAGTGAGATAATTATAATATTAAAAGGTTACTCATATTTCTATTTTCACCTGATAATATAGCTAAATCATTGTATGACTTAACTTCTTCCTCACAATTATTTAACATTAATTTTTCCATAAAGATCTGCATAACAGATAGTAAGGATTAAAAAAATACCAATAGTTTCCTATTGGTATAATTTTAATTAAGCAATGATAAAGGCATTTTTGTACCTACCATCTACATTTACTCCTACTTTCACTACATCGTTTACAGACATTTTTTGTGCATATTCTTTTACATCAGTTAAAATAGTAGCATCAAAACATTTGCCTTCATAACTAACTGCGATACTGCAAATAGAATACTCTTTTAAAGGGTCTTTTTTACTTTTGATTTCCTTGACATTCACTTTGTTTCCTATGATTTTGCAATCATATTCCATTTTTTCAATAAAATTTGTTGGGACTGAGGCCTTAATTTGTGGCTTAGTAATTTCGATTAGTTCTAATGACATTTTTTTAAGTTTTTAAAGGTTAAAATAAATTAAATTTATACTTTGCCGCCTAAGAACCTACGGAACCAAGCTGCATCGCAGTTCCTCCAGGGGTTGTTATGGGGTAGCAACCATCAACACACTCATAAAATTTAAAAAAAATTTTAAAAAAAAATTATATGCAATAAAATATAAAATGATTGATTTAATTTAAATTATATGTGTTTAAATATAATTCAAACTATATAAGTTTACCTATCATATTTTAGACTATAAAGAAGGTATTTACTTAATGGATTATAAATCAGCATTTTAACTTGAGATAGTAATACAGCACTATTACTTCAAGTACTACAAGCTATAGTACTGAAGTACTACAAGCTGCATTACTTGAAGTATCACAAGCTGTAGTACTGAAAAAGTGTCCACTAATTTATCATGTAAAGTTTTTAAACAATTTATTCACAATATATTAAGTATTATTTTTTATAATAATGAAAAATATTACTTGTAGTAATGAAATATAGGATTATCTTTGTACCATAATTCTGAAGCAAATGAATTTAAAATGTTTAGGTTTGTTAAAATGATGATAACTGAAAATAAAACTTATATAGATGAATGTAAAACAATGAGTCAAATTCATGTATATAATGAACTAATTAAAAATATGGATGAAAATCAATTGTGGTTTTCTAATTCTACTTCTAGGATAAAGATATGTGATAGTTTAAATTTATCAGATGGAAGAGTTAAGGCTATTGTTAAAGAATTAACTGATTTAGGATTATTGCATAAAAAGATGAAAGGTATTTATTTAATATCTAAGGTATTTGTATCAACAACAAAAGAATAATATGACATTAGAAGAAAATTTAAAAAAAGTAATTGAAATGAATCCTTATGAAATTAATATAAGGTTTGTTAAAAAGAATTTAGATATATTTGATCATCCTAACTATAAATTACAAAATGATGATTTGCATAAAGTAGAAGATATTAATTCTAGTAATCCTGGATTTGAATACCATTTATTAATTAGAACAGAATCAGGTACTTATAGAATAGGAAGCAATGTTTCATTTCCGCCAATAAAAGAATGGTATAAATAATATAGAAAATAATATAATACAAATGAAAATTAATATGGAGAACAAACGATTTTATAAAGTAATTGGAAGTGTAACAAATGAGAATAAAAAATCTTTACGGTTAGAAAAGAATCAAGTAATAAAAATATTACCAGATGGTAAATGTTTAGTAATAGAAATACAAGAAACTGAGTTTGAAATGTGTCTTGAGTTTTTACAAACAACAGAAAATGATGATTGGATGAAAGAACAACTTTTAAAACATTCTATAGCAGTTTTAAAATATACTCCTTATTTAGAAATAGAAAAATTAAAAATAATATAATTAATATGAAAGAAGAGAACAAAATAAAATCAAAATTATCTATAGGCTCTGATGGAGTCCTTACAGAAGTTAAGTTTAAAGAAGAAAGTAAATTTGAAGGTATTCCTAATTTAAAAGGATTTAGATTACCGTCACCTAACAGGTTGTTACTTAGACCGTTACCTCAAGAAGATGTAACTTTACCTTCTGGTGTAATTATTCCAGCATCAGCAGCTGAATATAAAGCTGTTGTAGCTTGTTCTCATCATAATTCTCCATATAAAAAAGGAGATGTAGTTGCTGTAGATGTTAATATGTTTCCTAATTTATGGGAAAATGGTAGAGAAACTCAATATAAAAACATTCCTATAGTGTATATAGAAGGAGAAGAAGTTTTAATTACTTACGAATCACATATAATTGGATGTTATGGACAACGAATTGAAGAATAGTTTAAATGAAATAGGTATTGAATTGCCTGATGAGTTAACTGAAACTTTAGATAAACATTATGCTATTCCTTATGTTACTTTTGAAGATGGAACTAGATTATTTAAATCTTATAATCCTGAAAGACAAACTATTGCAGGAGAAACATTTGAAGAATATAAATTTAGAAGAAAAATAATGGTTAAAGGGTTAAAGATTAGGAAGCAAGAAGGAATAAAAGAAACTAAATGATAATCAAGCTATTCCATACTGAACTTGAAGATGCTTTGATAACGTCAAATACTTTTTTAGATAAGTATAAACATTACAATATAGATGTAGAAGATTATATTTATGTTGTAGAAAAAGGATTTTTACTTATTTTTGTAATATGAATCAATATAGTGAGGTATTTACAGTTCAGTATGGTTTATTTTATGATAAATGGGTAACTGTTAGTGTAGAAAAATTAGAAGATATTTATACAAGAGGTACTTATACTATTAAAGTTAGGAGAAATGATTTTCCAAATCTTTTTAAAGTTTATAATGATGCTGGTAAAATGGTTTATAATAATTATATTTATACAATAAGTGACTATATAAAAATGAAAAAGAAACTTAGATGGAAATAAAAAATGAGATTAAACAATTAGCTATTAAACATAATTTAACTCAAAGTGAAATTAAAAAGATTTGGCAATCTCAATTTAAATTTACTTCTTACATAATGAGTTTAGATTATAATAATAAAGAAATTGAAGAAAGAAGAAATATAAAACTTAGAGGATTTGGTACTTTTGAATTTTCTAAATATAGAGCTAAAAAAATAACAGATTTAAAACAATTAAAAGATGATAGACAAAGAAACATTTGTAAAGAGATTACCTAAAATTGATACAGAAATATCATTAATAGATATGTGTAACAATACTATTCAAACTTGTAATATAATGGATAATGAAGAGTTAGCTATTTATAAAACAATTAAAGCTCATGCTGAAAGTATTCTTCTTAGAACTATTGAACAATTAGACAAGGTAACTAATCCTGTTTATTACAATGAACATACTAGTTTTAGAAATGAAGATTTTGAAATACCTAAATCTAAAAGACCAAGAACTAATGGTACAATTTAAAAGGTTATATTTTGATATTGAAGTAAGTCCTAACATAGGATTCTTTTGGCAATCAGGTTATAAACTACAAATTCCTCATAACAATATTATAAAAGAAAGAGCTATAATATGTGTATGTTATAAATGGGAACATGAAAAAGAAGTACATTCTTTAGAATGGAAAAAAGGAGATGATAAGCAATTACTTATTAAATTTCTTAAAGTTCTTAATGAAGCTGATGAAGTAGTAGGTCAAAATTCTGATAACTTTGATATTAAATGGTTAAGAACTAGATGTTTATATCATAAAATAGAAATGATGCCTACATATTCTTCTGTTGATACCTATAAATTAGCTAAACAGTATTTTAGATTTAATTCTAACAAATTAGATTATATGTCTTCTTTTTTAGGATATGGAAATAAGATACATACTGAATATGATCTTTGGAGAAAAATAGTTTTAGATAATGACGCTAAATCTATGCAATTAATGGTTAAGTATTGTAAAAAAGATGTTCTTTTAACTGAAAAAGTTCATCAAACAATGAAAAACTATACTAAACATAAAACTCATGTTGGAGTAGCTATGGGAGAAACTAAAATAGATTGCCCTGAATGTGGTTCAGATCATATTCAATCTAGAGGGTATGCTATAACAGCTGTAGGAACAAAATTTAAAAGATGTCAATGTCAAAATTGTGGCAAATGGTATCGAATTAATCTTAATGTTTATAATAAAGCAATATCAATTAAAAATAATAAAGCAATAGTATGAAATTTGTAACTTTACCAATATTATGTGAACTTGAAGATGAAGATACTTCTTATAATGATTTGTTAGATGAACTTAATCTTCAAGGAGATAAAGAAAGATTTTGGAAAGATATTTCTTTTAATAAAAAAATATTAGAAGAAGAAATGCTTTCTATTGAACCTAGAAAAAACAATGATGAAAATTCGTTAATGACTTTTTATGGAGGTTCAACTTTAATTGTAGATTTAAGTCTTAAAGAATTAAAAGATGTTTTAAATGATACCATCTAAATTTAAAATACTAGGACATGAAATTGAAGTAGTAATAGATAACCAATATTGCCATGATCACGAATGTCAAGGTAGATTTTTAGAATGGGATAATAAAATAATATTAGCTGATAGATATAAAACAGTTAGAAGTTGGAGAAAGTATAAACAATCTATTGTTGAACATACTTTTTACCATGAATTAGCTCATTGTTTGTTATATTATACTGGAAACAAGATATGGTTAAATGAACAATTAGTAGATACAGTAGGAGGTTTACTTCATCAATATAATTTGACAAAAGAATGAAATTATTAGCAGTAGATAAAGAAATGAATGTGGAAATAGAACCACATTGTTACGAAATAGAAGAATTTAAAAATGTTATTAAACGAATTAAAAAGACTCGAGGTGATACTGACGGAAGAAAGAAAGAATTGGCTAAAAAAGAACTTGCTTATGTTTATCACATGGCTTCTAATGATTCTATTTATGCTAATTTTTCGGAACGAGATAGACATTTTAATCTTTTAAATGATGTATTTGGAGATTCTAGTTATAAAATAGATGCTGAAGTTAAATTAGCTATTGAAAAGTATAAAGAGTTAAATATTACTCCAGCTTTAAAGCTAATTGTAACACTTACAGAAACTTTACATAAAACTGATAAAATTATTAAAGCTATTATTGAACAATTAGAAGAAAATTTAGAAAATAATACTCATAAACAACAATATGTTAAAATGGGCAATGCTGTTAAAACTGGTGTTCAAATAACTGTTGATGATATTAACTGTTTAATGGATGTAGGCAAAAGAGTACCTTTAATGTTAACAGAATTAGAAGGATTACAAAAGAAAGTAGAAAAAGAAAAAGAAGAAAAAGCTTCAAGAATAAAAGGAAAGCTAGAAGTAAGTAATAGAGAAAGATAATGAGTTTAGATATAGGTATATACGGAATTAATACAAATGATTTCAGACGTCCAGCTATTGAGTTTTTAAAAACTGGTAGATATATTGGTGCTGAAAAGAACAGCAGAGAATATAATAACTATTGGGATGAACAAGAATACTATTGTAAAAATGGTTATTCTGTTGGTGGTGTAAAAATTACTGGAGAACATTATTTTTATCTTAATTTTTGTCAGATAGTTTTAAAAAGAGATTTATTTGGTGAAACAACTAAGTCAAATAGAGTCAAACAAACTAAATTATTAACATTTCCTGATTTCTGGGATAGTGATTGGTATTATTTTACTGAATGTGAAGCTGCTAAAAATGAAGGTCAGCACGTTATTGTTTTAAAACCTAGACGTAGAGGATATTCATTTAAAAATGCAGCTAAAACTGCTTATAATTATAGCTTTTTTAGAAACTCTACTTCACTTATTATAGCTGAACAATCAGGTTATGCTGAAGAAACATTGTTAATGGCTGCTGCTTATCTTGATTTTTTAATAAAGCATACAGATTTTGGTAAATCTAGGATAGTAGATAAACCTAGAAGTCATTTAGAATCAGGATTTAATGAAATATTACCTGATGGTCGAAGAGTAATTTCTGGTTACAGGTCTAAAATACTATCTTTAACTTCTAAAAACAATCCTGACGTAGCAAGGGGTAAAGATGCTAACGTAATTCTTTTTGAAGAAGCAGGTTCTTTTACTAATTTAAAATCTACTTACTTAGCTACACTTCCAACCGTACAAGCTGGAACAGGTGTTTCTGGTCAAATTTTTTGTTATGGAACTGGAGGTGACTTTAGTGGTGGTATTGTAGACTTTGAAGATATGTTCTATAATCCTGAACCTTACAACTTTAGATCTTTTGATAATTCTTGGGAAGAAGGAATGTCAGGAACTAAAATAGGTTATTTTTTACCAGATTATTATTCAAAAGATGGTTTTATAGATAATAATGGTAATTCTAAAACTAAAGAAGCATTAGCTTTTATTGAAGCTGAAGTAGAAAGAGTTAAAAGAACTTCTAAAGATTCTAATACTATTGATAAGGTATTAAGTGAAAATCCTAGAAAACCATCTGAAGCTTTTATTAAATCTTCAAGTAATATTTTTCCTAAAGCTGAAATACAATCTCAAATTAATAGAATTAAATCAGAAAGATCACTTCAATTTTTAGGTACAACAGGTAGATTAGTTGTTAATTCTTCTAATATACTTGAATGGCAACCTACTACTGATGTTAAACCTATTTTAAATTTTCCTGTTAAAAAAGATGTAGATGGAGAAGGATGTATTATTGTTTATCAACCTCCTTATAAGAATGGAAATGAAACTCCACATGATTTATATTTTATTTGTCATGACCCGTATGCTACTGATAATGAGAATGGTCAATCTTTAGGTGCTTGTTATGTAATTAAAAGAATTAATAATTTTAGTAAACCTTACGATTTAATTGTAGCTGAATATGTAGCTAGACCTAAATCACAAGATGAATATAATTATAATTTGTTTAATTTAGCTAAACATTACAATGCTAAAATAGTATTTGAAAATGATAGAGGAAATGTTATAGAATATGCTAGAAGAACTCATCAATTAGGATGGCTTCAAGAAGAGCTAGACATTTTTGATAAAGATGGTGGATTAAAAGGTAAGTTAAATAGAAAATACGGATACTCAATGTCTAATAAAGAACTTAAAAGACAATGTGCTTTATATTTTAGAGATTGGTTACTTACTGAAAGAGAAAAAGATATAAATGGAAATGTAGAATTAAATCTACATAAAATTTATTCTATTCCTTTATTAGATGAAATTCTTAAATTTAATTATGAAGGAAACTTTGATAGAGTCCTTAGTTTATTTGGAGCTATGCTTTATAAACAACAATTAAATTTAAAACCACCTCCTGAACAAGAAGACAAGTATATATACAATGATGAGTTCTTTAATAGATTCAAATTTGTTAATAATCAAAACTTATATTAGATTTGTAACTAAAATATTTAAAAATGAGTGAAGTTCAATATATTTCTGATATACCAAATCAGAACATAAGTTATGCTGCTAAAATAAAAGATGATTATGACTGGGGTAGGAAGACTATGCTTGCTTATATCCAAAGATCTTCATTTTCTACTAACACTTATAAAATGTGGTTAAAGAAACTATATGACTATTATAATGGACATATAGATATTGAAGACTACAAATTAGTAACAGCTCCTTTTGGTAAAGAAATTGAAGGAGATTGGGCTGATGTTAAAAACTATCCTATTATTAAACCTAAAGTAGATTTATTAAGAGGAGAATTTAGTAAAAGACCTAAAGACATGACAGTATATGTTGTTAACGATGATGTTAATAGCAAAATGCTAGAAGAATTAAATAAACAAATTAACGATAACCTTGAACAGCAATTTATAAATACTTTAAATGCTCAAGGTGTAGATACTGGTATTCCTTCTCAAGAAATACCTACTCCAGAATATATTAAAGAACAATTTGAATCTAGTTATAGAGATAAAAGAGCTATTAACGGTCAACATGCTATTAATTTTATTAGTCAATATAATAAATTAGATGAAATATTTGATGTTGCTTGGTTTGATTGGATGGCAACTGGTGAAGTATATAGTAAAAAAGGAATTGAACATAATGAAGTATTTTTAGAAGTTGTAAATCCTTTAGATATTGATTATGATAAAGATCCTGATTTACAGTTTATTGAAGATGGAGATTGGGTAGTAAGAAGAAAATATATGTTACCTTCTTCTATTATAGATATTTTCTATGATGATTTAACAATGGATGAAATAAATCAAATAGAAACTTTAGCTATTCAAGGTCCAGCTTTTTCAACTACATCACCTTTTCTTTATGATAGAACAGTTCCTTTTAAAGCTTATTCTAGATTAATAGAAGTTCTTCATGTAGAATGGAAAAGTAAAAAGAAGATTGGCATTGTAGATTTTGTAGATGAAATGGGACAACCTCAATCTTTAGAAGTTACTGAAGATTATACAAAAACAGAAGGGCAAACTCTTAAATGGTATTGGGTAAATGAAGTATGGGAAGGTTATAGAATAGGTACTACTTTGTATAAAAGAATTAGAGCTTTACAAAACCAAAGAAATTCTATAGATAATCCTTCTAAATGTAAACTATCTTATAATGGTAGGGTATTTTCTAATAGAAATTCAAGAAATATATCAATGGTTACTTTAGGTATTCCATATCAAGTACTTTATAATGCTACTATGCACAGGTTAAAACTGGCTATGGCTAAAATGAAAGATGATATGGTTATTTTAGATCTTAATCTTAAACCTAAAAATTGGGATATAGATAAGTGGATGTTGATGGCTGATCAAACTTCTATTATGTTTGCTGATTATGCTAAAGAAGGAGTTAATAGAAATAATAATACTCAATCTAGATTACAAATAGCATCTTCAACTATCCAAGCTTATATAGAATTACTTAGATTTATTAAACAAGAATGGGATGAAGTATGTGGTATTACTAAACAAAGAGAAGGTCAAATAACTTCTTCTGAAACAGTAGGTGGAGTAGAAAGAGCTGTAGTTCAATCTTCTTTAATTACTGAAGTTTACTTTGCTTACTTTGATCAATTTAAAGAAAGAGAATATCAAGGATTAATTGATTGGTCTAAATTAGCTTGGATTAATGGTAAGAAAACTAGCTTTGTAATGCCTGAAACAGCTAAAACTATTTATATGGATATAGATGGTATAGAACATTCTGAATCAGAATATGGAATATTTGTAGCTAAATCTAGTAAATTACAAGAAAAAATTAAAATGGTTCAGTCTATAGCTCAACCTTTAGCACAGAATGGTACACCAGGTTCAACTATTGTTGAACTACTTGAATCTGATAATCTTGCTGATATTAAGATGAAGTTAAGATCAGCTGAAGCTAAAATGCAAGAATATTCTCAAATGAAAGAAAAAGCTCAACAAGAACATGAACAACAAGTAGTTCAAATGCAGAGTGAAATGGCAGATAAAAATCAACAATATGTTCTTGAGCAAATTGATAGAAAAGGTGAATGGGATATGAGAAAAACAGAACTTACTGCTTTAGGTATGGATGAAGGAGATGATAACACAGCTATTCAAAAAGCTATGATTGAGGCAGGTCTTAAAGAAAAAGAACTTCAAATTAAAAATAGAGAAATAGAACAAAAAGAAATTGAAGGTCAAAGAAAAGCTCAAACAGAAAAATATAAAGCAGATAAATCTTTACAAGTAGCAAAAGAAAATAAACAAAATGTCAAAAAAACATAATAAAGTTTATATTTATACATTAAGTGATTGTAGAAATCCTGAAATAGTTAAATATGTAGGTAAAACTCAATATTTAACAGAAAGATTAAAACAACATCAAAGATCTGCTTTTAATAGATATAGTAAAGTTTCTTTATGGATAAAGAATATATTATTAGAAAAAAGTAATATTGTTTTAAATGTTATAGATGAAGTAGAAGAAAATAATTGGCAAAAAGCAGAAATAGCATATATAAAATTATATAAAAGTTTTGGGGCAAATTTAGTAAATACTGCAATTGGAGGAAATGATACTTCTTATATGAGAAACTATAAGAAAAAAGGAAGAAAAAATTTAAAACAATCTAAATTAATGATTGGTAATACTATATGGAAAAATGTAACTCAAAAAACAAGAATAATATCTGCTAAAAAAGCAAATATTACTAAGTCTAAAAATAAACATTTATATAAAATAAAAATATTATCAGAAAATACTAAAGAAAAAATAAAAAATGTTTTATTACAAAATAGTTTAAATTTGTCAAAAAGTGTAGTAGAAATAGATTATAATTTTAAAGTTATAAATAAATATAATAGTGTATCTGAAGCAGAAAGATTGCTAAATTTATCAGGAATTAATCAAGTATGTTTAAATAAAAGATGTTTTATAAAAAAAAGATTATTTATGTTTGAAAATTTTACAGAACAAGATAAAATAGATAAAGTAAATTTTATATTATCTAAAAAAAGAACATTTAACATATATAATAAACAACTACAAAGTGATATAAATAATTACTCAATTAAAAAGTAGTTTAATAGTATAGAAATAAATTTAATAAATATTAATTTTGAATAGAAAATGAAAGATGAAAGTAAAGGAATATCAGCTCCTGACTCAATGGTAGAAGGACTTGATGATGTTTTAAATGATGTACCTAATATTGTTCCTATTGAACAAGAACAACTAGGTGATGATGTTAAAACAGATGATGAATCAGTTGAAACTGAAACTAAAAAAAGAGGAAGACCTGCTAAACAAAAAGAAGAAACAAAAGCAGAAGAACCTGAAAAAGTTAAAGAATCTGTTAAAGAAGATTTTAAAACTGAAGAAGAAGAACCTGAAGAAAATTCAGAAGAGTCTTTAATTAAAACAATAGCTAGTAAATTAGGTATTGAATTAGGAGAAGATGATGAATTTGAAGATTCTGAAGAAGGTTTAATAGCTTTTACTGAAAGAGCTGGTAAAGAATTTGCCGATCAACAGTTAAATAGCTTCTTTGAAGAACATCCTGATTTAGGAGAAATTTTTGATTATGTAATGTTAGGTGGTAATGTAGAAGATTATTACAAAGCTATAACACCTGAAATAGATTACAAATCAATAGATATTGATAATGAATCAGTACAAAAATCTGTTTTAAAAACTCTTTATAGAAATAATGGGTATTCAGATGAACAGATAACAAAGAAACTTGATAAATTTGAAATAGCTGGTATATTAAAAGAAGAAGCAGAAGAAGCTTCAATATTATTAGCTAAAGCTCAAGAAAAAGAAAAAGGTGCTCTAATAGAAAATCAACGTAGAGAAGCTGAACAGTCTAGACAACGTCAAGCTAGAATATGGGGAGAAATGGAGCAAATAGTTAAAAATCGTAAAGTACAAGATTTTGAGATACCTGTATCTGAAATTCAATCTACTTTAGATTATATGAAAAAACCTGTTAAAAACGGAATGAGTCAATGGCAAATTGATCAAAACGATTTAACACTTGAAGATAGAGCTGCTCTAGCTTTCTTTATGAAAAATAAAGGTAAACTAGGTAAGTATATTAATCAAGCTGCAACTACTCAAAGAGTATCAACTTTAAGAAGTAAGTTGACAGGAGGTAAAACAACGATGAAAAGTGGAACTGGGAATGATAGCATAAATACTAATGATGATATAGTATTTGATGCAAGACCCACTAAAAAATAAAACTTTTAAAAACAAATATAAATAAACATGGCTCAATTAGTATTCGACCAACAATGGAACGAACAAATGAAAACCAACGATACATCTTTAGCAAAGATGTTGATGTTGAAACCTGACCAATTATCTCCAGTATTAACATATCTTATGGGAGATGAAAGTCAAAGATTTCCTCTCATGTACCTTTCTGAAGGTATGAAAGCAATGAAAGAAATAGAAGGTGATGAGTATGAATATGACGTAATTGGACGTCTATTCAAAGCTATTCCTTTAGCAGAAACTGTATCAACTGCAAATTCTGGTATTGGTTATTCTACTTTTACTATTAAATTTCAAGAAAAATTATTTCCTAAAGATTACACAATCTTAACTCCTAATGGTTATCAATTAACAGTAGTAGGTGAACCTTACCAAACAAATGGTTTGTGGAGCTTTCCTGTAAAATTAGTAGCTAAAAACAGTTCACAGTTTTTACCTTCTTCTGAATTAACTGCTGGTAACTTGTTCTCATTAGGTTGGGCAGCTGTAGCATCATTTGGTTCAACTGGTAATGAGTCAGTTTCTACTGCTCCTTATAAAGTGAGAGGTGATATTACTACTCTTCGTAAATCTTACAAATGGGAAGGTAATGTAAAATATCGTTCTACTGTAACTGTAAAACTTCCTACTTCTGGTGGTGGAGAAAAATCTTTATGGTGGCCGTATGAAGAATACCAACATAATTTATCATTCCGTCAAGAATGTGAAACTAACTATTGGTACTCAACTTCAAATCGTGATGCTTCAGGTATCGTTAACGAAAGAGATGTTAATGGTAATCCTATTGTAAGAGGTTCAGGTATTCTTGAGCAAATAATGAACAAAGATACTTTTGGTACTTTGACAGTAGATAAAATTCATCAAACAATTCGTAGTACTTTCTACGGTATGTCTGATGCTTCTAATAAAGTTGTAACAATCTTTACTGGTATTGGTGGTCGTCAAGAATTTGATGATGCTATGAAAGCAGATTTAGCAGCTAGAAGTTACATCAAATTAACTGATGCTCAATTTGTTACTGGTTCTGGTTATTCATTAGCTTTAGGTGGATACTTTGATATGTATCAGCACGTTGATGGTTACAAAATTATAATCAAAACTGCATCTATTTTTGATAATGGACCTCAAGCTTTAGCGTCACCTAGACATCCTAAAACTGGTTTACCATTAGAATCACATAGATTAGTATTTGTTGATACATCTACTTATAACGGTGAAAACAACCTTGTAATGGTAACTAAAAAAGGCCGTTCAATGGTAAGAGCAGTTGTTAAAGGTATGAATGAAGTATCAGCTAATTTAACTGGTAATGATTCAATTGCAACTGATAAAGATGCAAGTTCAATTCACTTTATGAAAGCTGGTCAAGTAGTTCTTAGACGTTTCAATACTTCTATCGACCTACGTTGTGTAGCTGGATTGTAGTATAAAATTAAACTAGGAGTAGAAATACTCCTAGTTTTATATTGAGTTGTAGTGTTAATGGCAGCACAAAATACGATGGAGTGTTTTAGCTGGGGTTCGATTCCCTGCCCTCAACAAACTTAGAAAAAAAGAAAAAAAGATGATTAAGATTCAACGAAAAGAGTACAAAAGACCCGGTTTTGCTAAACAATTAGCTTCGGAGTCTGTAGCAATTATTGGTTCATACATGACTAAAACAGGTCAATCAGGTTGTGGACTATCATTGGAAGAAAAGAAAAAATGGATGCCTTTAATTTTAGCTATTGATAGTAAAGATATAGCTTTTTTAAAAGAGGTTAATAAGTACTTTGACACTATGTCCATTAATGTTCCTTATGAAGGAGTTAGTTTAGATGAAACAATAGGAGAAGATGGAGAACCTAATAATGTAGAAGAATTTATTAAATATAGATTCATTATGGGTCATCCGTATGTAGCTAAAGATCCTCAAGCAGCTGAAGCTGATGAAAAGAAACTATTTTACATAGAAAATGCTGAAGCTGAACTTCAAGCTAAATCTAAGAAAATTGGTAAATCTACTAAAGCTTATATTGAGTTAGGTAAATTAATTGAAAATGAAGTTAAGATAGATTGGATACTTAGAGCATTATCTGTTAAGCATACTTCTATTGGTTCTATTGATAAAATAGCTTCAATGAAAAAAGCTGAAAAAGAAGTAGCTTTAGAAGAAATTGTTAAAAAAGATCCAGATTTCTTTATTACTTTAACATCAGATGATACTTTAGAATATAGAGCTGAAGTAGCTTCTATGGTTGAAGCAGGTATTTTTCAAAGAGTAGGAAACGACTATATTAATGGTACAGAAAATTTAGGAGATATAAATGCTGTAATAGCTTTCTTTAAAAATCCTAATGAATCTGAAAAAGTAGTAATATTAAAAGCTAAACTTAAACAATTCGGTAAAGAATTAAAAAGAGAAGTTAAAGAAGAAATAAAATCTAAAAAAATAAAAGAATAGGGTCAAACCTATTCTTTTTATAAAATTATGAGTAATATAAAAGAATGGCATATATTGTTGGACCAAGAATTAAATAAAGTAAATTCTGCTTTATATGATATTCTGACTCCTCAAGAAAAAGACATAGCTTTCAATAAAAATATTGAAAGATTTGTTAAAGAAAGATATGGTGCTAATTCTAATGCTAAACAAAAAGGTTTTGAGCAATCTCAAAAAAGAATAGATGATTTAAGAGAGTTAGTTAAGATTAATTATAGTTTAACTGCTTATAAACCTAGTGTTGATGATATTGATTATAATTCAATGGTAAAAGCAGAACTTCCTTCTGATTATTGTTTATCAGTAAACACAAGAAGTCAAATTAGTTATGTTGATTGTGGAACTTTTACTTATCAAGAAGTTCCTAAAAACGAATACTATTCTGTATTACCTGTTAGTTCTTTTGTTAATACAAATTGGGGAACAACTAGATTAAAAACATTTTTATATAAAAATCCAGATGTTTATTATCTTGTTTCAGCAGCTGGTCCAGGAGCTCCAGGTTATAATATTTTTTATATGACAACTAATTTAGCTGCTATTAATTGGAGTGTTAATGACCCAATTGTTTTTGTTACAAAAGGAGGAACCGATTCAAACATTCAAATAGGAACAACTTATTATATAAAAACTATTACTTCTTCTAGTATGACTATTTCTGCTAGCCTAGTTGCAGGAGTTGCAGGTCCAGAATTTCAACTTAATGGTACTTTAACAAATACAACTGGAATTAAAAATTTAGGTGCAAATCCATCAAATGTAGATGTAGTAATAGGAACAGATTTAAATATGACTAATGCTTCTGTTTATACAACTGAAGATAATAGTTATATGACTTCTGTAATTACAGATTTCTTAAAAAATGGTTGGAATGGTTTTTCAGGTACAGTAAATTCTGTAACATATAATTATAAATCTAAAGATTTTGAATTTTATTTTGAAAGATATAAAGATTTGTATTTTGCTAATAGTATTATTATAGTTTATAAAGGAAGTAATAGTGTTATACCAATTTGGAGTTATTCAACTAATTCAGGTTCTACTTATACAAATTTAACTAATAATACTTACACATTAACAACGTATGTTTTAGGTGGAACAAATATGACAACCTCTAATAAACAAGTACAAGAAGATGATTTGTTTGCTTTGCAACAAGACCCTTTTAATGCTACTTATTATGAGTTTCCTTTATGTTTCTTTAGTGGCAATGAATTAAACACTTATATTAATATAAATGATTTTGTTGTAAATAAAACTATTTTGTCTTACATTCGTAAACCAAAAACTGTATCTTATTATTTAGATATAAATTGTGATTTACCTGAATTTACTCATAATGAAATATTAAGTATGACAGCTTCTTATTTACTTGAAGAGTTTGAAGCAGGAAGATATAAAACACATCAAGAAACAGTAATAACAAATGAATAAATTTTTAAATTCAATAAATAAATAACAATTAAACAAACAAAAAAATGTCAAAAACAGTTTTCATTGGAAATGCTTCAGCTTACACTACAGCAGCCAACCCAAATTTATTAGCAGCTGGAGAAATTGGAGTTTACTCTATTGCAACTAATGGTACTTTTACTTTGCTTACAAGTACTGCTACTTCAGCTCAAAAACTATTACCTTTAATGATAGCTCAAGGTATTGCTTCAGGTACTACTACTAACTTTAGAAGTGTAACTCTTCAACCAAGAAGTGTAATTGCTGGATCAGTTCCTGCCACTGCTACTCCTTTTTCTGCTGCTATTCCTAATATCTATACAATAGGTTTTTCAGGAGTTTCAGGTGATGCAAACACAATTGTAGCTACTACTGCTGGTACTTATGGTATTAATATTAATAACATGAGTAAAGGTATTCCTCCTTTTCCTTACACAAGTTGGAACAAGTCTTACCCAGCTGCCCCTACTGCTTTAACTGTAGGTTACGATATGATGAAAGGTATTAATGCTAATACTTTAAATAATATTGCTACTGGTGCTTTACCTGAAGAAACTTTTGTATGGGCTTCTTTAGTATGTAATGATGCAGCTACACAATTAGCTACTTCTGGTTCTGTTAGTATTACAGGTACAGTAACTAATGGTTCAACAGCTGTAACTTTATCTGGTACTCCAGCTGCTTTGTTAGTTTCTGGTTCTTATGTAAGAATTGGTAATGCTACTACTAATGTTGGTGCTCCTATTTATAAAGTATTATCAAATACTGGTACTTCTTTAGTTTTAGATTCTCCTTATGTTAATTCAGCTGTACCTGTAGGAACTTCAATATCATCTGTACCTATGGGAACAATTACTCCAAGTACTGTAATAGGTGTTAGATTTGTAGCTTGGGGTAATTCTTTTAACGGTATTCCTGTAACTCAATTAACTCCTAATAAACAAATATTTGTTTATGCTTCAGGTAATTTATTTGATTTAGGAAGTGTAATTACAACAAATACTGTTGTACCTAGACCTTATTTATTGTCAACAGGTTTACCAACTACAGGTGTTTATTTTGAAGGACAAGGATTAGGTTATCAAGTACAAAAAGAAGAATTTATTTCTATGGGTTACTTTGGTTTTAACAATAAAGTATTTTTACCTTTTTCTAATCCTTATTATGCTTTGGCAACATCTAATTATGATGGTTTTGCATTTAAGTATAACGGTTATTGGGAAGATAAAACAGCTCAAGGTATTGGAAGACAAGAAACTTCAGAAATAGAAATATTTTGTATAACATCTACTCCTCCGACCCCGGCTGCTGGATCTACTTTAGCTGCTGCTGTTGTACCTGCAATTATAGCTGCTTATGCTGCTTAGTAATGTGTTTTTATAATTAAATTAAAAGAGGATAGAAATATCCTCTTTTTTTATTTAATATTATATGTTACATTTGTATCTCAAAATATTATTAAAATGAATATAGATAAATCAAATACTTCTATACCTGTTGGAACAGATAAAATTACTGTTAATAGACAAGATGTATCCGAATATACTTGTACTTTAGATAGACTTATACCTTATAATTATAAAGTTTATAGAGCAAGTTTTTCTCAATCTGGAATAGTTGGAGAAAGTGTAACAGGTACTATTTTTGAAAATACAATTGGTGATATTGTTTGGACTTATAGTTCAGCAGGTGTTTATTATGGAACTTTAGCTAATGCTTTTCCTGCTTCTAAATTGTTTTTACCTATTCCTGTTAAAGGTTTTTATCTTATTAATTCAGTAGGAACAGGTTTAGGATATTACACTTTATATAGAGTAAATAATAATCAAATTGTACTTCAAAGTTATAATAATAGTGATGTTTCTACTGATGGAATATTATCAAATGCACCAATAGAAATAAGAGTTTATAATTAATATTATGGCATTACAAGTAAGAACTAGACTAACACCAGGTTATGATTGGAAAAGTATCTTAGTAGAAGATATTACTGGAACAGGTATAACTGGTTATGGAAGTAATCAAGATCCTTCTCCATACAGAGAAGCATCAGCAGATGGTACAGATATTCAAGGTACTATAATCTGGGTAACTTCTCCTAGTGACAATATAACTCCTATAGTTTTAACTAGTACTCAAGCATATAATGTTGTAATTAGTGGTAAAGTTATTAATAATACAACATTAGGATTTTTAATTGATGAACCTTTAGAAGATGGTTTATGGAAAATAGAATATGCTCCTAGATTTATTTCAAGTGTTTATGGATTAACTAGAGTAGGTACAACAGATGTTTTTGCTTTTGCATCAAATGGTTATTTAAATTATGTAAATGCTACACATATTTATCATGTTGCTAACAATGCTTATTATCCTATTATTGCTTTAGATAAAAGTAATTCTAAAATTACAATAACAGGAGTACCTACTGGTACAAGTTTATCTTCTGGGTATCACATAGTATATAATGCTCCTTTATATGTTCCTATTGCTAGAGAAATTAAAGAATGTTTAGATGCTAAAGTAGCTGATTTATCTGTATGTGACTGTGGATGTTTAGAACTTCAAACTATTAAATTAGTAAATATGTATTTATTATACGATGCTATGTTTGATAATTGTGTAGCTAACAATGTTACTAAAGCACAACAGATATTTGATTTATTAACAACTTATTGTGATAAAGATTGTGGCTGTAACAGTTAATATATATAATAACGATCAATTAAAAATAGTATCTAATATACTTGATGCTAATTTTATTAGGTACTCTAATGGTACTTATAATTACTATGCTTATGGTTTAAATTGTAAACATTTATGTATAGTATATAAACTTTATTTAGCTAAAAGAATTTTAGCAGATTGGACTCAAAATATGAATGGAGAAGTAGGAACTAACTATAATTCTATTACTGATGAACAATTTACTAATATTTTAGTTGATGCTTTAAATTATTGTAATTAAATTTGTAAATAAAATGACAAAAACAGACGAACTTTTATTAATAACTTACCAATTGTGGTATTCAAGTATAGCAACTACTCCTGTAACAGCTACTGCTTCTTTAACTGGGACTTTAACTGCATTACCTGATGTGCCTTGTAAAGCTGTTACTTTTTTAACTGCTTGTAATGTTTCAGCTAATAATGGGGCTACTATTGCAATTGGACCTGGATTAAACTTTCCTTGTCAAAATACTAATCAACTTTCTGTATCTGGTTCAGGTACTCTTAACTATATAATTTTAAGATAATGTCAAAGTTTATAACATCCGATCCTCCATATAATGCTGGGTTATACCCAACTTCAGCTGGTTTTTTAGAATTAGCTAATGGTGTTGCTTTATCTTCTACATTAACAAATGTTACAGACCAGTTAAATAACGCTTCTACTTTATATTTAAGTACAGAACAAGTAAAAATAGGAACAACAGCTAATGATAATCCTTTAGCTTTATTTGGTTTATCTGGGTTATCGGCTATTTTTAATACTAATCTTATAAGTGTTGAAGATAAAACATTTACTTTTCCTAATGCAAATATGACATTTGCTGGTATTAATATTGATCAAACTTTTACTGGAAGACAAACTTTTAATTCAGGAAATTTAATAATATCTGCAAAATCTGGAAACACTGGTAGTTATACTATTAAAGGTGAAGGTATTAATAATCAAGTATCATTAACTTTACCTAATATTACAGCAGATGATACTTTTGCTTTATTAGGAACTAATCAAAACTTTGCTGCTCAAGTAAGTGCTCAATCTTTTAGGCTTACTGGAACAGGAGGTGCTGGACATTTGCATTTGTTATTTCAAAGTGGAGATCCTACCCTAGCTAGTGCTACTACTACTGTATTGTATGGTGATAATGCTGGAAATTTAAGACTTAAAAACGGAGCAAACAATCGTACTACTACATTTAGCACGTCAGCTAATGGACAAGATAGTACTTATACATTTCCAAACGTAGCTTCAACAACTTTAGCTGGTTTATCTGTAGCACAAACATTTACTGCAACGCAAACAATATCAAATATTAAATTAGGGCCATCTGCCGGAGTAGGAGGTACATTAAATTTAGGTGATGGTGGTAATGGTTCGTCTATTTTAGCAGCAGGTCTTCAAATGTACAATTTTAGTTCAAGACATCGTTTTGATGGAGATGGTACAGGTTCAGCATTTGTAGGTAATGTATATATTGGTGCTAATTCTGCTGCTTCTGCAAGACTTCATATTAAAAGTGATGGTAGTAGTAGTGTATTTAGAATAGATAATTCTACACCCCAAAGACTTTTTGAAGTAGACAATAATAACAGATTTATACTAGGAAACAGCGGCTTACTATTTAGTTGGGCTAACAATAATTTTGCACTTACTAGTCAACTAGCTTCTGGATATTCTTATATATTTGGAAATGCCAACACAAAATCATCTGCTTCATCAGCTATGGGTACATTTCAATTAAATGAAACCGTATCAAATCCAAGTGGTTCATCGGCAGCATATAGAGGTATTGAATTAAATTATACTATAAATAATTCATCTGGTGCAGTAAGTGGAACAGCAACAGGTATATTCTTAAATGCTACTGAAACAGGAAGTGGTTTAAATGGAATGACTCATAACTTAATAGATTTGCAAACAACCGTAAGTGGTGTTACTGCAAGTAAATTTAAGGTAAATAGTTTAGGTGAACCTTCTTTTAGTTCAGCTAATGTAACAATGACTTCTTCAACTTTTTCATTTAGTAATGGTATTTTTTCTCCAGATTCTTTTACAAGATGGGGAGGTGGTGGATATATGTATGCAAATGTCATAACTAATTGTAGATTTCATGTTAATACAGGAGGGCTGAATGTTGAAGTAAATGCTAGTACAGCTCAAAATGCTTCTGCAATACTTCAATTAACAAGTACAACAAAAGGTTTTTTACCGCCAGTAATGACAACTACGCAAAAAAATGCAATATCTTCCCCAGCAACAGGCTTAATCATATTTGATAGTACGCTTGGCAAACTTTGTGTTTATGGGGGAGCAGCATGGCAAACAGTAACATCAGTATAAATTATATAAAACATGATAACATTAGATAAACCGAGTTTTATCTTCACATCAGAAGACACTCAAACAAACAGAAAAATAAGTGAATTAAGTATTAATGTAACTCAATACTTAGGCTTTGTAGAAAAACCTCAAGGTTTTATAAACTCTACAATTAATTCAGATTTTGGTCAATTGTCAGAATTAAGTATGACAATGGAAGACACTGAATTTAGAGGTAAAGATGTTTTAGCTGAATTGCATAGAATTTATTTAAAAAAATTAGAAAGTTTGAATCCAAATATTAAATTTGCAGATACATACAACAAATAATATGAAAAAATATAATTTAGAATTATCAGAAGAAGAATTACAATTAGTTATGTTTGGATTAGGTAAATTACCAGCTGAACAAAGTTTAAATTTAATCTTCAAAGTAAAAGAAGAATACACAAAACAAAATCAACCTATTGTTGCATCTGATAAAGATGAAGAATAATATGCAAAACTTAGAGCCTCAAACCAATTCATTGTATTGTGTTATAATAGCTTTTATGTTTTATTTTTTGCAGTATTTGTTAAATCATACTCCAGAATTACAACTAATAGCTATTACCATTACTATTATTTCTGGTAGCATTGCTATATTTTTAAATATTCCAAAACTTATTAAACTTATTAAATCTTTTTTTCAATGAAACATATATCTTTTAAAAACAACCCTTACACTACTATATTAGGATTAATAGTTACTTTAATAGGACTATCTTTATTTACACTTCCTTATTTTATAGAGTTACAAGAAAATGTTGAATGGTATCAATCAGCAGGTTGTTTTGCAGTAGGTATTTTGTTATTATTAAGTCCTGATACTTTATTAGGAATAATTAAAAAAAGATCAGATAGTATATGATAAGTAAACATATTTCAGAAGAAGAAGCTACTGTTAGTCCAACAAGTTTAAGATTAGGAATAAATAATACTCCTACTCCTGAAATACTTGAAGCTATGAAATTAGTAGCTAATAAATGTTTTGAACCTTTAAGAGAATGGTATAAAAAACCAATAAAGATTAATTCTTTTTATAGATCTCCAGCTCTTAATAAAGCTGTAGGTGGAGCTGACAAACCTATTAGTCAACATACTAAAGGTCAAGCAATTGATTTATCAGCAGGTTCTAAAGAAGAAAATAAAAAACTATATGATTGGTGTAAAGCTAATTTAGAATTTGATCAACTGATTTGGGAATACGGAGGCACTTGGATTCATATAAGTTATAAAGCTGTTGGCAATAGAAAAATGGTATTTAATGTAGGATAATGACATTAGACGAAAAAATTATTTATCTTGAAAAATGTTTAATAATATTTAAACCTGAAGATGAAGAAATGAAACTAATGTTAGATATAATTAAAGATATAAGGAGTTTAATAAAATGATAGAATTTGGTATATTAAATGTATTAATATTTGTTTATCTTAAAGCTATAATGGATCTTACTGTACATAAAGATTATTTTAAAAAATGGGGTTATAGTAAATTCTTTTGGAAAGAAACTGTTGAGGCTACTAAAACAACTTGGTTTCATAAATACTTTCCAATGTTTTATGATATATGGCATTTATCTACTTTTTTACAAATATGTCAAATTTGTTTATTGTTAGCTATACCTTGTCATAATCCTTATTGTTTTCCTGTATTTTTAATATTTGGTGGATTAACTTTTAACTTTTTATACGGTCAAGCAAAATGAAATACTTATTAATTTTATTACTATTTTGTTCATGTTCAGCAGAATATCATTTAAGACAAGCCATTAAACTTAATCCTAAATTAGGAGATTCAGCAATTAAATATGTTCCTTATATTAAAGATACTACTATTTATGTAAAAATTTATGTTAAAGGAGATAGTACAACACAAAACAGTAAACAAATTATTGATTCTTTGCAAAGAGTTTTTAATGATAGTTTTACAACAGTTTATCAATTAGTTGATTCTTTAGGAAATGTTAAAACTAATGTTGTAAGAAAACCTTTTTATGTTCATGATAGTATCAATATAATTATTCGTGATACTATTCAGACAAAATGTCCACCTCAAATAATTGTACAAGAAGGATATAACAAAATGTGGTTTTGGTTATTAATTGCTATATTTGTAGGAATATATGGACTTACTATATATTTAATTAAATGACTGAAGAAAAAATTAAAAATATAAGAAAGGGAAATAAAATTGAGTTCTAAAAGTGAAATCGTCTACAACATATTAAACCTTATGGTAGGAGGAAGAATTTCTGATGATTTTCTTCCAAGTTATCAACAAATGTCTTTTATTGTTGATTATAAAAGAGCACAATATTTAAGACAAGATCAAACTAAAAACTATTTTGATAATGATTTTTATTATCAAGATTTAGGTTGTTTAGAGTTAGTTAAAGTAGATAGAGCTGAATGTTGTGAAATAGATTTAGGATGTGATGTTTTAAAAACTAAAATAAAATTACCTGATGCTTTAAGATTTGAACAAAGATTAGCTATTAAAGTTAATGCTGTTGATAAAGCTACTAGATTTCAAATTATATTACCTGAAAGAGCACAATTTGTATCTTCAAGTAAATATGGTTCATTTGCTATTAGATGTTATTGGTTAAACGGTTATTTGTATTTTCCTTTTAATGAAGAACTTACAAGAATAAATGTAAGACAAGTTTTAGCTAAACCTACTGATGCTAAAAAATTTACTTGTGGAGATGGTCCTTGTTTTACAGATAATTCTGAATATCCTTTACCTGCTGATATTATAGATTTAATTACTAAAGATATTATAAACACTGAAGCAAAAGCCTTATTGATGACAATACCAGATTCAGAAAACGATGCTACAAGTACGGACAAAGGATAGTTACGAATATTATAAAGAAAAAAATAAATCTGAAATATTATATAGTGTTTATAAAGACATTATAGATGTCTTAAATTTTAAAGTTACGTCAGAAATCATAAAAGGTGAGAAATTTGTCATGCCTTACAGATTAGGACAAATATATGCAGTTAGAGCTGACAGGGCTTTTAAGCTAAATAAATTAGGTAAACCTAAAATGTTAATAGATTTTGGCAATACTAATAAATTAAAAAAAGAAGGTAAACTAGCTAAAGATAAATTTGTTTATTATACAAGTCCTGAATATTGTTTTATTAAATGGTCATTAGCTGGAGCTAGAGTTTCTGGTATTTTTGCTTATGTTTTTAAACCTTCTAAAACAAATGGTGTAGAAAGTAAAGTAGGATTTATGAATAGATTTTATAGTTTTGTAAACTCCAATGAGCTTAATTCACTTATTTACCCTAAAGAAAAGAAAAAAATAAAATAAGAAAATAGTATATTTGCTAAAAATATATTAAACTATGATGTACAGGTCTGTAAGCTCTAAAAGAGTTATTGATAAAGTTTTTGGAGCTTTTGGCAATATAATTTCTCAACATTCTGATAGATTAATAGGAGAATCTGTATCTTGGATAGGTATGGCATTAGAAGGAATTGGTTCTACAGCTCCTTTAGAAAACATTACAAAAAACTTTGAAGTTAAAAATGGTAGAGTATATTTACCTGATTGTCTTTATCTTATAAAAGCAGTTGCTTATAAAGACTCTTGGTTATTATACGGTTCTCAAACTTTTAATTATGACTTACATTGTACTGATTGTGTAAATGAAAAAGTAATTAAAAATGATTTTTCATATATTGTTAATAACGGTTATATATCTACAAGTGTTCCAGACGGAGATCATATTTGTATAATGTATCAAGCATTTCCTGTTGATGATGATGGGTTCCCACTTATTCCAGACCACTATGCTGTTAATGAAGCTTTGTTTTGGTATATTACTAAAAATTTAATGTTAGGTGGATTTTCTCATCCTGATAAATCTATTAATTATATGCTTGCTGAACAACAATGGTTAAAATACTGTACTCAAGCTGAAAACGAAACTTCAATGTTTGACATACCTAAAATGCAATCATTTATCAATCAATGGGTTCAACTTATACCTAAAATTGATAGTTACAAAACATTTTTTCAAGATTCAAATAAACAAGAAGTATTTATTAATCAAGATTTTAGAACTATTAGATAATGAAAGTATTTACAATAAACACAGACGTTGATCCACAAAATCAACCAGAAAATACTTCAAGATTAAATGTTAATGTTAATGTTAATGCTGAAGTAGGAGGAATAACTAATGATTCAGGTTTTGTTGAATTAAGTGAATATAATAAATATATTAATGATTCTGGAACATCTTCTCAACAAAATAAAATTTGTATAGGTAAAATATTACTTCCTGATAATAGAATATGTTTATTTAGTTATTTTAATCCTCAACCTAATAATGTACTAATTACTGATATTAATCCTTACGGAGAAATAGGTGTTCTTCAAAATGATAGCTATACTCCTGTAATGAGAGATGGTAATTATTCATTAAAATTTGACCCTAATTTTCCTATTGAAGGAACAGCTAAAACAAATAGTTTAGGAGAAACTATTGTTTATTTTACTGATAACAATACGGCTCCTAAATGGTTAAATTTAACTACACCTCAATTACCTTTAGATAATTTATTAAATTTTGCAGCTTCTAATTATAGTCAATTATTATATTTTCCTTCTTATACTCAATCTAATATTCATTTAGATTCTGTATCAACAGGTGGTGGAAATGTTCCTACTGGTACTTACATACCTTTTATTGCTTGGGCTGATGAAAATTATAATGATTCTCCTGTTATACTTCCAGGAAATGTAATTTCTATTGGTGGAGGTACTTTTCCTAGTCAACAATATGATGGTGCAGTTCAAGGTACTAATTCAGGTAAATCTTTTATTTTAAGAATAAATGCTGCTGATTTAAATACTAATTATAATTATGTACATTTATATCTTGTTCATAGAGTAGGAACAGTTGATAAAGTTTATGATTATGGATTTACAAGTTATGAAACAAGTAATGATTTAAAAATAACTGTATCAACTTTAGATAATCTTACAACTGTAGATTTAGAAACACTTACTGTTAAATCACCTTATTATAAAACAATTAAATCTATTACTCAATTAGATGATGTAATGTATTTAGCTAATTTAAAAGCTAGAGAAGATTTTGATTTTCAACCTTATGTAAATGGAATAATAGTAGATTGTGTTACAAAAGAAGTAGATGTTAATAATGATTTTACTAATTATAGAAATGAAGTAACTATTTACGATGATAAATCTTTTATGTGGGATGAAGTTTATGCTATATATGCTTCATATACTATACAAGATGAATTTGGTACTTATGAAACTAAAGCTTATCATATACCTGGAAGACCTGGATATACAGTAGATTTATTAAAATCAGTTGGTGGAACTTATCCACTTGGAGAATACAATAAAATTATTGATTATCTTCCTTTAGGTTATACTGTAGATCCTTGGGTTTGGAATGGAGGGGATCTTAATACAGATACAAGTCCAGCTTCTCAATTATATCATGTCAATAATAATGCTAAAGTATTTCATGCTTTTCCTTGTGGTTATAATAGTAATGTTACAAATATTTATGGTATAACTGGAGCTAATGGTAAATCTAATATGTCGTATTGGGAAAATGAAAATGAAATATATCCTAATACTGATAGTTGGAAAGTATTAAATAGTTCTGGTACATTATTATATGATAATAGAAATCAAAAAGTAAGACATCATAAATTTCCTCATCCTTCTAAAGTAGAAAGTACTACTTTAACTCCTAAATTTATGCACAATTCAGCTGCTACAACTCCAGCTGGTTATTGGCCTACTAATATTTTAGGTATTAAACTTAAAAATATTCAAACACCTCCAGGTTTTGCAGGTAAAATTAAAAAAATAAATATTTATTATGCTAAAAGAACTATTAATAATAGAACAATTTTAGGACAATCATTAGGTATTTATAATAATACTATGACATATCAAGGTTATTCATACGGTCCTAATATGACAGGAGCTACCCCTTCTTATGGATCAGAAAATTGGACTGTTCATGTTGGAGGAAACATTCAAATAAATAATCAACATATAGGACTCAGCACTACATATCCACTCTTTGAACGTATTAAATTTGAACCAAAAGATACATTTATTAAATGTTCTCCTTTTGATATAGTATCAAATGATACTACTATTCAAGGAGTAACCCATATAACTCAATTATATATATTAAGTGCTAATTATAAATATATTAGTGGAAATAAAGGAGGAACTACATCTACTTCTGCTGGCCTTATTGCTGCTAGTACTAGTTGGTATTGGAGTCCTTGGGACACTAATACAAATACTAATATTAATATTAATGTTCCAAATTATTCACAATTTATAAGAAAAGTTAAAAAAGGTAATTTAATGGAATCAGTTCCTAATTATCCTAATTTAGATAGTAAAGGAAAGCCACAGGCTGAATTTAATGCTGGATTGTATGGATACTCTAAACAAGTTAATCATTATCGTTCAGATAAAACAGCTTTGTTTGAATTGCATAATAGTGGTTTGTCTGATGGATCTTCTTTTGCTACTTTTAATCAAGGAATATGGGATGGACATACTCCAGATATGAATGGAACTAATAGTTTATTTGAAACTTATATTCCTTTAATTAATTTAAATCAATTTAAACAAAATGTTTATTTTAATTTTTCAGAACAAGAATTAGTATATTTAGGAGAAAGCTTTACTTTTGGTGGAACAGTAAATGATATTTATAAAGGTGATACTTTTACTAATTTATATGGGTATAGGTCAGTAACTGATTTAGCACCAATAATTAATCCAAACGATGTTCCAGAAAATAGAAGAAATGTATCTTTAGAATTAAAGTTTCTTCATTTTTTTACTTGTCAATCTACTTCTAATATTAATTATAGAAATAGTGGTACTAATAGTTATGATATATATTATCCTAAATCATCAGCTTTTGATGTATTAGGTGTACCTTTAATGGGAGGAGGGTTAGGATTAGCTAATTATTACGGTTATAATAAAGATTATTCAAGAGGTTCTGATATTATACAACCTATGATTAGTGGATTTATTAATACTAAATTATCTACAGAGTTTCCTACTAGAATACATAGAACTGTTAAAAACAATCCTGAATCAACTATTGATTATTTTAGAGTATTATTAACTGGTGATTATATAGACTTAGAAAAACTTAAAGGTTCTATTTGGGCTATACGTTCTTATAATAACAGATTAGCTATTCTTTTTGAAGACACTATTAGATTAACTTTAGGTAGAGAAGTAATGAAAACATCTGCTACTGATGCTTACATTGGTTCTGGAGATATATTTTCTGTTAAACCTGTAGATGTATTAACTACTGATGGAGGTTATGGAGGATGTACAAGTCAATTTTCTATTTGTAATACTCCTTATGGATTATTTTTTCCTGATTTAAGAAGAGGTAAAGTATTTTTATTAGGAGAAGGATTAGAAGAAATATCTAAAAATGGAAACTTTAATTTCTTTAGAGATAATATGGAAATTACTGTTGTTAATTCTGTTTTAAATTTATTTAATAATCAACAACAATTTGTTTATGGTACAAGTTATGTAGTAAATAAAATAGTTATTTATCAAAATAAAGTATATAAATGTTTAATAAATAATAATAATACAATTCCTACATATACAACTAATTGGGAAGAAATTTATGACTTAACTAATTTTAATATATTAGGTTCTGATTCAGTTTATTTAGGATTTAGAGGTTCTTATGACCCTGTATATAAAAGATATGTATTATCTAAATATGATGTAGAATTAACTCAAACATTTATAACTAATTTTAAAGGATATTATGATGCTACTATTACTTATACATCTGGTATAGTATTTAAAGATAATATTCTTCAAATTAGACAATCAGATGGAGAAGGAGGATTTATATGGGCTAATTTTTATTTTAATTCTACATTTTCAACTTATTATACTCCTTCATATTGGACTTATGCTTATTACCCTGATTATAAAGGTTGGGTATCATATCATACTTATTATCCAGAAGTAATATTTAATTCTAATGATTCTATTTATTCTTCATTTAAAAATAAACTATATAGACATAACTCAACTGATTTAACTATTTATTATGGATTTCCAGAAGAAAGTATAGTTGAACCTATTTTTAATTCTCCTCAAGATATAGTTAAAAAGTTATCTTCTATTCAAATAGAAACTAAAATGACTACTAAAGAAACTGGTTATCCAGCTTTAGATTATTTAGGTACTTTTGATACTTATCAAGGATATACAGCTAATCAAATGGGTAAAGAAACAACTATTACTAATGAAGATAGAGCTAGAAATGTAGAAGGATATTATAATGTAAATGAATTTAGAGATTATACAGCTGATAATAATTTAGCTATATTTTTAAAAGGAATACTAAAACCTTTTAGTTCTAATATCAATTTAAATAAACATTTTAGTAAACTAAGAAGATTAGTAGGTTATTGGATAGGAGTTAGATTTAAGTTTAAAAATAATAATTCTAAAGCTATTACTTATAATGATGCTGTTTATGCTTCTGGTATATTATCAATTAATAATCCTAATATTGAAATAACTAAAGAAGATATTTTAATAGTGTCTTATGTTCCTTCTATTGTAGATATTTTTAAAACAAGTTCAATTAGTAAAATAGGAAATGTTTATTATTTAACTGGAGTATTTAAAAGTGGAAACACATCATCTCCTAGTATAACAAGTATTTCTAAAGTAATACCAACAAGATTAACACTATTAAACACATATTCATCAGTAACTAAAAATATAAGATAATGAAATTAACAGAAAGATTAAAACCAGCAGCATCTAAAACTAATATTCCACAATTAGTATCAGAATTACTTGAGTCAGTAACAATTATACATAAGTTCCATTTAAAATCTAAATCTTATGCTGAACATAAAGCTTTACAAAAGTTTTATGAAGGAATAGGAGATTTAGCTGATACTTTATTTGAAACATCTGCTTGGCAAAATAACTCAATAGAAATACCTGCTCCTACTATAAATGATGTTACTCCTGTAAATTATTTAATAAAATTAGCTACTTTTGTAGAACAAGTACGATTAGCTACAACTTATTCTGATTTACAAAATCAAATGGATGAAGTTAAAACATTAATTTTTGGTACTTTGTATAAATTAAATAATTTAAAATAATTATGGGTAAATCTAATATGATTAAAAGAGCAGATGGTAGTTATTCTAAACACGGACTTTGGGATTCTATAAGAGAAAATAAAGGTTCTGGTAAAGCACCTACTAAAGAGATGCTTAAACAAGAAAAGAAGATTAAAGCTAAATATCCTGATGGTGGAAAAGTAGATAATATTAATAATGTACCTATTCCTTCTCCTTTTCCATCTAAACAAAATTTTAAATTTAAAAATTATCAAGATTTAAAAACATTACCAGTTAAATTAAATAGTAATAATTTTAATCCATATACAAATATTCCTGATAAAAAAATTATAGGTTCTGAAGATTATAAAGATCCATTAGCTAATATTTTAAATCAAACAATATCTGATCAAACTAATTTAGGTAGAGGATATAATATAGGTTCAGAAATTTTAAATTCTTATGAAAATCCTTATTTAAAAACTATTAATAGTGGATTAGAATTAGTTAAATCAAAAACTCCAATTATAGGAGATTTATTAATTAATACTGGTCAAGAAGCTTTATCTGGAGTAGATAATTATTTAAAAAATAATAATGATTATAATTCAAGACTTCATGATAAAATTAAAAATATGAAATATAAAAATGGTGGAACTATCCACATCAATCCTGAAAACAAAGGTAAATTTAATGCTACTAAAAAAGCTACAGGTAAAACTACTGAAGAATTAACTCATAGTAAAAATCCTGTAACTAAGAAAAGAGCTATTTTTTCTCAAAATGCTGCTAAATGGAAACATGCTGAAGGAGGGGAAATTGACCCTAAAAACAGTTTTGGTTTAACAGGTAACTATTCTAGAAACCCTAATTCTGAAGCCATAGAATCTAATTATAAATTAGCTGCTGATTATCAAAGAAGATTAGGTAATTTTAATACAGGTTTAAATGCAAACTTAGGTTTTAATCAAACTATGCCTTTAAATACTGAAGTTCCTGTTATGACTCCTATGATTGTTCCTGATGCTAATGTAGGATTAAATGTAGGTTATGATAGAAACAATAGTAACTTTAATGGTAGTTTTAACTATAATCCTATAAATCAAGGTATTAACGCTGAAGTTACATATAGAAGAAGATTTGCTGAAGGAGGAAGAACTCCAATAAAAGTAACAGACCCTAATGACCCTAGATTAAGGGCTTATAATGATAGTAATTATATACATAAACTGTCAGGAGAAACATTAAAAGCAATGTATAAAGAAACACCTGACCAATGGAGAAAAAGAAAAGAAACAGGATTAACCGATGAAGCATGGGGTCATTTTCAGAATTTAATAGAGTTAAATAAAGGTAAAGTAATATTGCCTATAGGTAGGTATAAACATACAATCGATGATGGTACAAATATTCAAGATAGAGAAGTAGGTATTTTTGCTAAACCTGTTCAACCTTATGTTTATCAAAAGCCAATAGAAGGAAGTGTAGGTAGAGATGTTCCTAAAGTTAATAAACCTATTGTTAAACAACCAGTTAAACCTTCTTATAAAGATTTTGTTAAAACAGCTAATCCTGATTATTTAGCAGATGATTATGATTTAAAACAAGCTTATAATAAATTACCATTAAGTACAATGCAAGCATGGGCTAAAGACCCTGAAAACAATCATTTACCTGATACTTATAAATTACCTAATCATCCTACATTTAGTAATGAAAGTAAATATTATAAAGAAGGTATGCCAGCAGTTAAGTGGGAAGGAGATAAACCAATACCAATTAATCAAAAATTTGTTGAACAAGTAAAACCTACTTATACAAGTCCTAAACAATTATATCAAGGTAGAGAATTTATGGATAGTACTCAATTAAGACCAGGTTATTATCATCCAGAAGAAATAACAGAAAGAATGAAAGACCCTAATAAAAAATTTGCTGGAGGAGGAAGAGTTTTACCTAAATATGGTCTTGGTGACTGGCTAAATAAAAATAAAGCTGGAGTTGGAGCTGGCTTAGGATTTGCTGGAGATACTACTAATTTATTATTTGATAATAATGTATTTGGTACTCGTAATAAAGTAACTGATTCTGAAGGTAATGAATTAGGAGAAGCTCAATCTGATGCTGGATCTCAAACTCAAGGTGCTTTAAGTGGAGCTTTAAAAGGAGCTTCTGCTGGAGCTGCATTAGGTCCTTGGGGAATGGCAGGAGGAGCTTTAATTGGAGGAGTAGCTGGTTTTTTAACAGCTGATACTGGAGCTGAAGATAAATTAAATCAAATTAAAAAAGAAAGAGATGCTCAAATTAGTTTTAAAAATATTTTAGGTAAAGGCCCGATAGGAAATAATGCTATTCAAACTAATAGTTTAGCTTTATCTGCTTATGGAGGATATATAAATAAAAAATATGCTGCTGGAGGTATGAAAACTTTAAATCAAGATCATCCTGAAGCTACTGAAGAAGTAGAACTTGGAGAATCAGCTATGTTACCTAATGGTATGAATTTAGCTTTTGGAGGTGAAACTCATGAAAACGGTGGTTTAGAAACTAATCTTCCTGAAGGAACTAGAATATTTAGTGATAGAGTTAAATCTGGTAAAAGAACTATAGCTTCTATTGCTAAACCTATTCAAAATAAAATAGAAAAATTAAAAGACAATAATTCTAAAGCTGGACAAAATACTGTTAAACTATTTGAAAATCAATTAGATAACTTATTTAATGAGCAAGAAGAAATAAAACAAATTGAAGATATGAAACAACAACGTAAATATTTTGCAAAAGGTGGATTAGTTAAATATAGTGGAGAAGATGGTATGCCTGGTGTTATTGAAAAACCTTTTATGTTAAGATATAATGGACAACCTAATTATGTTCCTACTAATTCAACTGAAACCAGATTACCTTTTGGAACTTCTCAAACTTCTATGATGACTGCACCAATGAATGATGGTACAGCTATTTATAATAATCCTTATTTAAAACCTGAAGATATTCAAAATCAAATGATATTGAATCAAAATAATAGAAATGAATTAGTTAAAACTTTAACATCTAAAAATCCTTCCTCTCCTGTAATAGTAGACCCAACATCAACCTATACAGATAATCCTGGAAATTTAATTCCAGAAGATAAACCTAGATTTAATAAAGGAGATATAGGAATGGCAGGTGCTTTAGGTACTTCTTTAATAGGAAACTTAATTCAAAGAAGTAATTTAAATAAAGTTGCTCCACCTAGAACATTAATAGCCCCTACATTTACAGCAGGTAGAACTCCTATTAATGCAGATTATTCTGCTGATTTACAAGCAGCTGATAATCAATTTAATGCTGCTAGAAGAGGTGTTATGCTGAATAGTGGAAACTACTCTACTCAAGCTGGTAATTTAGGTCAATTAAGAGCTGAACAATTAAGAAACAGAAGTAAGATTCTTCAAAATCAAAATAATGCTAATGTTGCTTTAATGAATGAATATCAAAAAGAACAAGCAGATGCAGCTAATAAAAATGCAGCTTCTAATTATGCTACTGATCAAGCTAATATGGAAAACTTGTATAACTATAATTTATGGAAAACAGGTCAAACTAATGCTGCTGATGCAAGTGCTTTTAATACTTCTGGTCAAATGTTTAATAACATGGTAACTGGTCAAAATCAATTAGATGCAGCTGAAATGTATAGAAGAATGTATGCTCAAAAAGTACAAGATGATTTAGCTTTTAAGAAAGCAATGGGTGGTTATATTCCTTCAAAATCTGAAGGAGATGAAAATTGGGTTTTAGAAAGTAGAACTCCTAGAAATTATTTTGCTAAAGGTGGGACTGTATATTCTCAAAAATTACAAAAACAACTTAACCAACCAACTATTAATAATGCAGCTGCTATGGATGCTGAATATGCTTCTTATTTAAACAAAGAAGGGCAACCAACACAAAATACTTTTAAATCTAAAATAACTGGATTAGATTATAAAGTATTACCTAGAAGTGAAAAAGATTTATATGCTGCTAATTTATGGAAAGACACACATAATACAGCTCCTACTAAAAAACAAGTAGAAGCAACTAAAAAAGCTTTAGAAGGTAAAAAAACTTCATCACCTGGAGCTAATTTAGCTAAAATGATGAATGATAAATTTAGTGTATCTAATCAAGAAGCTAGTTTAGTAAATGCTGTAAATGCTGATAGAGAAGATAATATGTCTTATTTACCTTCAGAATATGAAAATAATAAATTAAATCAAGGATTAACTCGTCAACAAGTTGAAAATATACCTCTAGCAACAGGAAAAGCTGAATATTATGATATGTCTGATTTTATCCCTTCAAAAGGTGCTTTAATGGGAGGAGCTGCTTTAGCAGGATTAGGATTTGGTTATCTTAAAAAACAAGCAATGAAAGAATTACCTAATGTTTTAGAAGCTGGTATTAAAATGGGTACTAAAGCTTCAAAACATGGATTAAGTGATGTTGCTGAAACTACAGCTGAAAGAACTGCTAGAGGTATTTCTGAATGGAAAAATAAAACTAAAGCAATTCCAGGTTTAGAAGAATATTATGAAAAGAAAGCTAAAAACTTTACTTCTCCATCTACTAGAGTTAGAGATATTGAAGGAAGTTATACAAGATCTTTAAATCCAGCTAAACAACAAAGTAAATTAGCAGCAGCAAAAGAACAAAAATTACTTCCTGGAGCTACAAAAACTTCTATTGATTTAGAAGATGAAGGATTTGCTTTAGCATTTGACAGAAAACAACAAATGAATAAATTAAATTCTAAATTAAATATTGCTGAAGGTGCTGACAAATATACAAAACCAGCTTTAAAAAGATTAGAAAAAAAACTAGATGATTTAGAAATTCCTAATTTTTCTATTCAAAAAACTAGATTAAAAAATCAAATGAAAAAAGCTGTAGAAAATGGAGATAAAGCTACATATAATAAAACTTATAGAAAGTTTACAGATTTATTAACTAAAGGTGAAAAAGAATTTTTAAATAGTAATGATTAAATAACTCCTAATAGAATAGTATTCTATTACTGACCCTATCAATAAAATGATAGGGTTTCTTTTTATATAAAAGTTGTATATTTGCATTTATAAAATATACTAAATTATGCTGAACTTCGAGTCTGCCAAATATGTTGACCCAAAAGTGCAAATAGCACCAAGAGAACTTCCTGTAGAGGAAATGATGAAAGTAGGTAATGTCCTACAAGATAGATTTGATAAATCTATGGAGAATGAAACTAAAACTCAAGCTTTATTTAGAAAACTAAAAGCTTCTTCTAATCCTGCCGACCATGCAGTTGCAGATCAAATAATGAGTAATTATAATCAAAGACTTAAAGATAGAGCTACAAATGGTAGGTATCAAGATATGTTATGGCAAACTCAACAAGATGCTATGGATGTTGCTGGTATGTATGAAGGTCTTTCTAATAGAGCTAAACAAATAGCTGAATATGAAAAAGCTATAGATTTAAATACAGTTAATTCTCCTGAAATTAAAAAACTTCAAAAAGAAAAATATAGAAAAAGTATTATGCAATCTCAATTTGATCCTGAAAAAAGAATATTACAAGGATTAGATGTGTCTGCACCTAATATTGTTAATGCTTTTGATTATGAAAAACACATGATGGATTTAGCAGGACAATGGAAACCTGATACTAGAGGGTCTAAAACTGTTAAAGAAGTTTGGATACCAAAAGGTGCTAAAGCTCCTGATGGTTCTATTTCTCCTGGTTCTAATTATAAAGTTTTAGATAATAGATTTACAGAACAAGTAAAAGCTGAAGATTTAAGAAATCATTTAGAAAAATCAGCATTAAGTAATGAAATGTTACAAGCTGCTTTAAAACAAGATAGAGAAGTTTATGGAGATGATATAGCTTTTCAAAGATACCATAATGCTATTAATGCTGCTATTGATGCTAAAGCTTATATTAAACAATTAGAAAATGAACATAGTGCTGAAATGACTGTACCTAAAACAAATGGTCAAGGAGATGGGTATGGTGAACAACAAAATCCTCAACCTACTAAAATTGCAGATACTAGAAATATTGATAATGCAGCATCTCCTTTATCTAAAAGTGTAAATGAAACTTTAACTGATTATAATAAAAATATTGATGTATCGTATGAAAATTTTAAAAGTGGTAAATCAGACAACGCTGTTAAAAATAGAGAAGTAATTAGTATGTTTACTACATATTTAATGAATAAAATACCTGAATTAGAAAAATCTAATAACGATAAAGATAAAAAATTACTTAAAAATATTAATACTGGAGCTTGGAATACCGACTGGAAGGATGAAGGTAATCCTGGAAATGCTTTCTATACTGCATATACAAAAATAGCAAGAGGTAAACCAGAAACTTTAACTTCTATGGAATATAATAAAATAATGGATCTCATGAAAGATCAAAATATATCTTATAATTATGCTCCTAAAGTATATAATACAAATGACCCAAATTATAAAGCTAGAAATTTAGCAGAATTTGGAACTTTAGTATTAGATACAAACGGAGAATATGATCCATTAAAAGCTATTAATCAGATGAATTATAAAGCTTTTAATAATCCAAATGGATTAGCTATTAAAAAAACTGGTGCATTAGAAAAAGGAGAAAACACTGCACTTGGAGGAGCTTCTTCTAGAGGATGGAAATATTTAGACCCTATTACAAATTCTGTTAAAGATTTAAATACTTTAATAGATGAGTTACCAAATGCAACAACTAATTTAACAGTTTCAGGAATACCTGATCCTTCGTCATTAATGACTGCTAATGAAAACCATAGAGAAGGTAGTAATACTAGTTATTTTGGAAATGGATATGTAGTTAATTTTATAGACAAGAACGGGCAAGAAAGAGATATTATAATAGGAAATCCTTCTGAAGTAAATACAGGTAATGCTCAAGTTGCTAATTTAAGTAGATTTGCAAAAGGTATTCACGGAACTGAAACAGTAAATTTAAAAGTAGGAAATGAAGAAATGTCTTTTAAAGTAAGAGGAGAAGGAGATAAAGTAGTTGTATCAAGTGGTAAACAATCTCGAAAATTTACTTCAGATGAATATATTCAATGGTTAAAAGATGTAATTCAACCTAATAAAACAAATTAATTAAAATGGCTAAAAAAATTAAAACTCCAGTAAAAGAGTTAATAGATTATTATTTATCAAAAGATAATACTAATGAGTATTTAGGAAAACCAGTTACTGAAGCTCCTATTCCAAGATTAGGAGGACCTCAAGTAGAAGAAAATGAATGGTCTAGATATGATAAAAATTCTTATTTTAATGAAAATTTAGAAGAAAGAAGAAGTAGAAATCAAGATGGTTGGGATGCTTTTGGAATAGGAGCAGCCAGATTATTAGGACAAGGAATAACTAAAACAGCGGCTGGAGCAGGAATGGTAGCTGGTTTATTTGGAATTGATAATAGTAATGAAAAATATCTTAATGAAAATTCAAATTTTTCACAAAAAATAGCAGCCTGGATAGCAGGAGCCGCTGATAATGGATTAGCTGTTGTAGCTAATGAATTAGAAAAAAATTTAATTGATGCTACACCTTTATACAATAGTACAGCAGATAAAGAAGCTAATAAAGCCAGTATGTTTAATAATTTAACAGATGGTGATTTTTGGGCAGGAGAAGGAGTAGATGCTGCTGCATTTTTATTAAGTGCATATTTAACAGGTGGAGCTGCAACGGAAGCTAATATTGGAGGCAAAATAGCTTCTACTTTAGCTAAAGGAAAAATATTTGGTTCTAACATAAATAAAATAGCTAAATTAACAAATCAAGCTACTGCTACTGCTTTACAAACAGCTTCTGAATCTATGTTTGAAGCTAAAGATGTTAGAGATTCATTAAGAGAACAAAAAGCTCAAGAAAAATATAGTCTTCCTTTTGAAAGTTTAAATCCACAACAACAAAATGAAATTAATGTTGAAGTGGCTCCAGCTGCTGCAAAAACATTTGCTTTAAATACAGCAGCTTTAATTGTTCCTAACTTTTTTGAAATGGGTCAATTAATGAAAAAAGCAGGTAGAACTGTAGGTACTGTTGAAGGGTTAGCTGCTAAAGGGTTATCTACTGTTGAAAAGGAAATAGGTGATAAAGTATTATGGAATACACTTCCTTTAGGTAAAGTAGGTAAAGCTCTTAATAAATTTGCTAATACTAAAATTGGAGCTGGGTTTAATAATGCTTTAGTATCTATGGGTAGAGAAGGATTATATGAAGAAAATATTCAAACAGCTATTTCTAATTTAATGGAAAGTGATCCTGATGCTTCTATAACAGATATAGGTAAAATAGCAAAAGGAATGTATAATAATTTCAGTTCTGAAGAAGGTAAAAAATCTATGTTATTAGGATCTTTAATAGGAGGTTTAGCAGGAGGTATATCAGGAGGAATAGAATATTCTAGGAATAAAGAAAGACAAAAAAATGCTATTACAGCAAGTGCTATATCAGGACATAATTTATTTAAAGCTAATAATCCTTATGAAATAGAAACTTATGAAGAAATAGTTGATGGTAAACCTGTTAAAAAAACTAGATATAAATTAGATGAAAATGGTCAACCTATTATAGATAGTGCTAAAATGAAATCTATTATTGCCGATAAAGATCATTTAGAATATTTAGATGACATAGCAACTTTAGCTGAAGAAAAAGGAGATAATGTATTAGCTAATATAGCTAAAAGTCATTCTATGGCTAAATGGGTTAAATCTCATTTTGATACTGGAACAGAAAATTTATTACAAGATAAAATAGATTATTTAAAAGAACTATCTGATCAAGAATTATTAGAACAAGGAATAGATCCAAATAAAAAAAACGAATATATAAGTAGATTAGAAAATAAAACTAAAGAATTTACAGCTTTAGCTAATCAAATAGGAGGATCTTTATTATCAAGAGATAATAGTAAAGAAGGAGCTAAAAAATTTAATGCTAGAAAATCTGAATTATATAATATTGGAGTTACATTATCTTCAGTTAGAGAAGAAAAAGCTAGGCTAGAAGAAGAAAAAGCTAGATTAAGTTCATCTCCTGAATCTACTATTCTTGCTGAAAAACAATTAGCTTATGCTGATTTAAAAATTAAAGAATTAACTGAAGCTGAAAATAAATTCAATGAAGAATTTAAAAAAATAGCTGATTTTAAAAATGGTCAAGATTATTTTAATAATGATTATAAAAAATCTATTGTAGAAAAAATAGATGATATAGACCATGCTACTGTAACTTTAGATGAATTTAATGCTTATGAAAATTCTAAACTATATAAATCTGAATTAGGATTAAAAGCAGATAATATAGAATCTGAATTTTTTGAAAAAGGAATAGATGAAAGATTGCAAAATGAACCACTAGAAAACATATTAGATGATTTAGAATATTTAGATGCTTCTATTACTCAATCAACTAAAGATAAATTACAATCTATAGAAGAAGCTAAAACTCAAAATTTAGATAGTCTTGAATCTGCTATTATTGACATACAAAATGGAGAAGAACCTAATGCTCCTCAAGAAATAATAGATGAAGCTAATTCTTTTTTTGATGAAAATGGAGATATTGATTCAGATAAATTAGAAGAATTTCAAAATGCTCAAAAAATAAATGCTTCTAATTTAAATAAAATTTCTAATTTACCTATAAAAGAAAAACAAGAAGTTACTAAAAAAACAAGTAAAGAAAAAATATTAGAAAAATTTACTAAAACTATTAAAGGAATTACTTTTAATGCTGAAAATAATGATGATTACGATAATGTAAAAGAAATTGAAACAGCTATAAAAAAATTACAAAATTTTATAAAAGTTCTTAAAGAAAAAAATGATGAGGATTATAGAGATGTTATAACTACTTATGAAAATGATTTAATACAATTAGAACAATTATTAATTAAGGTAAAAGAAAGACTTAATGATAAAGCTCTTCAACAAGAAAAATTCGTTCAAGAAAATTTAAATAATATGATTTCTTCATTTGGAATTAATGAAGAAGGGGCTATTATTAACAAAGAAATATATGATATAATTAAAGATATTTTAGGAGATGAAATTTTAAATCTAAAAGAAAAACTTAAAGATTTATCTCTATGGGGTAAAATAGGTTATTTAACTCAATTACAAGATATTGTAAAAAGTAAAATAACTGATGAACAATTAGAACAATTAAAAACTATTCAAAAAAGTCTTTCAAATGAAGTTGTTTTTGAAATTAAAGAATATGTAAAAGAAACAGGACAATTATCTGATACACTTATAAATCTTATAACTAAATTTTATAGTTCAAATCCTAAATTACTATTTATAGATGTTATAAAATTAATTCAAAAATATTCAGAAGATAAAAATAATCCTTTTAACATTTTTTTTAAAGATTTAAACTTTAATAATTTATATAATAAATTACTAACAACTAATGTTGAGGTTAGGGGTTCGTTAGACAAAGCTAAATCTATTTTTAATACACATTATCAAGTTTTAAATTTATCTAATTTAATTTCTAGTATTGATAGTAAATATAATAGTGTTACAGAAATAGTTACAGAAAATGCTATTAATACTGAAAAAGATATTATAACTCCTTCTAATCAACAATTGTTTGCTATTAGAGATTTAGTTAAATTCTTTTTTAGTAAATTAAATAATACTGGATTTGGTAATTTTGCTTATTTAAAAGGGTATGCTGGTACAGGAAAAACAAACATTGTATTAAAATGGTTTTGTAAATTATCAGGTTTAAAACAAGATGAAATTTTTGCAGTTGGACATAATAAATACTCAAGTGAAGCTATTAATAAATCAATAGGTTCTCCTAAAATTAATACAATTGAAAATCTTTTAGAAGGATTAAGTACAAATTCTTTAAATAATATTAAAGTTCTTATTATAGATGAAATAAATGGATTAAGTAAAAAAGAATTGTTGAATTTAACTAATTTAGTTACTAATTATAATAATTTAAATAAAACATCTATTAAAATTATAGGTTTAGGAGATCCTAATCAAATAACAGTTAATGAATCTTTTGCTCCTTTAGAAGAATTATTTGCTACTCCAGAAATGTCTAATATGACAATGATAACACCTTTAACTATTCGTTATAGAAGTAATGTTCAAGCTGTTGTAGATGCTCAAGATATTTTTATGGATAATAGTAAAGATATGGTAAAAGAAGGAATTTACTTATTTACTAATTCAGATAATTCATTAGGTGCATCTGGAAGTATAGCTAGTGATAGTATTGAAAAAATATTAAAAACTAAAGATATAAATGATGGTAAAACAAGAGCTGTAATAGTTCATCCATCTGATGTTGAAGAATGGAAAAATAAAAATTTAGGAATAGAAGTAGTTAGCTATGTTGATGTTCAAGGAAGAACTATTGATGAAGTATATGTAGCAATTAATAATAATAGATTTGATAATTCATTAGCTTTTAATAAAGCTATGTACACAGCAACATCAAGAGCAACAAATTTTATATTTATCCAAGGTATTCCTTCTACAGTAGTTGTAGATAATAGTATTAATAATAATGCTCAAAAAAATACTGCTCAATTAGCTGAAGCTAAAAAAGAATTTGCTCAAAATAGAAAAGATGAAGGAGAACAATTAGATGTAGAAATTAAAATTGTACCTCCGCCTACAACTCCACCTCCCTCAGACCCGGATCCAGAAAAAGATGAAGAAATTATAGATGATGAAGAAGAGGAAGAAGAGGAAGAAGAACCTGAACCGACAGGTGGTGGATCACCTTTAAATCCAAATTCTATTAATTTAAAATACCCTACTAATGAAGCTTTATCAGGTAATGCTTTTGAAAAAATAAAACCTGTTGAAGTTGGAGAAGCTATTGTTTTTATACCTGTTAAAAATAAACAAGGATTTTCAAGTATAGGTGTATTTGTAGATAGAGGAAATGGTAAGTTTATTCAAGTAGCTTTATTATCTCAAGAAGAATTAAATAATCCTCCAGTAGATAAAATAGATATATATAATAAATTTAAAGAAAGTTTAAATAAAAATTATACAGAATTTGTAACTAAAGATGGATATTTAAATGTGGCTCCAGGAAGTAGTTTAAATATTTTAGCTCAAGGTAAATTAGAAAATGTATCTAAATTAAAATATTACTATAAAAAAATAGGAGAAACATTTGATTGGAAAACTTTATTTGCTAAATTTAGAGAAGGATTTTTTAATACATCAGAAAGTAATAATTCTAAAATAGAAAAATCTAAAATTAGAGTATTTACAACAGCTGAAATTCGTGCTTTAAACGGTCCTAAATTAAAACCAGGAGTACCTTATGCTGTTATTACTTCTCCTACTCAACAAGGTGGAGTTGTAAATAACGATCAATATATTGAATTAGAAAGAAAAAAATTAAATAAAGATACTCATGGATTTATGATAGCTCCTTTATTACAATTTTTAGATAAATATTTTCAATTTAAATCACAATTTCCTGAATTAACTACTAATGAAATAGCAGATTTAATTGAAGCTAAAGATGATTATTTAGGAACTTTACTATCTAAATTAAATTCTAAATATCAAACTTCATATATTTTTACTAATGAACAAAAAGAATTAAAAAAAGAAATTGATGAATTACTATTTAAACCTTTAGAACCATCAGATTTAGAATTTAAAAAGAAGATGAAAGTAAAAAATACTGTTTCTCCTTTTATGGTCCTTGATTCAGAAGGTAAACAAAAAGAAATTAACGGTACTATAGTAAAAGTTAACGATAAAACAGTTGAAGTAAAAGTTGAAGATAAAGTTATAGAAGTTAACAAAGAAGATTTACAACCTGTTATTAAAAGAAAATCAGGTAAAGCACAAAATATATTTAATTTAATTGCTCAAGGAAATAGAACTTCTAATGGATATATTATTAGAACTACTTATGTTGATAATGGAATACAAAAAAGTAGAGGTAAAAGTCTATTACCAAGAACTGAAGATGAAGATCCTAATATTTTATTAGAAAAATTTAATAATTTAGATGTTAAAAAACAATCTAAAATTTTAAATAAATTTAAAGAAAATTATGGTAAAGAATTTAATCCTGATAGTTTTACAAAGCAAGACATAGTTAATTTATTAAAATTTGTAAATTATAGTATGAGTTATAATGAACTTTTAAATATATTAAAAATTCAAAATAATGGAGATATTAGTGATTTAAAAGTTCCTATACCAATTAATTCTAAAATAGCTGATGGTATATCTACAAAAGAATTTGATTATTCAGAAAATTATATACCTACTGATTTAGATAAATTATTATTTGAAGATAGGTTAGAAAAAATTACTCCTACTTCAATATCAGTAAGTATTGATGGAGAAGTTAAATCTAGTAATAATGCTTCTATTTCTTTTAATGATAATACGGCATCATCTTGGGAAGATGAAGAAGATGATGATGAACCATTAACTAGATTATTACTTAAATCAAATACTTCTAAATTAGGTAAAAGATTAAAATCTTTAGATTTATTATCTTATTTACAATCTATTGATAAAACATTAACTGCTGAAGAAATCAAATTTGTTACAGAAGCTGAGTTATTAAAATTAACTGAAGGCAAAGAAGCTTGGGGATTGTTTAGAGATGGAATTATTTATTTGTCTGAAGATAATTTTGAAGCTTTTGAAAATGTTGGAAGACATGAATTATTTCATAGAATTTTTAATATGATGTTAACTCCATCTCAACAAAAACTTGTTTACAATAAAGCTATTGAAGAATTTGGATTACCGTCAGATACTTCTTTAATAGAAATAGAAGAATTGTTAGCTAGAAAATATCAAGAATGGAGGCAAGGTTCTAAAATAAATTCTTTTTTTACTATTTTATTTAATAAAATTAAAAAGTTTTTAGGTATGGCTGTAAATATTGTGCCTGATATAAATACTTTTTTTACAAATATTGAACAAGGACAATTTAATGAAGTTATAAATAATGTTGATGGTACATCACGTTCTTATAATGATATTAGAAAAGATTTTGGTACTGCTATAAATTTTAGAAGGGCTGAACAATATATAATACAAAAATTAAATAGTTATCAAAATAAATATTATAATGAAGATAATATTAATAAAGGTAAAATACCAGAAAGTCTTGAAAAAACTTTTAGTTTAATTTTTGAACGTATAAATAAAGATATAGATAAACTTTTAGCTAAAACTGATTTAACTGTAGAAGAAAAAGAAGATTTAGAATTTTTAAGTATAATTAAAAATCCTAGAATTTATGAAAATTTAGTAAAGGATTTATTTGAAGGATTTGATCCAAGCATTATTAAAAGAAAAAAATCAATTAATACTTTAACTACAGATAATCAAGAAATTATATCTTCTGAAAGTTGGGGTAATGAAATAGATGATGGAGAATTAAAAGATCATCAAGCTAAATTAGCTCTTAAAGTAAAACAATTTTTATCTACTATTATAAATAATAAAACTAAGAGTCAAGTATCTCCTGGATATGTATATACTGTTTGTTTAAAGTTATTAACTAATATACCTGTAGAAAATAAAGAAAAGTTTTTAAAGATTTTAAATGACAGAGTAAAAGAAGATTATTCTGAAAGTAATTCTAATATTAAAGCAATTATAGAAAGAATAGAAAATTTAGCTATTTGGGCTTACATGACTAATTATTTAAATAATCCTATTCCAACTACTACAATTTTTGATACTTTTAATAGTTTTAATAATAATGGAGAAATAATTAAAAGAGAAAAAGATGAAACTAATTTTAATTTTTTTAGACGAATATCTGATAAATCAGGAATTGATTTAAAAATGTTAAGTGTACTCTACTTAAAATATGATGCTCAACAAAGTTTGATTTCATTGACTGTTCAAACAGGAAGTTTATATGAACAAAATGTTTTTTTTGGAGAAAATGGTTATTCTGATGGAGAATATTTTCAAGCTTTTAAAAATGCTGTAAGAGATAATGAAGTAGTTAATTCTAAAAATAATATTATATCGGCCTTATCTAAAATATTAGTTTCAACTGATGTACCTAAATTAATTAAAGATATTAATAAAATTAAAAAAGGAATTGAAGAAGAACAAAGAAATTTTATTATTGATAATTTACAAAGTACTTTTAATATTTTACTAAGTTCTGAAGTTAAATTAGATGCTAAAAATACCTTAGAAGATATGTTAATAGTATTAAATCATTGGAATACTGTTAAAGTTAATGATAAAGCTGAATACTTTGAAAGAGAAGCTTTAGATCATATTTCAGGAGCTGTTACAAGATTAGCTAAATTAGAATTAACAGGAGAAACATCTTACAGAGCAGGTTCATATAGAAGAACTGATGGTAAAACAGCTTATTTACATACTTTATCTAGTAATGCTATAAATATTTTACAATCATTTATAAATGAAAAATTATTTCCTAAAAATAGTTTATATCTTAATAATCCAATATATAAATTAAATGTTTTTCAAACAGGTATTAATAAAATTTATAATTATGTAAATTTTGACGGTGTTGTTGATAAAGATAGAAACAAAGAAGCTATTAGATATAAAAGTGAAACTGAAAAAGATTGGTTAGATAGAAACTTTAAATATTTTTTCTTATCTCATAATAAACAAACAAATGGAAAATATGTTCAACAATTTTTAACTATATCAAATAAACCAAATATTGTAGGAGCTGAAATAAACTTTTTAGATTGGAATAAAATACAGGAATCTATTGAAACTATTTTAAAACAACAATCTTTAAGAAACTTTAAAGGAGTTAAATATAGACAAAATTTAAATGTTTTCGATTCAATACTTAAAAGAGATAGTAAATTATCTGATACTCAATATGCTTCAGAAATTATAAAAGCTATTAAAGGAAAAAATTTAAAATCATTAATTAGTACAGAAAACTATATAGCATTATCAAATTTAAATAGTGCTATAAAAAAATATAGTGATAAAAATATTGGAATGATGGCTGAAACTAATTCTGTAGAAGAATTAAAAGATATAGCTACAAATGAATTATTGGCTCTATATTATGCTAACTTTTTTGTTAATTCTAATCAATTAAATCAATTAGTAGCTGGAGATGAAAGTTTCTATAAAAATTCATTTGATGTCATTAAACGTATGTCTATAGTTTTTGCTAATGGATACAAAGGATTTGTAGAAAACAGTTTTGGTTTACCTAAAGAATATAGAACTCTTGTAGCTAAAGATGTAGAAGGAATGTTAGGAGAAGACTATGTTAAATTTTTAAAAATACATGGTGCTAAATATGATTTAACAGATGCACAAGGTTATATGACTCCTAAAAGAGCTGCTCAAATAAGAAAAGCTTATGGAGAATCTTTAAAACTAGGTAATGTATTAAAACCAGTACATTTTGAAATTGATGAAAATGGAATACCTAGAGCTGTAAAATATTCTTCTATAGAATTAACCGATGAACTATGTAAAATGTTTCCTAGATTAGCTCAAGTAAGAAAAATGTTAGAAGATAACAATATAGATGAAATGGTTTTTAAATCTGCTGTTAAAGTAGGATTACCTTTAGAATTAACTGTTCCAAATGATGATGGAAGTTTACCAGAAATTAATCCTAATAGTATTTTAACTTTACAAAATAGTAGTTATAGAATACAGTCTAATCCTGAACATAATGTAGATGAAGATGAAATTGCATATCCTACTCAATTAGGATATTTTGCTAATTTTAGTGGGGCTAATACTGAAGTTGCTAATAAAATGTTTGATGCTATGACTAAATTAATGAATAATGGTTTATACGAATTATTAGGTAAATTAGGATTGAGAAAAAGATTTTTAGATGATGAAAGTATTAAATTAACTTTAGAAAGAGCTAGAAATTCTGTTAGAAAATTTTTAGTTAAAAAAGAAGTTGATAAACAATCAGAAAGACAAAATGCTTTTTTAAATAATCCTAAACTTGGTATCAATACTCCATTTTTAGTTAAAAAAGCTATTACAGAATTAGCTGCTGGTTTTACTAAAGCTACTGTAGGAATTAAACTTCCTGGTTCTGGATTAGTATTACAATCTGCTTATGGTACAGCTACTTATATAAATGCTGAAGGAAAAGAAGTTACTTCAGAATTAAAATGGAGAGATAAAGATGGATGTGCAGAAGTAGTATTACCAGATATGTGGAAAGGTAAATTTAAAATAGGAGATAGTATTTTATTTGATACAATGGTAGGATTCCGTATTCCAGCTACTGAACTACACTCAGCAGTTCCTTTAAAAGTAGTAGGTTTTTATCCTAATAATAAAAATGTAATTATTGCTCCTGCTCAAATTGTTTATTTCCACGGTTCCGATTATGACGTAGATAAATTATATGTTATGAGGAGAGAAATTTCTAATAATACTGTTAAATTATCTGATGGAACTATATTACATAAAGAAGGAGATGTAGTAGGTTATAAAGGAAATGAAAAAAATGAAAATTTTGAACAGGATTTAGTACAATTATTAGCTGAAACTCAAATTAAATTAGTTGAAGCTAAATTAAAAAAAGATTCTAATTTAAAAACTCTTATTTCTGTTTATAAATCTTTAATTGAATTACAAAATCTTTATTATAAAAATGTAATAGTAGATTCTTTTTTTAGTATTACTACAAATAAAGTAAATGAAGAATTAATGATGTCACCTATTTCAATGGAAAGATTTAAAGGAATGGGTAAAGAAAATGAAACAGCTTTTGATTTAGTAGCAAGATTAAATGGTTTTAATTTAAAAAAACCTAAAAGAAGTGATTTTGATACAAATGAACAATTTGAAATAGAACAAGATAAATGGATTGATGAAAGAAATAAAGTAATTTTTAAAGAAAGAAATTTATATGATTTAGAAGATCAAATGTTAATGCACAAAGATAATTTTAGTGGTACTAAACTTACTGGTTCATTTGCAAATATGGCTAAAACTATTGCTTATTTCTTTCAATCTACAACAGATAATAAATATCCTATATTAAAAAAAGAAAATCATATTACTATAAATGGTAAAACTTATGAAGGATTAGATTATTATGAAAATAGTGAACCTATAATTGTTAATTATGATAAAGACGGAAATCCAGTTTATTCTAAACCTATTATAACAGAAACAATAGATTCGTTAGTAAATGCTGCTATTGATAATGTTAAAGAACAAATACTTTCTAGTATTGGATTTACTAATAATACAGGTAGTATAGCTATCTCATTAATTTCTATGGGTATTCCTTTAAATGATGTTGTTAGAATAATGGTTTCTCCAGCTGCTAAAAGTATAAATACTGCTAATGGATTTAAAAAAGGATATGATTTAACTTTATCACAAATAAATGATAAATTAGCTACATTATTAAATTTTAAAGATTATTCAGAATTATCAGAAGAAACTAAAACTAATCTACTAAAAGAAGTTGAAAAAATTGATATTACATCTGATATGTTAGAAAAGAATATTAATAAAAATATTCAAGAAATGAATAAACAAGAACTTTTAGAACAAAAAGCAATTTTATTAAAAATAATATCTAAAGGAGATGATATAGCTTCTAGTTTAGGAGATGGAGTAACAGCATTTGGAGTATTAAAAGGATTTGATATAACATTACATGGTATGCAAAATGTTTTAGATAGTTTTGATAATATGTGGGATGATCAAACTAATACTAAAAATTCTAAATTTATATTTGAAAATGTTAATCCTATAAAACTTCCTCATATTAATAAAGCTTTTTATATTTTAAAAACATTAAAATCTAATATAGAACGATTATTTTTTGTAGAAAATAAAGCATTACAAAAACTATCTTTTAGTGTATTAGGAACTTCAGGAGTAAAAATATGGGATAGAATAGAAGGAGAAACTGCTTTAAAAATAAGAGAAAATTTCATACATTATTTTATGACAGGTCTAAAATACACTACCCCAGAAGGATATGAAATCAGTCATGATATGACTAATGAAGAAATGTATGAAATTGCTGGAAAAGAATATATAGGAAATGAAGCTTGGAATAAAAGATTTGTTGATCAAGTATTAAAATTAAAATTAGAAAATCCTTCCAATTTATTTTTAAAGAAACTATCTGTTAATAAATATGGTCAATTAGTATTTCCTTCATTAAAAAATGTAAAACAAGCTGATATTTTAGCTTATCAAAGTGACTTTGAAAAATTAGCTGTTAATGGGGTATTTACTGAATTACAATATAATTTTGTTAAATATGCTGTATTAAATCAAGGACTTTCATTTGGAGCTTCTAACTTTTCATTAATTTTGCCTGATAAAATTTATGAGCCTTTAATGGAAGAGTTTAATAGGTCTTTAACTGAATTAACAGCAAATTCTGATAGTTTTGAAAAGAAATTATCTCAAGTATTATCTAATTTTACTGTACAATATTTATTAAACAATGGAGATAGGATATTAACTAAAGTAAAATTCCAAGACACGACACCAGGCCTTAATGGTAATATTTTTGTTCCTAAAGATGCTTTAAAAGAACCTGTATTATATTTAAAAGTAGGTACTAAAATGTATTATAATGTAGGAGAAGAAGCTACTAACTGGAAATATGCTGAAATAGGTTATTTTTCAAGATATACTCAATATCAATTTAAAGATAAATTATTTGAAGAAAACTATAGTTTAAATAAAGCTTTTGATTCTTCAGTTGTAACATTAAAAGTTAAAAATAATAAGCCTAAAAACAATATCTTTGAAAATTCAAATGAATATGTTAAAGGTCAAAAAATAAGACTTGTTAATTATTCTGATATATCAAGATTAAATATGATAGAATATACTATAGATGAGGTTACTAAAAAAGGAGATAAATATTCATATAAATTAGTTAATTCTCAAGAAGTTAGTACTATTTTAACTGATTCTGAAATTATCGAATCTAAAGAATTTAAACAATTAGTTGCAGATGGTATGATACCTGAAGTAGCATTACAAAAAATTAAAAATAAATGTTAATATGAGCTTTTGTCCTAATAAATCATCTTCACAATATAAAGCATTAGTTTCTCAATTAGGGGAAATTGATGCTTATAATGCTTGGTATTTAAAAAATAAAGCATTATTATCTGATACTCCTATGCCTGTTAAACCAGGAGTAGAAGAACTATTTGATTCTAATCAAGAGCTTGCTAATCAAGTATATGAAGCTTTAGGAATAATTGTACCAACTAATGTAAAAGTTAAAGGTAAAGTTTTGTATGCTGGTAAAGAGTATCCTAATACTTTTCAAATTACATTTCAGAATAATGATAATAAATATATAGGATTTGCTAAAATAAACAATCAAAACATTGATTCTATAGAATTACAACCTGAATTTAGAAAACAAGGATTAGGTACAGAAATTTATGTATTATTAGGAGAAGAACTTGCTAAAAATAATATTACTCTTGAGTCAGCTTATTATACAGGTTCTCAACTAACTCAACAAGCTAAGGCTACTTGGGAATCATTAGTTAAAAAAGGATACGCAATAAAAACAGAAAACAATTACAAATTTGTAAGTAAAGCACAACAAAAACAACAAGCTCAACAACTATACTCTCGATATCTTGATACAACACAAAATCAATTTATATCTTCAAATGATAAAGTAGTATTTGGTCACCCTACTATTGGTAAAAGTTTCTTAAAGAAACAAGGAGAAGATAAATTTATTTCTTTAGATGATGATTATGCTACAGAAATAAATAATAAAGTAAAAGAGATAGCTGATAAATATAATGTAACAGCTTATCAAGTTAAAGATGGTGGTACTCAAAAATGGAATAATGAGTATAATCAAATGATGCAAGAAATGTTTAATGTTGCAAAACAAAAAGCTATTTCTGAAAACAAAACTTTATTTACTTCTAACACTAACCTGTTAAAAAACAACGCAGATTCTTTTGATAAAGTTATAAATCTTACAAATGTAGAATTTGAAAAAAGAATACAAGAAAGAGGAGCCAAATATGATATTAAAGAATGGAAATCTCAAATTAATGAAGCTATTTCTAAAATACCTACAAGTAAAGTAATAAATACTGATAAGTATCTTTCTGATTTATTTATAACACCACAACAAAAACAACAAGCTCTACAACTATACTCTCAATACTTAGATACTGTATTTCCTAATAGTAAAGTAAAGGATATTGTTTATCATGGTAGTAATCAAAAAATAAATCAATTTGAAGTTAGAAAAGAACCTTTAATACATTTTGGTTCTAAAAATGCAGCTTTACAAAGAGGTGATGTACTAAATCAAGTTATTCTTAATATCAAAGATTTACAAACTATTAAAGATGGTATGTGGTTTTTAGGTACAGATGAAGGAGGACTACTTAAAGAATTACTTGATAGAAATATTTTAACTATTGAAGAAGTAAAAAGTATCAATAAAACTAAAAATGAAGCTATTCAACAATCTCCATATTTTCATGAAAATTATAGAATGGCTATACCCGAAGGAGAAAAAGCAGGTAATAAAAAGCTTCAAGAAATATTAGGGGGTAAAGATATTGGATTTGAATATAAAAATTTTAGTGAAGATACAGGTAGTACAAGTTATGCAGTACCAAGTCAAGAACAAATTCACATACTTGGTAGTAAACAAGATATAGAAGGATTTAAAGAGTTTGTTAAAAAATCTAATGAACCAATTATACCTTCAATTGAAGAAGCTAATAATTTATTACAAAACAAACCAATGTTTAGTATTGCTGATCCAAATATTAAATACGAACAAGAATATAAACTTTTATTAAAACAATATCCTAATTTATTAGATTCTAATTATTCTCCTAGTATAATTAAAAAACTAATTACACAAATTAATAATGCTTTTACTACATTAGTTGCAACAGCTACTCAATCTATTGAATCAGGTGGATTATTTGATAAGATTAAAATTTCTAAAAAAATAGAAAGTCCTAAAATTGTAAATGAATATTTAATAGAAAGACTTCAAAAAATGTTTCCTAAAACAAAAGTTAAACTATTGTCAATAGAAGAAGCTTATAATTTAATAGGAGAAGATGCTTATAATGCAAATAGTTTTATTTTAAAAGATACAGTTTATATTTTAAGAGATAAAATAAATAATGAAACTATTATTGAAGAATTTTTACATCCTTTTGTAGAATATTTATTTCAAAATAATAATGATTTATATTTAAATCTTGAAAAAGAAGCAATGCTAGATGAAACTTTAAAAAAATCTATTAGTAGTAGATATTCTAAATTTAGTGTAGTTGATAAAAAGAAAGAAATGGTTACACAAAAGTTAGCCGAATTATTAAATGAAGAATTTAAAAACAAACCTAAAAATATTAATGAATTAAGACAGTTACTTCAAACTATTTATAAGGAATTGTCAAATTTTTTTTACAGGGTGTTTGGAGGAAAAAACTATATAGATTTTAATAATTTATCTACTACAATGTCTTTAGATACTTTAGTACAAATTATGAATACAGAAGATGTTGTTCTTCCTGTAGAGTATATCAATAGACCTACATATAGCATTATTGATGATATTAAAAATCAAGTACATAAAGAAGGATTTAAATTAAAAGATGATAAATATGTTGATATAAATGGTAATACTTATGAAAGATTAACTGAATGGGTAAGAAATACTTTTAGTAAAAATAAAGGAAAAACAACTTTAACTTTTGCTACTTATAAAGCTAATGCTATATTTAAAAAAGAAACAAAAACAATAGTTAATGGAGTTGAAACAATTAAATTACCTAATGGAGTAGATATTTCTTTAGAAGATTTAATTGTTATGATTGTCAGAGAAATGGAAACGGCTAAAATTTATGGTACATTAGCTCATAAAATGATGGATATATGTATTAAAAATTTAATGGGAATTAATACAGATATTTTAAGAAATGAATTAAAAACATTAGCTGCTGGTGGAACTGATTATGACCCTATTGATTTAGATAAATTTGATTGGATTGAAGTAAATATTGAAAGAATTTTAGCTAAATCAGGAATTATTATTAAAGATGATAGATTAGATAGTAAACAATTAGATAAAATAGAATCTGAATTACCTTACATTTTAAAAGAATTAGGTATTGGAACAACTATAGATGGGTTGTTAGAACATAATGATGGTTATTTATCTATTAGAGATTGGAAAACTGGTAGGATTTTAAACGATCAAATGACATCAGATGTAATGCTTTACGGTAATCAATCTGAAATAATAAGAGATAGTAAATTAGATAGAGCTAAATTAGAAGTTGTATTAAGAGCATTAATGATTAAATATCAAAATCCTACAGCTAAATTTAGACAATTATCTATAGAATATCTTAATAGAAATACTTTAGTTGAAACAATGAATATTGATTTAGATATTTATTTAGCTCAATTACATGATTATTTTAGAGAAAATGACCCTAAATTATTTGAAGATTTTAAAAATAAAGGATTATTTGATAAAAGAAATTATGGTATTAAAATAGTAGAAAATGATGAAAAAACTTCTGAAACTAAAGAAGAACAATTAAAAGCTTTAAATGATTCTATAGCTATTTTAAAAAATCAAGCAGATGTAGAAAAAGACCCTTATCTTAGAAGTCAATATAGAAATCAATTAGCTAAATTAAGTAAAGAAAGATTAGATTTAGAACAAATTATTCCTCATTCTTTAGATAGTATTGATTCTCAAGTCGGTAAATGGAAAAAATGGACTGGAGATTTAAAGTCTGTTTCTCAACCTATTATACAATCTTTTAGTAGATTACTCAATAAAAATACTTATGATTATAACATGGAAGTAAAAGCTTTACATCGTGAATTTGATGTATTGCAAAAAAAATTAATGGATGAACATGGAGTAAATTTTAAAAATACATTATTAAAATACAAAACTAAAGATAATAGTGGATTATATGATTTTATGTGGGTTTTAAAAGATAAATCAACTGTTAAAGGTTATTTTAAAGTTACACCAGATGATAAAGCAGAATGGGCTAAATTAACTGATACTCAAAAAGAATATATTAATTTTTTTACTAAAAATATTGAAGAATTATATAATGAAGTTGGTAGTAAAGTAGTATATAAAGATATTCATGGTTATAAAAAAACTAATTTTGATATAGCTAAAATTCCTAAAAAATTAGAATCTGATTTTATGCCTAGAACTTTTATGGATTTAGGAGATTTTATAGAAGTAAATGGAGTAAATAAATCAACAGCTATATTTGAATGGAATCAATATAAAAGACAATTTTTTAAAAGTGAATTTTATGCTAACAATTCATTTGAAGCAATGCCATTTAAAAATATGGGATCAGATGCTATTATAGGAGGACAAATGCACTCTTTTAATGCTGAATTAGCTTTTAAATCTTTTACTCAAAATTTAATTAAAAAGAAACATTTAGATGAAGTTCATAATATTGGAGTAGGATTAACTAATTATTTTAGAAATGAAAATCAAGAAGAAAATGCTGAATTTTTAGAAAGTAGAATACTGATAGAAATTTTAGATGCTAAATTAAAAACTAAATTAAGTAAAAAAGTATTTTCTTATGTATCTAAAAAAACAAATAGACTTATTGAAGTAGATTCAGATGCTATTTTTGATACATTAAGAAATGCTGTTACAGCTGGAACTATGTGGTTAAAACCTGGGGCCGCTGCTAAAAATGCAGTTTTATTACTTATTACAAATCATAAAAAAGGATTATTAGGATCAATTAGTAAAAAATTTGGAGTTAATCCTGACGATATAGATTTTAGTGAAAAAGATTTACTAGAAGCTGAATTAGAATGGGCTAAAATGCAAAAAGATAGACTTACAAAAACTCCTAATAAATTAGATTTATTATTAAAAGAATTTAATTATTTACCTGAATATTATGATTTTGCTGCTCATAAATCACAAATGATGTCAGAAAGAAATAAATTACTTAATCAAGATCATTTATATTTATTACATTCATTTTTTGAAGATTGGGGAACAACTTCAATTTTAACAGCTATGTTAATACATCAAAAAAATAAAAAGACTGGAAAAAGTATTTTAGATAGCTATGAAGTAGAAGATGGTAAAGCTGTTTGGAAAGGTGGTATAAGAGGTAAAAGACAAGATGGAACAGTAATAGAAGGAATAACTTATGAAGAAATGAGCAAATATAAAAAAATAGGAGCTACTTTAACAGGTAACTATCGTAAATCAGAAAGAGGAGCAATAGAATTATATGCTTTAGGAAGAGTAGTTATGCAGTTTAAAAGATTTGTTCCTCAACAATTATATAATTTATTACAATCAAAACAAGAATTAGATTCTTATGGTAAATTTATTGAGCTTACTGATGAAAATGGAAATGTACAACTAAGTAAAGATGGAGAAACTATTTATTCTTGGAAACCTGATGTAGTAGAAGGACGTTATAGAGTAATGTTAAAATTTTTATTAAATGCAGTACATATATTAAATAATCCTTCTTATAATTTTAAAAACCTTTCTTCAAGACAAAAACAAGAAGTTATAAGTACTTTTATGATGGTTATACAAATGGCTTTAACTGCTGCTACTTATGCTGTTTTATTTGACGATGATGAAGAAGAAACGTATTTAGCTAAAACTTATTTAAGACTTACTAATGATTTATCAGATGGTATGTATCCAACAGATATGTTAAATAACTTTTTATCAACATCTTTACCTAAAAAAGCTTATGATGTTGCTAAAGCTTCTTCAGAATTTTTATTTGGTATTACTACTGGAGAAAGAACTCAAAAAGGTTATGTTAGAGGAGAATTACAATTGTCTAAAAATTTACCTATTTTTTCTTCTATTTATGAAATAGATAAAATTAATGATAATATTAAAAATGGTAAAGCTTTTGGATTAACAGGATACCAAGACGAAGAATAAAAAAATAGGAGAAAGTAATTCTCCTATTTTTAATTTTAATTATTAGGTTCTATTTTAAGTGGACAATTTAGTTTAGTTTCTTCTATACAATCAGGTGCTGATATAACAGATGTATAAATTATCTCTTGTGTTTCTCTACCTCTTATTGTGTCATGTTGATAAGTAATATGTCTAAGACAATTATTTTTCATAACACAATGTATATTGTTACTTGTAATACCTGTACAACGGGAAGTATCATTATTTAATAATTTCATATTTCTTTTGTTTTAAATTTACTAATATCTAAATCTTTTTTAATAATTAAACTTTTATAAGTTTTATAAAATTCATCTATTCCTATTTCTTCAGTAAAGTATTTAATATATTCTCTTAATATTATTGTACTAAACTCAATATTAATTAAATTAGCTGTTTGTTTAATTCCTTCAGCATATTTAACACCTTTACCTGGAAGACCTTTTACGTTATTATGATTACCAGTTATCATTTGACTCCAAAAATTAAATTCTTCTTGCTCTTTAGTAGTAGTAATCCAAGCTTCTTTTCTCCAATTGTAATGAGTACCTTCAGTTCCTAATATATCAGAATCTATTGCACATATAAAACTATCAGGTGTTTGTTTATAAAAAGATACTACAAATTCATCTACTTCATAATCATTAGCTGTAAAAATGTTATATCTTTTTATTAAATCTTCTTTAACAAACTGCCACCATTTAGGACTTATAGTTGGCCTATTTTGTTTATAATCAGAATTATATTTTAATTTAGATTGAATTGTATTTTTACCTTTTATAAAACCTATATATTCAGTACAACCTGATTTAGATAAAATACTATTCATTACAAAATCAACTGATTCAATAAGTTGTTCTTCTGTTTTATCTATATAAACTAACTTATTGTTTTCTTTTTGGTATATAGGATTACCTAATTCATCAACTCCTATTTCAATTTTAATACCTGCACCTATACTAAAGGCAACAGAATCCATGTCTATAACTGCTATTTTATTCATAATGTGTTGATAAATAATCAAGTAAATATTTAGCATAAGTTACTAAATATTCTTGATTATTAAATGTAAATTGTGTTTCTTGTTTAATGATAGCTTCTTCGTATGCTTGTTGAAACTGTTCAAATTTGTCTTGATTAAATAATTGTGTCATATTAATTTTATTTTTGCCAGTACGAATTTACGGAACAATCAACAATAACTGGAACTTCTTTTAAAACTTTTTTAGCTGCATTTACCATTAATTCGTCTAATTTAATTTTCCATTCAAATGCTTGATTTTCATGACATTCAGTCTGTATTTCATCATATACGGCTAATATAATTTTACAATTCCAATTATTTTTAAATATTTCTTCTTGTACATCTATTAAGGCTTGTTTTATAATATCTCCGTTTGTACCTTGTATAGGACTGTTTTTAGAAGCTCTTTCAATAGACCCTAATAATTTAAAATCATCAGTATCTACTGCAAATTCCCATTCTGGAAACCATCTTATCCTACCATAAGGTAAAGCTGTTTTTATAAATCCTCTTTTCTTACCTAAATTACCTAATCCATTTAAGAATTTTTCTACTTTAGGTACTGCTGCAAAAAACTTATTAATAATTTCTTTAGCTTGTTTTACAGAAATATCCATAGTGTCAGCTAATTTGTATTCTGACATACCATAAGCTAAACCAAAATTAATAGTTTTTTGTACATCTCTGTAAGTTACACCTTTTTTAAATGGAGTTTCTTTTTTTACATCTTCAATAGGTATATCAAATGTCATTGAACATAGAACAGAATGTAAATCTTGACCTTCTTTAAAAGCATTTAACCAAACTTCATCTTTACTAAATTCAGCTATAATACGAAGCTCCATACCACTAAAATCACCACCTACTATTTTATAACCTGTTTCAGGAATAAAACAACTTCTAATAACTTTAGCTAAATCTCCTTTAGAAGGAATTTGATTTAAATTAGGTTCAGATACTGATATTCTACCAGTACTAAGAATTTGCCAGATATTAGCTCTAATTCTAGAATCTTCATCTACAAACTTTAAAAAGCCTTCACCAAATGAAGTTTTAAGTTTAGTAAATTTAGTGTAGGATAATAAAGTTTTAATTAATGAATGTTTATTTTTAATTCTTTGAAGTTCTCTATCTCCAACTGATTCTAAAGTTGGTTCAATAGCTTTACATATATCTAACTTTTGTTGATTAGAAGACCAATTAATTTTAGATTCTTCTTCAAAATCAAACATTTTTAATTGAGTGTATTTAGGTCTAAATGAAATAAATTTATCATCAGTTTTAATAATGTTATCTAATTCATCTTCTAATTTAGTTGCTTCTAAATTAACTGTTTTAATAACTTCTTTCCATTTTAAAGTGTCTAATTTAACACCATTAAATTCCATTAAAGTAAATACTTTTACAACTTCATTTTCAAGATTTAAAACATTTATTAAATCTAATTCTAATAACTTAGTAATTTGAGCCATCATTATATTTTCTAAATAAACAACATCATCTGCTGCATATTTAATAACTCTAGAATTTAAACCTACTTTATGAATTTCTCCTCTAACTGTTTTATCTAATTTAACATTACAGTATTTTAAAGTTAATTCATCTAATCCTAAATTTCTAACATCTATACCAGTTGTTAAAATACATTCAGCTAAAAACGTATCATATATTTGCATTGACCAAATATTAATACCATGTTTTAATAAGAATCTACCATCAAATTTAAAATTTTGTAAAAGAAACAATTTATTTGGGTTTTCAAAGTAAGTTGAAAATAACTTAATAGGAAATGAATCAGCTTCTATTACATATTGATTATTTTTATCTCCAAATTGGTAACAAAGAAGATCTCCTTTAATAGCACTAAAACCAGTAGTTTCTGTGTCAAATCCTATTATGTTATTTTCATCTAACCATTGATAAACTTCTGAAATATCTGTATCTTTTATATTTGGATTAGTAAAAAGTTGTTTATTTTTACTTACAAAGTTTATCATATTTTATTTTTAACTAATTTTTTGTTATATCGTTTTATAGCTAATTTATAAATACTTGAAGTGTAATCATAATGATTATAACCAATACTATTAAATACTTTTTGTTTCATGTGCCTTAATGCCCATTCATTATGAGAACATTTTACTTTAGCTTCTACATCTTCTAAAGAATATTTATTATAATTCATACAAAACTCTAAATCATAAACAGTTACTTTTTTATAATAATGATCAATTAATACAGGAAAACCATTAACATTAAAATACCAATTAAATCGTTTTCTTATTTTTTTAAGTAGTTTTGTTTTCATAATCATCTATTATTGTTCTATACATTTTACTTCTTGTGTACCAACCATTCATTCCTGTCATAGCTTTATACTTTTCCATTGCTTCTATTTCTTTGTCTTTAATTTGTTCAATAGTTAAATCTTCATTTAATATTTCTTGACAAACTTCAGCTTCTATACCACAATTAAAATAAACATATCCAGGATTTTCTTTACATAAAAATTGATATTGTTTAGCTTTACTATCTCTGTATTGCTCTACTATTTCTTTTAATTTATTTTCCATTTATTAATTGTTTTAATCTGTTAACATAATTGGCATCAGTACAATAAACTTTAGATAATAAATTAAAATACTCTTCTTCAGTTGTAATGTAAAAAGCTTGTTGTATTTGCCAAGATTTTAAATCTAAAATACAATCTTCTATTGTTTCATATTTAGCAAAAGCTCCGTAATCATGACTATTAGTAGCAAAAGTAAACCTTTGTGCTGCAACTCTCATTCCAAGAATATTTTTATTAGTTTTAACTAAATTAGATTTAAGATTATTAGATTCAAGTTTAATTTGAGCTAATACAATTCTACTAAATTTAATACGATGTTTTTCTAAATGATTTTGAATACAGTTGTAATCTAAACTATCGTATAAACAATATTCTATATCTATTTTTTTACCTAAATCATTAATTTCATTACTTTTTATTTTTATATAAATTAATGAAGCTAATAAAGCACCAATAACACAACCTATAATAAATATAGTTAGTATTATTTTTACATCTTTTATAAAATCTTTCATATTTTTATTTTTTCTTTTAAATTTAATTTTTTAGTATTATCTTTAAAATTATCTATTAACCAATTTAAATCAGCATCTATTCTTTTAAATAATACTTTTTCTTCTATAGTCAACAAATTCATATTAATATTTTTTCTTTTCATACCTGAAAATATATATTTAATATAATTTCTTTCTGTTGCTATTTCTTGTAATGGAGTTCTAGGTTTTTTCATACTAATTAATAACTTTTTGACCTAATTTAAATTGATTATAAGCTATTTCTGTAGCAATAATGTATTTTTCTAAATCTTCTTTTAATTTTTCAGGAATAGGATGAGTACAAATACCTTTTAACATTCCTATATGTTCACCTAGTAAAACTTCATATTGAATTTTAAGATGTTCTAATTCACTAAACCCCATAAGCTGCTTTAATTAATTTTTCTCTGTTGACCCAAAGAAAAGTATTTTTTTTCAATATTTCTTCAATTTGCCAATTATTTTTAACATTTGTTGGTAAGTATAAACTAATAAAAGAGTTAATAGAATGTTTAATAATAATTTCATTTTCAATTTCTTTAGGAACATAAAAATACATAAACCAATCTACCCCATCTATTTCCATTTTAGGACCGTATTCTTCATATATTTCTTCAATAGTAATTTGATATGGAGCTAATAATTGATTTACTATTTTATTAAATTTGTGTTTTTTATTCATAAGTATAAAAAACTAAGTGGATTTCTCCACTTAGTTATAAATTTAAAAAGGTAAAGGTTTAGTATTAATTCTGTCTTGAACTGAAGCATACAGTAATGCTATGTATGTTCCTAAATCAGAACATTTTTCATCCCAAACAGATTGAGTAGGAATATTATTATTATCTTCATTTATTTTATCAATAATATCTAATACTGATACTAAATGTTTTAAAGCAAATCCAAATAATACTTTTTCTCTACATTCTCCTGCTATTTCAGCTCCTCTATTAAAGTTATGAAGTCTATCTCCTTCTATTGCATATTCTTTAGCTTTAACTACAAGATTATCATTAATAGTATGTAAATGAGTATCAATAGCTTGATTAAATTTTCCTGTGTCCATTATATTAATTTTAATTGTTTTATTTCTGCTCTTAAATCTTGGTAAAAAGTAAAAATAATTTTTCTGTTTTCAAACGTATCTACTGGTGTATAAATAGGAAATCCTCCAGAAACATATCTTACTTCATCATCAACTATATATCCATTATTAGTTAAAGTATCCTCAAAAGTTTTCATGTAAACTGAAGCCATATTAGTTACATCCATAGTTTTATGATTATAAGGAGCAAACCATTCTAATTGAATAACAATAGGATAATCAGTTTTAACAAAAGGTTTAAATTTTACTTCTTCTAATATTTCTTTAAAATAATCATGTAGTATTGTTACTATTTTAGCTCTAGTAAATTTACCTGAAGATGAATAAAATACTTGACCGTTAATAGGTACATATTTAGCTGTTCCTGCTGCAATAGGATTAGCTATTATTTTTTGACCTTTATCATCTAAAGCATATCCTAATAAATCATAACTTGTAGCTTTGTATTTTTTAGGTATATCTTTTAATTCTTTCTTTACTTTACCTCTACCTGAATTTTGATGAAAATATTTTACATTTCTAGATTTAGAAATTTGTACTTGATAAATATATTCAGGTATTTCTAGTGTTGTTAATTTTTTAAATTGTTTTTCATCTAACATTTATTTATGTTTTTTTCATTGCCCATTATATTGCTAATTCTGCTGTAATAAAATTATGTACGTTAATATGGTCTTTTAAATAATTATTTACAGTGCTTATTTTTAAACTTTCTGTAACATTATTATAAAAATCCCAAGCAGAATCTCCTTTAAAATTTACTGAATTATACATACCATCTTTAATTATATCTAATTGAGCAGAAGTTATCATCTGTTCTTCTACATACATTCTACCTAATAATTCAGAACAAGTTTTCTTTGTTATTTCTATATCTCTCATAGTATTTCTATCTTTAATAATAGATTCAAAAGACTTTTCAAATTTATCAATAGAAGATACAATAGTATTATTGATAATTTTATTGGCAATTCCTGTATGTTTTCTAATTAAAGAAACATCTCCAGCTATCATTCCGTTTTCACAAATCCATACTTGACCACCAATAGCTAATCCAGCAGACATTGTTTTATCGTAACTATTTCTAAATGCCATCATTAAACCTAATTCACTATCAGTATGTTCGATACCATAGTAACCTATTAATTTAGTTCCAGCATTATTAGCTTTATAATTACTTGTTTTAATTTTAAATCCTTTTATATCAAGTTGTTCTTTAATAGTTTCTATAATTTCTTTATGTGAAATTGGAGTGTAACTACTTGTACTTAATGGTATAGGAATTTCTAACAATTCATTTTCTAATAAATTGTTTATTTTTAATCTTTCTTTACTCATATTGTATTAAATTTATCAAACAAAGAAATAAGATAAGAATAATCTACATTTTCTTCATTTGAAATGTTGTTTTGGTTATTGTATTCGTATTCTGTAGAAGGTTCAAAATGTTTATAATTAACTCCACTCCAGCCATTTGGGCATCCTTTATCATCTATAAAATTACCTATATCTTCTAAATTTTTAGGATTTTCAATTTTATAAATTTTATTTAAAGTAAAAAAATCCCCGTCTTTTCCAATATCAATACATTTATAATATTCTGTCATGTTTCTAATTGTTTAATAAATGAGATTAAATAAGAATAATCTTGATTTAAATCTTTTTCTAATTCTTTTATTTCAAATGGTTTATCATATCTTTTATACTCACGTTCTTCTTCATAAGTAGCTTTTCTTACTTCTAAATTATTTAATTCTTTAGGAATGGGACTATCACTGGACCAACCATTACCAGAATTATTATTCATATCTTTTTTAACAAAAAAATAACCTTTATGACAATCTTTAAATAATTGATAACAATGATTTATAGGAATAGATGGAGCCCAACAATTTGGAGCTGTTTCACTACAAGCTGATAATAAAACTACATAATCTCCTTCTTTAAAATTCATATATTATTTACTCCCATAAATAAACTTTCTAACCATTGATTTAATTCTTTAGATGTAGGTTTAATTAAATGTTTACATTCTCTTATGTCTATATTGTGGTGATATTTAACATAACCTCCTGCATTACCTTTTTTAGCTCCAATTCGGAGGTCTAACCCGTATTTTGTACTTGTATTAAGTAATATTTTATCTCCTGTATATAATAACCAATAATGAGCACCTCCAGATTTAGTATTATAATGAAATGTGTAATTCATTTCTTTTAATTCTTCTTCAGGAATATTATCAAAACCGTTTTTACCGTTTTTAACATCTACATCTAATATTATATACTTATCTGAAGGACATACAGCTAGTGCATATCCTTCAGGTACTTCTCCTTCAAAATAGGTTTCATCAGGTATCATTCCCCATTTAACAATAGGTGTATTATTTTTAAGGAGGAAACTTTTCATAATTAAAACTTATATTTATTCTTTGCTTCAGGTGTTGACCAATAATTTTTATAATTTCTATTAGCACAATATTGCCACAACCTATCTAATTCTTCTTGAATAAAATAATCATCATCTATTTCTTTTTCCAACTCTGTTTCTACATCTTCTAAATCTAAACCTAAATGTTGACTAAATCCGATGATTATTGTTACTGTTGAGTTACGGTTACCATAATCAAATGATAGTTCATTTTCATCAATAAATTTTCTTAATCTGTTCATATTTTATATTTCCATTTATATTCTCCTGTTTTTTTTCGTTTTCCAGTGCAAACAGAAGAAATGTTTTTATTATTTAATTTTAATTGCCTTGAAGCTTCCATTACACTACACCATTCCTTTATAAAATTACCATCTAAATCATATTGTAAAACAATTTTAGAATTAACTTTAATAAGTTTTTGTTTATTAGATTCTGACATTTTTAATCTATTACTATTTTTACTCATTTTCAATTTTGTTTCTTCAGATAATTTTTTACCTTTATTTGCTATAGATAATTTTAATCTAGTTTCTGAAGAAACTTTATGTCCTAAAAATCTTTTAGATAAATTTTCACAAAATTCTTTATTTCGTTTTTTACCTTTATTTTTTAAAGAAATTTGAAATTTAAGTTCTTCAGATCTGTTTTTAACTGCTTCTCCTATTTTTCTTTTTGTAATATCAGACATTGGTGGTCTTTTTTTATTAGAAATACTCATTTTTTGTTTAGATTCATTAGACATCTTTCTTCCAATTTGCCAAGAAGACATTTTTTTTCTAGTTTCATCACTAACAAAATTATATTTATCTCCTAATTTAGGTAATTTACAATTTAAATTTTCAGGTTCTAATACATTAAATCCAAAACCTATTAAAGTTTCATATTTTAACATTTCTTCAATAGGACCTTCCCATATTATTTCAAATTTATGATTATTGAAACCATGTTTATTAAAAGAATTATACAATTTAATTTGAGATTTTCCTAAAGTAGATTTATAATGTGTAATTCTTCTTTTAAAATTTATTGTAGAACCAATGTAAATTTTATTACTAGGACTGGTGATCATGTAAATTATTCCATTTTTAATATTTGTCATATTTTATATTTTTGACAAATATAAAACATTAATTGCACAATGACAAATAAGGATTCTCACTAATCCACTGTTTAACTTCTTCTTCTGTCATACCTAAATTATCCCAATCTTTATGTGCTATTTTAGACCAAGTATCTGAATTATTAGGTACAGATTTTTGTAATTGCTTTATATTTTGCAATTCTCTCATTAATTTTTCTAGTTCACTCATTATTTTAATTATTTTCAATATTAGTTAATGTAAATACTTCTTGCCAATCATTTAAACAGCCTCTACATTCTACTTTTCTATAAATTTCTTTAGCAGAAGAATACTCAAATTCTTCTGCTGTTAAATCCAAACTATTACATATAGGACAACAATCTGGATCTTCAAAATATTTATTTTTTATAATTTGTGTTATATCCATTATATAATTGTCTTTAATATAAACATTTCTTCAGGACTCATTTTTAATGTTTTCTTCCATTCTAATAATATTTTTAATACAATTTCAAATTGTTGTATTGTATCATTATAATATTTAGTACCCTTTTCTGTTTTATAATAATTTTCAATTTTAATTGTTTCTTCTATTATTGATATATATTTATCAGTTACAGAAGTTAAATCAAAACCTCTATCAGTATATTTAACTACTCTTTCAAATTGTCTTAGTAATCTTTTAACTGACCAGAAATCATCTTTTTTATAAAATACAGGATTGTGTTTATTCCAAGTACCGTCCATTCCTGTAGACTGTCTTAAAGAAATTGTTTGTTTTGTTTTAATATCATAAGCTGTTGTTATAATATCTAAATCAAAATTACTAATTACATCAAATATTGTTCTATTAAACTTTTTAAAAATAACATTAACATCTACTAATAAATTGTATTTAAATTTAATAGTAATTAAACCAATAGAATCTAAAGATGATTTATCATTTTTAATGTAATCATTAAACTTATGTTGTTCTAATGGGTCTAATATTTGAAACATTGGATTGTATTTCATAAAAAAGAGCAGCTCCGTAAAGCTGCTCTTAGTGTAAGTAAATACATCAATATCTTGTCCTTCAAAGTAATCAAGTAAACAAGAACCAGTTATACACCCGTCTATATCTTGCTCTTTAATTAAATTGATAGCATTATCAATGTGTTGCTTCATATTAAGCTAATTTTTCAACTTGAATTTTAACTGCTGCTAAAATTTCTTCAATTGTGTAAATTTTGTTTAGTTTAACTAAACCTTCAGAAAAATAATCTCCTACTTGTTCAACATCATTAATCTTGTTAAACTGGTTCATAAACTCATTAATTTTAGTAACAGATATTTTAGTATCGTGATAAGAATCAAAATCAGTTGCATACTTAACTAATTCATCAAGTAAAGCACTTGTAGGTTCTGCTGGAGCTGTTGCATATTGAACAACAGTTGCTTCTTTAATACTTCTTAATACTTCAGCTTTAATAGCTGCTAAATTATCAACTTTACTTGCTGTAAAAGTTTTGTCTTTAATAGCTTCAGCTAATTTTACTAAATACTCTGCTGCTTGTTGTTGTTTAACAAATTCTAAATGAGCAACTGGTTTTTTTGATGATGAGCTAATTAAATAGTTAGCTGCATTTAATGATAGGTCTTTGCTTGTTAAAAATTCCATGATTTTTGTTTTTTTGTTTTTATTGTTTATTGATTTATTTAATTAATTTTTATGCAATAGTGTTAACCCAATCGTCTACACGAATTGTTGTTTTAGGTTCAAACACTCTACAATAACCTGCTAGGTTAGTTGTGTTTTTACATCTAGTATGTAAAGAATATAATGTATTAACTTTAAAATTATTTACAAGACTTTCTGTTGAACCTCTCATAAATCCTTTAGGGCTATCATCATCACCAAAACATATTACTGTATTGTATTCTTTAGATTCTTTAATGATTTTAGCATACATTTCACCTTCATTACCTGAACCTGATTTTCTTGCTATATCTATAATATCAGATTCTGGTACTTGGTCATAATCTATTAATTGAGTTTTACCACTTGTTATCATAATGTCAGCATAAAATCTTTTTGACATTAATTTAGCTAAACTTGTAATAGTTTTTACAATAGCTTCTGGAATAGAACCTGAAACATCTAATATGATTAAATTTCTCATATTATGCTTTATAGCTGATGCTCCAGTATTTAATCCTAATTGTTTATTAAAAGCCATTGGATTAAATGTTACCTCATCAATAATATTAGTTTGAACTGAAGCTTTTAAATCTTCTAGCCAAACAGGTAATATTTTTAACTCTGATAATCTATCAAAATCAACTAGATATTGAGATGTAATAATAGAATCTGGTTCTATAACTCTTTCTCCTTCTGATATAGAAAAATATTCTCCTCCAGACTGTAATGTAAAAGTTCTAATATTGTTTTTATAACCTATTCTTTTTAAACAGTCTAACCATTTAATAGGAATATTAGTTTTTAAACAAGATTTGTACAGAACTTGAAATTCTAGATAAATAGTTATAAAAGATAATTCTTCTTTTTTACCTATAATATAAGGTAAACCTCTAGGCAGCTCTTTAAAATCATCTTCGTTTTCAACGAGATAAATTGGAGGCAGCTCCAGCCTCTTACTTGTTATTTTTTGTATCATTTTTAGAAATTATTTTTTAACTTTGTAAGGTGTTGCAATATAGTAAGAAATTCTATATTTTCTCCTTCTTTTACATTAAATTGAGGCCAATCACAAGGAGCTTGAATTGGTTGTTTTAAAATAGGTAAAATTAAATTTTCATATTCACCATCTAAATTTAATCCATGTCCTATTTGATTAATAGCTTTTTCTACACTTCTTGGAGTTATAAAATCCCAATTATCAGATTCAAACTTTTCTTTTTCTATTAGTAAACATAAATGTTTAGAAATGTTTTCAGGCATACCAAATTGATTTTTCAATAAAATTTGATATTCTTCTCTATTAAATTTAAGTTCATATCTAATAAATCTTTGTTTAATTTGAGGAGTTAAATGTATTAAACCTTGAGGATTAGATGCAGCTACAATCATTATATCTTCTATGTGTTTTCCTGAAGGAGTAACTCTATCTTCAGTAAAATTTAAAACAGCATCTAATGTTTGTTTTAAAGTACCGTTAAATACCTCATCAAAAAACAAAATATCTCCTGGCTTTAGCATTGATATTTCTAAACTATCAAAAACTTCTAATTTACCTGTCTTTGAATTAGGCATCATCATTGATATTACCTCATTAGGCATCCTTTGTGATAAAGTTATTTTTACTAAATTTGCTCCTTTATCTTTAGCAAATTCTTTTATTATTGTTGTTTTACCTATACCAGGATTGGACATAAACAATGGAACTGTTGTACGTCTTAATACTGGATTATCATAAGTTTTATTTAAAATATCAAGCATTTTAGCTTCCATATATTCTGTTTTATTATTTTCTGTTATAAATTTATTTAAAATACACCATTGATTAAAAGTATAAAAGTCAGGACGTGGAGTAAACCAATCACTAATTCTATTACCATAACTATAAAAACTATTATCTTTAATTTCTATAATAGTTTCTTTTGTATAAGTATCCCATTCCTTTCCAGTAAACTTAATTTTATTATGTGGTTGTTTTGCAAATAAATAATCAAATTCTTTTTGTGTTGTTATTGAAACTAATCCATTCATTATTTTATTTCTTTTAACATATCTATTAAATAAGTATAGTCTTGATTAGCAGGCTCTTTTATTATTTCATATCCTAATACATATTTTTTAAATTCATCAAATGTAATTTTTTTATCCCTTCCCTCGCCTCCGAGCCCGGCCGCCGACCCTTTGTCATTTATATATTTAATAGGAAGATTATAAGAATCTATAGATTTATTATAAAATTGATTAATTTTCCAAGCATTTAAAACTTCTTTATTTTCATCTGTAATTTCAATATACCATTTATTAGGAAATACATATTCTTCCATTTATCATTTCATTTATTATTTCTAATGTTTTTTCTTCTTTTAATTCTTTAAAGGTATCACTTAAATCTTTAATTTCAAAATAAAATTCTTCTAAATTAAATTCTTTTAATACTTCTTTAGAAGCTTTAATACCTGCATTGTCATTATCAAAATTTAATATAACTCTGTCAAATCTAGATTGAAGTATTTTAATTTTATCTTTCCAAGATGATAAACCTTCTGAATGAGGAGCTACTGCATTATAACCAAATCTTCTCCAACACATAACATCTTTCATTGATTTAGTTATAATACATATATTTCCTACCCAATCTAATTGATTATAACCTTGAAGATTATCATGACCTATATTACATAAAAATCTAAATTCTTTGTTTTTATAGAAATAAAGTTTCCATTTCTTTTCATCAGGAAAATAATAACCAATACAAGGATTATTGTTGGAATAAGAATACATTAACTCTCCATTTAACCAATAATGTTGAATAGAATAAACATTATACATTTTACATAATTTAGATGTAATACCATATTGTTTAAGATATTCTATATCTGTTTTAGTAAAAGGTTGTATTTTACATTTAATATCTTTTTCTCGTTTAATATGGGTAATTATTTGTTTATTAATAATAAAGCTATTTCCTTTCCTACCTATAAACTGTTCATATATATCATCTAATGCTTCATAATAATTTAAATTTCTTATTTCCATTACTATTGTAACACAACTATAAGTTTTGTTAATAGCAAAATCTCTAAAAAATAAAGTATTATTATACCAAAAGAACTTACAATCTGGTTTTTTATCTGTTCTTAAAGGATTAATAAATTTTTTATTAAGTTCACAAAAACCCAAGTAAAAAAGATAGACTTCTTCTTGAGAAATTCTACTGAATATCCAACTAAAATCTATCTTTTCTGGTTTACTGGGTAATTGATACATATTAAATTAAATTAGAATGGAATATCGTCAGATGCAGCACCCATTAATTCATCATCATTAGATGGAGCAATAGGAGTTTTAGTTATTCTTTCTTTATCTCCGATTCTTAAATCTTTAGCATCTAAAGCAATAAATCCAACATATTTAGTAAATATTAAATTGTCTTTATCATTGTAAACTAATTTAATAGCTACTTTTTTACCTTTGTTATTATCACCAATTAAATTGATAACTCCTTGAGCAAATTCAGCATAGCTATTACCAGCTAATACAGCTTGTTCTTCTGGAATAAATTTAGTAATAATATGCTTTACTCTCTTAGCTAAAGATTGTTGAGATTTTTCTACATCTGCTGCTTGTTCTCCAACAGCCCATTCAATGTGTCTAAAAGTTTCTCCGTTAGCACCTTTAAAGTTAAACATTAAAGAAGGATCTCCTGAACCATCTTTTTTAGGAGATTTAAATTCAACTGATTCTAATTCAACTCCTGAATGAATACCAGGATTAAATTGTTTGTTTGTTGATTCTGATTTTGTTTCTGTGTTAAATCCGTATGACATATATTTATTAATTAATTTCTTCTAAATTATCTAAAATTACAGTACCTTCACTAGTAGATTCAAATGATTCATCTATTAGTACATATTTAGGAGTTGTTGTCCTTTTAATAGTGATTTTCAATTCTAATTCTTTAGCCCAAGCTGTAATAATTCCTGCTGGAATATTAAAATGTGCTGATAATTCTTTCTTAGTCATTCCTTGACTTACTGCTGCTCTAAAAGCTGATCTTGTTACTTGTGTTTGTGACATATTTGTTTTTATTTATTGTTTTCTAAAATTACTACTTCTCCTTCTTCAGTTATTTTTGCATTTGCATCTGGAGCAAAATCCATAACTTCTTCTACTGTGTACATACCTTGAATTTTATCTGGAGCTATACGATTAGCACCTAATGATAAACATCTAGCCCACATCATTTGTTTAGGCATTTTAACCCAATTATCTTTTGTAGTCCAGCCTGCTTTTACAGCTTCTGACCAATAAAAAGAAGCTACATCAGTAATACTACCACGATAAAATTCAATAGTAGTTACTCTATCTTTAATTTCTTTACCGTCTTTATCTGTACCTCTAACTACTAATTCATAATCTTTAAGTGTTTTATAACCAACACCATTAGCCCATAATAAACCACCTAAAGCTTTAGCTGATAAAGCTAATCTACCTTGAATAGAATAAATTTGATGAAATGCTTGCATAGGTTTCAAACCTAAATCTTTACCAAATTGAGCAATAGTAAATGCTTGTTCGATGGTTTTAATGTTTGCTGGTAAACTCTTACTGTCAATAAGAATTTGTAATTGTTCCATTTCCGTTTTAGGAACTTCTCTTGTTACTGTTACTTCTGTCGTCATATATTTAAATTTTTGTAAGTTTCTTCTGTAATTGCTGTTGCTTCTGGTAATTCTTCATAATAGGTAGTTGCACCATTAAAATATAATGGAATATAAGCATTTGCTAAACCGTAATGTCTGTCTTTTAATATTTTCATTGATACATACTTATCTCTAAATCTTTTAATATCATAACCTCTATGTCTTGTTATATTATATCTAATAGGACTAAATAAACCCATAATAAAATGATAATCTCTAGCTGTTTCTTTACAATTAGCTAGACCTGGAATGGAAGGTTCCAGTTTTTCATCTATTGATTGGCCTTGATAAAATTCTTGTTTATCATTAGTCATATCTTGTTGTTGAACAGCTATAGTTACACAATTTAGTTTTTTAACAAAATGCTTTAAGCAATAATGTTTGCTAAAATGACCTATTGTTTCATATTGAGTCTGTCCTTTTTCTGAAGTTAAAAGACTTAAATGATCAATGATAACAAATACCCATAAATTAGAATTATTAGGAATGTATTTTTTAGATACTTTTTCAGAAACTTGTTCTTCAAATTCTTCTACACCAATAGTTAAATGAAAATCATGAATAACTTTGTAAATACCATAAGGATTATAAACATGGTCAACAATTTCTATTTTACTAGACATATCATCAACCCATTCTTTACATTGTTTTATTTGTTCTAAAGTTTCATTACTTAATGTATAATTACCTAATGATTTTAATTGTGCAAGTGATAAAGATACGGAATATATTTCATATAACAAAGAAGAAATCATTGATAACCAAAATTCTTCTTTACTTTCTTCAAGAGCAAAATACATTATTTTATAATCTATTTCAGGATGTTCTTTAACAAATTTATATACTGAAATGACTGATAAAAATTTAGTTAATTTTGTTTTACCTACTGAAGTTGCAGCTGTTATACAATAATAATGCCCTCTTTCCCAACCTGGAAATAAATTTGATAGACGTTTAAATGGAAATAATACTGAAGTTACTTTTCCTTCTTCTTTAGCTCTTTTATTAGCTTCAATATTTTCAATCAATTTATTAAATATCTGTTCCTGTTCCATAAGATTCCTCCATTAATTTTCTAACACTATTTATAATTGCTTCGTTTAAGAAATTATCTAATTTGTATTTACAAAGACCTTTATCTACACCAAATTGAATAATAGCTTTTATTTCTTCATGTTTAATAATACTATTTTTAATTAATTTGACATATTTTTCTCTAAGTTTATCTAAATCACCACTTTTAGTAAACACTGTTTGTCCTTGTATATCCATTGTATCTGGATAAATTTCTAAAATTTCATCAAATGCAAAACTAGCATTAATAAACATAATATCAGAGAACTTTTGTGTAAGTATCAATTGATCAATAGAATAAGTTAATACATCTTTTCCATCTATTTTTTGAACTGATTTCATACCCCACAAATATTCTTTATCTATTAAATCTTGAATTTCTGTTTCTGACCAACCTGCACCTTTAAGAGTCTTAGCAGCTGCTGACCATTTATAGATATTACCGATAGTTTTGAATCTAAGTTTATCATTACTCTTAAACATAGATTCAGAATTTAATAAATGAAGCAACAGAAATTGATTTGTACTTAATTTGTGTTTAATTAAAAATGCTACATAATCGTCACTATTTTGTAAAATATTCATACTTATATAATTAGTAATCTATCAATGATAGTTACTTGGAGGATTATATAGTATTTTTAATTAAAATAACCAATTAATTATTCTTCTGAAAAAACTTACTTTAACTTTCTTTTTTGCTCTTTGTTTTTGTCTAGCTGTTGTATTAGATTTTGTAACTTTAAGTCCAATAGTTTCAGCTAATTTATTAGTAATAGGTATTTTATCATTCCAAACAAAATGATTAATTTCTGTATTAAATTTAATAATATTATCTGTTTCTAAATGATATACTAATCTATTATCAATATGAAGATTTTGAGCTATTTCACTTTTACTTTTAGGTTTATAATTATCTACATAATTTTTAATATGTCCTAATCTAATAAAATATCTTTTTGTTATGTCTTGTTTGTTCATAATAGTTCAATTTCTTTTTTTACCTGTTCATAAAATCTTAAATCTTGTTCCATATTTTGAAGTTCAAATGAAAAATAATCAGGAAAATCTTCTTTTAAATAATTTTCAGTTCTTTCATCATATTCTTTTAAACCTTCAAGTATTCCTTCAACTGCTATCAAAGCACATTCTTTGGCATCTTCCCAAGCTTCCTTATCATCCATTAAATTAGCCTTTAAATAATTGTAGTATTTTTTAAATAATTCTTCTGCTTTTTCTTGTGGATTACTCATAATTTAATTTTCTCTAGTTTCATTATATTTTACTTTTTCAATCATTACTTTTTGCCAATCAATACCAAAGTGTTTAGCCATACTAAAACATACAAACATAATGTCTATTAATTCTTTGTCATCAATATCTTCATAATAACCATCGTTTGTATAGCTATTTTTAAATTCTTTGACCTCTTCATCTATCTTGTGAATAAAAGCACTTAAAGGTTGTTTCATTGTTATCTGCCCTCTTTTAACTTGAGCAGCATAATTACGGTCTATTATTTCTTCTATTGTCATTTGTTATCTCCGTATGTTTCGTTGTAAAATTCTTCAGGTGATATACCTTCATCCATATACCCTGAACCATACCCATTATTATGAGCATCAATTATCTGCTCTTTCTCCATTTCTTTGGCTTGTAATAATTTTTTATCAAATTTAGAAATTGTTTCATAATCTAATTCATTTATTAACCATTCTATTGCTGTTTTTTTACTCATATTATTTTCTATCTAAAGATATATTTTTACAAAATCTTATTTCATGATTGTTAAGAGTCCATATCTGCCCATCATCCATAGCACAAGTAAACAGAAGATTATGCTCTTGACTGTAATCAATTACAAGAAAAGCATAACCTTCCATTTTATCTGACACTCTAAATATAGGTATCATTGGGTTGAGTTGAATCATTGCCATAATTATAATATTATAAGTAAAGGTAATAATAAAGTAAAACAATACCTAATTGTATTCCAATTAATTATTTTATCATGTAATTCTACAAAAGATTTTATAAAATCACTTTTTAAATTATGTTTATATCTAATATTTTTACCACCATATTGTGATATTTTATCTTCTTGTATAGTAGGAACCCATAAATATTCTTCTTCACCAGTAATATTATTAGCTAAATTATATTTATGTTTATTTTCATTATGAGTAAGAAATATAACTTCAGCTTTAACTACATCTTTATAATCAACATAATCATTAATCATTTTAAATAAATCTTCATATTCTTCTAGCCAATTACCTGCAACTATTACAGGACTAAAATTAATATGTACATCATAACCAGCATCTATAAAAGCATCAATAGCTTTAATCCTATCAATAATTTTAGATGTATTAGGTTCTAATTTATCAGACATAATTTGAGGCATTAAACTAAATCTAATTCTAATTTTACCTTCAGGATTATAATCTAATAAATTTACATTAACATATTTAGTAGCAAAAGAACCCATAGCTATAGGATGTTGTTTAAAGAAATCAAATATCTTTTTCCATTGATGATATTTTAAATGTAAAGCAAAATCTTCGTTACCATTTTGTTACCTTATAGGTTCTTTATCCTATAAATCTACACTTTTTATTAAGTTATATGTGTAGTTCAGACTATATCATCATGTAAATTAATACATGCCCTGCACTCGTGTCACTTTACTATCTTCAGCTTTATCTGTTAAGATTCCATGTGTTAGTCGTTGAACCTTCAGTGTATTTCTACAAAGCTTGGCTGCTGATTGTCTGCTTCCAGAGTTTCCAGCAATTCACAGGGTTTAACATCTTTAATAGATGTGGCCATAATTTCTATTACTTTATTTTTATTAATACAATTATTAAAAGCTTCTGTATATCCTCCAAATTTAGGTCCTATATATTTATTATTTTTAAACATATTAATAATATATTGTTCTAAATAATAAGCTTTATATAGTGGTAAATTTAAAACATTTAAAACTTCTACTGCTAAAGAACCAAATCTTGATTTTATATATCTTCCTTTATAAAGACCTATTTTATAAGCATTTACTGTTGGTAAATAAACAAAATATAATTTATAAGGTGTATGTGGTGTTCTTAAAACTGTTGTTTTATTTATACCCTTATTATCTTTATAAAAGTTGTTACATATACCGCATTTGTAAATATCATGCAATCTTCTATTGTATAATGTATTACAATTATTACATTTATATTTGATACATGTTAAATAGTTTACATATAGAGATAATGCTGTAAAATTATATTTTAAACATAATTTTTTAAGTCTAAATTCATGATAAGATGTTGTATTTCTAGTAGGAATTTTATTTCTTTGTCTAAGTCCACTCCAAGTTGCTTTTGTTAAAAAACCTGAAGTTTTGTGTTTAAACAAAAGATAAGTTTTTGCATCTTTATATTCATTTATCCATTCAAAATCTTGATTATCAGCAATTTGCTTAATTGTATTAATAATTTCTTCTTTAGTAAAATTTTTCATATACAAATATAATAAATTTTTACATAAAGGTCAAGTGTAATAGTGACATTTATTTAGCCAATATCATAAGTTATAAACTTTTCATGTGTTTGATTAGGTTTATCTACATTTGTAAAATAAGAATGGTTATTAATAGCTGTAAGAATATCTTCTGTATTAGTAGCTATTGATAACCCTTCATATTTATTTCTTTTCATATAACAATAAGAACAATTAAACATACAACCATGTCCAAAACTAGGACTAATAAAATCTGTACTTCTACCTGATGGTCTAATAAGCATAGATTTTCTTATAACTTTTTCAATCATATTTTATTTCTTTTTTGTTTTGTTCAAACCATTGAGTAAAAATATCTTTAGTTGATTTAGAAGTTTGCATACTTGAATTAAATTCTTCTTGAAAATAAAAATGTGCAAAACTAATTAAATCTTCCTCACTATACATTCTTTCTTGTTGCCATTTAGCACCAGCTATAAAAAAGGCTCTTTGTGAAAATGTAGATAAATCATCTCCTTTAATATAATCTCTTGCAGCTTCTTCAAGTGTTTCTTGTTTAGGTTCTAATGCACCTTTCAAAGACATATAGTTTTTAGCTCTTTGTTTAGCTTCTTCTGACACTTCTAATGGTCCACAATCACAATATGTTGTGTGACCACAATAACATTTTATTTGTTTAGGTTCTTCTTTTGGTAATATATGTATGTTTTTCATATTAAATATCTCCATATTCATTATTATTATTCATTACAGTTTCAATCATATTTTGATGTTCTTCTGATTGTCTTTCATCTTCTAATTCTTCAATAGCTTTTAATTCACATTCATTGTGTGGTTTACACCACCAAGGAGTTTTACAATCTTTGCATAATTTCATCTTCTTCTATTTCAATTGTTTCTTTATTATCGTGTTCAATAAAAAGCATAGCATCAGAAACCATTTCTATTCCATATTTATTAATTAAATCATCAATAGGTAATGATTTCTTTAATGCTATGCTTAATTCTAAAATAACTTCATTTATTCCCATATTATTTCATGTTCGTCTAAAAATTTACAAAGTTCAGTATAAGTTTCTAATTCTTTACCCCAAAATTCTTTTTTTCTATGATGAATTGCTACAGAATGATGTCTTTCTTGATTATATAATTTTCTATAAATATTAGATACAGTAAAACCTTTTATTCCATTATCTAATACCCATTTTACTAAATTACCTTTAACATGAACAATAAGATTAGATTTTCTTTCTCTAGATTTTAAAGGTTTTATAAAATCATAATAATTAACATTATATATATAAGCAACATTTTGAAACAATTCTTCTTTTGTAATTACTTTAAAATTTTCTTTGTATAAAATATAATCAGGTAATAAATCTATTTTTTTACTTACTAATATATAATTTATAAATTTTTCTACATCGTTCATATTAATTTTTGTTTATCCATTTCTATAATTTGATATATTTGTTCTATTGAATTAAGTTTTAATACATTTTTTTGTCCTTTAAGAGAGTTGTCTAACCATCTAGCATCTTGTGTATCAGGAACATATAATTCAATAAAATAAGCTATTTTGCCTTCATATTTTCTTAAACAACGACCTAAAGTTTGAGTAGCTCTGAGTGCTTTTGAAGTTCTAGACCAAGTTACACCTAATTGAAGATTAGGTAAATCAAAACCTGCTTCTAAACCTTTAGCTGAAGATATATATTTAACTTTAGTTCTACCGTCTTTAAGTTTTTTAAGGTTTTCTTTAAGTTGTTTAGCACTAAGTTTAGAATGATATTCAACACATTCTTCTCCTAATTCATTAGATATTTTATCAGCACCTGCAATAGATTGACCAAATAAAATACTTTGCATACCTAAAGTTTTAGTTATTTCAATAGCAGCATTTATTTTAGATTCAATATGATATAAAAATTCTTTACGAAGCCTCATATTTCTATTCCAAGACATAGTAGCTACAGTTACTCTTTCTACTTGCCAATTAAGTTTATTAGCTAAATCTTGTCTTGCTGTTTTATCTACAACACATTTCATTGCTAAATCAAAATCAAAATTAAACATAGCAAAATGCTTATTAAATTCTTTGTGCATTTTGTCATATCTTTCTCTATCAATTTCTGATAATTCTATTGGTACACATAATATTTTATATGGACTTAACCATCCATTATTTACAGCTTCATCAGCTGTTAATTTACTGATACAATTGATATTACGTTTATGTAGAAATTCTTTATGTTCTTTTTCTAATGTAGCTGAAAGACATAATATCCAATTAAACTTAGTTTTATCAATAACAGTATTAAAATATTTACTTTTAGCACCAGTAGCTGTATGTACTTCATCTATTACTAATAAAGCACAATCATGTACAGATTTAACATAAGTATTTATAACATAAACATTTACGTTTTTAAGATTATGAATTTTAATATGGCCTTTCTTTTCATCAGTCCAAGCTTCAGCTAAAACATTTGTAGGAACAACAACATTAATTTGTTTATCTGAATGTCTTTCATTACATAATTTAATTGCTAAACAAGCAAGATAAGATTTACCTGTACCTGTTGCCCATTCAAAATATCCTTTAGCTCCAGATTTAACCCATTTTTCTATATCAGAAGTTTGTTTTAATGTTCTATCACTTGTTTTATTTATCATAATTTTTATATTATTCAGGTTTAGTAGGTAAAAACCAATGAGTTACATTTGTAAGCATTGTAGAACGAAATTCATCTTCTTGAAGAAGAAACCATTCATTATTTTCTAAATAGGCTTCTTGCCAATTTTGACCATATTTAGCATTATTCCAAACAACTACTATTTCACCTTCTTTAGGTAATTTATCTTTTACATTTATCCAATTCATAATTTTTATTCTCCTAATATTTTATGAAACATTTTTATTAAATATGGTTTTATTATTTCCCATATTATTATTGTTAAAATTATTATTATCATATATTTATAAATAAAAAAAAGGAAGCTGCATCTTCCTTTTTAACCCTTAATTTAAACAATTTATTATGAAATTTCCTATTATGCAGAATAGGTTTTTGTGGAGCATAGGGGAGTCGAACCCCTGTCCAGTTAGCTGCTGAATAACAACTTAACTACGAATAATAGATTATTTATTTCTTCTATAAAAGAAAGGGCTGACCGATAAAAGTCAACTATCACCAATTAGTTTTAAGTTCTAATAAACTTAGCTTATTACTAAGCTGCAATCAACATTTCTTCTTCTTGTCTAATTAAGTTGAAGATTTTTGCTTCTACTGCATCAGCAAAATTCCTAGAATTTTCTGATATTGTATTTGTTTTGTCGTTTATTTTTTGATATACATTTACAAGTATAATATCATCCTTGTCGTAATTGTTATTTGGCTGAACACTCCTGTCAATACCTAGATGCCCCAATTTTATTAATTAAATAATGTTTGTTTCAAAAAGTTTTGTATTTAACAAATTAGTAATTTTTTTAAATGATTAATAATTGTAATTAACTTGTTATAAGATCTCCTTACACACCATGAACATTATTTATGGATTTATAAACCATAGAATCCTAACTATGCTGACTACGATTCAGTTAATAAAGTGTGCAATTACATTCTAAATCTTATGTTTATGTAATTTAAGCATATTAAGCTTTCGATTCATACGTCTATGACTAATTATTCTGCATTTAATACTTGAAGTTGTTTTACTGCTTCTTCAGCTAATGCTAATCTATCAACTACTTCATCGTCTAATTGATTTAACATTTCACTAAAAAACTCATAATTTCTATAATAAACATCAACTTTAGTTTTTGCAATATTACGAAATAATTTTAATTCTTCATTGCTTAACTCATTGAAAGACTTTAAAGTACCATCTTTAAGTTTCCATTTTAATTCTTTGTGTTCGTTTACTGGCAGATTCATAATATTAATTTAAATATTGATTGTGAATGATTGTAATAACTTTACCTTTTTTATGATTATAAACTTGTTGAACAAAAGGTCTATAAACTAAATGACTACCAGGAGCACAATGTTGATGTAATGAAACACCATGTAAAGGATTGTTTTCTGATTTTTGAAGTAATTTTCTTCTTTGTTGACGATTAGGAAATGTAGATATTGCATCTCCTGTTTGAGTTTTTGTACCATTTTCATCAAAATGGTTTTTAATTGGTTGATTCATAATATTTTATATTTTTAAGGGTTAAAAATAATAGGGAGATTTCTCTCCCTATTTAAAATTAAAATGCTTCAACAGCAGCAATTGTTTGTGCAGCAACTAATAAAATTTTACCACTTGCTTTAAATACTGCTTCTGGTGTTTCACCATCTAATACTA